>Ga0209168_10000125_pt1 | contig 85927 bp, 79 predicted proteins | sample Coa_R1_FD_187156 | JGI IMG/M metagenome (GOLD analysis project Ga0209168, IMG submission 187156) | Surface soil microbial communities from Centralia Pennsylvania, which are recovering from an underground coalmine fire - Coalmine... | ecosystem: Environmental > Terrestrial > Soil > Unclassified ...
GGACCGCTTGACCAGTGAGCTATTACGCTTTCTTTAAAGGATGGCTGCTTCTAAGCCAACCTCCTGGCTGTCTGGGCGTTCCGACTTCCTTTCCCACTTAGCTTGAATTTGGGGACCTTAGCAGGCGGTCTGGACTGTTTTCCTCTCGACAATGAAGCTTAGCCCCCACTGTCTGACTCCCGAGCTGGTTGTCCATGGCATTCGAAGTTTGGTTGGATTCAGTAAGCTGGAAAGCCCCCTAGTCCATCCAGATCTCTACCACCACTGCAAATCACTCGAGGCTAGCCCTAAAGCTATTTCGGAGAGAACGAGCTATCACGGAATTTGATTAGCCTTTCACCCCTACCCTCAGCTCATCCGAGCTTTTTTCAACAAACACCGGTTCGGTCCTCCAGTGGGTGTTACCCCACTTTCAACCTGGCCAAGGGTAGATCATCCCGCTTCGCGTCTATTCCTGCCAACTGAACGCCGTTTTCAGACTCGCTTTCGCTGCGGCTCGCTTTCGCTTAACCTTGCTGACAAGAATAACTAGCCGGCTCATTATGCAATAGGCACGCGGTCAGGCATCCCTTACGGTATAGCCCTCCCACTGCTTGTAGGCACACGGTTTCAGGTACTATTTCACTCCCCTTGCCGGGGTTCTTTTCACCTTTCCCTCACGGTACTGGTTCACTATCGGTCAGAAGCTAGTATTTAGCCTTACGGAATGGTCTCCGCAGATTCCCGCAGGGTTTCACGTGCCCCGCGGTACTCAGGTACCGGCTTCGAGTCCAGATCGTTTTCGTCTACGCGCCTATCACGCTCTATGGAGCCCCTTCCCAGAGGGCTTCGACTAACGACTGGATTGGTAACTCTACTATTGCCGGCCCTACAACCCCCACTGGACCGAAATCCATTGGGTTTGGGCTCTTGCGATTTCGCTCGCCACTACTTTCGCAATCGAGGTTTCTTTCTCTTCCTTCAGGTACTGAGATGGTTCACTTCCCTGAGTTCGCTCATATCTGACTATGTATTCATCAGACTGTATCCTGGTTTTACCAGGATGGGTTTCCCCATTCGGACATCCCCGGGTCAAAGCCTACTTGCGGCTCTCCGAGGCTTATCGCAGCTTGCCACGTCCTTCATCGCCTGCTTCTGCCAAGGCATCCACCATGCGCCCTTAGTAACTTGACCATAAAATTAACCCAAAGCACCAGCATCCAGCCCTTAGCATTCAGCCAAAGCCTCTCAGCCTTTGCTAATTGCCAATTGCTAACTGCCAATTGCCAAGAGCTTTTTCTATGACCTTATCCAGTCTGCCCATCACGACCAGTATGCCCGTTGCATACGGACGGCCGCCCCGGCAGAAAATTCTAAGGTACTCATAAGATTTACTCTTATCGCCTTTGTAGTTACACAATCTATTCAGTTGTCAAATATCGTCCATCCCAAACGCTCTGGAATGCCGCCTCAGCGGATCGAAAAGCTGCCAACTAGCAGCTAGCACTTAGTAATTAGCTTCTGCTAATTGCCAACTGCTATCTGCTAATTGCCTGGTTGGTGGAGCTGACCGGGCTCGAACCGGTGACCCCCTGCTTGCAAAGCAGGTGCTCTCCCAACTGAGCTACAGCCCCTTTTAAATTTGCGATTCTTGACTTCTGATTGTTGACTTTTCAAATCACAAATCAAAACTCATAAAATCACCAATCTGATTGGTGGGCCTGGGTAGAATCGAACTACCGACCTCACCCTTATCAGGGGTGCGCTCTAGCCAACTGAGCTACAGGCCCATTCTCAGAGGGTTCCGCAACGCTTCGCTGCTTCACCCTCGCAATCGTCTCGCGCAGGACAGCGCTCACGATTGCTCACCCTAACAAGCCATTAGCAACTGGCAATTAGCAGTTAGTCTGAGTGTCGTCAGTCCAACATTCTTGGCCAAACTGTGATTACCCGTGGCTAACGGCCGCATTGACTAGAAGCTAGCGGCTAGGAGCTAGTAGCTGATTTTTTTCGAGGACGGGTTGAACGTGCGCACCAGCTAAGCCGGTGCTGACCATCGCTGTAAAACGAAGGAAAAGAGATTCCGAGCCGGCTCCCTCCATTTCAGGCAGGTAACTGAGGCGGAGGGGTACATGGCAACGTCCTACGCTGAATTCCAGCAAGCTGGAACCGCCGGTTAGGGCGTGGGCGTAAGTGCCATGACGTTCTCTCTTAGAAAGGAGGTGATCCAGCCGCAGGTTCTCCTACGGCTACCTTGTTACGACTTCACCCCAATCATGAGTTATACCTTGGACGGCTGCTCCTCTTGCGAGTTAGCGCACCGGCTTCTAGTACAGCCCACTTTCGTGATGTGACGGGCGGTGTGTACAAGGCCCGGGAACGTATTCACCGCGGCGTTCTGATCCGCGATTACTAGCGATTCCAGCTTCATGAAGTCGAGTTGCAGACTTCAATCCGAACTGAGGCCGGCTTTTTCCGATTAGCTCCCCTTCGCAGGTTTGCGACGGTTTGTACCGACCATTGTAGCACGTGTGTGGCCCTGGACATAAAGGCCATGAGGACTTGACGTCATCCCCACCTTCCTCCCCGTTATCCGGGGCGGTTTCGCCAGAGTGCCCAGCATAACCTGATGGCAACTGGCAATAAGGGTTGCGCTCGTTGCGGGACTTAACCCAACATCTCACGACACGAGCTGACGACAGCCATGCAGCACCTATGCAGCAGCCCTTGCGGGAAAAGATGTTTCCACCTCGATCCACTGCATTTCGAGCCCAGGTAAGGTTCTTCGCGTTGCGTCGAATTGAACCACATGCTCCACCGCTTGTGCGGGCCCCCGTCAATTCCTTTGAGTTTCAGTCTTGCGACCGTACTCCCCAGGCGGATTGCTTATCGCGTTAGCTTCGGCACATTGGGATTGGGTACCCAATACACCAAGCAATCATCGTTTAGGGCTAGGACTACCAGGGTATCTAATCCTGTTTGCTCCCCTAGCTTTCGCGTCTCAGCGTCAGTTATGGTCCAGTGAGCCGCTTTCGCCGCAGGTGTTCCTCCCGATATCTACGCATTTCACCGCTACACCGGGAATTCCACTCACCTCTCCCATACTCTAGCACGGCAGTCTTCGCGGCAATTTCCGAGTTGAGCCCGGAGATTTCACCACAAACTTACCGCACCGCCTACACGCCCTTTACGCCCAATAATTCCGAACAACGCTTGCACCCTCTGTATTACCGCGGCTGCTGGCACAGAGTTAGCCGGTGCTTCTTCTTCCGGTACCGTCATAATCGTCCCGATCGAAAGGAGTTTACATCCCAAGGGACTTCATCCTCCACGCGGCGTTGCTGCGTCAGGGTTTCCCCCATTGCGCAAAATTCCCCACTGCTGCCTCCCGTAGGAGTCTGGACCGTGTTTCAGTTCCAGTGTGGCCGTGCGCCCTCTCAGGCCGGCTACTGATCATAGCTTTGGTGGGCCGTTACCCCGCCAACTGGCTAATCAGCCGCGACCCCCTCCTTCAGCGAATTGCTCCTTTGATCATAAGGATTTTCACCTCATGAAATTATGCGGTATTAGCCCCGGTTTCCCGAGGTTATCCCCCACTCAAGGGTAGGTTAGTCACGTGTTACTCACCCGGTCGCCACTTTACTCACGGAGTTGCCCCCGCTTTCTCGTTCGACTTGCATGTGTTAGGCACGCCGCCAGCGTTGATTCTGAGCCAGGATCAAACTCTCGTTTGAAACCTGATTTGTCACCCCACGGGTTGTCGGGGTGACTGCCACCACGGCTAATAAGACATCCGAAGATGTCCGGAATTCACCGCGTGGCTCTTACCTATTTTGTGAGAAAACTCGGATTTGAACCCTCGTTTCATCTCACGACTGGCACGTTCAACCTGTTTGTCAAAGACCTGAAATTGGGTTTGCCGCCTAAGCGGTCCCTGCTCCAGGTGTCCGCTGACTTTCACCAGCGAACTCCTCGAAATCGATGTCCCCTGTGGTTGATAACCTCTGGAGACGAACCTTTCAAACTTACCGCGAACTACTGCTGCTTGTCAACGTCCACTGCCGTTGACTCTCTTGATTCCATGCCATTTTGGCTCGATGCGAGCAGCAAGCTTCGCCGACTCAACCCTGGCGCGCCAAAACAAACGGCATCAAGCCAGCGGAGAGCCTTATTCAAACTTAAGTAAAGATCTTATTGAGGTCTTTTAAACCCTTCAGGAAACGCTGTTCCCGAATGCTGCCCCGTAGGGTCCTGCCGAGGGGCGATTTTGGTGGCTTATCTTTCGATGACCAAGCAACCAATTGTGACTCACTTTTTTGATGGCTCGATCTGCGCTGCATTTTGACTGGTTGCAGCTACCTTCTTGGCCACGTTCCTTACTGTCTGTAATCTTTATACCAGTGTTTTTTCCTCCGCGCAAGGGTCTGCAGCAGTTTTTCTCGATAAAGGATGTAACCATGCTGAGGACGAGCAGGTCTGCTCAACCGGCCATCCCCTCCACTGATCAAGCTACGGACTTGCCGGAAAGAATCAATTTGCATGAAGCCATTTGTGATTCTAGACAAGTTCCTCGCCTTCCCATCCAGACCTCGGGCGGTTGCGGCCACCCTGCTTCAGCAGAGCTATTGGCGAAAGGGTGACGTGCCTGCGTTTCGGGAAGCTCCTTTGAAACTCCGCACACTCCACCGGAAAACGCGAGAGGCGGATTTGGACTGGCGGTTCTACCAGGACTTGCGCAACGCCGATGCGGGGATAATACCGACAACTTCGAATTTGTGTCGCGCGGCTGAAAACGTGGGTACTGGGCTAATGGTGCGTTGCCAGTGTAAAATGTGATGATACTGAGAAAGGAGGTACAACAAATGAATCGAAAAAGAAAGCGACGCAGAACCGCCAGAATAGTCGAGCAAAAGATGGCCACTACGGGGGCTGATTTGTTGGCTCGATCCTTCGTCGCTCAATTCTTAGCATACCCCTACAACGTGCAAATGCTACAGAAAGCGAAGCAGGACTTCCAAGACCAAACTATAGCCATCGCGCTTACCGTGGTCGTGGCAGCATTTGCAGGTCGTGGGTAAAGAGTTAACAACCAAAGGCTAAAAAGCCAACCCCGCCGAAAGGCGGGTTTTTTATTGGAGAAAAATTCATGTGGCTCAAAGGAATCGCAACTCAGCGCTTTCCGGCGACAACGGCTGGCGGCAATACTCGCAAGGCACTTTGGTTCGGTCTAGGGCGTAGACCTGTCGCTCAAAGGCTTCGGCGGTGGTTTCACTTCTCCCTAATACGACTAGCTCTACTGGAGAGCCGCAGCGCCTATTACCGCATCCGGTCTGAACGATGCAACGCCATGGCACTGGAGTTTCAGGAGGTGCGTCGATCACTGCCGCAGGTTTCCTGTTCAGATAGTCGTAACGAAACGCAATATTGCACTGCAAGCATAACAAAGTCATCCGAGGATTTTCCCTATCTGACTCTTGGAGATTATCGACTATTTGCCGCAGGCTTTTTTCAAGCAGAGAAATGGTTTCTCCGCACTGGCATGCAATGTCGTAACGGGCAACAAGATTCACCGATTGCCTCCAGTCAGGGCATTATAGCGGGAGCGACGACTACGCCGCCCCAATCAACTCAGCCAAACTCCAAACATGATCTGTAATTCCCGCTTCCATGGCGGGTGTAACTCGTAAGGTCTGATGAGTACGGCAAAAGTTATACCAAACAACCCAGAGCGCAATAGCGGCTTTGAGGTTCACAAGCCGCTTGCTGATGGCGTTCATTTTGCGGGCATAGCGCCGATTGTGCATCCTCACACTCAAGTTGCAACGCTCGATATGAGAAGTAGAAATCCGCGAAAAATCAGGGCTTCCGGTTTTGACTTTAGGCACTGCTGCAATGACGGTTCCGCCGCCGTACCATTCTGGGCCGGACTCCGAACGTCCGTAAATCTTTTGAAGCTGCGCAAAATGCACGTCATTTCCGTACCACTCTTCAATCGCTCCCACGTACCCGCGAAGCGCGTCACTGGTGATCTGGTAAACGCCAAGCGTCCGCTCACTCAGATCGCGCACAAACTTGTACGCGCTGACCGTGTTCCTGGGGCCGATGTGGTACGAGAGAATCATTTTGGTGTCAGAGTCCAGAGCAAGCCATGTCCACTGATCGCCCCAATCAGCGGGAGAGTCAACACGCACGTTCTTTCCGTGACAGCCGACCATCGCCCAGAGTTCGTCAAGCTGGACAAACTTGGGCCGGACGTTGCGGACTCTGGCATCAAACACCCGCTGCGCGTTCTCCGATGCCGTGAGCATCAGAGAAAGAATCGTGTTTTTGTGCAAGCCCATGATGCGGGAGATGGAGCGAACGCTCATTCCTTCCAGCATCATGAACAGCACTTGATTTACAGTGTGTTCGTCAATCGTGTGTCCCGCCAGGAATGGAGCGGGGGCGGAATCGCTGAAGGTAGCAGAGCAGGTGGTACAGCGATAACGGCGAGTTTTGTTGCGATTGAAGCCGAACTTCTTAACGGTTTGATGCTGGCATTTGCGGCACGTCATGGGCTTTTCCCTCTTGAGTTTTGCGGGGAAAAAGCCGACAATGAAGTTGGGTCTGAATTGTGGCTAACCCCGCGATTTGGATTAGCCCTGCCTACGGCGTCAACCGAAAGCAGGGCGCTTCTTTGCAGCATCAAATCACGGTGGTGGTTCTATCGTAATCTCGATAGTCTGAGCGGTAACGCGAATGGTAATTCTTGCTCTGCGCACTGTCTCAGCCTCCTCTCTGGAAGCCCTGTTTCCGCAGGGCTTTCGGGCTTAACTCCAAAATCATTCGTTGCCCTTCTTTTGTCGGGCTTCTCTGGCCTGCGCCAGAATTTGCATGGCTCTCTCTTTCCTCGTTTGCGGAGCCGTCGTCAAACCCATCATTCGCAGTGCCGCATCTGGGCCGGATTCAAGCATAGACAAAAGGGAAACACCCTTCACGCGCCAAGCTGTCCTTCCATCCTTCTCTACTTTTTCGATCTTCCCTTGCTCAACAAGCCTCTTCGCGACAGCGTTGATAGTTGCCAGAGGGTTGCTGTGTCCTTCCAAAACCTGAGTGAATTTGCTCAACTCATTTTTTATTTCTGTGCTGGTCAGTGGACGCCCGGCATTGGCTATCGCGGCGAGAATTTCATCAGTCAGCGATGCTTTCTGAATAGGTTCTCCCAATTTGCCCAAAACCGCGAGAGTGTTTTGCAGCCAACTCTCTTTTTCGCCCTGTTCGCGCAAAAGAGTAGAAAGCACATTCACGGTCTTGCGAAGCGACAGAATGCGAGCGTCAATCTGCTTTCTTTCGGCAAGGGCATCGCTCAGCTCCTTGGCTGCGGCTTCATAGGCTTTTCGGTAGCTCTTATTCGCCATCGTGATTTCTACTTTAACGCGGAGTTAAACAAATGTCAACTAAAGAAGTAAAACAAAGTACAACTGGCTGGAAGTCAGCGATTGAGGATGCACAACGCCGGATTGATCGGCTAAAGGGAGTAATTGCCGCATGTGAAGAAAAGATAGAGAAAGGTGAGCCGTGGCCCGGAAACGAAAAAGCGGGAACAGCAGATGCCATTCCCGCTCACTAACCCGTAACAGCGTAACAGGTTAACGCTGCCTGAATGCCGGACGTTCAGGGTTCAAATGATGCTCCCAAGCAATACGGGTTTTGCCGAACTCGAAGCCGTCCCGGTCTTCAAGAGCGTGCATGTGGTCGCAAACATCGTGAGAAATGTTGGACTGCAATTCGCGGATGAGTCCTTGAAAGACCCGCATTTTCGCAGTGGGCACGAATCCGGCTTGCTCCAAGGTTTGAATGTTATGCGAGATGGCCGCGAAGTGGTGGTTAAGGCTGGCAAGGCTCTGGTACGTCCTGAGCTTGCGTTTAAGATGGTGTCTAGCCATGTTCTCTCCTGATTCGAGGGAATTTGGTCAGGAATCCGTCAGCGTGTAGCGCGTTGGCGGGTTCCGTTTCCAGAGTCACACAGTAGGACGAACACAAGGCGAAGTAAAGAGTCAATGCCGTATATAACCGGGGCAACGCAGGATTAGCCCAGTACCAAAACGTGAAGAATTTTGACTTGGCCTGAAGCGTATCAGCAACTTTCGCCGCTTATCCCTCTGATCGTCACTGCTTTATGGCCTAAGTCGCCACACGCAGGATCCGCCAATTCGCAAATGCAGCGCCCCCAGCGCCCCCAGGACACTCTGAGTTTCTTCCAGGTAGCCGACATTTCGCCTCTGCCTCATCTGGATTGGAAACAAACAATCCTGCACGGGATTCACAATACCAGACCAGCTTCGACAGCTTTGGCAAATCGATAGAAAACGTCCCTGCGCTGTAGCGCCTTTGATGACGCGACGACCGGATGATCTGCTTTTTAGATCACCCGATTCGCGCCGTTCTTACGGCCAAGAGCCAGGCTACTCTTAGTTCACATCAATGCATCCTCGATTTACCTATGTTGCTACCGTTCACATCCAGCACCTTTGCCGCAATGAAAGAAAAGAAATGGAGAGTTGCACTTTGAGCCGCAGGCACATTGATCGACGACACCGAAAAAGGGGCGGAGAATGTTTCTGCCCGCTAAGTAGGTTAGAACTCCTCAAATGTCGTAACCTTGACAGACAAATTTACTCCTTTTCGAGATCTTGCCCATGGTGTAATCTAACGTCCTACATGTTCCCATCGCGAAACTAATATGGTTGCTGATGTCACGCAAATTAAAGCGGATGTGGTCATTCTGGGCGGCGGTATTCAAGGGCTGTGGCTTCTTGCTGATCTGACTGATTTAGGTTATGAGGCAATGGTTTTGGAGCGCGCGCAACCCGGTTACGGACAAACCGGACACGCCCATACATTCCTTCACGAAGGCCACATGCACGCATCAAGCCTACGGGGAGAAGAGGTTGCTAACGCGGCCATGTACATTGAGCCTTTTCGGGAAGCGCACAAGCTTTGGATGCAAGAGTTGACGAAAGGAAGATTGCAGGCAGCCCGGCAGCCATGGAGGCGCTTCTACATTGGAGCTCGTAATGAGACAGAATCACAACAGTTCGGCATAGCTTGCACCCAAGGAGGAATTGATTCCAAGAAGCTCGAAGACCCGCCGCCTCTTTTTCCGGATTCTAATTGGACCCGCGAAGCAATGGGTACCTGTCTGGAATCGCAAGCGGTGGTGAGGGCTTTTCTTGATTATAAGGACTTAGGTGTCAGAGTGGTTCCTGCGCAGAACATCCAGTTTCACGATCAAGCCCCGAAAGGCTTTCGCATTCTTGTGGAGCCGCCAAAGCAACGGCGAGATGAACAGCCGAAGCCGCGCCTAGACATTGCTTGCCATGCCATCGTGCTGAGCGCCGGGGCCGGCAACGAGCGATTGATTCGGGAAGTTGGCAGCAGCATCCAAGCGGACCTTTCCGCTGCCCGCCAGCAAACGGTAAAGACGTACATGCTGGTGGTGAAGACCCTTGCGAAGGGCCTGGAGCCAGTATGCGGATTTTTTCCCTTTGCGGGCAGCATCTTCCTCGCCCACCGTTCCGGCGCTGACGAGAGTATTATCTGGCTGGTGGGCGACAGGCAACGCAACCCTGTTAACTTTCCCGGTGAATGGACAGTCCTGGATGCTAGAGGCTGGTTTCGGAAGCTGCGTCCTGAACTGACGCGACTTATGCCTTGGTTGTGGAAGAATCCTGAACACCACGAGTGGGGAATCTATGAAGCGGCGAAAGCAGAGCCTTGGGGCAACAGCGAAAGGTATCCTCACGGTGGAGCTCTGCCGCAGCGGCATCAGGTAGTCAAGGACCCCTGGCTTAACGTGTGGGCTGCATGGCCCGGCTTTTTAACTCTAGCCCCGCTGGTGGCAAAGGAGATTAGCGATCAAATTGAATCTGCCGCCATTCCAAAATCCAAGGGCAAACCGTGGAATATCAGCACTGCCGATGTTGGAATAAGCGCGGAGCCGGACCGTTGGCAAGCTACCCCATTGCTTGACTGGGAAACGTTTGAGCGTTGTTATGCCTGAGTCTGATGTGTGCGGCGAGGTATTAAAGGCGGCGCTGGCCGTGGCCGACGCAGACTCCATTGATGAAGTACTGGAGCGCGTGGCGGTTTGCGTTGTGCAGCACCTGACGGGCAGTCAATGCACCGTGTGGTGGCGAGACAAAACGCGTAATGGGTTCACGCCTCGCTTTGCGTACGGCCCCTCCAGCCTAACAAAGTTTCCTGCCGCTTTTATTGCCTATGAGGCTGCTCGCGACACAGGTATCCTGGACTGCTCCAGCACAAGAGAGGCCGAATCTGGATCGTCTAGCAGCACCCGTGAATTGGAGGGCTGCCAACTCGCGCCGCTCCGTTACGATGGGCAAACGAACGGGATTCTCGCCATCAGGCGATCTGAACCAAATTCCTGGTCGGAGGCGGACCGCGCATTCCTTACCTCCGCCGCCGCGGCTGCTTCCGGCGCGTGTTGCCATCTTGAGCAACTGGCCAAAAGAACGCAGTTATCCGATATTCTCCACAAAATCAGCGAAGCCACTTACGATGACCCTATCACCGAGATTGCTTTGGTGGACTGCAAAGCTCTTGTGGAATGCGACAGGGCGGTTCTGCGCCGCATCAATCCGGCCGACGGCGCGCTGGAAGTGGAAAAGGCCAGCCCGAGGCCTACAAAAGGATTCTCCTTGCCGGCAGGGGAGGGAATTACCGGCCTCGCTCTCAAGATTGGCAAACCTTGCCGAGTGGATGATGTCACCGATGAGCAATGGCAAGACTTATACCGTCCCCTGTGGCCTGGATCTCGCTCAGAATTGGCGGTTCCCATTCTATTGCCTCGCGCCCGGGCACGCGTTGGAACGGGATTCGAATCCGTAGATAAGCCATTCGGTGTTTTAAATTTCGAGAGCCCGGGCGTAACAGCTTTTTCGAGCTTCGACGAGGAATGCACCGTTGCCGCAGCCCAGCATATGGCGCGTGTTCTTGAGCGGATCGAGTTTGACAAAAAGCTGGAACGCCTAACAAAAATCGAGCAAAAGATAGCAAGCTTCCGCGACTGGGAGTCTATCGCTGAAAAGCTGATGGAGGTTATCCGCGACACCCTGGGCTTCGAATATGTGAGCTTCCACATTGTCAACCGCGAAGCAGGAGTTGTGCGCTGCACTCACGTAATAGGCATTGAGGATGCGGAGGGTTTTAAAAGAGCCGCTGTCCATAATCTTGACGGCCCCAATATCCAAGCAGACATCGTGCGCACGCGGCAAATCGAGGTTCCAGCCCCGGATGATCACCGGTTAGACAGTGAAATCAATAAGCGCTTTAATCTCGGGCGCCTGACCCGGGTGTTTCTGCCGCTCTTAGCACCCTCGCGCAATGAGGTGCTGGGAACGGTTTCCGCCGGCTATGACCGCAACCGCCGCCCACACATTTATGATCGCGACGTACAAATCCTGAAACGCTTCGTCGATTTCGCTGCAGTGCCGATGGAGGTAGGGCGGCGCGGTATCATCACGCGCGCGAGCCACGAGATGAATGCTCCTTTGTCCGCTATTCGCAACAATGTAAGCTGGCTGCTCCGAAGACGCCGAAGCAGAAGCGAACAACACACTGACCGGGTGCTTGAGGATATTGCAACGGACGCTGAGATTCTACGCTATCAGGTGCAGCAGTTGGAGTATGTTCTGGCCGGCCGGGCAGAGCCATCCATCAAGCGCCCACTCAGGACTGAACCTGTGCTCCTGTTCCGCGACGTCATCATTAAGACCATAAACCAGCTCAAAACCATGGTGCGCGACAAAGGCCTGGATCCAGATCGCGTGACCTACGACTTGGCGGACGTCTACAAGATCAAGACGGTCCACGTGGACAAAACCAAGATCAGCCAAGTGATCTTTAACCTATTTGTCAATGCGGTAAAATATGCGGAAAGTCCACAGACTTTTCAGATTCGAATTGGAGCTGAAGAAAGGGCTAATTCTTACGTGATCAGCATCAGCGACTGGGGTGTGGGCGTGCCTGCAGGACTGGAGGAAAAGATTTTCGAGGAGTGGTTCCGCGCCCCAGACGTCCGACGGGAAGTCAGCGGCTCGGGCCTGGGCCTCACCATAGCCCGCCAATTAATGCGAGAGCACGGGGGAGACGTGCTACTCAGGAACCGCACCAAACCCACTCGGTTCGAGGTAATCATTCCTAAGAAACTACCAGAGGATATATGAAGGTGCTTTTCGTAGACGACGAGGGACGCCGCATGGAAGCGGTGGTGGAAGAACTGAAAGAATCCGGCCACGAAGTTAACTTCCAGGCCAGCATGGATCCAGCCCTGGCCATTCTGGCCGATCAGAATCAACGATTCGACGTGGTGATTTTTGATGTCTCAATGCCTTCTGGAAAAACCTTTCAGGCCGAGGATACCGATGGCGGAGCGCGCACCGGACTGAATTTCTATGCGGCCCTCCGCCAGCTTCGTCCCAAGCTGAAAGCCGTGGTATTCACCAATGTGGCGGACCGTGGAGTAGAGGAGCATTTTAAGAAGCAGGACCGATCGCTGTGCCTGTTTATTCGTAAGCCTTCGGTGCTTCCTTTCCAATTTGTTGAAGAATTAGAGGGTTTTGTGGGTGTTACCGAAGTTACCTAGAGGATTAACCCCTAAAATGCATTAGATGTAGTAAAATTTACACACTAAATTTTGTATTCATATTAAATTTTGGTTAAACTTGGACTCAAGCAGTTTTACGGAAGCGAAGCGTCGTTTTTCGGGAGAAAGGATGTAGAAATGAGCGCCATCTTTGATCTCTGCGCTGTGCTTGAGGCTGGTGAAGTTGAATCGTCGCGCCTTGAAGAGTTTCGTCGCGATTGGGAGACCTCCCATTATGAACAGGTGAAGGCCGAACCAGAATTATGGGAACCGGGCCGGCATGTCAGGAATTTGATAGTAACCAGAGAGTATCGCTTAGTACTGCTCTCAATTTTGTATTTAGAGGCAGACCTCCCAAAAATCGAAGCAGCCATCAGATATTTTATTGACGCCGCGAGCAGTGATGCTGTAGTAGCAGAGACACTTCGTCAACCAGAGTTGTGGGTTAACGAGTGCCTATCAATCCGAGTGCCTCCCCACAAAAAAGATTGGATGTGGCTTATGAGGAAAGTCCTACAACGGACACGCGAGGTTCACCTCTCGGATCGACCTGCCGGCCCTCGTGGTACAGTGGCAGATTGCGCCAGCGTGCCTGCTGAAAAAACGAAATTCGTTGACAATCTGGTGGAGAAATTCCGGGCGGCCAAAGGTAAGCTACGCGCTGAAATTGCCTTGTCTTTGGGAGAGATGGGAGGGGACACCGGAGCAGAAGTGTTGCGTGCAGCCTTGCTGGACGAACCCCATGAGGACCGCAAATTCAAGCTCAGTGTGATCTCTGCTTTGGCCAATCTTGGCGGACCGCTTGCGGTGGATACTTTGTTGCAAGTCGCCGAATCAAATCCAGAAAAAGTGGGCGCGGCGGCGCTCTCCAGCCTGGAGTTTTTGTCCTTAGGCGGGTCGACTGCGCTCACCGAAGCTCCTGAGCCGCCAAAAATTGACAGCCCTGAACTCCGGAAAGCCTACGAAAATCTAACTGAGCGCCTCTATCAGCTCTCCCGGTCGCCCAGAGCGGATGAGTACGTTCGCCACAAAGCCGACCAATTGCGCCAGGACATCCTGCCTGCCCTGCGCGGCGTTTCGGCAGACGTTGCTTAGGATTTGGCATGAGCGAACTCCTGCCCTGATAGCCACAGGGACTACTAAGCCAAGCACTAAAGCAGATTCCTCAGCCCAGCGTCCGCACGGACGAACATGCGCGGACGCTTAGTTAGCGGGCTGTGCAGGGACAACCTCTGGGAGCCGGTGAATATGCCGGGCCGAAAAATGATTTAGATGATTTGTAGTCTGACAACGCAGATTGAGCCGGATTGAGCCGATTTTCCGCCTTAACGATTATGACGCGACCGCGTCAATGAAATGGTAGGCCTTGATTTGGGGAGCATCAAAATGGGCGAGTGGCTGAGATCATTGTGGCAGGCCGTGCGTTACGGCGGGCGTATGTTGCGCCGCAGTCCCGGGTTCGCTTTGGCGGCGGTAGTCACTCTGGCGTTGGGCATCGGCGGCAACACCGCGATCTTCACCGTTACCAGCGCTTTGCTGCTAAAGCCTCTTCCCTTTCACAATCCGCAGGAACTGGTTGGCATAGACCTCCAGCGTAAAGGCAACGGCGGGACCAGTTCCTCCGGCTTCTCACTGAACCGTTATGAGCAGATCCGCGACCGCAATCATTCCTTCTCCGGCCTTGCCGTGGCCGCTGAGGACACCCTGAATCTTACCGGGCATGGTGAACCCGTTCAGGTGCCGGTAGCGCGTGTTTCTCCCAACTTCTTCACCGCGCTTGGCGTGATCCCCGAACTCGGGCGCAGCTTCTCGGACGAAGAAGGGCGGCCGGAAGGCAAGCCCGTGGTCATGATCAGCGACTCGCTCTGGCATACGCGCTTCGGCGGCGATCAGAAAATTATCGGCCAGACCATCAATCTCGACTCAGCTCCGTATTCGATCATTGGCGTGGTGCCGCCTGGTATCCAGGCGCCATTTATTCCACCGGCAGACGTGTGGTCACCCCGTTACTTTGAGTTGACCCTGCTGACTCCGCAACATATCCGCGCCGGCGTTGGATATTTGAAGACGGTCGCGCGGCTGAAGCCAGGCGTCTCCATCCAATCCGCGGGCGCTGAGATGACCGTGCTCAACCAGCAATATTTCAAGGAGAACCCCAAAGCGCCTGATTCCGGCGTTAACGTAGACATCGTTGTAGACAATCTTCAAAAACTGACCGTTGGCGACCTGCGCAAGCAACTGTTCTTCCTCTCCTTGGCAGTGGGTGCGGTTTTGCTGATTGGCTGCCTCAACATTGCCAGCCTGTTGCTCTCCCGCGCACTTGCCCGCAGGAAGGAGATGGCCGTGCGCGCCGCTCTGGGGGCGCGCCGCGGCTTGCTCGTGCGCCAGCTGCTCACGGAAAGCGTGCTGCTGGCCCTCATCGCCGGACTGCTCGGTCTTGGCCTGAGCTTCGTTGCCACCAGGTCTCTGTCGCTTTGGAGCGCCGGCAATCTGCCCCACGACACCCCCATCCGCATGGATGCAGGCGTGCTTCTCTTTGCCTTGCTGGTCTCCCTGGTGACCGGCGTATTCTTCGGGATCTTTCCCGCGCTCCAACTCTCGCGCACCAATGTGAACGTAACCTTGCGCGATGAAGGCCGTGGAAGCACCGAGAGCCAACGCCGCGCTCAACTCACGAGCCTGCTGCTGGTCATTCAGGTCTCATTCTCGCTCCTGTTGCTGATCTTCGCTGGGTTGCTGGTACGCAGCTTCACCCATCTGCTCAGCATCGATCCCGGCTTTGATCCCCGCAACGTCCTCAGCATGAACATCTCCCTGCCCACCGTGAAATATGCCGACGGTCCTAAACAGATCGCGTTCTTTGACGAACTGCTGCGCCGCGTCTCCACCTTGCCCGGCGTGCGCTCCGTAGCCATCTCCGCTGCGCTTCCACTTAAGTTTGTCCGCATCACTCCCATTCTTCCGGAAGGACAACCCGAGGTGCCCCTGGCTGAGCGCCCGTTCATCATTATTGAGGCGACGAGCCCCAGGCTTCTCGAGACCATGCGCATCCCATTGCTTCGCGGCCGCACCTTTGCTGACGCCGATAATGCCCAGGGCCCCCGCGTAATCATCATCAACGAAACTCTGGCACGCCGGTACTGGCCCAATGACAATCCTGTTGGACGTCATATTGTGGTTGGCAGGCAGCCTCCTTCTGAGATTGTTGGCGTGGCTGGTGATGCCAGAAACAGCGGTCTGGCGCAAGATACGCAGCCCCAGATCTATCTTCCTTTCGCCCAATTGCCGTGGGCCAGCATGAACATCCTGGTGCGAACAGCCACGGATCCGCACTCCATGATCTCCAGTGTGCGCGCTCAGGTAACCGCCCTGGATGCCGACCAGCCGGTCACCGATGTCCAGACCATTGATGAACTCATGGACACTTTCCGCGCCCAGCCCCGCTTCATCATGCTTTTGCTGACCGGCTTCTCGGCCACGGCGCTGGTGCTGGCTGTCGTAGGGATTTATGGCGTGCTGGCTTATTCTGTTGCCCAACGGCGGCAGGAGTTGGGAATCCGGCTGGCCTTGGGCGCGGAAAAGCTCGACATTTTGCGATTGGTTGTCGGGCAGGGCCTGGGATTGACTGCCATCGGCATTGCCATCGGCTTGGTCGCTGCTTTCGCCTTGACCCACCTGATGGCCAGCTTCGTCTACCAGGTTAACGTCTACGATCCGGCAACCTTTGTGCTCGCTCCCATCGTCTTCATGGCAATTGGTTTGCTAGCCAGCTACCTCCCCGCCCGCCGCGCCACGCAGGTTGATCCCACAGAAGCACTGCGAAACGGATAAAGAAAACAATTGGCAGATGGCAATTGAAAGTCGGCCTCTTGCTCCTGACCCGCCCTCAAGGGCCTGAATCTGGGTCCCTGTCGTGATCTCGCGCCTCTGTGCTGGATTTTGTTCCATAATGTGGTGGATGCCCGACCTCCGCACTCTCTTCGCTCACGCCAACGAAGAAAAATCCGGCGACCAGTTGGCTGGCATTGCCGCCCGCTCTGAGCAGGAACGCGTAGCCGCCCAGTGTGCGCTTGCTGATCTCCCGCTGGCGGAGATCGTTGCCAACCCGCTGATTGATCCTGATCAGGATGACGTCAGCCGTTTGCTTCTTGAAACCCAGGACCAGGAAAATTTCGCCTCGATTAAAAGCATGACCGTGGGCAAGTTTCGCGAGTTCATCCTGCGCGATGAAACCACTGAAGCGGAACTCAAGCGGCTGCACTGGGCCATCACCCCGGAGATGGCCGCCGCCGTGGCCAAGATCATGAGCAACAAAGACCTGGTGCTGGCCGGAGCAAAGATTCGCGTCGTCACTCGCTGCCGCAACACCATGGGCGAACGCGGCGTGCTCGGAATCCGCCTCCAACCCAATCATCCCGTCGATGATATTGGCGGCATCCTGCTCTCCACTCTGGACGGCCTGCTCTATGGCTGCGGTGATGCCGTGATCGGCGTGAACCCCGCAACGGATTCCGTCGAAACCGTCAGCAGTATTCTCCATGCTCTCAATCGTCTGATTGAGGCGTACAGCATTCCCACGCAATCTTGCTGCCTGGCCCACATCTCCACCCAACTGGCAGCGCTGGAGCAAGGCGCTCCCATTGACCTGCTCTTTCAATCGATAGCCGGAACAGAAGCAGCAAATCGGAGCTTCGGCGTAACCCTATCCATGCTCCGCGAAGGCCGCGAAAGGGTTCTAGCACATCAAATAGATCGAGGCGCCAGAAAAACCAAAACGCCTGAGCCGCGAATCGGCGCGAACGCACTCGAATCATGCCAGAAGTCAGAACACCAAAGCCAAGAGCTAAGAGCCAACAGCCAACAGCCAAACGTCATGTACTTCGAAACTGGCCAGGGCAGCGCCCTCTCCGCGGAAGCCCATCACGGCGTTGACCAACTCACTCTGGAAGCACGGGCCTACGGCGTGGCCCGCGTCTTCGAGCCGTTTCTGGTAAACAGCGTTGTCGGCTTCATCGGGCCGGAATATTTGTATGACGAACGTCAGATCATCCGTGCCGGCTTGGAAGACCACTTCATGGGCAAGCTGCTGGGCCTGCCCATGGGCTGCGATGTCTGCTATACCAACCACGCTGCCGCCGACCAGAACTCCGCGGACAATCTGTTACTCTTGCTGGCGGCCGCCGGCTGCAACTACTTTATGGGCGTCCCCTGCGCCGACGACGTAATGCTCAACTACCAGTCCACCAGCTTCCACGACGCCCTGGCCGCTCGCAAGCTTTTCAATCTCAAGCCCGCCCCGGAATTCCTGCAGTGGCTGAATGAAATGAAGATTTACGTCGGCAATCAACCACGAAGCCTTACCGCAGAAGCCCGCAAACAATTAACAGCAGGATTAAACAGTGCAATAAACGCAATCAAATAAATGCTTCTATTCGCGTCTTTCGCGTTCATTCACGGCTGAAAGGTTCGGGTTGCTATTTGCCAATTGCTCCTCTAAACTCCCGTTCAGCCTTTCCCAGGAGGGACTCCATGCCCAGCTCATTTCGTCTGGCCGCCACAGTTCTGTTACTCGCGGCCGCCGCCTGGCCGCAACAAGCGACTGACAAAAAGAAAACCGCTCCACCCGATCCGTGTCCAGGGGCCCAGTCGCAGATGGACATAACCAGCTGCTGGGAAGATCTGGCCAAGAAGTCGGACGCTCACCTCACCGCTGTCTATCAGAAAGTTCAGAAAGCGATTCGCGCCAAGGTTGCCCAGGAACAACTAGGCCCGCTGAAGGGCTACCGGGAAAGGGCACTGGAAAAACTCAAAGCGGCCGAGCTTGCCTGGATCCATTATCGCGAGGTCGAATGCGACGCCGTGGAGCAACAGAACGAAGGAGGCAGCATCGCCCCGTCCGTTCATGCAGGCTGCATGAAAGAGATGGCCGACCGCCGCGCGGATGACCTGCAGAAAACTTACGCTATTTATCTTCTACCATAACTAAAATGCCCGTGCGCATGAACAAAGACTGGATTCCCTTGACGCCGGAGAGCGTCAAACGGCTCAAAGGCCAACTGGGGGTTTACCAGATTCAAGACCCAGCCGGTCAGGTAGTCTTCATTGGCTATGCGGGAGGACGATCTTTGTATGGCCTGCGCGGGGAGTTGGAGCGGGAGTTGGCAAGCCGTGGTCCCGGTCACAGCTTTCGTTGCGAGGTCAACATGCAATACCTTACACGCTGGAAGGAACTGCTGATGGTCCACGCGGCTGACCACCGCGAACTGCCGGCAGAGAATCGCAAATTGCCTGCGCCCGGATTAGGACGAATAAGTCCTGTCTGAAAACCCGCTGAATGAAGCAAGCTCACGAGGGCTACACCATGGAACTGGAACTCACCGACGAGCAGCGCCTGCTGCAGCAGACGGTCCGGCGCTTCGTCAAAGAACAGATCGTCCCCCTGGAAGACCAACTGGATCCTGATGCCGACGAGATCGACCCCCAAGATCACAACCGGCTCGTCGCGCAGGTGAAAGTGATGGGTTTGTATGGCCTGGGCATTCCGGCCCAATATGGCGGCCCGGCCATTGATCTGGTCACTCACAGCCTGTTAGCCATGGAAACCAGCCAGCACCGGGCCGGCCTCTATGCGCCGTGTTACGGCGTGTTCGGCGGCTCCAGCCTGGCGCAACTGTATGAAGCCAACGAGGACCAGAAGCAGCGCTACTTATATCCCACGCTGCGCGGAGAAAAGACGGCCTTCTTCGCTCTCACGGAAGCATCCGGCGGCAGCGATCCCGCGCGCGCCATCCGCACCACCGCCGTACGCGATGGCGATGACTGGGTCATCAATGGCAGCAAACTGTTCATCAGCGGAGCTGACCGGGCGGACTACGGGCTAATCTTCGCGCGCACAGATCCCTCCCAGGGACGCAATGGCATCACCTGCTTCATCGTGGATACTGATGCTAAAGGTTTTTATGTTCGGCGCGTGGTGCATACCCTGCGCTCTGCCGAATATGCCACCGAGCTGCAATTTGAGAATCTGCGGGTTTCTCACCGTAACGTACTGGGTGAGGTCAACAAAGGCTTCGCTATCGCATCCGATCGGGTCAGCCGTGCGCGCATTCCTTATGCCGCCGCCTGCCTGGGCGTCGCCATGAAAGCGCAGGAGATGAGCATTGAATACGCCAAAGTGCGCAAGACCTTTGGCGACTTGCTGGCCACCCGTCAGGCCATCCAATGGATGATCGTAGATAACGAGATCGATCTCCGCAGCGCCCGCTGGCTGGTGCTGGAAGCAGCCTTCAAGGCCGGGCATGGCCAGCCCTTTACCACAGAGGCTGCGCTGGCCAAGCTGGTGGCAACCGAGGCGGCAGGACGCGTTGTCGACCGCGCCATACAAATTCATGGGGGCAACGGCGTCACCAAAGATCTGCCACTGGAGCGATGGTACCGCGAACTGCGCATCCGCCGGATCGGCGAGGGCCCCAGTGAAATCCAGAGGCTGATCGTAGCTCGCAACGTGATCGGCGGCGCATTCCACTAAGCGTGGGAGATAATCTCTCCATGGCTGATGAGCTCCAACCCGGTTGGCCTGATCTGATCGCGAAGATCAAAGCGCGGACGCCCGCACGCGTGCTGGTGGACCGCGCCGGAGCGGCCTACCGCACAGCCACCCAATTGGAGTTGCGCCATGCCCACGCTGCCGCCCGGGATGCCGTGCGCACAGAACTTGACCTGGAACAAGACCTGGGCGCGGAGTTGGTAAATGAATTCAAGCTGTTTGAAGTCTCCACGTTGGCCCGATCCAAAGACGAATACCTGCTTCGTCCTGATCTGGGCCGGCGATTGAATGAAGCCGGGAAGCGCCAAATCCTGGCGCGCTGTCCTGAAGAAGCCGATTTGCAAGTCGTGATTGGCGATGGCCTTTCCGTTACTGCCGTCGCCGTCCAGGCGCCCAGGCTGTTGCCGCTGATCATGTCTGGGTCAAAAAAACGCGGCTGGAAATCCGGACAGCCGTTCCTCGTGCGCTACTGCCGAGTGGGCGTGTTGAATGATATCGGCGAACTGCTTCGTCCCAGGGTAGCAGTGCTCTTGATCGGCGAGCGTCCCGGCCTCGCGACCGCTGAGAGCCTCTCTGCATACATGGCTTATCAGCCAAAACACGGAGATCATGACGCCAACCGCAACCTGATCTCAAACATTCACCAGCGCGGCGTGGCGCTGGATGAAGCCGCTAGGCGGATCGGAAATCTGGCAGAGCAGATGATGAACTCAAAGCTCAGCGGGGTAAGGCTCAAAGAGCAAACCCACCGCCAGATCACCGGGGACACAGGATCGGAACATCAGGAAATCGGTCCATCGAAGAAGTAAATCTCCCAACGGCGAAGCCGCCGGAGGCAACCTGAATCAAGCCAAAGGCTAAGGGCCAAAGGCCAAGGGCTACTTTGCATCGGTGGTAGGCTTCTCCAGCTTCGTCTTCACCATCCGGTAAAACGACCACACATTGTCACTCTCCCCTTCAGTCAGGCGGCGATGGACCTTAATAGAAGGAAACAGCTTGTTGCCGTTCACATTCAACGTCAGGGTCGCGAATTGTTTCCCCGGATACGTTTCAATACTCCATTCACCACCAAACCGCCGGCGGACCACCTCGCCCAGATAGCTGCCCCAGACCTTGCATAGCTCGCTCACATCATCGTCCGATGGCTTGCTGGCCGGCATCTCACGCGAAAGCCGCGCCAGGATCGTCTCCACCTCCATGAGCGAGTTCTCGCTGTAATCAAGTTGCGCTGTGAACTCGCGCGCCAGGACAATGGCCTGCGCGGCGTAAGCGGTCACCATAGCGTCAACAGAATCGTGGTTGGACATGAATATTGAGTTTTTGCTAATTGCTAAATACTAACTGCTAAGTACTTCTTTCGCCGCCCTCTTCCCGCTGGCAATCGCTCCATGCACCGTGCCATTGTGCCCGCCGGAATCTGTGGCCTCTCCCGCAAAGTACAAAGTCTGCGCAACAGGAACGCCGAGTTCGCGTCCGGCATCACTCCCACCGGCTACAGCATAACTGTAGGTGCCGCGGGCAAACGGATCAGATTGCCAATCGTGCGTGAACCCGCCTTGCATCTCTGAGTTGAGCAGTGCGGGTTCCATCTCCAGAATGTTCGCCAGCGATTCCACCGCCTGCCGGATAACCTGTTTCGGGCTGAATTTGCTCAGCGCCCGCGCATAACTTCCTGTCGCCCAACCGGTCAGAACAGGGAAAGGCAGCGGGTTGCTCGTCCACCAGACACGAAAGTGGGGATCATCTGTAAACAGAAAACTCAGATTTTTGAAGCGCGGCTGGTCCTCCCAAAACTTGCGCTTGAAGCACAGATTGGCCCGGCCCACAGTCCCCATCTCCAGCCCCCGCAACGCCGTTTCTTTCTCAGCCAGCCTAGGACTAAAACGAATGCCGCCTGACTTCAACACGCCGAGGGGCACGGTGATGATGGCGCGAGGCGCGCGGAACTCCGCTCCGGAAGAGGTCCTCAAAAGCGTCTCACCTGGCTTCCATTCCACTTCTGTGACCGTGGTGTTGAGTTGAAGCTCGCAGCATCTCCACTGGATGCGTTCTGAGAGGCTCTTGACCAGCGTGTCATAGCCATGAACAAAGCGGAACTGGTGGTCGCTATCAATTTCCTGGTCAGCGGCATTGCTCCTCACCAGGGAATGCACGCTGATGCGGCGCGGATCGGCAGCGTGAAAGCCCTCAATAAAACCCAGTGCCTGCTCCTTCACCTCGGGTTCGGCAGTCACCTGATCAAGGAACTCCTGAAAGGATTGGTCCGGCTGATCGGTAGACATCTTCTCAAATAACCCATCCATGCCGGACAGGATCTCACCCGCCGCATGCCAGCCGTTGCCGTCGCGGCGGAGCACGTTCCACTCGATTGCCCCCAATTGAAGGTTCGCCTGCTTCACCAACTCAAAAATCTCCGGAGAGCGCCCATGTATGAACTCAGCGCCCAGTTCCACCGGATATTCCGCGGTGTGATGGGTAAATATTCTTCCACCCATGCGGTCGCGGCCCTCCAGCAGAAGCACGCGCTTCCCCGCTGCAGAGAGTTCGCCGGCCGCGGTCAATCCGGCAGCGCCTGCCCCGAGAATCAGCACGTCCGCGGAAGGAGTCTTAGGGCTTGTATTCGTCATGTCTTATTTTTCTGCCGCTAGAAAATCATCTGGCACAAGAATAGTCTAAAGCGGATTGGGAATTTGCAACTGGAGGACCCTGAAGGTCAGGCTATACTGCTGAAATTCAAACCTGATCGCCGCCCATGCCTGACTCAGACAAATTCGAACCGCTACGATCCTGCACCGAGCCTGCTTTTGAGGAGTTTTACCGGATCTACGCCGGGTCTATTTCGGTACGAGAGCAAAAGTCTAAGGCCTGGCTCTGTGAAATGGTCAGCAGATCGGATTGCAAGTTTCTCCTCTTGAAACGCAATGGGCGCGTAATCGGTTTCAGCATACTCTTCCTTCCGGTAGCCGAAGCATTTGGACTCCTGGAATACATGGCAACCAGCGAGGAATATCGCAGCCAGGGATTGGGCGGCGAGATCTTCCGGCGTAGCATGCAGATGGTGCCCCCGCGCCAGGGACAGCCCCTGCCTGTACTGCTTGAGGTTGACTCCGACGGGGAAGAATCTGCTGACCGGGCATTGCGGGCACGCAGGCAACAGTTTTATCGCCGGTTGGGCTGTTTGCGGCTGTCAGGCCTTCACTACATTCTGCCGCTGCCGGGCGGGGGCCCTCCTCCGGAGATGGACCTCATGGTGTACGCTGCCGGCGGCCTCCAGCACATTGCCAGGTCCGAACTGGAAAGATGGCTGAAGGTGATCTATCGCGATGTTTATAAATGCTCGCCCGACGATTCCAGGATTCACCAGATGTTGCTGGGTGTTTCCGATCCCGTCCGCCTTGGGTAATTTGAAAAGTTGAGGAGAACAACCATGGTGTGCATGTTGCTGGAAAGCGTCAGTCGATGGACCCAAGCCCAGGTGATTGCTGAGGCGGTTGCTGCCATTGGCATCGTTATTACCCTCTTTTATTCACTCTGGAGCTTCACCAGGACGCTCCGCGACAGCTACTATGCCGAACTCGACAGGGTATATTTCGAGTTGCTGAAAATCGCCATGGAGCGGCCCTATCTCATCGATTTCCCCGCGGCGCCCGATCCCAACAAGCAGCGTGAGTATGACGCCTACGCATTCATGGTGTGGAACTTCATCGAGACGATTGTGGACCGTTGCGAAGGTCACGGGAAAAAACATCTCCGCGCTACTTGGTATCCAATCGTGGCATCGGAAAATGCCCTTCATCGCGAGTGGTTCAACAACAATAGGGCCAGGTTTAAACAATCCTTTTGCCAATTCATGGAAAAGGAATATCCCAAGCCCTCATAAAGAGCAGCGTTGAGGTAGGTGGGATCCTAAAGCCAAAAGCCCCTCCCCTGGCAGCTAGGAGCTAGAAGCTAGCAGCTGCTCTTTAGCATCCACAAACGCCACCCCTTCTTCCAGCATCTCCTGCACCAGCTCCGGTGATGCGGCTTCCGCGTAAAGACGCATCAGAGGCTCGGTCCCGGAGACGCGCATCAGCAGCCAGGCCTCCGCGCCGTTGCCATTCGTGGGTGCGTCGAGGAAAAGTTTGATGCCGTCAAGGTTCTCTTTGCGCAGGATTTTATAACGCCCCAGGCTGCGAAACTCATCGCTGGCGGCGCGCGCGATCGCCGCCTCTTTGATTTCGTTGGCTACATGCAGATCGCGCCGGGCATAGTAGTGTGGCCCATATTCTTTCTGCAGGGCCGCAACCAGTTGTCCCAGGCTCTTGCCCTCATCGGCCATGATGTTGGCCAGCAACAGGCAATTGAGAAGGCCATCGCGCTCCGGCAGATGGCGCTGAATCCCTATGCCGCCGGACTCCTCTCCACCAATCAGGATCTGCCGCTCCAGCATCAGGTCGCAAATGTACTTGAAGCCGATGCCGCACTCGATCAACTTGCGCCCATGTTTGGCCGCAATGCGGTCCAGCATCCGCGTGGTGTTGAAGGCGCGCACCACGTCTCCCGGCCAGTCTTGATGATGCGTGAGCAGCCATTGGAGAATGATGGAGTAAATCTTGTGGGAATCCACAAAGCTGCCGTCTTCGGCCACTGCGCCCACGCGGTCGGCATCTCCATCTGTGGCCAGCCCCGCGTGGCACGTCTCGCGCACCACGGTTTCCTGCAGCATGCGCACGTGCGGCTCAATCGGTTCGGGATTGATGCCGGGAAACAGCGGATTCACCTCACTGCGGATCTGCACATGCCGGATGCCGCGCTGGGTGAAGATGCCGGAAAGCACATTGCGTCCTGCGCCGTACATGCAATCAATGGCAAATTTGAAGTTGGCCTTGGCGATTGCATCAAGATCGACAAACCGGCTGATGGCATCGATGTACGGCGGGTTGAAGTCAACCTCTTCAATCCTGGCTGGTGAACCCTTGGGCATGGCCCCGGCTCGCACCTCGTCCTCAATCTGCTTGATGATGGCCGGAGTCGCCGAGCCCCCATACGTCGCCTTGAATTTCACTCCATTCCAGCTCCAGGGATTGTGGCTGGAGGTAATCATCACTCCGCCTGCTGTGCCCATGTGCTTCACCGCGTAGGAGAGCGCCGGAGTGGGCGTGTAATCTTTGGCCAGCTTTACCGGAATCCCGGCAAGCGCGATCACCTCAGCTGTGGCCTCGGCAAAACGGCGTGAGCCAAAACGCGTGTCGTAGCCGATTACGATGCCGCGCTTGGGGTCCTCTTTTTTCAGGACGTAAGAAGCAATGCCGCCGGCCACCCGGCGAACATTCTCAAAAGTGTAATCATCGGCGATCACCCCGCGCCAACCATCCGTGCCAAATTTAATCTCGTCAGCCATCTACTCTTTACCTTGACTTTCGAATTTACCAACTTACCAAATTACGCAATTACCAAATTTTCATCCCAGGCACCCTGCCTTGATCGCAACAAAAAACTTCCGTAGTCGGCGGCATGATGACCTAAACCAGGTCCGTCATCTTCTTCTCATTCAGGTACTTCACAATCTTGCCCACGTCCTGGGAGTGCTCGCGGGTGGTCACCAGGATGGCATCATCCGTCTCCACCACAACCAGGTCATGGACGCCCACGGCGGCCACAAACTTCTCCGGAGCATAAATGTAATTGCCACTGGCATGAAGCGCAAAGTGGTCTTTGCCCTCCACCACGTTGCGGCCATCCTTCTTACCGGCGGCAGCGGCATGATGCTCATAGAGCGCAGCCCACGAGCCAAGATCGTTCCAGCCAAAATCGGCTTTCAAACAAAAGAGATTAGAAGAATGCTGGCCCTTGGCCGAACGCGGCTCTAGCACCGCATAATCTATGCTGATGTTCTCGCACCTCGGGTAGAGGTCGGCAAATTTCTTGTCAAAATCCTTGCTTCCCCAGGCCCCCGCGATTTTCTCCAGGTAGGGCGTGGTTTCAGAAAGATGTTCGCGCAGTGCGCGCGTGAGGGTGCGTGCGCTCCAGATGAACATTCCGCTGTTCCAGTAATAATTCCCCGCAGCCAGAAACTCTTCTGCCCTCTGGTGGTTAGGCTTTTCCGTAAACCGCTTCACCAGAGAAAGTCCGCTCTCCAGGCTGTCCCCGGTTTCAATGTAGCCATATCCAGTTTCGGCGCGGCTGGGCTTAATTCCCATCACAATAATGTTTTCGCCCTTGCCGGCAATCTCCACCGCTCGTTGCAGTAGCTTACGGAATTTTTTCTCATCCGCGATTACGTGATCGGCGGGAAACATGCCAATGATGGAACCCGGATCAACTCTCTCCAGAAGAAAAGCAGCCAGGCCGATGGCGGGCGCGGTATTGCGCGGCTCCGGCTCGGTCACAATCTGTTTTGCCGGAACTCGCGGGAGCTGGCGCTGTATCTCTTCCGCAACAAATTCGTTGGTGATCACCCAGAAGTTCTTTTCATCGGCTGCCAGAGCCAGGCGCTCCACAGTCTTCTGGATCATGGTCTGTTTGCCGTCCAGAGCAAGCACCTGCTTGGCGAGCCTGCGCCGGCTTCTCGGCCAGAAACGGGTCCCGCTTCCACCGGCCAGAATTACCGGATAAAAATTGTGTTTGTTTGTCACTCTTTATTTTTTCTCTATTATTTCGTAACCGCCACAGTGGTTTCCACCAGCGTGGTCTTTGGATGTTCAACTCTTTCAACTGGTAATGAGGAGCACAGGAATTCAAGGTCCCACTGCGGCGTGATGGTGAAACTCTCTATCGCGGCCGGCGCCACCACCACCTCGCCGCAGTTAAAGCCGATTGCTTCTGAACCGGTGGACGAGATCACGCCCGATCCGTTGATCGCCACAAGGCACCACACACTCCGTTTGGCGTGTTGCGGCCGGCGAAACTCCCACGAGCGCTGTAGCGTGAACTTGTCCACGATAAAGCACGGAGAAGTTACCAGGTTCACCTGGTTCTTGCCGTTTTCCGCGCCGGAGTGCCGTTGCTCCACCTTGCCCGCATGCGTCCATTCCTTCATCACCTGGAGTCCGGCCTCAATATGCAATTCACGTGGACGCCCATAATCGTACAGCCTGTAGGTGGTATCAGAGTTCTGCTGGATCTCGACAATCACCGCTCCCGGGCCAATGGCATGAACTGTGCCCGCATCCGCGTAGATCAAATCGCCTGCCCTCACCTGGATCCAGTTGAGCAACTGCTCCATCCTGGTTTCGTGGATGGCCTGCTTCACTTCTGCCTTGGTCGTTCCCGGCTTCAGGCCTAGACCTATCTGCGCCCCTGGCTCGGCTTGCAAAACATACCAGCACTCGGTTTTCCCGCAAGGCTCGCCCGCCCGGGCCGCAGCCTCATCGTCAGGATGCACCTGGACGGAAAGCTTGTCTTTGGGAAACAGGAACTTGATCAGCAGCGGAAAGCGGGAGCAAACGGGCGCGGCCTCTCCCAGCAATTCAGGGCCGAATTGCCGGCTCAATTCGCCCAGCGTCGTCCCTGCCAGAGGCCCGTTCGCAACTTTGCACGTGTCTCCAGTCAGCCAGGCTTCGCCGATTGGGCTGCCGGGAATCTCTCGTGAATAGATCGGCGCAAGATTATTGGCGCCCCACACTCGCTCGTAAAACTCCGGGTGCAGCCGCAATGGGTAAAGATGAGACATTTAAGAGTGAACGCAAACAGATCTTACTGAGCCCGGCCCGAGCTGCTGTTTTTTAGAATCATCCCGAGACGATCGCGTTGTCCCACGCCGCTGGGTATGCTGGGATGTTGCGAAGAGTCGAACGCTGCAGCCCTGGCGCCACTCACAGTTTGCTGAACCAGGCTCTCATCCGCTCCAGGCCCTTCTTGATCTCTGCCGCCGAGGTAGCGTAGGAAAGGCGGATATGGTCCTGGGTCCCAAATGCCTCTCCGGGGACCGTTACCACATGTGCCTCATGCAGCAGCCGCTTGGCAACCTCCGCGCCAGAGTGGATGCCGCTGCGCCCGAAGTAAGCCGAAACATTAGGGTAAACATAGAATGCACCCTGTGGCCGGACGCAGGTAAGCCCGGGAATGGTGGCCAGTTCCGCCAAAACCAGGTCGCGGAGTTGGATATACCCGGCCTTCATCTCGGCAACGCAGTCCTGCGGTCCGGTCAGTGCGGCCACAGCCGCCTTCTGGATCATGTGGGCGGTGCTGGAGGTGTTCTGGCTCTGCAGCTTGGTGATGGCGCTGATGATCGGCGCTGGAGCCATTGCGTATCCCAGTCGCCATCCGGTCATGGCATAAGTCTTGGAGAGCGAGCCGGCAATCACCAGGTTTTCCCGCGCCTCGCTGACGGATCCAGCCGAGAAGCTCCCGGCAAAATTCAGGTAAACATAGCACTCATCGGCAATTACATAGATGCCACGCTTGTGGGCCATGCGCAGGATGGCGGTAAACTCGTCCGGCGTGATCACTGCGCCGCTGGGATTATTGGGGCTGTTAATGATCATGGCGCGCGTGCGCGACGTAACCTGGCGCTCGATCATCTCCGCCGTAAGCTGGAAGCCATTCGCCTCATCGGTTTCAACATAGACGCACCGCCCGCCCGCATACTCGACGATGTCCTTGAAAGAAACCCAGTAAGGAACGGGCAGAATCACCTCATCGCCGTGGTCTACCAGCACCTGAATGGCATTGAACAGCGCCAGCTTGCCGCCTGTAGAGGCGATGGCCTCTTCGGGTTTGTAGTTGGAGCCAAAATCTGTGGCGTGGCGCTTGGTGATGGCCGCGCGCAGCTCGGGAATGCCGGCCACCGCGGTGTACTTGGTGCAGTTCTGCTGGATGGCGGCAATGGCCGCGTCCTTGATGTGCTGGGGCGTCGGGAAATGTGGCTCTCCGGCGCCGAACTCCACCAGATCGGCCCCGGCGGCCTTGAGCTTGGCCGCCTCAGCAACCACGGCCATGGTGGCGGAAATTTCAATGCGGTTAACGCGATCGCTGAACTGCTTTACTGCGGGTAGGGTAGCCATTTAAGGGGTCCTCACTTCACCTGCGAATTTTTCGCGCAGCTTTTCTTCCACCAGGTCGGGCACAAGCCCGCGCACTGAGCCGCCAAGACGGGAAATCTCTTTTACCAGCCGGGAACTCAGGTAGGAATACGCCTCTGCCGGCATCATGAAAACCGTCTCCAGCTGCGGTTGCAGCTTGCGGTTCATCAGGGCCATTTGCAATTCGTATTCGTAATCGCTGATGGCGCGGATGCCTCGCAGCAAAACCTTCGCTTTCTTATGCATGGCGTACTCCACCAGCAGACCTTCAAACACGTCCACGCGCACATTGGGGTATGGCTTGACCATCTCTTCCAGCATCTCACAGCGCTCCGAGGGGCTGAATAGCGGGTCCTTCTCCGCGTTGCGCAGGATGGCCACAATCAGCTCTTCAAAGATCTTGCTGCCCCGCTCGATCAGGTCCAGATGACCGTTGGTAAGCGGATCAAACGAGCCGGGATATATGGCGCGCGATAAGTTCAAAGGAAATTCCTGACGATTGCCGGACTGACTTTTGATTCTAAGCCGGAAAGGGCACAGGGGCAATGCGACATTTTGTCACTGCAATTTTCCCTGTCCTTAAAGGGCAAGGGCCAATTGATTTCCTTGCTCGGGTTCGTCTTATCAGTGAAAATCAGCCAAATCATTGTCATCAGTGGTAAGGTTTTTGAGCTTTCGTTTCCAATGCCCAAGCACCTTCTTGAGGACTGCCAAACCGTCACGCGGGCTACTTGCTATTGCCAGTTGCTAATTGCTTAAGTGGTACTAAGCCGATTTTCCCACCGTCCCGAAGCATCTTCTTTTCCAGCAGCAGCATTCCAACTTCATAACAACGTCTAAGTGGGGTCTTATGAAATTGGGCCGAATCCTGGGTTTTTGCCTCTTCTTGCTTATCAATGCCTCAACAATCTTTGCCGCGGTAACCGTCACCGTTCACCCGGCGCGCGCGCCGCTCACGCTGACTCAACCGCAACAATTCACCGCCACGGTTGTGAATACGACAAATACAGGTGTGATCTGGGCTGTGGATGGAATCACCGGAGGCAATTCAACCGTGGGCACCATCAGCTCCGGTGGGCTATACCACCCGCCGTCGAGTCCTGGTACACATACGGTTACGGCCAAGAGTGTGGCGCAGTCCACGGCGGTCGGCTCGGCCAAGGTGTGGGTGACGAATTATCCTGGAATGTTCACCCACCATGCCGATAAATTCCGCAGCGGTGTCAACTTCCAGGAATTGGCCCTGTCTCCGGCCACAGTCAATTCAAGCACTTTCGGCAAGATCTTCTCCCGTTCCGTGGATGGCCAAATCTACGCACAGCCCCTGATTGTCACCAATCTCGCCATCGCCGGAACCAAACACAATGTGGTCTACGTGGCCACGGAGCATGCCAGCGTCTACGCCTTTGACGCCGACGGCAAGATCGCAGCGCCCTTCTGGCAGCGCAGCTTCATCAACCCTTCAGCCGGGGTCACCACCATTTCCAAACCGTCGGCGGGGCTCATCGAACCGGAGATCAGCATCACCGGCACCCCCGCAATCGATGGCGCCACCGGAACCATCTATGTTGCCGTTTCTACTGACGAGCATGGCAGCATCGTCCATCGCCTGCACGCGCTCAGCATTACCACTGGCGCGGAAAAATTTGGTGGCCCGATTGTCATCCAGGGCTCCGTTCCCGGCACCTATCCAGCCCTGGCCGTGAATGGACGTGTCCCCTTCGCACCGCAGCGGCAATTTCAGCGTCCGGCCCTGCTCGCGCTGAATGGGATTGTCTATGTCGCCTTTGGTTCCTTCGGCGACGCATTGCCCTACAACGGCTGGGTATTTGCTTATACCGCGCAAACCACAGGCGTGCTGCACCAGGTGGGAATATTTTGTACCAGCCCGGATAAAGGCGCGTCCTCCATCTGGCAAAGTGGAGGAGGCCCGACCGCCGATAATAACGGCAACATCTATGTGGCCACGGGCAATGGGATCTTTGACCTGAATTCCGGTGGGCGTGATGCCGGAAACAGCGTGTTGAAGCTCTCTCCCAGCTTGGCTCTGCTGGATTACTTCACACCCGCAGATCAGGCCCAGCTTGATTCCAACGATTTGGACTTGGGAGCCAGTGGGCCTATGCTCCCTCCCTTCCAGAGCGGCGCTACAGACCCTGACCTGGTCATAGAAGGCGGCAAGGACGGCAACCTCTATCTGGTGAACCGCGACAACATGGGAAAGTTCAACTCCGCCGCCAACAGCAACGTGGAGACGGTGCCGCTCGGCCGCCCGGATCCGACCAACGGGGTATTTTCCACGCCCGCGGCGATCGGTACCTCCATTTATATCGGGGAAGTGGGAGAGCCGCTCGAACTCTTCACCTTCAGCCGCGGCCTGCTCTCCAGCGCTCCCACGGCCCGGACCGCCAACTCATTCGCCTTTCCGGGAACCACGCCCATGATCTCGGTGAACGGATCGAGCAACGGAATCGTCTGGGCGCTTGACGTCGCCCGCTATATTGGCAACAACAATCCCAATCCCGGTCCGGCAGTGCTGCACGCCTACAATGCCGCGAACCTTCAGGAACTCTACAACAGCACCCAGGCAGGAACCCGGGATCAGGCCGGAATAGCCATAAAGTTCACAGCCCCAACCATCTCCGACGGACGAGTCTATGTAGGCACAGCCAACCAGTTGGATGTATACGGCCTATTGCCGTAAAAGGGGGAGTGGCGGCCGCGCGTCCCGAAGCGGTTTAACTTTTCTACCTGGTCTATCAGTGGAGATCAGCCAATCATTGTCATCAGTGGTAAGGTTTGTGAAGTTTTCGTCTCCATGCCGACGATCTTCTTGAGGTTGCAAAAGCGTACGCGGGCCGGATGCTGAATGCTAAGTGCTGACTGCTTTCTTCAGAATTGTATCGATCGAACTTCGTGAATTTCCGGCAATTCCTGCAATTCGCGCAGCGCGCTCTCCGGGGGGTCGGTATCCACTTGGACCACCGCCATTGCTTCTCCGCTGTCTGCCGTCCCCTTGCGGCCCAGGGCAAGGTTGGCAATGTTCACGTGATGCCTGCCAAGAATGGTGCCCACTTTGCCCACCACACCTGGCACATCGCGGTTGTGCATGTAGATGAGCTTGCCTTCCAGGGGGACCTCAATGTCGATGTCGTCCATACCCACGAGGCGCAGGGATGTCCCTTGCAAGACCGCCCCTCTTGCCACGCGCTCGCCTGAAGTTGTCTTCAGCACGAGGGAAATCACGTCACGGGCTCCGCTCGAAGTTTTTTCGTCCTTGCTCTCGTGGACGTGGATGCCCCGTTCCTGGGCGATGGTCGCGGCGTTGACTACGTTCGCGCGTTCCGCAATAAGCTGATTGAGCACTCCCTGGATTGCGGCATTGCGTATCAGCTCGGTCTTCCATTCGCAAATCCGCCCGCTGTAACGGATCGAAATCTCCTGCAGTGAACCTGAAACCACGTGAGCCAGAAACGCTCCCAGCTTCTCCGCCAGCGCAATGTAAGGTTGCATCAGCGCGTATTGCTGATCGTCAATCGAGGGCATGTTCACCGCGTTCTGGATCACGCCCCGTTTGAGGTATTCGCGTACCTGGCCTGCAATCTGCACTCCCACCGCCTCCTGCGCTTCGTGCGTCGAACCCGCGATGTGCGGCGTCGCAATCACGTTCTCCAGCGCCAGCAGCGGAGAATTCTTGGGTGGCTCTTCCGCAAAAACGTCCAGCGCCACGCCGGCCACATGCTTGCTGGTCAGCGCAGCCGCCACCGCCGCGTCGTCCACCAACTCTCCCCGCGCGCAGTTGACGATGCGCACGCCGCGCTTCATCTTCGCCAGGGCCTTTTCATGAATCATCCCCGTCGTCTGCGGCGTCAGGCCGACGTGCAAGGTGAGGTAGTCGGCTGCGGCATAGATTTCATCCAGCTCCGCCAGTTGGATTTCGTGCTGGCGCGCCACCGGGGCAGCCACGAAAGGGTCATGGGCCATCAGCTTCATCTCAAAGGCCTTGGCCCGTTTGGCCACCTCCAGCCCGATGCGCCCCAATCCTATGATGCCCAGCGTTTTGCCGCGCAATTCTGAACCTTGAAGTGATTTCTTGTCCCACTTGCCCGCCCTGGTAGTGGAATCCGCGCGGGTGAGATGGCGCGCCATCCCCAGCATCAGAGCAAAAGTGTGCTCGGCCACGGCTACTGCATTCGCGCCCGGAGTATTCATCACCGCGATACCGGCCTTGGTCGCGGCATCCAGGTCGATATTGTCCACGCCGACCCCGGCGCGTCCAATCACGCGCAGCTTTCCCGCGCCCCGCAGGATCTCCGCATTCACGTCCACAGCCGAGCGGACAATCAACGCATCCGCATCGGCCAGCGCGGCAACCAGCTTGCCATCAACCTGCTCCGGCGTGACAACAGTCCAGCCCGGCTCTTGCTTGAGCAGTTGAACAGCGTTGGCCGACACCTTTTCCGCAATCACAATCTTCATGGATCTTTGGCTTTCGGCTTTGCCTTCCTTCGTGTCCTTCGTGGTTAAAAGTTTGAGTTTGACCTTCCCTATGCCATGTTCCCTGCTGAAAGCCCGCCGTGGCGGGTAACCTGTCCCCTAGATTGCGCAAACACCATCTGCGCCGCCCGCAGTCCCGCTCCTAACTCCACCTTTCTGCCAATCTCCACCAGCGTGTGCTCCAGCGCTCCAATAATGGCGATGGTATCAAGGTAATCGTAGAGACCCAGGTGTGCGATGCGAAAGAGCTGCCCTTTCATCTCGCCCTGCCCGTTGGCAATCACGGCCGCAAAACGGTTGCGAAAAATCTTGGCAATATCTCCGGAATCTATTCCATCGGGTGAGGCAATGGCGGTCAGGGCCGCTCCCGGAGAACTCACTGCAAACAACTTCAACCCCAGCGCCTGAGCGGCTGCACGGGTCATGGCGGCCGCGGTCTCGGCATTGCGAATCAGCAGATCGCGCCCTGTGGCCAGATCGCCGCCGCCTTGTTCGCGCAAGTAGTCAAGGGCCGTGCTCAGTGCGGCAATCAGCGCGGTCGAGGGCGTATAGGATGATTCCCCTTTGGCCCCGCTTTTGCGTTCTTTGCGCAGATCAAAGTAGTAGCGCGGGTTCTTGGTGCTCTCCATCCTCCGCCAGGCGCGTTCGCTCACCGCGCAGTACGCCAGACCCGGAGGAATCATCACGGCCTTTTGTGAGCCGCCAATGATCACGTCAACGCCCCAACCGTCCACATCGAAGGTGGTGGTGCCAAGGCCGGTGATTGCGTCCACCACCAGCAGCGTCTCAGAGCCTTTGAGCACTCGCGCAATGCCTTCCACATCGTGCCGGACTCCCGTAGAGCTCTCCGTGCCCTGCATATAGAGCGCCACATGCTCAGGCTTAAGCTTTTCTTGGATCTGCTGCGGAGTTACGGTCTCTCCATAAGGAGAACGCACCATCTCCACCTGGCAGCCGTACGTCTTGGCCAGCGACTCCCAGCGCTCCCCAAATTTTCCCGCTGAGAGCACCAGCACTTTGTCGCCGGGAGAAGTAAGATTGCTCACCGATGCTTCCATCGCCCCCGTGCCGGAGGCCGTGAACAGGACAACATCGTTCTTGGTGCCAACAAAAGTCTTCAGGTCAGCCAGCACCTTGCTGTAAAGCGCGCGGAATTCCGCGGTGCGGTGGTGCATGGTTGCTCCCGCCATGGCAAGCTGCGCGGATGGCAAGAGCGGCGTGGGACCGGGAGTAAAAAGACGGTTCTTCTTGATCATTGTTTCCTGCCGCCGAACTTCTCATTTAACCTTAGCTGCATTTCGAAAACCCCGCAAGGCAGAGCGCTGGGTGTCAAAGGAGAAGAGTTACAACAGGTTGCAGTTGTTTGGGAATTTGTAGCGGTTATCAGCATGTCGGCTTTGCTCAGAGGTTTGCAATGGCTCCCGGCAACATCGAACTCTTCACTATGAATTTTTCGCCAACGGGGGCACAATCCGGTGCCGACACTCGTTCGTCATTCGTGTATCGGGGGCAGCAGAGTCCAGCTCAGGGTAGGCTGTCGAAAAAGAGATAGACCGAAGCAATGCGACCGTTGCGGGCGACGATAAAATCGGTTCCCGCGTAAGCTGGTCGCTTGCCGGGAGCGCCAGATACCCATCGAACCCGTCCGGCATCACCTAACTCCTCGGGAGGGAAGAGGGGCTGATATTCGAAATCAGGATGTGTTGCTTTTATCACACCAGCAATACGATCAATCTCGTCTCGGCCATGAAATATACCGCCCTTGGGGTCATAGAATACTGCATCTTCGTGAAAGATCTCGTCGATTGCAGCGCGACGACGCACGGGGTCATTTTTGCCAAATACGTCGTTCAGATTACGAAGCAGCGAGGTCGATATGCTGTGGGACATGGCTTGTCTCCTCTCGTCAGCTCATCCCGAGGAAGGGAATCGGCCCTCGCTGTCTAGATGCACGCATCGAGGGAAAGTTGCAGCAAGACGCGGTTTGCTGATTGTTCAAAATCATTGACTGCCGCACTCAGGCGACTACGCTCACAAATGGGGCTGGGAGCGGTGGAAGTAGGCTCGTCAAAAAGGTTTATCGCCGCAGATCGTAACGCGATGACCATAACGCTTGTGGGGAAAGTAGTCCCAAAGCGCCTGGTGCTGCGTGCAGCGGTTGTCCCAAAATGCGACTGAGTCTGCCCGCCACCTGAAACGTACGCAGAACTCGGGCGTCTCAATATGCCGGTACAGCATCTCCAGGATCGCATCGCTTTCGATCTTCTTGAGACCGGCGATGCGCATCGTGAATACCCGGTTCACGAAGAGGCACTTCCTTCCGCTTACCGGATGGGTACGAACTACGGGGTGTTCAGAGCTTGGGTACGTCTTGCCTGCGTCGTTGACGCCGTATCGTCCTCGATAGTAGCGCTCGCCCGCGTGGATCGCGGTCAAACCGGCAAGCATCTTCTTGACTGGGGCGGAAAGTGTCTCATAGGCCAGGTACATGTTGGCAAACATCGTGTCGCCGCCGCCGTCAGGAGGCACCTGCGTCAGGTATAAGATCGAGCCCATCGGGGGCTCAAGGTCGCACGACACATCGGAATGCCAGTCCTCACCAGCAACCTGGGTGGACTTCTCGTCCGCCTGGATGACGAAAATCTCGGGATGATTCGGGATTAACCCTGGCGCTGCGGGGTGCACGTGAAGCTTGCCAAAGCGGATGCCGAAGGCCTTGTGCTGCTCCACAGTCAGCTCTTGATCGCGAAAAAACAGGACCAGATTATCCATCAGCGCATCATGCACCGCCTGGAATTGCTGGTCGTTGAGCGGCTGGGACAAGTCGATCCCAAACACTTCGGCGCCGATGCTTGGGGTTGATTTGCGAATCTCTAAATGGGGATTATCCATGCTATCTTCCTAACCGGGGCGTCAAACCGATCATCCCGGCCCACGATAATAGCAATGGCTGAAAGCCAAAACAACGCCAAAGCGCTCCACAGGGTCGAACCAGACTCCACAGAACTCGCTCGTTATACTTAACCCATTCTACGATCTGGAGTGGGGCTCACAGTCAAGGCGCGATTGCAGTCATATCACCGGCTATCCGGAAACAAGCCTAGCGGATTCGTGGGTTAGGCTAGAGCTCACTCCTTGCCCCGCCAAAAAAATCCGCAATCATCGCCTTGGCTTCCGGCGGTCCTGTGACCTCAAAGCAAATTGGTTGATTGCCCGCCTCGACAAGAATCTTAAACGTGAGGAACTGGCAGCACTGGCGCTCCAAATCCACAAGCTGGCTGAGATGGGTCAGCACTTCAGAAGTGGGCTCAAAGCGGTACGCATAGCCCAGGGGCAACTCTGTTACCTTGAGGGCCGCGCCGCGAACAACATCCAATATCGTTTGGCGTCGCTCCCGCATTTCCGCTTCGCTCAGCGTGCAGGCGATGGGCAGTTCCATGAGCGCAGCCTAGCCGATTGGTCAGAAAACTTCAAACCACCCTCCCGTCGGGATAGCGGCAAGACTACAAAACGTGCAGCGGCGGGCCAAGCCTCGCACATTTCATAAGTTCCCGGCACAGCTCTTCCCGGCGGACGGGTTTGGCCAGGTAACTGTCCATGCCGGCTTTAAGGCAAATCTGTTCGTCGTCCGGCATGGCATGGGCGGTCAAAGCAACGATCCGAATATGACCACCAGTCCCGCGTTCCTTCTCGCGGATTTCGCGTGTGGCCTGGTAGCCGTCCATCTCGGGCATCTGTACATCCATCAGGACCAGGTCAAAGGGCTGCCGCGACCACTGCTCAACGGCCTCCCTGCCATTCGATGCAACGCCAACTTCCTGCCCCAGGCGTTGCAGCATGGCAACCGCGACTCGTTGATTCACGCAATTATCTTCCGCCAGCAGGATGCGTAGCTTAGGCAGCTCAGGTATCGCGTCCTTTTCCGGAACATCCACGCAGGTATTTGCCGGCACGGCGGCTCCCAATGCCTTACATACGGTCAGCATCAACTCCCGCTCGAGAATGGGTTTTGCCAGGTACAACTCCACCCCGAGCCTGCGGCAGTCAGAAGCCTTAATCACCAGGTCCGCGGAAGTCAGCATCATGATTGCAGTGCCTGACAGGCGGGCATCGGTTTGCATCTGGCGGATGAAATCAAAGCCATCCATGCCCTCCATTTCTTCATCCACCAGGATCAGCGGAAACCTGCGGCCTTCATCTGCCGCTTGTTTCAGTAGCGCCATAGCATTCGGCCCGCTGTCGCACTCCGTTGCCCGCATCCCATAATGTTCCAGCATCGTTGCCAAAACCCGGCGATTAGTCAAATTATCATCTACGATTAAAACTTCCACGCCCTTGAACTGCTTGAACTGGAAGAGCTGGAATTCAGGGAGCGGTAAACTGCTTACCCCGGCAGGTGCAATTCCAAGCTCTGCGGTGAAATGAAAGGTGCTGCCCTTGCCTGGTTCGCTCTCTACCCAGATTTGCCCGCCCATGAGTTTCACAATGATGGCGCAGATCGTCAGGCCCAAACCTGTTCCGCCATAATTGCGGGTGGTGGACATATCAGCTTGTTCGAATGCGCCAAAGATGCTTTTGTGGTGGCTCTCCGGTATGCCGATTCCGGTATCCTTCACCGCGAAATGCAGCAAACCGCCCTCCGCAGAACCGGCGCGCACGGATACCGAGACCTCGCCGCTGCTTGTGAACTTGATGGCATTGGCAACCAGGTTCGTGATCACCTGTCTCAACCGGGCCGCATCGCTGAAGAATTGCTGTGGCAACTCCGGCGCAACATCCAAAATGAGCTCCAGCCCCTTCTTATGGGCTGAAATGGCAAGCGCGCGCAGGGTTTCTCCCAACACCCGCCGCAGATCAAAGATTGCCGGATCCAGCCCGGCCTTGCCCGCCTCGATTTTCGAATAATCCAGAATGTCATTAATCACGATCAGAAGCGAGTCAGCGGACGACCTGAGCACGCTTAGAAACTCACGCTGCTCCGGCTCCAGATCGCTAGCCAGTAGCAGGTCGGCCATGCCGAGCACACCGTTCATCGGAGTGCGGATCTCATGGCTCATTTTGGCCACAAATTCACTCTTGGCATGAGTGGCGGCTTCGGCAGCTTCCTTGGCCAATGCCAGTTCATTGGTGCGCCTTTGTAATTCCTGGGTACGGGCATCCACCAGAGATTCCAACGCCGTCTCGCGTGCTCGCAGGCTGGCAACGCGGAAGTAGTAGGCGCCCACCAGAAGTCCACATAGGGCTAGCGCCACCGCGGCATCAAACCAAAATGTCTGGTAAAGGTGCGGCTTCAGATAGAACGTTAGTGCGGCCCCTTTCTCATTCCACACGCCGTCATTGTTACGGGCCATCACCCGGAATGTATATGGGCCGGGAGGAATATTGGTGTAAAACGCCGAACGCAGGGAATCCGCGTCCGTCCACTTGGTATCGTAACCCTCCAGCATGTGCCTAAAAACCACCGCGTGCGGTGTGGTAAAGGTGGGGGCCGCGAACTGAAACTGGAGGTCTGCTTTGCCCCGGCCTGCGTATTCCCGCTCCGGAAGGCCATTGATGAGAGATTCCTCCAGAACTACCGGTGGCGCAAGCAGGTTAGTTGGCAAATGGTCAGGGTCAACAACTACCAGCCCGGCGATATTTGCAAACAGCAGTTTGCCGTCCTTGGTATGTAACGAGCTTCGTCCAAACCCTCCGTTGAACTCGATATTCACCAGACCCTCAGCCGTGCCAAACGGGCGGTAGGTAACCGAGTGGACGCGATGGGCGGCAAAATCGTTCAGCTGCTGCTTACTCACCCGGGATAAGCCACGGTCGGAAGTCAGCCAGAAATAGCCATGCCGGTCTTCTTCCAGCGCCCATACATCGTCGTCCGGCATCCCGTCCCGACTCATATATTGGGTCCACTCTCCCTGACTGAATCTCAGCAACCCGCTTCCGCGGGTCCCGGCCCAAAGTACATGTTCACTATCTTCATACGTGAACAGAATGGGAGCTTTGACAAAGTCAGGTTCCGGGCTGGAGGAAAGCGCATGGAAGGATCCATTGCGCAAGATGACCAGACCTGCGGAAGTCCCCACCAGGAGTGAGCCCGTGGGGTCCTCAAGAATACTCCTCGTATTGGAAGAAGGCATGCCGTCTTGAGTGGTGTAGGTCCTGAATCCCGTCTGTTTCACCTGGATCAGCCCGCCACTGCCGCCAATCCAGGTCGTGCCGAGTCGATCCGTCATCACATAGCTTAAGAGGCCCGCCGGGAGGCCATCATGGCTGGTGTAGAGCCTCACACGCCCATGAGAGAGCCTGAGCAGGCCCTGAGAGCTTGTTACCCAGAGATTGCCCGCGAGATCTTCTGCGCCTCCCCATAGATTCGAGCTTCCTTTAGATGATAGCCAGGCAGGTGTAATCTTTCCGCGCTTCAGATGGTAAAGCCCGTTGCTGGTGGCGATCCAGATACTGCCGTCACGCGATTGAAAAAGGCTTTGCACCAGCGGGTTGGAAAGTCCGCGCGATGGACCAAGGGTCGTGATCCCGGCCTCTGTAAACTGGTTCACGCCGCCACCCAGGGTTCCTGCCCACATTGAGCCTTCACGGTCCTGAAAAAGACACTTGACGTTATCGTCGCTCAGGCCGTCTTTCCGGCTGTAGCAATCCGCTCCCTGGCCCACGATTCTGCAAACCCCGCTTCCCTCAGTGCCGAACCACTCGTTCCCGAATCGGTCCTGTTGAAGCGCGTTGATGGGAGCATTGGGCAGACCCTGGGGAGCGCCGTAATGATTCATCCTGCCATCAACTGCAATCCTGTAAATGCCATTGGCTCTCGTGCCGATCCACAATTCTCCATCTTGGTTGGCTGATATGCTGCTAATGCTGACCCCACGGGGAAGAGGGGCTGGGATTCTTGAGAAATGGCTGCCCGTCCATTGAAAGACTTTGGTTGCCGATGCCGCCCACAACCGTCCTGAGCTGTCTCCGGCGAATCCCATCACCGCCTTGCTGTCAAAATCGCCGTTATCTCCCAGCGGATCAAAGGTCCCGGAATGAAAGCGAGTCACTCCAGAAGTAGTTGCTATCCAAAGAGTGTGGCTGGGATCCTCAAACATCTCGATTACACGGTCGCTCAACAGGCCGTTGCCAGGATGAAATACCTCAAACTGCCCGTCTCGATAGCGGACGAGAGTGCCTTCCATGCTGGCTATCCACAGACTGCCATCACTGGTTTTGTACAGAAGAGTTATGTTGTTCTTGCCGATGGCGGGGGTACTTTTCTTGTCGAAGACTCTAAATTCCACGCCGTTAAAGCGCACCACGCCGGCCTCGGTGCCAAACCAGAGATATCCATCGTCCGTCTGTGCGACGGTCTGAACTGTGTTTTGGGGCAATCCATTAGAGGCATTCCAGAAGGCATGACCGTAGTCAACTAGCGGCTTGCCGGAGTCGAATGCGTCCAGCCGGGGAGCGAGGAGGAGAAGCCCTGCCAGTAGTGCCAACCTGCCATGACGGCGCAGCCAATCACCATTGTGTGCCATAATCGCTCTTCACACGGTCGTCCGCGAGACTGCAAATCACCAAAGGACCTAAGGAGCCAGCCTGACCAGCACCCGGGAATCCATAGCAGGTCATCGGTTCGAGCGGGGGAAAACCGTGGCACTTGGAAGGATCCCGTGCGCGGAGCGGGCGAAGTTTAGAAATCTAAAGGGCTTTGCCCACTCACTGGATGAATATTCACTGGATCAAAGCGCATACTATCATTTCCGTCGTTAACAGATACGACACGAAAGTAACAAGTTGTGTTGGGGCGTACCCATCTGAAACTGAATGAGAGCGCGTAAGGTTCCCTCCCTCCGATGGGGATGAACTACAGAGCGTTCGAATTGAAAGGGCGGATCAATGGGCATCAGCGAGCAAATACAGAAAGATATGGTGGCAGCCATGCGCAGCCGCGAAGAACTCAGGCTCTCTACTTTGCGCATGGTCAAGTCCGCGCTCAAGAACAAGGAAATTGATAAGCGCGCCCCGCTGGACGAAAAAGAAGTTCAGCAGGTGCTCAGTACTCTCATCAAGCAGCGCCGCGACTCCATTGACCACTTCCAGAAAGGTGGCCGGCAGGAGCTGGCCGATAAAGAAGCAGCCGAAATCGCCATCATCGAGAGCTACCTTCCCAAGGCTCTGGGCGAAGAGGACGTCGCCGTTACCGTGAAGGCCACAATCGCAGAAATGGGTTCGCCCACCATAAAGGACATGGGCACCGTGATGAAAAACGTGATGGCCAAACTCCAGGCCTCCGGCGGCCGCGTAGACGGCAAGATAGTAAGCGACCTGGTCAAGAAAGCCCTGAGCGGCTCTTAGAACGCTTTCAGACTTACCTCAACCGATCCCGAAAGTTTCTCTCGGTGTCCTTTGGTCTTTCTCTTCAACCGTGTTGTCGGTGGCCAGCCAGTTCTGATCGCGCAGCGCCATCTCATTGTTGTCCATGGGCATGATTTCTGCTGCACCCATGCCTTCTTAACCTGTCAGCCGCAAGGACGTCGAGGTTCTTGGTTTTGATTTTGCTAAATACCAGATACTCCAGATACTAAGTACTAAATACCCGACCTTGTTCTCGCTCTTCTCCGTGTCTCGGTGGTGAGAATCTGACTTTCGATGCCCCGAACGCCCCAATTCTCTCCAAAGGTCGTACGACCCCTGTGTTTAGCACTCGCGCCAGGTTGCTGCCAAAATGCACATAGCCAAACAAATCACTTGCTAAGAGAAAACTAATCTGTCGATACTTACGTTCAAACTAAGTAAGCATCCCCTGCGTCTGTGCGAGGAGCCGGCAGAAACGATTCCGGCGCATGGTGAAGTCTACGAAAGGAGACTGGCCAATGATTTCTGAATCGAACCCGTTGCAACGGTTCTTTCACGAACTGGTGGAGCAAAACTATTCTGAGGTAGGAGTGCGCAATTCGGAGATCCAGGGCTATGTTTCCAACCTGCTTACCGAGTTCTGTGAATCTGAGAACCTCTACAAGATCAAGGATGAGAACGGGCAGCCGCTGGATGACGTTGGCGCCATGATCCTGGCCGCCGACCCCATCTTTGGCTCGGCGCCCTCCTTCGACCGCGAACGCCAGGTGCGCAAGCACATTGGCGATTACGCCCTGTACTTCACTGGTATGCAGCCGCAGGCTTTGAATCACTTCCGCCTGCGCAATGCGCGTATGGAAGGCCCGGTCGACTTCATTCGTGCCGGTAAGGAAAGCTACTTCATTGTCTCTAAGTTCGAGTATTTTGAGTACGCCAAGGTGGCGTCCCTCTTCCGCACAATGTCCCAGGAATTTGAACAACTCGTGTACGGCCTGAATCAGGTCAGGAACCAGCTCGAGGAAATGCAGCACCCCATTGTCCACAAGACCAAAGAATTCCTGATGTAGAATTCGTGCTATGCCTCCCTTACGTCTTGTAACTTTGTCCGGCGTTCCCATTGAGATTGCCGAGCTAAAGTGGCCTTTTCATCAGTCCACCTCAGGATCGGACTGGTTTATCCTGCATGGCCGGATTGATCTGCTGGAAAATGCTGACGCCGAAGCCCAGACTGAAGTCCAGACTAAAGACTCGGGAAGCTCCGATAACGTCCATGCTCAGGTCGCTGTCGCCGTCACTCAGACCATGAAAGAGGCGCTGGGTTCGCTTGAGCCCCAGCATGCGGAAGGCATGGTGGTGAATGGGATTCGCAAAACGATCGATAATGGCCAGCTTGCGTTCCTTAAGTCAGGCAAACTCCAGCCGGTGCATGTAACCAGCCGCTTTTATAGCTTTGTGTCGAAGAAGGTTCAGTTTCCCACCCAGTCGGAGCCGGATGTCCGGGAACTCATCAAGCGCCGCGTATTCTGGCTGGGCGCTCAGGAGCCGGTTGAGATCGCTCACCCGTACGATTGCGAATACGTGAATTTCCCCCGTGAAAAGATGATCGAGATGGCAGGCCAACTTGCCGCGGAAGGTCTTATTGTGCTCACGGGAGACTCCGCCCGCGCGACTGACGCCCTGCGCAAAGAAGAAGCCGCCATCCACGCCGCCATGCACAACGCCGTAGAGGCAGGCAAAGCAGCTACCAAAATCAGCGCCTGAATCGTCAAGGACTACCGATTCCTCAAATTCTCGTGAACGCCTTGCTACAAATCGTGAACCTGAAAGTCACCTTTCCCACTCAAGGAGGTGACGTGGCAGCAGTGCGCGATTTGAGCTTCAGCATTCCCGAGTCGGGGGCTCTAGGACTGGTGGGGGAATCCGGATCGGGCAAATCAGCGACTGCGCTGGCCATCATGCGCTTGCTGCCGCCACAAGCCAGGATCAGCGGCCAGGCGCGCTTTTCCAATGAAGATCTCCTGTCTCTGCCGGAGGAAAAGATGCGGAGCGTCCGCGGCGCCGGCATCAGCATGATCTTTCAGGAACCCATGACGGCCCTGAATCCCGTGATGCGTGTAGGCGACCAGGTTGCGGAGGCAATCCGGGCGCACCATCGCCTTCCCCGGAGGGAGGTCTGTCAGCGCACCCTGGACGCCATGCGCGAGGTAGCTATTCCTGACCCCGAGCAGCGCGCCCGTGACTATCCTCACCAGCTTTCAGGAGGCCAGCGCCAGCGGGTCATGATTGCCATGGCGCTGGTGAACCATCCTCAACTGTTGATAGCCGATGAACCCACCACCGCCCTGGACGTAACCATTCAGGCGCAAATTCTCGAATTGTTACGTACGCTCCGCGATAAGCACAAGCTGGCCATGCTCTTCATCTCCCATGATCTGGCAGTGGTCTCGCGCGTGGCAGACCACGTCGCCGTCATGTACGCCGGAGAAATTGTTGAGGTGGGTGAGGTGGAAAAGATTTTTTCTTCTCCCGCCCACACTTATACGCGCGGATTAATCGGGGCCATCCCTACCTTGAAAACAGACCGCGCTCAGCCGCTGGCCACAGTGGAAAAACAACCGCGCACCGGCATTTCCATTCCCCTGACGGAAGTCGCGCCAGGCCATTGGGCCAGGATTTAAATGAAGAAAAGAAGAGATTAAGAAACATATAAAGATAGGAGACCGGCCATCAAATCATGATTTAGGCTACACTGGGTCTTCGGTCCGCTAAAGAAACTCTGTGCGAATTCTTGTCCTGTCAGATATTCACGCCAACCTTGAAGCGCTCGAGGCCTGCCTGGAGGCTGCGCCCGCTTTTGATCATGTCTTCAATTTGGGAGATGTGGTCGGCTACGGCGCAAATCCCAATGAGGTCACTGACCGCTCTCGTCAGTTGGGAAACGTCTTTGTTCGCGGCAACCACGATAAAGCCTGCTCCGGCATCTCTGATATTGAGGGCTTCAATCCTATCGCCGGGCTGGCTGTCGTCTGGACCCAGAAGCAGCTCACGCCTGAGAATCTCGAATTTTTGCGCGTGCTCCCCAACGGACCGGTTTCACCCCTGGCGGGCCTGGAATGCGTTCACGGTTCAGCCCGCGATGAGGATGAATACGTGCTGGTCGCGCGCGACGCTTACGGCCTCCTGGCGCAGGCCAAAGTTCCCCTCACTTTTTTCGGCCACACCCACATTCAGTGCGGCTTCTGCGTGGACCAGAAAAATGATCTGGGGCAGGCGCTGGTGCCCAACTACCGGTCCACGACGGGCAAGCAGCAATTCCAGATTTATCTGAAAGAGAGCACAAAATATCTGATCAACCCAGGTTCCATCGGGCAGCCCCGGGACAACGATCCGCGGGCTGCGTTTATGCTCTATGACAGCGGCGACTCCTCCATCACTTTCTATCGCGTCCCGTATGATATTCCGGCGGCGCAGAAGAAGATTCTTGCCGCAGGCCTTCCCGACCGGCTGGCCGATCGGCTGGCGGAGGGACATTGAACCAGAAGCCGCTATTCTCTGAGCCGCAAGCGCCCTCTTCGCCTGCCACCGCCTATATTGACGGCGGCGCCCGTGGCAATCCTGGCCCCGCGGCCTATGGCGTGGTGATTCGGATGCCGGATGGAAAGGTTACCGAACTATCCAAGTATCTTGGCAGCCAGACCAACAATGTCGCCGAATATTCCGGTTTGCTGGCGGTGCTGGAGTACGCGCAAGAGCACAGTCTCTCCAGCCTGAAAGTATTCAGCGATTCTGAGCTGATGGTGAAGCAGATGAAGGGTGAGTACAAAGTGAAGCACCCCGTCCTGCAGACCCTGTTCACACGTGCTAAGCAGATGACCAGCCGCCTCCAGCATTTTTCTATTCAGCACGTCTTGCGCCAGTACAATCGCGATGCTGACCGCCTGGTGAATGAAGTGTTGGACCTTGAGGAGAAAAAACGGACGAGATGACAAGACAGAACATTTCTACTGGAACCAAATGGGAGCCTCTGGTGGGTTACTCGCGCGCCGTGCGCGTGGGAAATGTCGTCCACGTCTCCGGGACCACGGCAACCGATGCGAATGGCCAGATTGTTGGCGTGGGCGATGCTTATGCCCAGGCGGTGCAGACGCTCCGCAATATTGAGTCTGCGCTGCAACGCGCAGGCGCCGGATTAAAGGGCGTGGTGCGCACGCGAATGTACCTGACCAACATCGCCGCCGACTGGGAGAAGGTCGGCAAAGCCCACGGTGAATTCTTCGCCAACATTCGTCCTGTAACCACCATGGTTGAAGTCTCCCGGCTCATCGCGCCGGAGATGCTGGTGGAAATTGAGGCGGAAGCAGTCATTGAGGAGGAGCGACAATTCGACGACATGCTCACCCTAGTTTCGCCGCCCGAGGCTCGGATATAGGCACTCGAGTCTCGGGAGGACGGACTATGCTGGCTGAATAATGAAGGCCCGCTTGCACAAACTCCGGCGAAAGCGTATTCCTATTGGCTTCACCAAAGGAGCCTCAACGTGCTACGCCGAACTGCCGGTCTCTTGATTTTCTCTGCCTTGATGCTTTCTCTCGCCTTGGCGAAACAGCCGCAGGCAGCCGCGCCTGAAAAGACCATTGCCATTCACGCCGCAAATTTGATTGACGGCTCCTCAGCGCAGCCCCGGCATAATGTCTTGATTGTCATTAAGGGAAATAGGATTGTCAGCGTTGGTGAAGGCGGCAAAGCTCCGGACGATGCCGAGGTAATCAATTTTGGCTCTGACGTCACCGTCCTTCCCGGCCTGATTGACACCCACACTCATATCTTTCTTCAGGGTGAGGATCCAGCCGAAGGCGGGTATGACATCCAGCTCCTCAAGTATCCGGCATCGTGGCGGGCGGCGCGGGCCACCGTTTCCGTGCGCCGGTGCCTGGAGCAGGGCTTCACCACCATTCGCGATGTGGAAACCGAAGGCGCGGGCTACGGCGATATCGGAATCAAAATGGCAATTAACGGGGGCTATATTCCCGGACCGCGCATCTTTGCCTCAACCAGGGCCATCTCCGTTACCGGCGGCTATCCCCTGGAGGGCTACAACCCGGACATTGTGGTTCCCAAGGGCGCGCAAATCGGCGATGGTCCGGTGCAGTTGCGCAAGATCACCCGCGAGCAGCTTGAAAATGGCGCCGACTGGATCAAGGTGTACATGACGCATCGCTCCTGGGTCGACAAGCAGGGGCACCTCGTCTCCCAGCCAACCCTCACGGTGGAAGAACTGAGGGCTGTTGTGGACGAAGCCCACGGCCAGCAGCGCAAAGTGGCTTGTCACTCTTACGGCGGCATCGGCATGCGCCGCGCTCTGGATGGCGGCTGCGACTCCATCGAACACGGACTCGACCTCACGGACCAGGATATCTCCCAGATGATGAAGCAGGGCACGTGGCTGGTCCCCACGCTGTCCGTTTACTACTACGATTGGTCGCCGGAGAACACGCCGGACGGCAAGCGCGATCGCGCGCGTGCATCCGCCCATGAGGCTTCATTCAAGAAAGCGCTGCATGCCGGAGTTAAGATTGCCTTTGGCACAGACATGGGTGGCATTCCCTGGACGGATCCCATCGCCCAGGAGTTTGGCTACATGGTTAAATTCGGCATGTCCCCCATGGATGCAATCAAGTCAGCCACCACCAGGGCCGCCGAACTGCTGGACATGAAAGGCGAACTGGGCGTGATTGCTCCCGGTGCCTATGCCGATATTGTCGCTGTACCGGGCGATCCTCTGGCCAATATTGAAGTCTTAACGCAAATGAATTTCGTCATGAAAGATGGCGCCGTGTTCAAACAGTCAAAGTAAAGACTGAGGGCTGCAACGCACGACTTAAAGATTAGAGGCTTATATAAAATTATGGGTTTTTCCAACACTGGATCGTCTTCAATATGGATGGCAGTCGCGCGCATTGCCGTCGGCGTAATGTTTTTGTTTTTCGCTCAATACAAGCTCATGCACAAAGACTTTGCCCACGGCGGATATGAAGGATGGGTGAAGCCCTGGGCGGAGAATAACTCCCTTCATTTTTACCGGCCTGTGCTGCGCTTCACGCTGAAGCATCCGGTGATTTTCGGCTACGCAACCGGCGTAGTTGAGCTTTTGATCGGGCTTTCCATGCTGCTGGGATTGTGGGTCCGCGCTTTCTCCGTCATCGGCGCACTTTTCATGCTCAGCCTTACTTTCGCCACCTGGTATCTTCCGTCCGGATCGCCAGCCTGGCAGTATTTGGGCCACGAACTCGACCACATCCCCTTGCTCCTGCTTTTCATGATCTTTGTGGCCCATAACGCAGGTCAGACGTTGGGATTGGACTGATCCGGCTCCTGGGCCACTCCGGTACTCTGAGTTGGCCCCCCCAGATATTCGACAAACTCGCCCACAGGCTTGGGGAAAAGCTTCACTTGAAGCTGACGGATCGCCAGCTTCACTTCTTCAATTTCAGCCGTGGTGCAGGTATTCTTCCATTGATCGAAATCCTCCGCCAGTTTTCGGCACGCTTTGACTACTGCCGGTCCGGGATTTTCCTCAGATCGGAAGTCCGGCAAAGGCGACTTCACTCTGGCCGTGTGATCTGTTGCGGGACTTGAAGAATGCTGAGGCGCCAATGCAGCGGCCGCCCGTTCTTGAGACGACCTTCGCTTTGCCCGCTCTACCACCAGGGCCAGTTTTTCGGCGTTTTCCGGGGTCAAACTCTGAAAGCCGATACCCATTCCCAGGAACGGATAATTGGTGCGCACAACTCCAGCCGCTGCAAAGGGGATGTCTTCAACACATAGATCCAGGTTCACCTTGGTGTTCTCGGGCAAAGGCGACTTCAACTCCACATACACGCCGCCTTTGGAAATGTCTTTCACCTCGCCATCCACAGCAAACATTGAGCCGGTCGTCCTCACGGCGGCTCTTCCACTGCACGCGTAGCGGGGTTGCCAGCGCTTTTCGCCCGGAAACTTTGTCGAACTGTGTACCGCCGGCACGGTCTGCCTCAGATTGCTCACGTCCACGTTTGCGTCAGTTTCGTCCTGTGGCAGGTTCACATTCCAAATGGTTTTGTCCGGGGTCAGGCTGCGGATGCCCGCCTGTCCGGTCATTGCCCCACCTGGGGCTCCCATCCATACCACCTGGAAATTGGCCTTGTTTGCTCCCCGATGCACCTCAATGATCTCGCCCGGATCCAGAAGTGAGATCAAACCTCCAATCCTGGCTGACGTGGACGTCAGATCCAACGTATGGGCGAGTTGTCTTTCCTGGCCCTGACGCCGGATGATCGTAACCGGAAGCACCACTTTCCTGCGAAAGCTGCTCCTTGATGACATACGTCACTCCCTGCCAGATATATCGGTAAACGCGCCGGTTACTTAAAAGAAGGCATTTGACCTGTAAAATGTAGACAGGACACATGGTTAAGTTCACCGAAAGCTACGACGTGGTGGTAGTTGGCGCCGGTCACGCCGGATGTGAGGCAGCAATGGCGTCTGCCCGCATGGGCCTGAAGACCGCCCTGTTCACACTGAATGTAGACCTGATTGCGCAGATGTCGTGCAATCCAGCAGTTGGCGGCATCGCCAAAGGACATCTGGTACGGGAAGTAGACGCCCTGGGCGGAATCATGGGCGAGGTTACCGACGCGGTTGGCATCCAGTTCCGCCTGTTGAACACCTCGCGGGGCCCGGCAGTGTGGTCTCCGCGCGCGCAGTGCGATAAACAGCAGTATCGCGTGAAAATGCGCGAAGTACTCGAGAGCCAGGCCAATCTCCACATCAAGCAGGCTGAAGTGGCTGAATTGATTGTGGAAGAGATCGAAGCAGAAAATCCACGGACACAGAGAGACGTGGAAGAACAACGGGGAAGAATAGCCCGCGGCATCAAGCTGCGCGATGGACGCACCGTGGGAGCGCAGGCTGTGATTATCACTACCGGCACCTTCCTGAATGGGCTCATCCACTGTGGGGAACAGACTTATCCTGCCGGACGCAGCGGGGAGCCACCATCGCAGCTTCTGGGAGAGTCGCTCAAGCTGCTGGGCTTGCGCGGATGCCGCCTGAAAACCGGGACGCCGCCGCGTCTCGATGGACGCACCATTGACTGGTCAAGATTTGAGCTTCAGCCCGGTGATGCTGACCCTACGCCGTTCAGCTTTCGTACCCGCAAGATCGTGCAGAAGCAGGTGCCGTGCTATATCGCCTTCACCACTCCGCAGACCCATCGCATCATTCAGGAAAATGTGCACCGCTCTCCCATGTACTCAGGACAGATCAAGAGCATTGGCCCGCGCTATTGTCCCAGTATTGAAGACAAGATCGTCAAGTTTCCGGACAAGACCACCCACCAGCTTTTCCTCGAACCCGAAGGGCTGAACACCCACGAGATCTATGTGAATGGCATGAGCACATCCATGCCTATTGATGTCCAACTCGCCGTGATCAAGTCCATACCGGGGCTGGAGACCACGGAGATGCTGCGGCCCGGATATGCCATTGAGTATGACTCCATTGATCCCACTGAATTGGAACGTACACTGGAAACCAAAAAGATCGGGCGGCTCTTCCTCGCCGGTCAGATCAACGGGACCTCCGGCTACGAGGAGGCAGCGTGCCAGGGGATCATGGCCGGAATCAACGCCGCCCTGAAGATCAAGGGTGAGCCGCCCCTGGTGCTGGACCGCACAGAGGCTTATACCGGCATCCTGATTGACGACTTGATCAGCAAGGGAACCAATGAACCCTACCGGATGTTTACCTCGCGGGCGGAGTTCCGTCTGCATCTGCGCATTGACAATGCCGACCACCGGCTGACCCCGCATGGCCGGCGCATCGGTCTGATCGGTGATATCGCCTGGGCTGAATTTCAGGCCAAGCAGCAGCGTTCGCAAAAACTTGCAGCCATGCTGGAAACGACAAAGGCGTCTTCCGATCTTTTGCAGAAGATCGCCAACACTCGCCAAGTGCGATTGAATGATGCTCGGTTGACCACCGGCACTCCTGCATCCGAAGAAATCTCAGCGGCTGAGGCGAATCTGGGCAGCGCCGTAGGCGGGTCGCTGGCGCAATTGATGCGGCGTCCGGAAATCGTGATTGAAGACTACGCGGAGATAGTTCGGGAACGCTATCCTGAATACTTTGCCGAGATCGCGGCTCTCTCCGCCGAAGCGCCTCCAGAGCGCCTTTCTTCAGCGGCCCGCAACGAGATGAAGACCGTGGAGACTGGAATCAAGTACGCAGGTTATCTCGATCAGCAACGAAAATCCATCGAGCGCTTGAAGAAGTCCGAACAGCGCGCGATCCCGGAATGGTTTGATTACTCCAAAGTCAGCGGCCTCTCCCGCGAGATGAATGAAAAGCTCCAGCGCGTGCGCCCGCGCACCCTCGGCCAGGCGTCACGTATCCCCGGCGTTACGCCCGCGGCGGTTTCGCTGATTAATGTTTTTATCGAGATTCAGGCGCGTCGATTCGCGCAGGCAGGGAATCTGGCCGGCTGATCTAACATCTACGACAAGGCATTCAGTGCTTATCCGATGTAAGCCTTGCTACCGCCGCCATGAATTGATGGTCGCGTGGCCCTGCGAGTTGAATATCTGGAAGCTGGATCTCCTTGACCTCAACATCCGGTGCAATGCCCTTGCCTTTGAATCCCTGGCCGTTCGGAGTCAGAAATTGAACGGATGGTATCTGGATTCCATACCCTTCAGCGAGTTCCATGAAAATCTGCGCCTGGCCGCGCCCGTAGGATCGCACCCCAACAAGCGTTCCCCGCTGGAGACCTTGCAAAGCACCGGCCAGGAATTCTGAGGCACTGGCCGTCCCCCCATTGATCAATACGGCCAAGGGCTTCTGCGTCAGAGGGGTACTTCGGACCTCGATTGTTTCCTTCTGGTCATTGCTGCGGACCTCGTATCCCAGCGTACCGGTAACGAACATCGCGGCAACATCTTTGGCGGATTTTAAGAACCCTCCCGGATTGTTGCGCAGATCGAGCACATAACCATCTACCCCGTTCCTCTCAAGCTCGGTCACGGCCTGGCGGGCAAGCTGCCCCAGGTTGGGAGGGAATAGCGCAATGCGAATGTACCCGATGTTCTTCCCTGACACCCGCTTGACGGCGAATTGCAATGTTTCAAGTTTTTCCTGCGAAGGCTGCAAAACCTCTCTTAGCGTTTTTTCACCACGCTCAATCTGGAGCTTCGTGCCGTCTGGAGCCGGTTCGCGAAGAGCATCCATGACTTGCTCGTGGCTCATCTCGCCTGTGGCTTTGCCATTGATGGAGACAATCACATCGGCAGGCTCTATGCCGGCTTTCATGGCAGGCGATCCCACAAGGGGAGTGACGACCCGTGCTCGTCCTGTTGTTATCTCCATGTCGATGCAGAAATCACCCAGCCCTAAACCAACCTTCTCGCCCGTGGCCTCGCTCAGCACCGCTGTAATTTGGGTCGGGGTGAGCAGGTTCAGTTCGGAATCTTCCATGTAGGGCAATTGCTTTTGTATGGCCTCAAATGCCTGGGAAGAATCCTTAAACTTGCCCGCCAGGAGTGCGTCTCTGGCAATGTTCCACAGGGGATTGGCGCGGGCCTTCAGGTAGTGCTTCTCAATGGCATCCACCACGCTGTGAATAATTGCGCCCGGGGTATTTGGCTGGGCTTGCTCCTGAGTGACCACTACACCCAAGGCCCCACCACGGAGTCGCGGAGACACTGATAAAAGCAAAATCAAAATCAAGACCTCAACACGGATGCAACCGAAAAAAGACTGGGAATGGAGATGTATGCCGGATTTGGAAACGCAAGAAGATTTCGAAGGCATCATGATACGTCCGTTATTTAGACGCTAGCCGGCGGATTTGGTACGGATGACCCGGTGACCCGATATCCCGATGACCCGATCACAAGGGTATGTTCCCGTGTTTCTTCGGCGGATTTTTGTCTCGTTTGGTCTCCAGCATCTGCAACGCATCGATCAACAGCCTGCGCGTGTCCCGCGGGCGTACAACGCCGTCCACATAGCCACGCTCCGCCGCTACATAGGGATTAGCAAAGCGCTCGCGGAATTCCTCAATCTTCTGCTGCCGGACCCTGCTTATTACTTCTGCCTTTTCCGCCTCTGACTTAGCCGCCGCGGCCCCGCGTTCCAGTTCCCGCTTGTAGACGATGTTCACCGCGCCTTCAGGCCCCATGACTGCTATCTCTGCTGTTGGCCAGGCGTAGTTCACGTCCGTACGGATATGCTTGGATGACATAACGCAATAGGCGCCGCCATAAGCCTTGCGTGTAATCACGGTGATCTTGGGCACTGTGGCTTCGGCAAACGCAAACAGCAGCTTGGCGCCGTGGCGAATGATGCCGCCGTATTCCTGCTGCGTCCCCGGCAAGAACCCAGGAACGTCTTCAAAGGTGATCAACGGAATATTGAAGGCGTCGCAGAAGCGCACAAAGCGTGCCCCCTTGGTCGAAGCATTGATGTCCAGCACCCCTGCCAGGAAGGCAGGCTGGTTGGCCACCACGCCTACCGGGCGTCCGTTCATCCGGGCAAAGCCCACTACAATGTTTTTCCCGAAGTGCTCATGTACTTCAAAGAAGTATCCATCATCAATCACCCGCCGGATTACGTCCTTGATGTCATACGGCTGGTTGGACTCCGCAGGAACAATGCTGTCGAGTTCGGGATCGGCGCGATCCACCGGGTCCGTACACTCACGGCGGGGCGGGTCGTCGAGATTATTGGATGGGATAAAGCTGAACAGCTCGCGGATCATGGAGAGGCACTCGGCGTCATCGTGAGCCATAAAGTGCGCCACACCGGAGATCTCGTTGTGCGTGGTGGCGCCCCCCAGTTGCTCTTTTGTGACCTCTTCGTGGGTTACAGTCTTGATCACATCTGGGCCGGTGACAAACATGTAGGCCGTCCGGTCCACCATGAGAATAAAGTCCGTAATGGCCGGTGAATAAACCGCCCCGCCCGCGCACGGCCCCATGATCGCGGAGATCTGGGGAATCACCCCGCTGGCCAGCGTGTTGCGCAAAAAAATGTCGGCATAGCCGGCCAGTGACATTACGCCTTCTTGAATGCGTGCCCCGCCCGAATCATTCAAACCTATAAGCGGCGCGCCCACCTTCATCGCCATGTCCATGATCTTGACGATCTTGGCCGCATTGGCCTCAGAAAGCGAGCCGCCAAACACAGTGAAGTCCTGCGCAAAAACAAAGACCAACCGGCCTTCGATGCGTCCGTAGCCGGTGACAAAACCATCACCGTAGGTCTTTTGTTCCGCCATGCCGAAATCTGCGCAGTGGTGGGTTACCATCTTGTCGAATTCTTCAAAAGTATTTTCGTCGAGCAGGAATCCGATCCGCTCCCGCGCGGACATCTTGCCTTCTTTATGCTGGCGTGCGCGGCGCTCCTCGCCTCCACCGGCTTCAGCCAGTGAGTCGCGGCGCTTTAACTCCTCAAGCTTTCTTTCCAGGTTCATTGTCGAGGGAATTATAGCTGTCGAACGAGTTAAACGGCACAGCAGTCTGGGCTGCATCGGTCCCGCTCAGAATTGAGTAAGAGAACTTGGTGATTGAAACGGTGTTTGTGTTTTGGGGATTGAACGGGGGCACGGGGCTTGATCGCGGTTCGCGGCGTATACGTCCAGGGGTAGGTTTTGCCAAGGGCTAAGAGCCAAAGGCTAAGGGCCGCTTTCCTACAGTGATCCCGTGTTTCCCGGCTCCCACTTCCATCGCTTCTTCTTAGCGTCCCACCAGACAGCGGAGTCCATGATCTGGGATTCGTGGGCTTTAATCACAAACACCGGCGGCTTGTCCTTTTTGATCAGCATGCGCCCCACGGTAATATCATCGAAAGGAAGATTGATGATCACGAACTTACCTTTGGGGGTAGCGGCGCGCCAGCCTTCGGCGCCCGATCCGAAGATGACCAGCAAATCGTGGTTGTGGGCTGGGTCGGCTGACTTGAATTGTGCGCTGAGAGCGGCATTGCCCATGCCAAAATACGCGTTGTAGGGATCAACCACCTGGTACTTTAAGGCAAATGAATCGGGGAAGGGCTCCGTGCTGTCAGCCACGATTACGGCGTCTTCGACGCCGTCACCGTCAAAGTCAGCGGTGATCAGCGGAGTAGAGAATTTTCCTGCCAGGGTAAAAGTAGCGCCAAACTGCTGTTTGATCAAGGCCGCCAGATCAGGTGCCGCACTTTGCGGAGAATTCGGAGCTGATTGCCCCTGTCCGGCAGCAATGCAGGCCGCCACTCCAAAACATAGACACAGGAGGAACCTGCTAATGGAATGCATGAGCAGAGTCTATCGCGTTTCGGCCTCGCTTTTTCTAGAATTCGCCCGCTGCATCCCCCTTAACAACAGCGGCGGCGGCTCTGCGGCGCGCCAGCGCAAAACTAATGGTTACGGTGGCGCCCGATACCAGGGCGGCAAACAGGATCAGCACCACCGGTATGGGAAGATAAAATTCCATGCTCAAAATCCAGAGTACAAACAAAACCAGTACGGTCCACATGAGGGTTGTTTTCGGCTTTCTTATTAATTAACTTTCGACAAGTACGTCAACTTGGATGGCTACTCTGGACCGCGGGTTTACCTGAAAGTCAGCAGCCGAGGGAAGGCCTACAACTTACAATATGTGGTGCGGACGGCAAGGCGTTTGTCCATTGCATCAAACCAGGTAGTTGCCGATGATTCCAATCGCTAAGCTCATGCAGAGAGCCGGTGGATTTCTCTTGCCGTTTGCTCTATTCACGCTGATCGGCTGTGGTGGCAGCTCCAGCCACTCTACCAACCCATCCGCCGGGGGTGGCCCCGTTCCAGCCGCGGACCACGTATTCCTGGTTGTACTGGAGAACCATAGTTTTTCCCAGGTGATCGGTAGCCCTGCCATGCCCTACCTGAACTCCCTGGCTACGCAGCACGCCCTGGCCGCCAATTACTTCGCCAATCTTCACCCTTCGATTCCGAACTATTTCATGCTCACCGTTGGCCTGCCGGAAACGATCGATGATAATTTCGCCGGGACGGTGACGGATGACAACGTGGTGCGCGCACTCACGGGCGCGGGCAAGACTTGGAAGGCATATATAGAGAGCCTGCCCTCCCAGGGATTTACCGGCGGCGATGTACCACCGCTTTATCTGAAGCACCACAATCCCTTTGCCTATCTGTCAGACGTCCTGAACTCGAGCGCTCAGACGTCCAATATCGTTCCCTTCTCCCAGCTTGCCACTGATCTCGCATCCAGCAGCCTCCCCAACTTCGCATTCATCGTTCCCAATACCCAGGATGACGCGCACGATTGTCCCGGGGGAGCGGTGACCTGCGCCGATTCCGCCATGCTGGCGGCCGCCGATGCGTGGCTCAAGAGCAACATCGATCCGCTCATCACCAGCAGCGCGTTCGGTAATAGCGTCCTCATTATCACCTGGGACGAATCGACATTGAGCGATATCACCAATGTTGGCGGCCAGGTGGCAACCGTTCTGGTAGGCCCGCGCGTGAAGACCGGATTCCGCTCGACTACTTTCTACCAGCACCAGAGCACGCTGCGCTTGGTCTTGGATTCATTGAGAGTCAGCGATCTGCCCAACACGGCGGCAACCGCGCCTTCAATGTCTGAATTTTTCCAATAGGAGAAGTGGCAAGGTTTTGAAGTTCTCATGCCGAGAACTTCTTTAAGAATTGCCAAAGCAGTCCGCAGGCTGATGCTGAGAATCTGAGAAAAAATCCCCGTCCAGGCGATCTCACTTTTCGCCTTGGTCTTATCAGTGGAAATCACCCGGATCACCGTTATTAGTGGCAGGGGTTTTTGAACTTTTTGATTCCATGCCCACGACGCTTTGAAGGGTTGCCGAGGCAGTTCGCGGGCTGAATGCCGATTGCTGACTGCTGATTGCTTCTTCAGAACGCCGCAAACATCATCTTCTGCGGTTTGCGCTTCTGCGCCAGCGCCTGGTTCATAAATTCGACCATGGGCGTCATCATTTCAAAATGTTTTGCCAGCTCCGGCAGCAGCTTGGATGAAGTGACCGCACGGATATCCAGCATCTTTTCCAGATACCACTGTTTGTTCCGCAAGAGAGATTCGGCTGGATGATCGCCAGGAAAACCCTTCGGCACGCGTGATAACTTTTCGCCCTGGAGTTGGCCACAAGTCCGGCGCAATTTACTGTCACGCAGGATTTCTTGCAGTTCCCGGTAGCGTTCCTGCAGCAGAGTGCGATATGCCAGCAGCTCTTCCCGCTCCGGCATATAAACGCCGCCGAAGACCAGCAGCTCCTTTTCTGTGAAATGAAAATAGAAAACTGCGCCCTCTCTTTTCACAGCCGTGCTCCGCGGAAATATGGCGGAGATGTGCGTTTTGTAAGGCGACTTGTCTTTGGCAAAGCGGGTATCACGGTAGATGCGGTACGTGGCTTTTTGCGGTGGAGTCACATAGTGGGGCGCAAAGCGGGCAAACTCTTCATTCAGGCATCCAATCAACTCCAGCATCGGCAGTTTGATCAGGGTCTCGTATTGGTCTTTACGCGGCTGGAACCACTCGCGCCGGTTGTTGCGCTTCAAGCTACGCAGAAAAGTCAGGGCCTGAGGAGAAAAGCCGGGGAATTTACATTTCATAGAGTTATTAAGGCCAGTTTGCCGCTGATTTACGCCGGTGCCCGCTGATCAATACAAGAAACAGAAATGGATTACCGACCTGCAAAATCTGCGTTGATCAGCGGCAAAAAATCCTCAGTCCAACGAAACTGCTTTGGCGGCAATCAGCTTCTTCACTCTTTCTACAAACTCGCTCACCGGCACCGTGCCCTCCGGCTGCTGCTTGCCACGCGCACGTATGTTTACCGTTCCCGCTTCGGCCTCCTTGTCACCGGCCACCAGCAGGAAAGGCACCTTTTGCAAAGCGTGTTCGCGGATCTTGGCGTTCATCTTCTCATTGCGGGCATCCAGGTGAGAGCGGACACCGGCATCCATAAGCTGCTGGTGGACCTTCTGCCCATATTCCGTGTGCTTCTCGCTGATGGGAATCACCACCACCTGCACCGGAGAGAGCCATACTGGAAACGCCCCGGCGTAATGTTCGATCAGGATGCCAAAGAAACGCTCCATGGATCCATAGATCACGCGATGCACCATGAGCGGCCGCTTGCGCGTGCCATCCTCAGCAACATATTCGAGCTGGAAACGCTCCGGCAGGTTGAAATCGAACTGCACGGTACTGAGCTGCCACGGCCGGCCGATCGCGTCCACCAGCTTGATATCAATCTTGGGACCGTAAAACGCGGCTTCACCGGGAACGGTCTTGAAGGGAATGTTACGGCGCTTCAGAGCGTTTTCCAGGGAACGAATCGCCAGTTCCCATTTGTCGTCGCCTCCCAGGAAGTTTTTGCGGTCGTTGGGATCCCAAATGCTCAGTTCCACAAGGTATTCGTCAAAGCCAAACACCTTGAACATCGCCAGAGCAAAATCAATGCAGCCGATAACTTCATCCTCAATTTGTTCCGGCGTGCAGAAAATGTGGGCGTCGTCCTGGGTAAAGCCGCGCACGCGCAGAAGGCCGTGCATGACCCCGGAGCGCTCATAGCGATATACGGTGCCCAGCTCCCCCAGGCGCACCGGCAGATCGCGATAAGACCGGAGAGCGTCTCTGTAGATCAGGATGTGTCCCGGACAGTTCATAGGTTTGAGGCGATAGTCGGCATCGTCCAACTCCATGGGCGTGAACATGTTCTGCGCGTAGTAGCCTTCGTGTCCGCTGGTCTGCCACAGGTTCACGCGGAAGGCATGGGGCGTATAGACGAGGGAATAACCACGCCTGAGGTACTCTTCGCGCATCCAGTCTTCCAGCTCTTTGCGGATGATCCCGCCTTTGGGATGCCAGAAAATCAGCCCCGGCCCCGCCAACTCCTGGATGCTGAACAGATCGAGTTGCTTGCCCAGCACGCGATGGTCGCGCCGCTTGGCCTCTTCCAGTTGGTGCAGGTACTGGTCTAGGTCCTTCTTGCTGAAAAAAGAGGTGCCGTAGATGCGCTGCAGTTGCGGGTTCTTCTCGTCTCCCAGCCAGTACGCCCCGGCAATGTTCAGCAGCTTGAACGCCTTGATTCGTCCAGTCGAGGGGACGTGGGGACCCCGGCAGAAGTCCACAAACCTGCCATTGCGATAGGTGCTGATCGGCTCTCCCGGTTTGGTGAACTGCTCGATGAAGTGGACCTTCATGAAGTCGCCATCAGAGCGGAAGCGGGCCAACCCCTCGTCCCGGGGAATAAACTCGCGCTGGAATTTCTCGTCGCGGGTTACTACCTCCTGCATGCGCTTTTCGATCTTTTCCAGGTCCTCAGGGGTGAACGGGGTAGACCGATGAAAGTCGTAGAAGAATCCGCTCTCGGTCGGTGGACCATGTCCCAGCTTGGTTTCCGGAAACAGCTCCAGTACGGCCGTGGCTAGCACGTGAGCGGAGGAGTGCCGGTAGACCTCCAGAGCGTCAGCGTCTTTCTCCGTAAGCAGGCGCAATTCAACATCCTGCTCCAAAGGCTTGGTCAAGTCGGCAAATTGCCACCCATCTTTGGACGGCGCAGCATGCATGCTCGCCGGGGCCTTGCCTCCATCCGCTGATTGCTGGCTGCCTTGGCCAGGATCGTTAAGGGTTGAATTCTGAGCACTGGGCGTCGGGTGCTTGATTTTCGCTACCAAGGCAGCATCAGCCAGCCTGGGACTGATGGAATGGGCAATATCCAGTGGCGTCGTCCCTTTGGGCACTTCTTTCTTGCTGCCATCTGGCAGGGTAACGCTGATACTCGTGGTTTGGACTGCTTCTGACATGAGATTTCCGGTGGACTGAATTCCTTGCTTTTTGAGGCCAGGTTGATTTAGTTCGACTGATAACAGAATAAGTTGTTTAGCAGGACTACGTCTACAGTCACGAGCGATGGAACTTCTCCGGCTACTCCGTCGGCTCGCACCGGGACGCTCGGCTCTGATTTCACAGCAGTTGCGGGTAAAATCTACTCCGGGGGCAGATCTTGGGTGCTGAAGGACTTTCTCTCGAAGCAGCCTGCGACCGCGCGGCCGATAGCGGTATCCCCTCGTGTCCTAGTTGTGGCCGGGCTCTCCAGGAAAGATTTTGCCCGCACTGCGGTGAAAAAAAGTTCGATCCGGACCATCTGACGCTCCGGCATTTCTTTGAACAGGTGGTTGAGGTTTTCACCCATGCGGACAACCGCTTCTTTCGCAGCTTCAAACTGCTGATCACTCGTCCTGGTTTTCTTACCAACGAGTACATGAATGGCCGGCGCAAGCCGTACTTGCAGCCGGTGCAGCTCTTCCTGGTCGCCAATCTGCTGTTTTTCTTCGTGCAGACGTTCAGCGTGCTTCAGCCCCTGACGACGGCGCTGTGGCTGCATACCCACAACATGCCTTATCAGGAACGGGCCCAGAAGATCGTGGACGAGGAGATCTCACGGCAGCATCTGACGTTGGAGGAATACAGCGCCAGATTTAATGCCAAAGAAGAAACTGAGTCCAAGGCATGGGTCATCGTCATGGTTCCGTGCCTGGCAGTAGTCCTGGCCCTTGTGTACGTGCGTAAGCACAGGGTCCTGGTAAAGCATCTGGTATTTAGTTTTCATTTCCATGCGTTCGCCCTGCTGGTACTGGCCGCAATGGGCGTGCTGCTCTCACCAATAGCATTTGCGCTCAGCAGTCCGCTTAGGCAGTCAGAGGCCCAGGTCTATCTTCCATGGGTGGATCGGGCGCTGACTATGGTTCTGGGTGCCGTCCTCATTTATTACCTGTATCGATCGATCAGGGCCGTCTACTCGAGCGGCAAAGCAGCTTCATTTCTCTTAGCCTGGGTCTTTGCTCTGGCCATGTTTGAGATCCTCCTCCTGTACCGGCGTTTCCTGTTCTACGTGACGGTACACGCGTTGAGTTGAAGTTGTGCTCGCCAGATTTCCTTCTCGTTGCGTTAATCAAAGCAAGCGCGACCCGGAATGAGCCCAACCAATATGGCCGCCTATTTGTGGCCTCGAGAATAGATCCCCTACGGCGTGATTACAGTTTCTGCCGTAAGTGTTTATAATCCCTGTTTCACATACGAGGAGAATGCATCATGAAACGGCTTTCACTCAGTCTTATTGCTGTGTTTGTCTTATCGATCGCGGCGGCTGCTCAGTCGGATACCTGGCAGATTGACCCCTTCCACTCAGCCGCTCAATTTGCGGTGCGCCATAATGGAATCTCAACCGTGCGCGGCGCTTTTGCCAAGCTGAACGGGACGGTCCAATATGATCCGTCTGATGTGACGAAGACGGCGATTGACGTAACCATTGACGCAACCTCTGTGGACACGCGGGTTGAACCACGCGACAAGGACTTGCGCAGCCCGAACTTTTTTGATGTAGAGAAGTTTCCCACCATTACATTTAAATCCAAGCGTGTTGAGGCGGCCGGAAAGGGCAGACTCAAAATCACAGGCGATTTGGGTATTCACGGTGTGACCAAGGAAGTCGTGCTCGATGTTGACGGTCCAAACGGCCCCAACAAAGACCCCCGCGGCAATCAGCACATGGGCGCCTCGGCCACCACACAGATCAGCCGCAAAGACTTCGGCGTCAATGGCGCTCCGGGTGCGGTGGGGGATGATATTCAGATCACCATCGATGTCGAGATGGTGAAGCGTGCCGCGGAACCTCCTAAGTAGCACTTCCTGATACTCTCTGGGATTGGCAGGGAGTGAGCATCGGCAGCTCTCACTCCCTGCTATAATCCGCCTGCTTCCGCCATGACTAAACAAATATCTTTCTATTGCCTCCTGCTTGCTTTTACCATCTCCTGCCTGGCGCAACAGGCTCCCGCGCCAACCGCCACCACCGTGATTCATGCCGCCCACCTGCTGGATGTCAAGACCGGGCGCATGCTGGACAATGTCACAATCACGATTCAAGGCGGCAAGATCACAAGGGTCGGCTCTAACGCAGGTTCTGCGCAGGCTGGCGCGAACTCCATTGAGCTGCCGGATGTTACTCTGCTGCCCGGTCTGATTGATGCCCACACCCACATCACCTCTGATCCTGACTTCGGCTATCAGGAGTTGGGCATCTCAGTCCCCAAAGAAGCGCTGATCGGGGCCAAGAACGCGCGCGTGACGCTGGAGGCGGGATTCACCACGGTGCGCAACGTCGGCGCTCGCGCATTTACTGACGTGGCTTTGCGCGATGCCATCAATGAAGGCATGGTCCCAGGGCCCCGAATGATCGTAAGCGGACCGGCGCTGAGCATTACCGGCGGCCATTGTGATAACGACCTGCTGCCGTACGAGTATCACGCTCAGAGCGATGGCGCCGCCGACGGAGTTGAAGCCGTCCAGCACAAGGTGCGCGAGATCATCAAATATGGCGCGGACGTGATCAAGATCTGCGCCACCGGCGGCGTGCTCTCCAAGGGAGATGATCCTCAAGCCTCGCAGTACACCCTGGAAGAGATGAAAGCCATTGTCGCGGACGCCCACCGGCTCGGCCACAAAGTTGCGGCCCACGCTCATGGCGCGCAGGGAATTCTGTGGGCCTCGGAGGCGGGGGTAGATTCAGTGGAACACGGCTCTTACATTGACGATGCCGCCATTCGCATGATGAAGTCCAAAGGCACTTACCTGGTGCCCACACTCTATCTGGGTGACTGGATGACCGAGAATGCAGTTAAGATCGGTCTCCCGGAGATGTACGCAGCCAAGATGCGTACCATCATCCCCACTGCCCGTGCCAATGTTAAGAGAGCCTTCGACGCGGGCGTGAAAGTGGCCTTCGGCACAGATGCCGCAGTCTATCCTCACGGATTGAATGCTCACGAGTTTGCAGTTTACGTGAAGCTGGGCATGACTCCGCTCCAGGCTATCCAGACCGCAACCGTGAACGCTGCTGATCTGCTTGGCTGGTCCGACCGCATCGGATCGCTGGAAGAAGGCAAGTTCGCAGACATTATTGCCGTGAGCGGCGATCCCACAAAGGATGTGACCCTGCTCCAGAGCCCCGTGTTTGTGATGAAGGGCGGCGTGGTCTACAAGCAGAGGTGAAATCATGCAGTCAGGAAGATCGTTACCAGTGATCGATACCTGAAAAATAAGTAAAGGGATTGCCAGCTACTAAAACCAAAGGCATCTTGAATTTTCCGGCCCTTAGGGTGATATATATTCTGGGTATTTCGCCCTATTGAGGGTCCGTCCATGTCTGCAAACACTCGCAAAACCGCGCGATTTCATGTGAGCCTGAAGGTTACCGTCAGCTATCAATTGAACTGCCAGCGCCATCCTCCGGAAGAGGGGATTCTGATGGACATAAGCGAAACCGGATTGAAATTGAAGACGGATAAGGCTCTCCCGAAGGACGCGGTGGTGTTCGTGGATCTGGAGCTTCCGGGGACGAACGAGAAAACCCGTGCCATCGGTAAGGTTGTTTGGAGCAATGCGAACGGTGAGGCGGGAGTGGAGTTAGGGTACATCCCAGCCAAGCAGTTCGGGTTTCTCGTCCCTTACTTGCATTCAAGACGTTCGATCAAATCTGAAGTGGGTGTGTCTACACCCAAAAAAGGCGAGTAAGAAAGCATCCCCAAGAATACGGCTTGCACTGTCGAACTATCTTGGAAATGGGAACGTCTGTCAGCGGCGAAACCTCGCGGGGACACGATCAGCGTCACTGGTAAAGTGCCGATTCTGGTGGTCCCAGGTCCTTAACTAACGGTTTGTCCTTGATACGACAAAATCCGTAAGTGCAGCCCAACGACATGTAGCGCGGCCTGGTTCTCAAATTGACAACTACTGACACAGTCGCAGATACTGCAATGTGCGCATGTAGGATGCAACGGCGCCTCGCCGAAGGGCAATGCCCACCTACGATCTCATCGTGGAGGCCCACATGCCCAATCTAGAGAACCTCAAAAAGCAAGCCAAGCTCATATTGCGGTGGCATCGCGAACGCCACTATCCTGTTGCCGCGCAGATCCGCGTGCATTTGCCTCGTTTCCTCAATATGCCCGACTCCAAGATTCTTACAGCGAGCTTTAAGCTCAGCGATGCGCAAGAAATGGTCGCAAGACAGCAAGGCTTCGATAGTTGGCAGGCCCTGAAGACTGGACTGTCGACCACGTCGCTCAAGATGAAATTATCCCCATCCAAAGCGACGATTATCAGTGCAGAGCCGCAACTGTTCGTCACCGATATCCAGAGATCATGCGAATTTTTCCGTGCGAAGTTAGGCTTTTCGCTTGTATTCATTTACGGCAAACCTCCCTACTATGCACAGGTGGGTCGCGACATGGCGCGTCTCAATCTAAGGTGTGTCGAGCGACCAGTAATCGAGTCGACGGTCCGCGATCGGGGGGAACTGTTGTCGGTATCTATGACCGTCGCTACAGCGGACGAGATCAAGCTGCTGTTTCTTGAGTTTCAGTCCGCTGGTGTTGCCTTTCATCAAACTCTGAAAAAGCAGCCTTGGGGAGCCAGGAATTTCGTCGTCAAGGATCCCGATGGGAATCTGCTGCTGTTTGCTGGACCCGCAAACTAACAGCTACCAGGCCGAAGTGTTCTGATCGAGCATGTAGAGTCGGTCAACCGGAGACTGGAAAGCAAAACGGCCCCATCTTTTCGGGAAGGGGGTTCCGGTCTCCGTCGCCCCCGGATATCTGCATCTCGCGCCTACGGCCCACCATCGTTGAAAGATCAGCCATCTATGCCGCGCAAAAGCTGCAAGAACCGGGGCAACAGTGATAGCCTCAATGGCTTATGCGGCTCAAGGAAAAAGTAGCGATCATCACCGGTGGTGGAAGCGGGATTGGACGTGGTATTGCCGTGGCGTTTGCGCGTGAGGGCGCGAGCGTAGTGATTGCCGGGCGCGATCGAAAAAAGCTGGATTCTGTATCCAGGCAGATTGGCCCCGCATGTCTTGCCCAGCGCGCGGATGTGAGCGACGCTAACGACGTCAAAACGCTCGTCGACTCGACGCTCGCCCGTTTCGGCGCCATTCACATATTGGTCAATAACGCCGGCGTGCTGCTTCCGGGAACGGCGGAATCCATCACGCAAGATGATTGGGACCAGACCTTTGCCATCAATGTGCGCGGGCTGTGGCTGCTTTCTCGTGCCGTGTTGCCTCACATGCGCAAGGCCGGCGCGGGATCCATCATCAACATCGGCTCGGTGCTAAGCCTGGTTGCAGCCAGGAATCGCGTTGCCTATGCGGCGTCAAAGGGCGCCGTGCTGGCCATGACTCGGGCAATGGCCCTGGACCATGGAGGGGAAAAAATTCGCGTCAACTGTATCTGCCCGGGAATTGTGGATACGGAGATGGTGGCCCAATTCAACCTGGATGAGAACGCCCGCCGCCAGCGCGTTGCCATGCATCCCTTGGGACGCTTCGGCCAGCCCGAAGATATAGCCGAGGCCACTGTTTTTCTGGCCAGTGACGAATCCTCGTGGATGACAGGTACAGCCTTTCCCGTGGACGGAGGCTATACCGCGCAATAAACCATCACGGCGGCGTCGATTTTGTTTTGCTGTAACCTCTCCCCTGCTGAAAGCCCGCTGTGGCGGGCGACCTGTTCCCTGGTTGGTTCTCAGTTAGGCCGCGCTGGTGGCGCACCCTGGTCGTCTTCCCTGGCTGGTGGTGGCGGCAACTCCTTCTCAATGGGTTTGCGCGGAAACATCTGGTCGCGCATGGCCGCGTTGTACACAAACGAGGCCACAATCACCGCCATCTGCTTCAGATCATCCGGCTGCAACCGGTCGTAGACATCCATGTTGGAGTGATGAGTGCGCGTATCGTAATCGATCGGGTCCTGAATGAACTGGAATCCGGGAATGCCTACGGCGTCGAAGGATTGATGATCGGTGCCCCCTGTATTGCGCATGGTGAGTGTATCCATCCCGAGGTCGTGAAGCGGCTTCATCCACGATTCAAAGATAGGCTTGACTGCGGCATTCTCCTGCATGTAAACGCCGCGAATCTTCCCTGTGCCGTTGTCCACATTGAAATACACTGAGACCTTTGCCTGTTCGGGCTTGGTGGTCATGGGCCCGTTGTCACGCCGCATGACCGAGGGATCGCCTTTCCGGTCCGGATCATTCGATGGCGGCCGGGAACCGAAGTGCTGTGCAACGTACCATTGCGAGCCCAGCAGGCCCTGCTCTTCACCCGTCCACAGGCCGATGCGGATGGTGCGCCTGGGCTTGATTCCAAGCGCCTTGAGGATGCGCACTGCTTCCATCATGACTACTGTGCCGGCGCCGTTGTCCGTGGCCCCGGTTCCCGTGTACCAGGAATCCAGGTGCGCCCCCAGCATCACCACTTCATCTTTTTTGTCCGTGCCGGGAATTTCCGCGATGGTGTCCCACTGGGTCATGGCATCGTCATAGAAGGTATTCTTGACGTTCAGTTCCAACTGTACGTCAGTCTTGTGTTGCAGAAGCCTGGCGATCCTGGTCCAGTGCTCTGCGGCTAGGATGAGCCAGGGCACGTTAACAGGTTGATCCACCTTGTAGGACCCTCCGTCTACATAGACGGTTCCGCCGCCAATTGTGCCCCGGCTGTGCTCAATCACAGCCACAACCTGCTCGTCGGCAAAAAACTTGTATAGCTGTCGTATCAGCCCCGCGCGGCGCTGAAACTCGCGGAATCGCTGGTCATTGCGGTCGGCGGGAATCGGATATTGATTGATCTCCCCTAACGCTTTTTCATCGTAACGGCGCACCAGCGGATCCGTTGGCAGTTTGATCTCGGGGTCATCTCCGAACAAAACAACTTTCCCCGCCAGCTTGCCTTTGTATCTCGCCATGTCCCGCGCCATATCTGCCGGGGTAAGGCGGATCTCCACGCGAACCACCGATGCTTGTTTTGCGCCATCGGTGCCTGGCGTCCAGGCCCTGGGATAAGCGATGAGTGTAGTGGTGTCCGGAGCCACCATGCGTACGTTCACGTATTCATTGGACCAGCCGCGCCCGAAGGGGCTCCAGGGCTCCAGGTGAGCGTTGGCGAGGCCAAATTCGGTCAGCTTGTCACGGGTCCATTCATTGGCGCGCTTCACGTTAGGAGAGCCGGTGAGCCGCTGCCCGATTCCGTCCATCAAGCCGCTGGCGATCTCCATGATTTTTGAATTGTGAAACCCCTCGTACCGAATCTTCGAAAGCATCTCCAGATCAACTTTTTCCTCCTGCTGCGCTGCGGAACTGAGCACCAGGACGAAGCAAACAAGAACAACACGGGCGATAGAGCGCTTCAACATTGCGTGGCTCTCCTTTTTGATTTGACGGAAGTACAAGGCAGAGAAGTTTAAAACGCAGAGGAAAGAACGGTCAAACCTCCGCCGCTTCTGGAAAGGCTCGTCTTAACGAAGAAGCTTTGTCGCCGATTTTAGCTGATGAACGCTGATTAAACTGTCCGTTAAAGATTGAGTGTTCTCCAGCGGCCCCCAGGGCATCAGCGGGGGCTGGAATGGGCCGACGGGCCGCGCACGGCCCGCACCAGGCTCACGGTAAAGCCGGTAAAGGCCGCCAAAATGGCCACAGGAGCCGCGGCCTTGTAAGTGAGGGTCATATCGGGGTGGACGTGAGTCAACGCCCTCACCGTCAGGAGCAGGAAGCACAGGAACGCGACGGAAAGAAAGAAACAAATGAGCCCGGTAACCAGGCCGATCCCGGTACTTAGTAATAGTTTTCCCATAAGGTCTGTTTTCGGGCGGCTGAGACCGCCTGCTATAGAATGATACCGTGACTCAGGCCGCCCATGCAGAGTTGCGTACCGCGTTGGAGGTAATACGCGATGCGCGTGTAACCCAATCGCCCAATGGCATCTTGTATACCACGGCCGGGGATATCAATCTGCCAACGGCTGACCTTGAGACCATGATCGCGGCTGTCCCCCGCAGCGTGGCTGCCGCCCTGGATCGCAAAGCTTTCTACTTTGTTCCACTCACCGTGAGTGAAGGCGATAAGACGCTGATTGCCGAGCGCTTTGATGTGGCCCTGAAGGACCAGGCGATCTGCCACCGCAACATTGATTCCGGGGACTCGCAATGCGTGTTCATCTCCACTCGCCTGCTGGACGACAAGTTTTCCATCGCTTTTGAGTTCTATATCAATGTCGGCCATGCATTTGTGGAGAAGGCCGGCACGTCACCCGAATTTGCCGACCTGGTATGGAAGCAGGCTGCCGCCGGCGTTCGTGGTGAAACCAGCCTGGACGCCTTTGAGTTCCGCAAGCAAGCCTGGGGAGAGCCTTCCGGGCGGACGGACGAAAAGGCAAAATCAGATTACGCCACCGCGGCCTTTTCCGACGCGATCGCAATTTACCTGCTCTCGCTCTACCTGGACGTGGACTACTACGAGCTGCGGGAGCGCGAATATCCCCTCCTCGCCCCCTCTGCGCTGAGTGATCGCCTGAAGAAGGTGGCTGAAATCTTTCCACCCAATCCCGGGTTCCAGTTCAATATTTTTTACAAGCGCCGGACCTGATTTTTTCGCGGCCGGCCCAGCCGACTCGCGCGCCGGGCCCGCTGTTACGAGTGCAGACGAATTTAGGCGGGTAAAGACTGTTTAGCGGTTTTTGGAGCGGGGCAACATCATCGTACGACAAGAAAGGGCGCGGCCGACTTGCGCCCCCGTGCCCGCTGTTGCGAGTGCAGGCGAATTTAAGGGGATGAAGACTGTTTAGCGGTTTGGAGCGGAGCGACAAAAACCAATGATTGCACACCTTCGCGGAAAATTGCTTTCCAAACATCCGAACCAGGCCATTGTGGAGGCCTCCGGCGTAGGCTACGAGGTCACCATCAGCATTCCTACATTTTCCGCTCTCCCCGCGCTGGGTTCTGAGGTGTCCTTTTTTATCTACACTCACGTGCGTGAAGATGTGTTGGCGCTGTTTGGCTTCCTGCAGGCCGAAGACAAGCAGCTCTTTGAGAAGCTGCTCAGTGTGAGCGGCATCGGGCCGAAGCTGGCCATCACCATCCTGAGCGGGATGGCGGCGGATGCCATGGTGGCGGCCATCAAAGGCAACAATGTGGCTGCACTCACCCGCATCCCGGGCATCGGGAAGAAAACAGCGGAAAGAATGGTGTTGGAGCTGCGCGATAAGTTGGACTCCTTTGGCGCTCCGGCAGCCATTGCGGTGTCCCCGGTGGAAGAAGACGTAGTTTCTGCACTGGTAAACCTTGGCTATCACCGCGGCCTCGTGGAGAAGACTCTGGGGCAACTGGCAAAGAGCTCGGAAGAGTCGTTTGACACTCTCTTCCGAAAATCTCTGGCCGCATTAGCAAAGTAACTCTCGCACCGGATAGAAATGGTTGTAAACTTTTGCCTGATGAGGCAATTTCTACGGCAAAGCGGGGTTATTTTTTTTCTTCTGGTCGCCTCAGGCTGGGCCGACGACAAGAAAAATCAGACGCAGCTTTACGCGAAACCCGGACAAACGGTTGACCTGGAAGCCACAAAGCTGGTCACTGCCCGTGAGAATTGCGAAAACTGGGCCATTGCCGCCGGCCTGGAAAGCATGCTGAAACGTGAAGACGTAACCCTCGACCAGAACTTCTGGGTCATGCACATCAGCCATGGAGAGCTCTGCTCTCCGGAGATTCCTTCTGCGGACGTCCTCGCCGATGTAGTGAACCGCGAGTTTGTCGAGGAGGGCGGCCGCCACGTCACCCTCAACCTAAGCTACCTTCCGGGCGCTCCAAGTAATCCGGACGCGCTGATCGCAGGGCTAAAGCAACAGCGGCTTTCGCTGCTGCTCTTGCATGGTCACGTTTATTATCTGACAGGCGCTACATACGACGAATACGTCAACCGCGATGGTTCGCGAATGTTTATTATCACCGAACTGCGCCTCGCCAACACCTTTGCTCGCCAGCCGGGATTGGCGTTCACCAAAGGCCGCGACAACTTGGATGAGATCGGCGCCCTGATCTACGTGAAGGTAACGCCTGCGTTGACGCAACACTGGTAAGCGATGCCCCGATCTAATCGCCTCTGGGGTAAAGGTCTCGACTTTGTTTTTCTCTGTAACCTGTCCCCTCTAACCTGTAACCTATTCCCTATGCGTTTTCCCGGACTTTTTCTTTTTCTCTTTGCTGTTTACGCGTTGGGGCAGGCCAGGCAGGAAAAAGCCCCAGCCTCACCAGCTTCAAAAGACTTGCATGATCTGTTCACCGCGGAGTGGGATTATGACATGCAGGAACATCCGGAAGAGGCCTCCACGCAGGGTGACCGGCGCTGGAATGACCGCTGGACGGATGAAAGCCTTGAAGCCCATGCGCGCCGCAACCAGCACAATCAGGACGTGCTGGTCCGGTTGGCAAGAATTGATCGCAGCGCGCTTGCGCCTGCCGACCAGCTCAACTACGAGCTGTTCAAGAAGCGGTATGAAGAGCGTGTTGAGGGCTATAAGTTCCACTGGTTCCTGCTGCCGCTGAACCAGCGCGAGGGCATCCAGACCAGTGACGATCTTGCCGACGCCCTGCGCTTTGAAACCGTGAAAGATTATGAAGACTGGATTGCGCGGCTTCATACCTTCCCGGCTCTGATGGACCAGACCATCGCCATCATGCGGCAGGGCATCCGCGAGCGCATGGTGCACCCCAAGGTGATCATGCAGCGCATTCCTGCGCAGATTGAGAAGCAGTTGGTCACTGATCCCACGCGCAGCGGCTTCTATAAGCCATTTCTTCATTTTTCGCGGGACATCCCTCCCGCCGGGCAGCAGCGCCTGCAGACAGCGGCGCGGCAGGCGATTGAGCAGCAGGTTGTGCCGGCATTCCAGAAATTCAAACAGTTCTTTGTGAGCGAATATCTGCCTGCGTGCTATGACCAGGTAGGCGCCTGGCAATTGCCTCATGGCGATGAACTCTACGCCTTCGATGTTCGCCATTACACCACCACCAACCAGACCCCGGAGCAGATACACCAGACGGGCTTGAAGGAGGTGGAGAGAATTCGCGGCGAAATGCAGCAGGTGATGGTGAAGACCGGATTCAAAGGATCGCGCGAGGACTTTTTCAAATTCCTCAGGACTGATCCCCGATTTTTCTACAAAAGCCCGGACGAGTTGTTTGAAGCCTACAAGGCACTGGCCAAGACTGTCGATCCCAACCTGGTAAAACTCTTCCGCACGCTGCCTCGCCAGCCTTACGGCGTGGAAGCCATCCCGGACGCGGTAGCGCCCGATACTACAACTGCATATTACCGCGCCGGAGCGCCTGACGGTTCGCGCGCCGGAACCTATTTCGTCAATCTTTATAAACCTGATACCCGGCCCAAGTGGGAAATGACGGCGCTTACTCTCCATGAATCCGTCCCGGGACACCATCTTCAGATCGCCCTGGCGCAGGAAATGGGAGAGCTGCCCAAGTTCCGCCGCATGGCCGGTTACACTGCCTTTGTCGAAGGGTGGGGCCTGTATGCCGAATCGCTGGGTGACGAGATGGGTCTTTACACCGATCCCTATGCCAAATTCGGCCAGCTGACCTATGAAATGTGGCGGGCCGTCCGGCTTGTGGTGGATACCGGCATTCACGCCAAACACTGGACCCGCGAGCAGGCCATCCAGTACTTCAAGGAGAATGCACCCAAGCACGAACTGGACATTACCAACGAGATTGATCGCTACATCGCGTGGCCGGGACAGGCGCTGGCCTATAAAACCGGCGAGTTGAAGATCAAGGAACTGCGGGCCCGGGCGCGCCTGGAACTGGCGGACAAGTTCGATATTAAGGAATTTCACGAGCTCGTGCTGAGCTCCGGCGCGTTACCCCTGGATGTTCTGGAGCGCATCGTCAACGCCTGGATCGCAAACGACTGGCGGGCGGACAAACGCGGCCAGGCAGTGCAGAGCGGGCAATAGGCAGGTACTTCCCTGACCATGCAGGTGTGGCGCCGCCGCCCTCGGCGGTGTCTTACTTTTTGCTCTTCGATTTTCAATTACCCGATTACGAAATTCCCGACTACCAATTCCGTTCCAGGGTAACGCCGCCCACGTTTCATAACGGCCTAATCCCTAATCATGAAGTGCGCTCAGATGAATCAGTGGTAAGTTCTTTACTTCGCCATGCTCCACGCCAAATTGCTTCGCCGTTCATTCTTCAACCGAGATCCCCGCGAGGTGTGCCCTGAGTTGCTGGGCAAACTCATCGTCCGCCGGCAAGGGCGCAAATTGCTGGCCGGTCGAGTGGTGGAAGCCGAAGCCTACCTGGGCACAGACGATCTTGCCGCTCACGCAACTGCAGGACGCACTGCGCGCAACAGCGTCCTCTTCGGCCCTCCAGGCCATGCCTATGTCTATTTCATTTACGGTGTTCACTACTGTTTGAATATCTCCTGTCTGCCGGATGGTGAAGCCGGCTGCCTGCTCGTGCGGGCGCTGGAACCAGTAGCCGGAATTGAGCAAATGGCAGAGGCGCGCGGTTTCGTGGACCTGGATTTCAGCTCCGTTCGCAATCTGCGTCTGCTGGCCAGCGGTCCGGGCAAGTTATGCGAGGCGCTGGGCATCACCCGGCAGCGAGATAACGGCAAAAACATGGTTTCGACTCGTTGTGATCTTCAGGTGATGGATGACGGCTATAAAGTGGCGCGGGTCACCGTGACTCCGCGCATCGGAATCACCAAATCAGCAGAGATGCCATTGCGGTACGTGGTTGCCGGCAGTCCCTTTGTTTCGGTCAAAGCGCCAAGCTAACTTCCGGTGCGACCAGCCTTGCCGGCTCCATGGAGCACTACGTTGTCAATCAATCGTGTTTCCCCCACGTACGCCGCCACAGCGACCAGTGCGCCCCTGGAGATTTCCGGCGCCGGATCAAGAGTTTCCCAATTCACAATTTCAAGGTAATCCAGGCGCACCTTCGGCTCCTCGGAAATGACTTGCTTGCCGGCGGCAATCAGCTGGGTTGAGTCGCATTCGCCCTGGTCGGCCAACGTCTGCACCCTCATGAGCGAGCGGTACAACACCGCGGCTTGTCTGCGCTGCTCAGGATTCAGATACGCGTTGCGGGAACTCATCGCCAAGCCGTCTTTTTCCCGCACAATGGGGCAGACAACAATTCGAACGTCAAAGTCCAGGTCACGGACCATTTTGCGGACGATGGCCGCCTGTGCCGCATCTTTCTGGCCGAAAACCGCAAGGTCGGGCTGCACAATGTTGAACAGCTTGGCGACCACTGTAGTGACGCCACGGAAATGGCCGGAACGCGAACGGCCATCCAGTTTGTCGCTCAACCCTTCCACTGTCACGCAGGTTGAAGTCCCCGGTGGATACATCTCTTCTACCGATGGGCAGAACGCAACGTCAACTCTCTCTGCTTGCAGCAGAGCGGAGTCCTTCTCCAGGGTGCGTGGATATTTGGAAAAATCTTCTTTGGGACCAAACTGCATGGGATTGACGAAGATGGAAACTACCACCAGGTCCGATTGTGTCTGCGCGGCACGCACCAGTGATAGGTGTCCTTCATGCAGCGCACCCATGGTAGGCGCCAATCCGATGCGCCTCCCGGACCGGCGCGCTTCTTTGCTGACTGCCGTCATTTCTCCGGCGGAAGAGATGGTGAGCATAAAACAGTATTTAGTAAGTACTAAATACTCAGCACTGCTTTCCTCTGCTTCCGCGCCATGATTGCATCCAGCGCGGCCCGTGTCTCTTTGGGCAGATGATACGACTCCTCATCAGACGGATAGCTTCCAGCCTCCACGTCGCACTTGAATTGCTGCACCGCATGGCTGATAAGGGCGGCGGCATCGCCATAGCGCCGGACGAACTTGGCTGGCGCTGCAAAAGTCAGGTTCACAATGTCATGGAAGACCAGCACCTGGCCATCGCAATCCGGGCCGGCGCCGATTCCAATCGTCGGAGCGGTGACCTCCTGGGTAATCATGGCGGCCACCTCGCGCGGCACGCCCTCCAGCACAATGGAAAACACTCCGGCGCGGTCCAGGGCTATGGCATCTTTCATGAGCTGCTCGATGCCGGAGAGGTCTTTGCCCTGGACTTTAAAGCCACCCATCTTGTGGAGCGACTGAGGCGTAAGGCCGATGTGGCCCATCACCGGAATCTCGGCGTCCAGAATGCGCTGTACCAGTTCGGTGCGCTTCTCTCCGCTTTCCACCTTAACTGCTTCGGCACCAGCCTCTTTCACAAAGCGCAGAGCATTGCGAACCCCTTCCTGGATGTCTCCCTGATAAGCCCCGAAGGGCATATCAGCAATCACCATGGCTGATTTCACGCCACGCCGCACAGCGCGGGTGTGATGCAGCATCTCTTCCATGGTGACCGGTAACGTGTTCTCATAGCCCAGAACCACCTGGGCCAGCGAATCACCCACCAGGATCATGTCTATGCCGGCCTCGTCCACCAGCCGGGACGTAGCATAGTCATAGGCGGTCAGGCACGTGATGACATCGTGGCGTTGTTTTTTCTCTTGAATGGTGAGGGTTGTAACTTTAGTGCGGGCTGGGCCGGGACGGCCCCCGCCGAAAGAAGTAATGCTCATATTGCCTCCAGTGCAGTTCGGGGATGCCCCGATACCACCTGTTATCAGCTAAGATGCGGCAGGAGCTATTGTAGTCGCAAATCGCGTCTCTGAATCAATCAATTTGTGGGAGCGTCCGACCATGGCCAGCTTGGTCCAGCCGCAGCCTCGAGTTTGGCCGCCAGCGCGGGCCTGATCCTGAAGGGAACCTGTTCGGTGCGGCCCAAACGAAGCTCAATCATGAGCACGAGGAAAACACGTGTTCTCTGGAACGTGGTTTCACTCCACGGGACGAAAAGCGGCGGATGGCCCGCTTGAAAAAGAATCATGGGATGCAGGAACAGGCCGGTCTGATCTGCTCCAACCGTCAGGCAATTATTGTAGTTCGCGCCCCAGCGCATCTGCGCGCTCTGCCAGGACCATTTGGGGCCGGGAAACTCGCCCTGCAACCGGAAACGCGCGGCCAGTTGGCTCCAGCCGCTCATCAGAGCAACCAAATTAGCGATCAGAATCCATGCCGCAAGAAAGCCCAGCACCCCAATCGCCACGACTGCTTGTGGGTGTAGATTAATCCAGTCTTGCATTCATGCACCTGATGGGATTCTAGTGCAACTGCGCGTGGGCACTCCAGGATGCTTTCTGCCCGTTCGCACGGCGCCGGGATGAACTCTTCTAGGCGCTGGCCGTCCCGCTCGAGCTCAACGGCAGGAAATACTGGGTTCCCCGGATCGGCTCGCTCACTCGTCGCAACAATTCCTGAAGATCGGAGTGGTGCTCCACAAAGTCAATATCGTTGGTGTTCACCACCAGCAGGTCAGATGAAGTGTAGTGGAAGAAGAAGTGTTCATAGGCCCTGACCACTTCTTCGATATAGTCGTCGTTGACGGACATCTCCGCAGGCGCATTTTTCTTACGCAGGCGCTTCTTCAAGACCTCGGGCGAGGCTTGGAGGTAGATCACCAGGTCCGGCACCGGCAACTGCTCACGAAAATACTGGTAGTAGCGGTTATAGATTTCCAGCTCCGTATCGCTCAGGTTGATGTAAGCGAAGATCTTGTCTTTCTCAAAGATGTAGTCTGCCACCACGGCCTTCTGTGACTTGGGCCCTACCTCCAGCCGCTGGAGCTGCTCGAAGCGCCGTATGAGAAAGGCGAACTGTGCTTGAAAGCCGGCGCCGCGCTCCCCTTCATAAAATGCGCGCAAAAAAGGGTTGTTTTCCGGTTCAATCACCCGCTGCGCGTTCAGCCGGTCGGCGACAATGTTGGCCAGCGTGCTCTTGCCCACGCGAATGGGACCTTCTACGGCGATATAGCGGGGCGGTTCGAAAAGCTTGGCCATCGGGATTCTAAGTGACTGGCCGCAGCATAGCTCGCAAAGCGGGGAATGGCAATTGAAGAATCAGTTAACACTGTGGGAATCTTTCCTGAATCTCGGACTTCAAATTTAAAATGTGAATTCTAAGTGCTTTTTGCCCTCACAGCCCTGACGGCAACGGCTGCCGCCACGTCTTATGCCGGATACGCCTCCATGGCGCCGCAATCGCAGTTGTACGGGCACACGCTAACTCATGGCCGCGATCCCCGGGAGATGGCGCTTACCTTTGACGATGGCCCGAACGATCCGCACACCTTTCATCTGCTCGATTTGCTGGCCAAACACGGCGCCAAAGCAACTTTCTTCCTGATCGGAAAATACGTCCGCCAGCGGCCGGAAATTGTGCGCGCCATCCAGGAAGCCGGCCACGCGATTGGCAACCACACTTATAACCATCCCAACCTGATCTTTGCCTCCCCGGCTCGTGTGCGCCGGGAGCTGGAAGACTGTCGGGACGCGGTGGAAGACGCCGTCGGAAAGCACCAGCCGTTGTTTCGCCCGCCTTTCGGTGGAAGATTGCCGCACGTTCTGCGGGCCTGTCGCTCACTCGGCCTGACGCCTGTGATGTGGTCGGTTACAGCTTATGACTGGAACGCCAAATCTCCGGAGGCCATCGTCGGACACGTGCTGCAGCAGATGACCGCTCGCAAGACGCCCAAAGGAGAAATTATCTTGCTTCACGATGGCGGGCACCTCGCCTTTGGCGCGGACCGCGCGCACACCGTGGAAGCCACGCGGCGGCTTCTGGAAAAATACTCGGCGGAAGGCAAAAAGTTTGTTGCGATCCCTGAATTCAGCCTCTGATTCCGCATGCCATCAAGAACGTCTGGCTGAGCAGGCAATCGGTGCATCGGCTCATCGCATCATTCGGAAGACGGCGTGGGAAAAGGGCATGGCTCTTGTCTTTAGCCTTTGCTAAATACTCAATACTAAAGTACCCAGGGCTGCTTCTTTTAGAAACTCCCGCAATCATTTAACATCTAAAAAGTCAGTTTTCACACATCTGGAGCGGCAATGAAGTGGCCAATTAGATCAATCGTCGTCCTTTGCGCCGTAATAGCATTTTCCGTGTCGGGTTTCTCCGCAGACGCCTCATCCCTTAAGCCGCCTCCCGGCGCCAAGGTGGCTATTGTGATATTTGAGGATCTGGAGTGCCCGGACTGCGCGCGAGCGTACCCCGTTGTGTGGGAGGCGGCCAGAGCGCATCACATTCCGGTTGTGCTCCATGATTTCCCACTGTCCAAGCATCCATGGTCTTTTAATGCCGCCGTTTACGCCCGTTTTTTTGACACCAAATCGGAGAAGCTGGGCGAGGATTTCCGTGGATACATCTACCAGAATCAGCCGCAAATCACGGTAGATAACCTGCAACAGTACGTCCAGAGATTTGCCGATGACAATAAAGTGCCGCTGCCATTTGCGATTGATCCCCAAGGCAAGCTGAAGGAAAAAATCCAGACCGATTACGCCCTGGGGCAGCGTCTGGGCTTGGAGCACACACCCACCATTTTTGTGATCGGCAATGGTGGCGCCTCTACACCGTTTGTTGAAGTGGTAGATCGAGCCCAGCTATCGCAGATCATTGAAGACATGCAAAAGAAGGCTGGACCGGCAAGTCCGGAAAAACGCGCTTCGGCCAAGAGTCATAAGAAACCCAGCTAAGGAGCCTCTTGGCTGCCGGTTTGCGCTCTGTGTTCGGTGTGTAGCGTTATTTTGGCAGCTTGCGCAACGCCTCCAGGCATTCCTCATTATCCGGCTGCTGGCCCAATTCGTAACCTCGCGAATAAACAATATTCCCCTGCTTATCCACGATGAAAACTGTGCGGTCGTTGATTCCGGGCAGCGGAGGTCCCTCGCGCCGGACGCCGTATTTCTCCGCGATTCCTCCGTGCGGCCAGTAGTCACTGGCCAATGGGAAATCCTGCCATCCGAGGGACTTTTCCTGCCACGCAATATGGCTGTAAATAGAATCCGGGCTGATACCCACGACCTGGGCATTCTCTTCGGCGAACTTGCTCAAGTCCTTGCTGTACGCCGACATTTCGTTGGTTCAGGTCGGGCTCCAGTCCAACGGATAGAAAGCCAGCACCACGTTCTTCTTGCCCCGGTATTCACTCAGCTTAAAAATATGCTTCTGCTTGCCGGTGACTGCGGGTAGCTCGAAGTCCGGGGCAGTCTCTCCTGCTTTCAAAGCTGCCATCCAAACCTCCACGTGCAGTAATTACCAAAAATGGTGAACTGATGACTCGAAAAACCGCTTGAGGATGCAAGCAAAGCATTGTAGCTTCGTTCAGAATGTAAGGGCAACGGCTGGAGCAAGCAAACGCACAAGCGCCGCTTGCATCGAATCGAGGGGCTTCAAGTAAATTAGGAGTTGGAGCAAAAATGCTGGGATTCAAAGATTACAACTACGGTCGCTTCACCCGTGAACTCCTTGAGGAGATGGGCGCAGCCTCGTTTCCCGGCCCAGAGCCGGGCGGGCAGGCTCCTGACTTCAAGGCCAAGGCACTGGATGGCAAAGGCGAAACCGTGCGCCTGAGCGACTACGAGGGCAAGAAGAATGTCTTGCTGGTGTTTGGCTCGGCCACCTGTCCCATGACCGCTGGCTCCATCCGCGGCATCAATAAACTCTACAACGAGTTCCGCGGTGATGAAATTGAATTCCTGTTTGTTTACGTGCGTGAAGCCCATCCGGGAGAGAAGATTCCCGCCCACCGCTCTTTTGCAGATAAAACCCGCGCCGCACGCCTGCTCCGCGATGAAGAGGAGATGCAAATGCCAGTGGTGGTAGACGATCTGCGAGGCTCCATCCACCGAAAGTATTCGCGGCTTCCCAGCCCCGCGTTTCTGATTGATAAGTCAGGACGCGTGGCGTTCCGCTCCATGTGGGCCAATCCGGAAGCGTTGGGTGAGGCGATTGAGGAGTTGTTGAAGCTTCAGCAGGAGCGTCAAGTGGACCACGCGGTGGTTGGCGGTGGGCAGGACCTTTCCATGCCGTTGAGTTATGGCGTGCTCTTTTCCTATCGAGCACTGGAACGCGGAGGGGAAGAGGCGATCAGCGATTTCCGCGAAGCTTTTGGTGTGCCCGGCTCTGCGACGATTACCGCTTCGCGAGTGGTGGGGCCCATCCTGGAGAATCCCGGACGTGTGCTGGCGATCATTGCGCTGACAACCGCCGTTCTAGGCGGCGGTCTGTACGCCGGGTTCGAATTGCGCAAGCGCCGCCTGGGTATGCGGCGCAATCCATATCGCGCGTATGAGGACGAAGAAGTCCGCGATACGGAGACTGGGACGGACTACGGAGCGGTGGGAATTTAGAAGTAGAATCAGCTCGCTAGCGACAGTTCCGCGGGCTGTTTTACCTTCGGGACTCTTACCTGGAGTTTTTCTCCCAGATCAAGGAAGCGTTCAGTCCAGCGTCGCGAGGCATCGTCTGTTCCTTTGGCGATGAGAGGAAAGACTTTCATCAGGACGGAGTAGAAAATGTTCTGCGCCTGCCAGTAATTCACGCGGAAGGGAAACATCTGAAGCAGTGTGACCAACACGCCCATCTGCTCCAGTAACCCGCCATTCAGGGGCTCACGTTCAAACTGCTCCATGAGCCTGGCCAGGGCCTTGCCGGCGGCAAACTTCAACCCTGTTTCCTCCAGCCTGACCCCCTCTGACTTCACCACTTCCATCAGCATGGCGATACGCACGCAGTCCACAGGGTCGGACGCAAAGGTGCGTTTCAGATCACTGCTGAGGACGAATTCAGCCGTAATCTTCAAGACTTCCGGCAATGGCTGGTCCATCTCCTTGACGAATTGCAGCAAAGGCCCATAGCGCTCATAGACCTCGCGATACCTGGCCTCTGCCTCTTGGAGCGTTTGCCCAAGAATCAGGTCAAGAATGCGCTTTTGCTCGTCTTTGAACAGCGATTTCAGGGAGTAGCGCAGGCCGTCCACGTGGTGATCGAGCAGGCGCAGGGTCTCGGGAATATCTCCTCCGGAAAATGCGGCGCTGATCTCCGCAGTGATCTGGGAATAGTCTTCCTGATCGTTGAAGTCCCTGGCTCCGGCGTGAAGGATCTGATCGCCCACATAGATGACCGCAAAGGTCAGGTCACTTGAGTCGCGCGTAATCCGGGAGGTGACCGTGATATGCCCCAGGGCAAGCCTCGCCTGCCCTGAATCAAGCTGGTGATAGTCCTGAATGCGAATGTCGTAACAGAATTTCGGCGTGCCGTCATTTGCGCCTTCGAACAGGGAGCAGATGGCAAAGTGGGCGGCCACCTTGTGCAGGTCCACCATGGCAGGCTTGACGGCCATTTCGTAAATGCGCGCCCCATCGCCTTGTTCGGGAATATTGCTTTTTGCTTCCGCCAGCCGCTTCAGAAACTCGGGCTCCAGGTCCTCACTTGTCACTGCCCGGGCCAACTGAATCACCCGCCCCGCGTACTGGATTACCTGCACGGATTCAATGCCGCTGATCTCATCAAAGAACCAGCCACAACTGGTGTACATCAGCATGGCGTGGCGCTGCATTTCCAGCAGTTTGAGCACGGCGACGGTTTCCCGCGGCTGAAGCTGCCGCTGCGAATGCTTCTCAAAAAAGATCCACAGGCTTTCGGGAGAGCGGTCCAGGATTACGTCAATGTAGTCATTCCGCGCCATCCAGACGTCCCGAAGCAGCCCCGAGGCGCCGCGCTCATACAAGGCGGCGGCGGAGTCCCGCAAGTAGTCCAGAGCGGCCCGCAGCGGGCCACGCCACTGCTGGTTCCAATCGGTACGCCCCGAATTGCATCCGCAATCGCTTCTCCAGCGCTCGATGCCGTGAGAGCAGCTCCACGAGGTGTTCTCAAGGATCTGGACTTCATGTGCAGCAGGAAATCTTTCCAGAAATTCGCCATAGTTCGTCAGCCGCAGAGCGGTTTGCGACTCAATGGAATGCAGCGCGTACGCCAGCGCCATATCGCCATAGCGGTGATGATGGCCGTAGGTTTCGCCATCCGTGGCAATGTGCATGAGTTGCGGCCACTTGCGATCTTCAGAGAATCCGCTTTGCAGCCGCTGTGCAAATTGCTCGCCGCTATCCAGCAGCTTTTCGAAAGCCACCGCCTGGGAGATGGGGCCATCGTAAAAAAACAGGCTGATCCTGCGCCCTGAAGGCAACCGGGCAAGATAGGCCCGAGTAGGATCAATGCGTCCGCCGCTCACGTCTTTCCAGCTTCTTCCACCCAGTTTGCGCACCCGGACCGCCTGACGGGGCGCCAGCACCGTGAACTTGATGCCCAGTTCGGCGAGGACTTCCAGCGTCTTCACGTCCACCGCCGTTTCCGGCAGCCACATTCCTTCGGGAAGGCGGCCGAAACGGTGCTCAAAATCACGGATTCCCCATTTGACCTGGGTGTACTGGTCGCGCGAGTTGGCCAACGGGAGGATCATGTGGTTGTAGGCCTGCGCGATTGCCGATCCATGGCCGCCAAAACGTTTCTGGCTATCCCGGTCGGAGGAGAGGATGCAACGATAGGTTTCCGGTTCGTTTTCCTTCATCCAGGAAAGCAACGTTGGGCCAAAGTTGAAGCTGATTTTTGAATAATTGTCAGTGATCTCCGCGATCAGCCCCTCTTCATCCAGAATGCGGGCAGCACAGTTGGGCGCGTAGCATTCCGCCGTGACGCGCTCGTTCCAATCATGATAGGGATAGGCGGAGTCCTGGCGCTCCACCGCTTCCAGCCAGGGGTTTTCCCGCGGTGGCTGGTAGCAATGGGCGTGAATGCAGATGAAGCGATTCATGAGGAGAGCACGTTTTTCCGAAAGTTGGATGAGGTTTGTGGGGGAAAGGCCGTATGGGAAAAGCGGCAATTGGCGAAGAATGTCAGGCTTCAGCCAATTCGGCGGACTGGCCGCTTTCACTTCGCGTAACAAGGCCGAATCAGGCTAACTTGCGTTATGGCTAACAGGTTTGCCGCCCGAGCCTTCGCCAGAGAAATCACTTCCTCCTGCGTTCGCTTGGCTACTTGTCGAATAGGCGATTTACAAAATGAACTCCTTTCAGTGCATAAGATTTTGATAGACTTTCTTTGACGCTCCCAAATAACGTGAAACGAACGCGAGTCAGCCAGGGACTACAGTCAAGTTATCAAGTCGCCAACTGGTTTAGGATTTGTGCGCACCACCTCAACGCCCCGCGCCGCGAGTTCGGCTTGGACATCACCAGCTAAGAATTGTTGCGCTCCCCCCTGTCCCCTCAACGTGGCATCCATGTGGACCAGCGTGAGTCCCCGGACGAACAACTGAGCCTGTTCTCCGGAACAGAGTTCCGCAATGGGCAGCATTTCTTTCTGCATCTGCACAAGCTCCGCGCTGAACGGCATTGTCCGCACGGCCTCGTGCATCTCCTCGACATTGTCCATGAAGTGCATATGGTCGGCCCGGCGCAAGATGATCATTTGTTTTGTTGCCGGAGTCCGTTCGAAGATTTCGTACATTCCGGCCAGCGGCAGGGCAACATCATTCTCTGCAACCAGATACAGCGTGGGAACGTCACGACCCCAGGCGAAATTGAGCTTGACCGGAAGAATCCCCGGTCTCGGCTGGGAACTACCGCCCGGTGCGAGCGCCACTACGGCACGGATGCGGCGCTCGGCCTCGGTTACAGCGAGCGCCGTCCAACCGCCAAAGCTGTGTCCCACGATTGCAACCCGTTGCGGATCAAGTTTGGCTTCCGATTTCCATGCTGCGCTACAGAGGAGTTGATTGAGGAGAAAGACGGTGTCCGGCACGCGGCTGGCTATCACGGCTTCCCACCGTGCGGCTCTTTGCCCGGAGGTTTCACCCTCCGGGCGCGCCAGCTCCGCCGCCACCACCTCAGAGTGATCGAGTGCAGCCACGACATATCCGTGGCTGCTTAAGTGAGTACAAAGAAAGCTGGCAGCCCGCCGGTGGCCGCCACTATGATGCGAAAAAATGATCAGAGGGTAAGTTCCGGGCTCGGCTGCGGCATTGCGTACAGCCGTTTGCCTGCGCAGTGTATTGCCTGCAGGAAGGGTGAAGAGGTCCTGCCTTTCCAGCGCCACATCCTGGCCTGCATGCTGCGCAGCCGCCGGATACCAGATCTCACATGAGAACAATCGGTTCCGCGCCTGATCCAATGCCTGAATGGTACGCACACCAACAGGAAATCGTCCGCGAACGAATGGATCGTATGTGCCGGTCTGGGTCTCCACATCAGTTAGTGTAGTGTTTTCCGATCGCCAGTTCACGGCGATTACCTGATGCTTCGAACCTTCAGTTCAGGAAGTACTGCCGGTACAAGGTGTCCCGGCGCGCCGGGCGAAAGCCGGCATTGCGGATCATGTAGCGTAGCTCTTCTTCCGTGGTGCAGTTGGTCACGCCGGCGGAGCGGACCACGTTTTCCTCAAGCATGACCGATCCAACATCGTTGCCGCCAAAGCGCAGTCCGAGCTGGCAAACCTTGAGACCCTGCGTGACCCAACTGGACTGAACATTTTCGAAGTTAGACAGATACAGGCGGGAAATGGCCAGTACTTTCAAATACTCTACGGCGGTAGCTTCGTCCCAGTGCCTGCCGCCCAGAGCGGTATTTTTAGGTTGAAAACTCCACGGGATGAAAGCCGTGAATCCCCCGGTTTCTTCCTGGAGATCATAAATCCGCTGGAAGTGGTTGGCGCGATGTTCGCAGGTTTCGCCCACGCCAAACATCATGGTGGCCGTGGTCCGCATCCCCAGCTTGTGTGCCGTCCGGTGAACGTTGATCCAGTCTTCAGTCAGGCACTTGAGGCGGGCGATTTTGAAACGGACCTCGTCATCCAGAATCTCAGCCCCGCCACCCGGTATGGAGTCGAGGCCGGCATCCCGCAGCCTGCGGATGGTGTCCTCAATGCTCAGGCCGCTGATTTCGGCAAAGTGGATAATCTCCGATGCTGAAAAGCAGTGAAGATGCACCTGGGGAAAGCGCTGCTTGATGCCGCGCAGCATCTCCTCATACCACTCCAGCGTCAGATCAGGATGCAGGCCACCCTGCATCAGCACTCCTGTTCCGCCCATCTCCACCGTCTCCCGGATCTTCTCATAGATGGTTTCCAGCTCTAGAACATAGCCCTTAGTCCGGCCTGCGCCCTTCACCGGCGCGTAAAACGCGCAGAACGTGCAGTATTCGGTGCAGAAGTTGGTGTAGTTGATGTTGCGGTCAATGATGTACGTGACCACGCCTTCAGGGTGCAGCTTGCGGCGCAGCGCATCTGCCTCCATGCCGATCCCGATCAGGTCGTCCGAGCGAAACAACTCCAGGGCTTGTGCTTTGGTTAGGGACATGAACTTACTATTTTATAGCAGTGAGCGGCAGCGAGTCAGCAGGAGGCAAGAATTGGTGGCAGAAGCGCCTCGGACGCTCCAGAGACAGACTTTCACAAAATCTGCGCGGTCCCGCCGTCCAGGGATTATGCTTGTGATTCCACCCAAGCTCTTGGTTTAGCTGTAAGGAGGCCCAATTTGTTCAACCTAACGAAAGTGTGCCTGCTGCTGGCCTTTGTTGCATTGTTGGCAGGCTGCCAGCCGGTGGATTCGCTGAACCCTTTGTATCGAGACAAGGACGTTATCTTCGATTCCGCCTTGATCGGCAAGTGGGTAGAGAACGGCGCTACGCTCGAATTTTTTCAGTCGGGCGCGAACGCCTATGATGTGATTTTCACTGACGACAGCAATCCACCCGATCGGATGGTGCTTGACGGACGCCTGGTAAACCTGGAAGGGCGCCGGTTCCTGGATCTAATCCAGAAGAAATGGGTGGCCGATCCAGCTTCATTCCGGATGGACATTCAACAAGTGAAAGAGGGCTCAAGAATGGCGCCATCGTTCCTCCGCGCCGGGGATGGAGCCTATATCGAGTTTGGGCCGTCGATCACGCCGGCTAAGGATCCTCAAATGAAGATGCAGTTAAGGGTGGCGCACTGGTTCTTCAGGGTAACAAGCGACGATCATGCGCTTGGCCTCGACTACATTGACGACGAAAAACTCGGCAAGGTTCTGGAGCATAAGACGGTTCAAATCAAGCATCTCCTCGTCGGCCCTGCGCGGAAGCCTGGGGAAACCGACAACCGCCAGCTTCTGCTGACCGCCTCCACCGCCGACCTGCAGAAATTTGTTCTGGGTCACGCGAATGATAATCAAATGTTCGCTGACTCCCTGAAATTCCAACGCGCAGAAAAATAGCAGGATAGCCGAACATTTGCGATTTGTGATTGATCAGTTGTGATTTGAAAATCAAACAAACCAACAATCATTACGCAAATAATGGCCGCCGAGGAATTGTGCTCCACAAATCAAGAATCAAATTTCCCTACGCTGCTTCCAGGTCCTTCGACTTGGACAGAACCGACTTGCCCTCTTTCTTTCGTTTCCATACATAGGCTGCAGCTGCAACCAGTCCGCTTACGGTCACTGCAAGAAACGCCCAGAGAATGGGCCGGTAATATTCCTGAAAGAAACTGAAGAGTTGCCCGCCATAGCGCGATGCAAGGTAGGCGAGAGCGCCATAGCGGATGCCCCGAGCTGCCCCCACGGCGATCAGGAATTTATGGCGAGAGTAGTTCAGAGCACCAGCGGCAATCAGAAAGGGCGAGAATGGCACCGGAGGAGGCAGCAAACCGGGAACAATCAAGCTCCAGAATCCATATTGGTTGAATACTTTGTAGACTCGTTCCGCCCTCTGTTTGGACAGCTTTTTCTCCAGTCCTTCTTTACCGCCTTCCCGGGCAAGAGCGTAGGTAGCATATCCACCCACTAAGCCGCCGATGGTTGCCATAGTAGCGTAATAAGGCCACCAGTCCTTCTGGCTCGCAGAGAGGATGATAGTGAGGGCGTCCATGCTCCCCGGCAGCGGCACAGGGGAGTTATCCACGAATCCAAGCAGAATTAGCCCGCATTTCTCACGAGTGATTTGGAGGAGGGCTCCGGTCGGCGGTTAGGAGATGTTGGATGGGGGATTCTGGCGGCTAAACGAAGGAAGCAGGG
>Ga0209168_10000127_pt1 | contig 84460 bp, 80 predicted proteins | sample Coa_R1_FD_187156 | JGI IMG/M metagenome (GOLD analysis project Ga0209168, IMG submission 187156) | Surface soil microbial communities from Centralia Pennsylvania, which are recovering from an underground coalmine fire - Coalmine... | ecosystem: Environmental > Terrestrial > Soil > Unclassified ...
TCGGAGCGGCGAATCTCGTCTTGCAAACCAAGGATAATCGCAGGCGAGTCAGCAATGGTCAGTGGTTTCATATCTTCTATGAAATCACAATCGCAGATCATGCGCAATTATTTATGTCGCTGCGTTTAGGTGCCTGGAGCTAAGAAGGCATAAGGTGTTTTTTGCACTGCCTTCTCCTGGCCTTGGTAAAAAGCTCTCGCGAGGCTAAGACAAAAGACTGATTTCTCCAGCTCTGGATTCAGGCGATAGTGCGCCTCCATGACCAACTTGAGAGTTTCATCCTGTGCAGGCATTCTCTTGTTCTTCTTCGCGCTCCTGTCCGCCTCCATGGCCCTGGGGCAGGTCCCCCGTTCCCGGCACGTGTACATTGTGGCGGAGGAAAACCGCAGTTATGAAGAGATCGTAGGCAGCCGCAACATGCCTTACCTGAACAGCTTGCTGGCAAGGGGCGCAACCGCAACCGAGTTTTATGCCAACGAGCATGGCTCCCTGGAGAATTACTTCTGGGTGACCGCCGGCCAGAGGATTACTCACGACAACTCCACCACCCTGACGTTCAACGTGGACAACATTGAGCGCCATCTGCTCACCAACGGGATGACATTCAAGTCCTACGCGCAATCGCTGCCATTCGCGGGATTCACCGGGCTGTTCTCCGGCGCCTATCTCAAGCGCCATGCGCCGCTGATCTACTTTACTGACATGGCCGATAGCAGCCTGATCCGCAATCACGATTCCACCACGGTGATGGCCGGCGATATTGCCAACCGCACCCTGCCCGATTTTGCTTTTATCACCCCGGACGGCGACCACGACATGCACGACTGCGCCGCCACGCCGGCTCCATGCCTCCAGACTGCCGATACCTGGCTTAAGGAGAATATTGGCCCGCTGCTGGCCTCTCCGCCTTTCCAGCCGGGTGGAGATGGGCTCCTCATTATCTGGGCCGATGAAGCTGACCTGGGGACAGACAATCGTTGCAGCGCCACCGTCCCGAGCGGTTGCGGCGGGCGAATCCTGGTGGCGATGATTGGTCCGCAGGTGAAAGCGGGCTTTAAGTCGGTCACCACCTATCACCATCAGAGTATTCTGCGAACCATGCTGGAGGCGCTGGGCACAACCGCGAATTTTCCTGGCGCCGCGGAAACCGCCCAGGATATGGCCGAATTCTTCAAGCCATCAGGAGCCAGTCCGTCGGGAGCAGTGACAGTCCTTGCGCCTACCTCTGGGACCGTGCCGGGCTCGCCGGTGCACGCAGTGGCCACGGCCTCTGCCGCAAATCCGATCACGGCCATGAGCATTTATGTCGATAATCGGCTGGTTCACATGGTCAAAGCCAATAGTGTGGACACCAATGTCTCAATGACCACCGGAACGCATTCTGTGGTCTTTCAGGCATGGGATAGTAAGGGAAACGTATACAAAGCGCCCAGGACAATCACGGTGAAGTGATGGCAGCCGTTGGCGATTGCCTGGCCCCGGGAAATCCACCATGGCGTATTACAGGCGCTGTGGACAGATCGAATCGAGCCGTGTTACGCTGTTCAAGTCACTAGAGGACAAGAGTTTACATAGGAGCACACCAGTTTCAGTGTTAGCCAGAGAGCAAAAAACCAGCGTCATTCACCGCTTCCGCACGCATGAGTCAGATACGGGCAGCCCGGAAGTCCAGATTGCCATTCTCAGCGAACGGATCGGCGACCTGACCGAGCACTTCAAGTCCCATAAAAAAGACCATGCCTCCCGGCGCGGTCTGCTCATGATGGTAAGCAAGCGGCGCCGCCTGCTTGATTATTTGAAGAAGTACGATACCGAACGCTATAAGAGCGTTATCCAAAAACTTGGCATCCGCAAGTAATTTACTCGACCATATCGGTTGCACGGTACCCGGCATACACCTGTTGTGTGTATGGCTGGAGGGCTGTGCCCAAGTTTCTTAGACGGCAGACTCACGTGTCTTCCGCCGTTTCGTACTGACCGGCTCTCGCTGAAGAACCAAGATTTTGACTGGTCTCTCCTCAAGAAAAGAGGAACAAATGAAACAAACAGCCACTGTTGAACTTGCTGGCGGAAAGACCCTCCATTTAGAAACCGGACATCTGGCAAAACAAGCTCAAGGATCTGCCGTTGTGCGCCTGGGCGATAACGTTGTGATCGGCACAGCCTGTGCCAGTAACCAGCCCCGCGAAGGAATTGATTTCTTCCCCCTGACCGTGGATTACCGCGAATATACTTACGCCGGCGGACGCATTCCCGGCGGCTTCATCAAGCGCGAAGGCCGTCCCAGCGAGCGCGAAGTTCTTACCAGCCGCCAGATTGATCGCCCGATTCGCCCGCTATTTCCTGAAGGCTTCCGCAATGAGACCCAGGTGATCGCCCTGGTGCTCTCCGCCGACACCGAAAATGATCCGGATGTGCTGGCCATCAACGCCGCGTCGTGCGCGCTCACGCTTTCCGATATTCCCTTTCACGGGCCGATCGGGGCGGTGAGAATTGGCCACGTGAACGGCCAGTGCGTCGTGAATCCTACCTATGCGGAGATACACGAAAGCCAGCTCAATATCATGGTGGTGGGCACGGTGGAAGGCATTGTGATGATAGAGTCCGGGGCCAAAGAGGCTTCGGAAGAGACGGTGCTGGAGGCCATTGAGTTCGGCCACCAGGAAGTCAAGAAAATCTGCGCCGCCATCAACGATCTCGCCGGACGTGCGGGTAAGAAGAAGCGTCCATTTGTGGAACCCGTCTTTGATGATGCCTATTACAACGAACTGAAGGGCAAAGTAGGGGTGCAGCTTACAGACGCGCTTGATACCAGCAAGCACCCGAAGACCGAGAGCTACGAGAAGGTCCACGAGATCAAGGAAAAGCTTGCGGCCGAATTGCCCCCGGACGACGAAGACGCCAGGAAAAAACTCTCCCACTATTTTGAAGCATTGCGGGAGCGCATCTTCCGCGATCAGGTCACGCACAAGCGTCACCGTCCGGATGGCCGCGCGTTCGATGAAATCCGCGCTATTTCCATTGAAACTGGCGTACTGCCGCGCACTCACGGCTCGGCCATCTTTACCCGCGGCGAGACCCAGGCGCTGGTCACCACTACGCTGGGCACGCCGGATGACATGCAGCGCGTGGAAAAATTTGAAGGTGAAACCAAGAAGCGCTTCATGCTGCATTACAACTTTCCGCCATTCTCGGTGGGCGAGGTGGGCCGCATGACGGGCGTGGGCCGTCGCGAGATCGGGCATGGTGCGCTGGCCGAGCGGGCAATTTCTGCCGTCCTTCCCGGCGAAGACAAATGGCCTTACGCCATGCGCGTAGTCTCTGACATTCTGGAGTCCAACGGTTCTTCATCAATGGCGAGCGTCTGCGGAGCCTCGCTTTCGTTGATGGATGCAGGGGTGCCGCTCGAATCCGCCGTGGGCGGCGTGGCCATGGGCCTCGTGAAGGAAGAAGATTCATACGCCATCCTCACCGACATTGCCGGCGCTGAAGATCACTACGGCGACATGGATTTCAAAGTCGCGGGCACGCGCAAGGGAATTACCGCGTTGCAGATGGACATCAAGGTCAAAGGCATCACCTCGCAGATCATGCGCGAGGCCATGGAGCAGGCCAAGCGCGGCCGCCTGTTCATCTTGGACAAGATGGAAGGCGCCATCAGCGGGCATCGCGAGGAGATTTCTACCTTTGCTCCACGCATCTACACTCTGCAAATTCCGGTGGACAAGATTCGCGACCTGATCGGGCCGGGAGGCAAGACCATCCGCAGCATCATTGAACAGACCGGGGTGAAGATCGATGTGGATGATAGCGGCAAGGTGAATGTGGCCTCCAATGATGGGGTCTCAGCCGCCAAGGCTATCCAGATGATCAACGACCTCACCGCGGTTCCCGAAGTCGGCAAGACCTATCTCGGCAAGGTGGTGCGCATCGCCGAGTTTGGAGCGTTTGTCGAGATCATTCCCGGAACGGACGGCTTGCTGCACATCTCGGAAATTGCCGAGCATCGCGTGAAAGACGTGACCGATGAGTTGAAAGAAGGCGATCAGGTGCTGGTCAAGGTTCTGGGCATCGAAGGCAATCGCATTAAGCTCTCGCGCAAGGCGATCCTGAGAGAGCAGCGGGCCAAGATGGTGGCTGCCAATGGCGGAAGCGCGCCGGATGGCGCTGCTCCACAGGCCCAGCCCCCGGCACAATCCCCGGCGCCGGCCGAGGGAACCATCACCTTTGAAGGCGGTGGCAACTTTGATGAAAACGATGAAGAGCCAAACTTTAACCGGGAAGAGGCCAACCGTGAAACCGTAAGCGCGGGTGGAACGCACCCTGACCGCGGACCAGATCGTCCTCGTGGCGGCGGTGGCGGTCGGCCTCACGGTGGTGGTGGCGGCGGTGGACGAGGGCGGCATCGTCGTGGTGGCCGTGGCGGAGGCCCGCCGCGCGGGGATCGTGGTCCTCGCGGTGGTGGCGGCGGAGGCGGAGACCGCGGAGGACACAACGGATAGGCTCGATATACTCGATTTAGAAAAAGCCGCAGGCATTCTCTGCGGCTTTTCCTTTAGGGGAACTTTTCGAGAGAGATGTTAATTTTATGAGTTGGTAATTGAGGCGATGGCGGAAGTCATGTCCTGACAAATTACCCAAATACCGAGTTGCCCGGTTTCCCAATTCCATCATGCGTCGCCCACACGTTATCGCCTATATCTCCCTCTGCCTGATCTGGGGAAGTACCTGGCTGGCGGTGCATGTGCTTGTCCATGATGTTCCACCCTTCTGGGCGGCGGCCCTTCGCTTCTTTCTGGCTGCAGTGCTCCTGTTGGTCTGGGTCATGGTTCGCGGAGCAGAATGGCCTCGCGATAGGCGCCAATGGAATGCCATCCTGGTTTTGGGCTTCACCGTAATAACCATTCCTTACGCATTGCAGTTCTGGGCGCAGCAGTATGTGACTTCGTCCCTGAGCGCAGTGCTGTTTTCGGCTCTGCCGCTCACAGTCGCACTATTGACGCCCCTGATGACGCACCACACGGTCCCGCGCCAGGCGGTTTTTGCCATGCTGATGGCGTTTGGTGGGCTGCTGGTCCTGCTGTATACCGATTTGGAATTCGGCAGCCGGGCTTTTTGGGGTGGGATCGCCGTGCTGGTTTCCATGTTCGGCAGCGCATGGTCGGCCGTCTATGCCAAGGTGCATTTGCGTGGAGTCGATCCGGTTATCTCGACCGCGTTTCAATTGCTGATTGGCGCTGTAGGGCTGTTCTGGGTGACGTGGGCGCTGGAGCCGCACCGGCAGGCGCACTGGACAAGATCGTCGGTGCTCGCCCTGGTGTTTTTGGTCAGTTTCGGCTCAGCCACCGCCTTTGCTATCTACTATTGGCTCCTTCAACGCTTGCAGCCCTATCAGGTTTCCACCATCAATCTGGTTATTCCGGTAGTTGCGGTGCTGGAAGGATCATTGCTTGGGCATGAGCCTATTCCCCTGATGATGATTGTCGCCATGGCCATTGTCTTAGGGTCAGTGGGAGTGGTGTTGAGGGCCGAAGCCGGAGCCAAAGCCGTTGAACTGGTTCCGAGCGACGCGAGGGCCCCCTACAGCCCGCGCATGTCCGAGCCCGAGCCTTCCGATTCGCTCAGCAAAACCGGCAAATAAAGGTCGCTCACGAAGGCGCGTTTAGAATTAAGCCACTTCATGCTCCGAACCGAACGATTACTATTGCGGCCTTTGCGCCCCGGCGATCTGGAACATCTCCAGCGGTATGCCACCCGACCGGAGTTTTACCGTTATCTGCCCATCCCGGAGCAAACGCGCGAAACCGTAGCCACATTTCTTGAGCAACAGCTGGCTGAGGCAGCGCGTCCGGACAAGAAGACATGGGTCTTTGGCGTCGAACCATTCGACGTGGGACGCATTGTCGGGACTGTGCGAATTACCATCGTGAGCCAGGAGGAGCATACGGCTGACATGGGTTATGCCCTGGATAGCGATTTTTACCGGCGCGGATATATGAGAGAGGCGGCGCGCGCCGTGCTGGATTTCGGCTTCCACGAACTCGGGTTGCGTCGCATCTGGGCAACAGCTGACGTGGAGAACCGTGCATCCTGGCGTGTGCTGGAGAGGATCGGGATGAAGCGGGAAAGGTCACTCCAGAGAGATAAGCTCTTGCGTGGTGCATGGCGGGATTCGTACCTGTACACAATCCTGAAAGAAGAGTTTGATTCAGCAACAACAAGCGCACCCAACGGACCGGACTGAACGTGATGCTCGGTGTGCCGTGGCCTTGTCGATCCAAGTGGCTTGAGATTGGCTATCACTTTCATCTCCCGCAGTCAGTCCAAAGCAGTTGTCATTCCGCGTGCCTTGAGCATACGATACCCTCTTTGCATCCAGTAACCTTGGAGCCATGCATGAGACGAGCTGTTCTCGCATTCTCACTCGCCATCGTCGCAACGCTAGCCTCGGCGCAATCTCTGCCGCCGGTTGCTACTTTTTCCATTGTCGCCATTGACCCGCAGAACGGCGACCTGGGCGTAGCCGTTGCCTCGCGTTATTTTTCGGTTGGCTCTGTGGTTCCGTGGGCCATGGCTGGAGTGGGAGCGGTGGCCACCCAGGCCAACGTGAATGTCGGTTACGGACAGCAGGCGATTGACCTGCTGCGTCAGGGGCTGACCGCGCAAGAGGCCCTCAAGAAACTGCTCGAAGACGACAAATTTGAAGGCAAGGATGGCCGCCAGGTGGCAATCGTGGATGCCAAAGGAAACATCGCCACCTACACCGGTCCCAATGCGCCTAAGTGGGGAGGGGATCGCCAGGGCAAGACGTGGTCGGCTCAGGGCAATATCCTGGTTGGGCCGCAGGTCCCGGAAGCCATGGGCAAGGCTTTCGACCAGACTCAGGGTGAACTGGCCGAAAAGCTTTTTGCTGCTTTGAAGGCGGGAGACGCGGCCGGTGGTGACTCTCGCGGACGTCAATCCGCTTCCATGCTGGTTGTGCGCAAAGGCGGCGGGCGCAATATCAACAATGACCGCTACATCTACATCAATGTGGATGACAATCCTGATCCCTTCAAGGAACTTCGGCGCTTGTTGGACCTGAATCTGAGCTATAACTACGGCGATCAGATGTACAAAGCATTCGCCGCCAATGACTTCGCGCGGGCGCGCGTCGCGGCGCAAAAAGGCCTCGGCTACGCGCCCAACAATAGTAATACCCACCTGCAACTGGGATTTCTGAATTACGCTCTGGGCGACAAGGCAGCTTCCCTGAGTGAATTCTCTCAGGCCCGGACCCTGCGGCCGGACGACTTTGCAAAACGCTGGCAGGATGAGGTTGACTCGCCGCCATTCAAGTCCATGCGCGATGACAATGACTTTATGAAGAAACTGTTTCCGCCGGATGGAGTGCCACCGGCTGTAACCAAAGGGAGCGGATCTGCCCAATAAAGGACCCAGCATCCGGGGAAGGCTGGCCACGCTGCTGGTGCGGGCCGTGATCAAACACTGGCCTGCGGAGGATGCGGCCATGGTCCGCAGGGCGCGCCGCGTCTTCGGCGGGCCAAGGCTCGGCAACTTCGGCGAAAAGCGCGGAATGAAAATCGAGAAAGTAGAAACGGACGTTCGTGGAGAATGGCTGACGCCTGCGCCCTTGAATCTCCCTGAAGCAGTCTTGCTCTACTTTCACGGAGGCGGTTTTATAAGTTGCTCGGCTGAGGGCCACCGCCCGATAACCACCACGCTGGCGCGCCTGATTGGCTGCCGGGTTTTTTCCGTCGACTACCGGCTGGCGCCCGAGCACCCATTTCCTGCTGCGGTGGAGGACACCGTCGCCGCCTTTCAATGGCTGCTGAAAACCGGTGTGAAGCCAAGGAACATTGTGCTGGCGGGTGATTCCGCCGGCGGCAACCTGGTAATGTCAACCCTGGTAAGCTTGCGCGAACAGGGAATTGCTCTGCCCGCCTGCGTTGCCTGCATTGCTCCCGTGGTCGACCTGACTGGGAACTTCAATTACACCAATCAGAAATCCTGTGCCATGTTTTTTCCGGAAGATGGGCGAACATTTGCCAGGATCTACCTCAACGGAGCCTCGCCACTGTCTCCCCTGGCATCTCCCCTCTTTGCGGACCTCAAAGGTATGCCGCCCATGTTGATCCAAGTCGCTGACAAGGAATTCCTGTTCGACGATGCTGTGCGCCTGAACGAAAAAGCGGTCGCCAGCGGAGTGGACAGCCGATTGCATGTTTATCCCGGCCTGCCGCACGTCTGGCAGATGTTCGTGGGCCTGGTTCCCGAAGCCAGGCAGGCGCTGCAAGAGATTGCAGATTTTGTGAAACAGAAGTTGGGCGCAGCGGGCCACTAAGGCAGTGTGCATAAATAAGTATAAGGAATCTCAGATTGATGCCCGCTTCACCATTCCGGCAAGAACCCGATTGCGTTCGTATTCGCCCAGCGAGTTGGCAATGCTGATGTACTTGTCGCGCAAAGCTCCCTCCAGCGAGTACTTTTGGGCAACCGTGAGCAATACGCGCGATTTCTCATAATCCGAATGTATGCGGGCTGCGGCGTCCAGCACCTTGCCGAGGGCATCCTTGCTGAGCGTATTGTGCTCCATGAGGCCGAGTAAGCTGCGTGAGCGCTCATAATCTGAGCTCATGGAATCCACGACCTTCAGGTACTCGCCCATCTGCTTTTCGTCAAATTTGCCTTCCTTGACTAATCCGGCCAGCAGGCGGGACTTCTCATAATCGGAGCCGATAGTAGTGGTTGCATCCATGATCTGGTTGATCTGCTTCGCATCAAGCGCGTATTTCTGCATGGGCGCCAGCAGGTCACGCGATTTCTCATAATCCGATTGGATGGAAGACACCATCTTCAGATAAAAATCAAGATAAGCGTGCTCGAACGATTTCTGGTCCATCAGTGACAGCAGAATCCTCGATTTTTCGTAATCGCTTTTGATGTCTTCGGCAGAATGCAGCGCCAGGTTGACATCCTGGCTGGAGATATTGGGCCGCTTGAGCAGCTCAATCAGCACGCGTGAGTGTTCGTAGTCGCTCTTCAGCTTTCCTGCAGCGTTCAGGAAAGCCGTGCGCGATGTCTCATCCGGCAGCGAATACTGCCGGGCAACTTCCATCAGCACTCGCGCTTTTTCATAATCACCGCCAATCTGCTCGCCAGACTGGTTGATGATGCGAACCACAACCGGTGAAGGCAGATTGGGCTGGTCGAGCAATTTGCGGAAGTAGACGCCGCGAACATAATCACCGCGCAGATGGTTGATCTCGTCCAGGACTGCCGTAGGCCCGCCTTTTTCTAGCAGCTTGTGCACGCGCGAGTCGGCGGCAAATCCGGTGCTGCGCTCCAGCTCCACCAGGAACTTGGCGAACCAGGTTTTTGCCGGACTATCAAACGGCTGTTGCGCCCCATTCACTTTGTATACGTATTGCAATCCGCTGCTTGCGGACGTCACCCTGACCTGCTTCCATGTGTCGCCCTCGCGCTGGTTTACCTCAAGGAAACCGCCGGAAGAGATGCTCTGGATCTCCGTGGCTTCTGCATTGAACTCAATCGTGCCCTCGGCGCGGAGTTCCACCGTGCAATTGTCACCGGACCAGTAGGCATTCCAGCGCTGGTAGCCATTGTCGCTGTTGATGCTCATGTTATGCAGCTTCACGTGTGTGCCGCAGATATCCAGCTCACCGCCTGGCGCTGCCGGAACCGCGGGAACCGCTGGAACCGCCGGAACCCCAGGCACACCCGGAACGCCGGGAACGCTCGGTACGGCCGGCGCAGCCATGGCCGCGCGCGATTGCAGGTGGTCGTGTAGCGCCGCGAGTCGAGCTTGCGTTTCCGCCATGCGAGCCTGCAGTTCTGCCAGTTTCGCGCTTCTCTCGGATGACTTTGCGGCCTCTTTTGTGGCTGTCTCCTGGGCTGCCAATTCTGCAAGACGACGGCTAAGTTCCTTGAGTTCGCGGCTGTCTGAGAACGCGGGTGGTTCGGGCGCCTCAGCCGGTTCGGCGGCTTCCGGAGGTTCCGCCGGCTCGAGTGGTTCTGGCGGTTCCACCATCTCCTCATCGCCCTTGCCTGGCCTGGGCGCCGCCTGCAATGCGTGCTGGTCTGCGCGCGGGGCCGCGCTCGGAGGCTGGGCAGGCGTCGACGGAGAAGGCTTGGATTGCTGCGCCGCTCGGATTGCGGCCAGTGGAAATACCACACACAGTGTCAGTGCGGCGATCGCCAGCATGACTTTTCGCGAAACCGAGCCGCGACGTAACGCCGGATTGAGCAGCGCCATAAGCCTGCCTTCCAGTTGCGAGCGCCGTGCCATGGCCAGCGCCGCCCCCAGTGCCGGCTGGCGTAACGAGGATGCGAGTTCCAGCAACTCATGTGCGTATTCTGAAGGCTTGGTCCCCATGGCCAGCACGTAGTCATCACAGGCCCGCTCACGCTCGGCGCGGATCGCCATCGCGGTAATCCAAACCAGTGGATGGAACCAGTAAAGCGCCACCGCACAATCCGTAACCAACTGAGTGATCGTATCCAGGCGCTTGATATGCGCCAGTTCGTGATGGAGCACCGCGCTGCGCCGGACTGGCGGCCACTCTGCATGATCGGCCGGCAAAACAACCTTGGGACGCAACGCTCCGGTGGTAAAAGGTACTTCCGTGTCCGCGCTCTCCAGCAACGCGACCGGGCGGCTGATTCCCAGCGCTTGCGCGATGGCCTGCAATTGCGTAGTCCAGGTGTGCTCCTCGAGGGGAACTGCATTTCTCACCAGCCGAACCAGGCGCAATCTGCTGATCAGCATCCGCAATGCGAACACCACCGCGCCCAGCAGCCAGATAGCACCCAGCAACTGCGGCCAGTTTACGGCAAACATGCTCAAAAGCGGCGTGGAGGCAGAGCGAGTGGCTTGAACCGGTGCTGGCGAAGTCTGCGGCTGCGACAAACGAGGAACTGTCGAGCTGACTGCAACTCTTTCCCGCAAGGCTTTCGGCCTGGTCGCTTTCACCGGTGGTGCCGCTGCCGCATTGCTCGGATGTGCTTCAGCCGGTTGCACGGTTTGAGCGCTCGGCTGAGTGTCCTGCATGAATTGTGGAATGCCCCTGACGCGCCAGGCCGGTAGAAGGGAAGATAGGAGAGGCAGCAACAACGCGGCGCAGAGCGCGAATGTGCGTACCACGTGGCGGGAAGCCGACGAGCGGTTCCGGAGTGCGCGTCCACCAACCCAGGCCAGCGCCAGCAGCACCGTCACCTTTAAGGTCGTATCAGCAATTATGGCAAAAAGCGAAGTAAAGGTATTCATCTCTCATCTTCCTTCCTGTTGCGCCTTCTTGATAATTTGCGAGAGGTGCTGCTTGTCCCGGGTGGAGAGCCTGGTATCGGACATCTCCAGCAGAGCGGCCACCGCCTGCTCCGGAGACCCGCCAAAGAAAGTCTTGACCATGTGCTTGAGCGCTGAGGCCCGTACCTGGCGTGTATCCTGCGCGGCCGCATAGACGTATTTCAGCCCCTCCTGTTCGTGCCGCAGGTAGCCCTTGTCTTCCAGGAAGCCGAGCATGGCCCGCACAGCGGAATAGCTCGGCGGATCGGGAATCTCCGCGCGCACCTCGGAAACCGATGCTTTGCCTTTGCGGTAGATCACATCCATGATCTGCCGCTCTCTGCGGCCAAGTTCATTTTCGGCGGGCATGTTCCTCCTAATTGGCAATTCTTATGCTAACTCACTAGCACATGCTAATACATTAGCAGAGTTTGTCAAGAGGGAATTTGACGTTCTTCTGGATAAGAAGGGAAATCTGAATAATCATGGCGAATCTTGACTGGTCACAATGTCCGGCGGTGGAGAGCATTCCCGGCAAGCGTAGTGGTGCATGGGTCTTCCGCGGCACTCGAACTCCCGTTTCCACGGTGTTCGAGAACTTGCAGGACATGAGTGTTGACGAATTGATAGAAGAGTTCGGTGTTACGCGTGAGCAGATTCAAGCCGTCCTGCAATTTGCCGCTCAGACGGCGAATGTTCCCGCTCGTGGCCAGTAATGCTGGTTCTCTTCGACAACGGAACCCCGCGCACCCTGGCCCGCTTTCTGATTGATCCACAAAACTTCAATGGATTTGCTCGCGCAGCATCCAGGGAAAAATTCACGGCTCTTGAGAAAAGTAAGGTGATGCCACGGCGGCTGTGGCAATGTCCTCGACCGGTTCTTTGTCCACAAACTTCTCGTATTCAGTAAACGAGGGGAACAATCCCGCTCTCTCTTCCAGGGGCTGGGTTGAAGCTTCTGGCGCGGTGAGAAAGGCGCAGAATCTTTCCAGGGTCCCGGCCGCGCGATTGGCCTGGTCCAGCCAAAGGAACTGCCCTTGCTCGTTGATCTCCAGAAACCACCATTGTCCATTCATATCTACGGCAAAATCGATGGAGCCAAAACAAATGCCTGCCTTTTGCGCGAACGCCAATATTCCACTCTCCACCTCCGGAGGCGTGGCAACGATATCTACTGCAACGTCTCCCACACTGGCATCTCCCCGCCAGTCGAGAGCTTTCGCGGGAGTGTGTAGCGCGAAAGAATAAACCTGTCTCCCCATGACTACCGTCCGGACGTCGAATTGCTTGACTACCATGTCCTGATAAATGCTGGGAGCATAAGTAAGGATTTCATCCTCCGGTAACTCGTCACGCGTCAACTCGAAAGTTTCTGTTATTGCCACCCCGCCCAGGCTTTGCCGCTGCCACACATGCTGATTAAAACCTTTGCAGATGGTGCGCGCCGGGTTGTGCTCAAAACGGTTCAGGACCATCCGCGGAGAATTTGACATCAGGGCGTTAGGAACTTTCAGCCCGCAAGTCCGGGCCAGGTGCAGTTGAACGGATTTGTTGTCAATGAAGCGCGCCACGGAATACTTATTGATGCACCGGACGGGCAGTGTTTCCAGCATGTAGGCAATGCAGCGGTAAAAAGAAAGATATTCCAGTTCCGCAAATTTTCTGTCCGCTTCCGATACGTTGGGATTGACCACCGTGGGATCGGGCCGCCGGATCCAGACTGCATCGCCTGGCTCAACTGCATGCGGGCCTAGACTCACTGTTGGCCGCTCGTCCAGAAGCAGGGAAGCCTGCTGCCGCTCAATCCACGAAAGCCCGCCCCAGCACGCCACTTGATATCCCCCTTGCTCCAGGGCCCACTTGACAGGAGCAGTGTGGTTATCATTCGGCTGCGCCAGAACTATCACTTTCATTGCGACTCTCTCCCTGTAGTTTGAGGTTCCAAGTGAATGGCGCGCTTTCGCGCGCCATCCATCCGCGTTTGATCTGTCACTTGCTAATACAATCGCCTGTAAACTGGTCGCCATCGGCGCCAGCTCTGGCATCGAAAGAGCATGCGGTTAAAGTGCGGAGACCGCCATTCACCACACTAGTCTCTTTTTCATCCATGATTCGAGCGCCTCGTCGGCCGAGTACTCGGTTGTCTTTCTTCTTAGTCATTATGTGCTCTCCTTTGTTCAAGCATTTACCCTGATAAAGTAGACCGTCGCGATACTTGGCTTTGGTCCGCTACTTGCTAAGGCAATCGCCTGTAAACTGGTCGCCATCGGCGCCAGCCGTAGGATCAAAAGAACAAAACGTCTCCGTTTGCAGTCCGCCATTTACCAGCTTTGTTTCCTTTTCATTCACGATACGCGCGCCTCTACGGCCGAGTACCCGGTTGTCCTTCTTGTTTGTCATGCTCTGTCTCCTTTTGGTTAATTTCGGTTCGTCTCCGAACCGCAAAATCTCCAAGTGCAGTTTCGAACAACAGCACCATCTTTCTTTCTTCGCTTCCGGCAGGATATCCCGATCACGCGATTCCTTACGGCTCCTGCGACATATAAGGCGAGTTGGGAACGGCTGCCATGTCCGGCAGCTCCTGGCTCTCTCGCTGCTTTTGATAGATCTTTTCGTACTCCGCGAACGACGGGAACTCTCCTTCCCGCTCCTCCAGCGGCTGAGTGGAGCCTTCCGGAGCAGTGATAAAAGCGCAGAATTTTTCCTGAGTTTTAACCGCCCGGTTGAACTGGTCCAGCCACAGGAACTGTCCCTGTTCGTTGATCTCCAGGAACCACCACTCTCCGCTCGCATCCACGGCAAAGTCAATGGAGCCAAAGCAGATGCCTGCCTTCTTGGCGAAAGCCAGGATTCCACGCTCAACTTCGGGAGGCGTCGGTACGATCTCCACCTCGATCTTTCCCATTCCGGCATCCTGTCGCCAGTCGAGCGCCTTCAATGGATTGTGCAGCGCGTAAGAATAAACGCGGTGTCCCATCAGCACCATGCGTATATCAAATTGCTTGACCACCATGTCCTGGTAAATGCCGGGAGCATAGGTGAGGACTTCATCCGCCGGCAACTGCTCACGGTTCAATTCGAAAGTCTCCGTTACGGCGACGCCGCCTACGCCCTGGCGCTGCCAAACATGAGGAGTAAAGGCCTTGCAGATGGCCCGGTTCGGATTGTGATCAAAGAAATCCTTCACTGCGCGGGGAGAATTCGACATCAGGGCCTTCGGCACTTTCAGGCCGCAGCTCCGGGCCAGGTGCAGTTGGACTGACTTGTTGTTAATGAAGCGGGAGGCGGAGAACTTGTTGATGCACCAGACCGGCAGGGTCTCCAGCATGTAGGCCACGCAGTTGTGAAAGGAGCGATATTCCAGGTCAGCAAATTTCTTATCGGCTTCTGATACCCGGGGATTCGGCACCGGCTGGTCCAGCCGGCGAATCCAGATTGCGTCACCCGGCTCAACCGTATGCGGGCCTAGAGTCACCTTTGGCTGCTCGTCCATCAACAGGGAGACCTGCTGCTCCTCGGTCCACGAAACCCCTCCCCAGCACGCCACTTGGTATCCACCCTGTTCCAGGGCCCACTTGATAGGTGCTGTGTGGTTATCGTTTTCTTGCGCCAGAACTATGATTTTCATTTTTGTCTCTCTCCTTCGCCGCATTGATTCAAATCCTGTGGGGTGAATCGCTGGTGCGTCACCCCACGCGGGGGTCAGCATTCTCAAATGTCTTCCACCAAGTCAGTTACCGTTGGCAGGCCCGGTGGCCGGGCATTCTTCGATTTTCGTCAGCAGCTTTCGATATCGCTATCGGCAAAGCCAATCCGCCGGTCAAAGGTGCATACCGTTTGCGTGGGCACATGCCCGCGGCCATTTACCTCGTCGACTTCCTCAACGGTTAACGTGCGTGCCCCTCTCCGGCTTAGCACTCTGTTTTCATTCATGTTTGCCATACTCGGTTTTCTCCTTTCACAAGGTCTGACTCTGTCGCGGCCTCCAGGTTGAACAAACTAAGGAACAGCGTCTTGAGGCGCAGATCCTTGATGCCCCTCCCTACCGAGGTGTTCTGTTTATCGATTTTCAATTACCCGATTACCAAATTACCAAATTACCCATTCTCTGCCGCTGCCCGCGCCGCAACGAGATCAAAATCCTCGTAGCTGACCGTCCTACGGAGTGGCTTCGTTGCAGGTATTGATTTCCCCAAATAGCTGATCGCCGTCGGGTGTGCCCACCCTGCCATCGAACGTGCACATCGTAATGGTGGGGCGATAAAATTTGTCATGCTTTCTTATCTCCTTTTCAAGAAATGGGTCGCAGTCCTTCGAACGATGCCGAAATCCGCTTCAACCGGGCTACGAGTTGTCAGAATCAGTGTCGCTGCAACCATCGCCATCGCCCCCTGTGTGGGTTTGGGTCTTGACGTCGAAGGCCAGGGTGCAGACGAGCGTGTTAAACGCTCCACCGACAAATTCCGTTTCAGGTATCGTCAGTTCGCGAGCCCCACGGCGGCCGAGTACTCTATTTGTTTCAAGATGTGTCATCGATTTAGCTCCTCAAGAATGATATAGGCGGCGCTGCCTGGCGCCGCCCGGGTGCGTTGCTAGGGAAGACCACATTCTCCATGATCCCCATCGGGATTCGGATTTGTGGGACTGGGTGGGGTGCATTTGGTCTTGGTGCCGACGGCCCCATGTACGTCGTTCACTTCTTCCTCGCTCAAGTCGCGGGCGCCCATACGGCTAAGGACTCTGTTGCTTTCCTGGTTTGTCATGCTTGGTTCTCCTCGTGGTGCGGGCAGAATATGAACCGCCCGCAGTGTCATCTAGCATTCTCCAAGGAAGGTATCGCCATCGGCCCCGACTCCGGGACGGAAAGTACATACCGTTTCCGTTTGAGGACCACCACCGCCGCCGGTTATATTCTCGGCTTCTTCCGTGGTTACCACTCGCGCCCCTCGGCGGCCAAGTACTCGATTGTCGTTCTGGTTCATGCTCTGTCTCCTTTCGCTATCGAAATTACAAACAACCAGCTCCTCTCCGTGGGCAAGCTGGAATGCAGGCCACCCGGATCTTGTCGCATGGCCTGGATCTTGAGGCGTTTATGCGTGATCAGAGTCAGTATCGCCGCAGGCGTCTCCATCGCCGGGTCCGGTGTGGGTCCCGGTTATGATTCCGGGGAAAGGCACGGTGCAAACAAGTGTGTTAACAGCTCCGGCTGCGACTACGAACTCGGTTTCGTCTACAGTCAGTTCACGGGCGCCCCTGCGGCAGAGCACCCTGTTGTCATCCAAGTGAGTCATGTTACGCTCCTTTTAGTGGTTCTTAAGTTCGCTTACGGCTGCTTGCAAGTCTTCACGGCTCCCGCGACATATAAGGTGAGGAAGCGGTGGCTGCGGCTATATCGATAGGCTCCAGATCTTCCCGTACGTTTTCACATCGCTTGATGTAGTCGGCAAAGGACGGGAACAGCCCTTCGCGTTCCTCCAGCGGTTGGGTTGAACCTTCCGGAGCTGTCATAAATGCGCAGAATTTCTCCAGAAGTCTGGCTTGCGGGTTGAACTGGTCCAGCCACAGGAACTGGCCTTGTTCATTGATCTCCAGAAACCACCACTGGCCGGCCGAGTCCACGGCAAAGTCCAGCGAGCCAAAGCAAATGCCGGCCCTTTCGGCGAACGCCAATACCCCCTTCTCGACTTCGGGGGGCGTGGCTACGAGCTCCACCTCAACCTTTCCCATTCCGGCATCCTGACGCCAGTCGAGCCTTTTTAGGGGATTGTAAAGTGCGTAGGAGTAGAGCCTGTGCCCCATAATGACCATGCGGATATCAAATTCTTTCACCACCATGTCTTGATAAATGCCGGGGGCAAAGGTGAGGACTTCATCCGGCGGCAACAGCTCACGGGTTAGTTCGAAAGTCTCCGTGACGGAAGCCCCGCCTTGGTTCTCCCGCTGCCATACATGCGGTGTGAAACCTTTGCCGATGGTCCTGCTGGTCTTGTGGGCAAAAAAGTCGTGGACGCGGCTGGGTGAATTGGACAAGAGCGTCCTGGGCATCCGTAAGCCGCAGGCCCGCGCCAGATGCAGTTGCACCGCCTTATTACGGATGAAGCGTGACGCCGAAAATTTGTTGACGCAGCGGATTGGCAGCATTTCCAGTGTGTAGGCAATGGAGTGATAAAAGGCTTGGTATTCCTGTTCAGCAAACTTCCTGTCGGCCTCCGATACGCGGGGATTGAGCGCCGGATGATCCGGTCGGCGGATCCAGATTGCATCGCCCGGCTCCACTGCGTAGGGGCCCAGGACCATCTTCGTTTGCTCTTCGTCCAGGAGCAGAGAGGTCTGCTGCTCCTCGGTCCAGGAAAGCCCGCTCCAGCACGCTACTCGATATCCAGCTCGCTCCAACGCCCATTTGACGGGCGCCGTATGGTTCTCGGCTGCATGCGCCAGAATTATCACTTTCATTGCGTCCTCCTGCCTCTTTCGCTTGTTGAAAAGCAACATGGGCCGCCACCCGGCGGAGACGGCCCTGCCACCGTTAGTCGTCGTCCCCATCTCTATGGGGAAGAACAGTGCAGAATGTGGTTGTTGGGTCGGGATTAGGATGGGGAATTGTGCCGAGGCCGCCATAGGTGCTGTCAAGTTCTTCTGGTGTTAAGTCGCGAGCGAGTTGCCGGCAAAGTACTCGAGTGTTCTGGTTCTTCAACATTATTTCTGCTCCTTTCATCTGGTTCGTTACAAGTCATGAGGGTTTTGAACTACAGCCGCCGCCAGCGGGAGGCGTGCTGTGGTTTAATCGTCGTCCCCGTCCTGGAACGCGGCGCCAATACCAGCCGTGCAGAACGTGGTTGTGAAGTCCCTGGTGGGCGCAGTGCTAAAGCCACCCCCGCCGTTGACGTTATTAAGTTCTTCGGCTGTTAAGTCGCGGGCGAGTTGACGGCAGAGCACTCGCAGGTTCTGGTTGTTCGACATAGTTGCTTCCTTTCTTAGTCCTGGTTGTTATTGGTCAAAATCGGTATCGGGGTGGGTCAGCGGCAGCGTTCCTGTGTTGCTGGCGAAGGTGTTCAGATTGTTGCCGTTCCCGGTTATTTTTTCCATCTCTTCCTGTGTCAGTTCATGCGCGCCCATGCGGTTGAGCACTCGGCGGTCTTTATTGTTGGACATGTCTTTATTTCTCCTGTCGCTGTTCTACGGATGGTTTGGATTTGTTATTGGTCAGTTTGTACGTCAGGGTTGCTTAATGGCTGCGTCATAAACGAAGTGAATCTGGTGTGAACATCGCCACCGGAGATAGCTATCGCCATCTCTTCCTGTGTTAGCTCCCGGGCGCCCATGCGATTGAGCACTCGGGCATTGTTATTGTTTGACATAGGTTTCTCCTTTCCACGTTTGGTGTCTCCTGCCAGACCCTGGTGGAAGCCGGGAAGCGTCAGCTTCGACTACGCCGGCCTTTGTGACCGAGATCACGCGGTCGGCAATGGCCACGGTGTCCGGGCGGTGCGCCGCGAAAACTCGCGTCATGTTGAGTTCGGCCAGCATGGCGGCAATGCGCTGTTCTGTCGCCACGTCCAGATGGCTGGTAGCCTCGTCGAGAATCAGGATGGAAGGTTGTTGATAAAGGGCGCGGGCCAGCAGCAGGCGCTGTTGCTGTCCTCCCGATAGGGCGCTTCCCATATCTCCAATCAGAGTTCCGTAGCCCATCGGCATGGCCACGATCTCGTCGTGCAGGCAGGCCAGCTGGGCGCACTCTTCCACCCTGGCCGGGTCTGGCACGTCGGAAGCAAACGAGATGTTCTCACTCACCGTGCCGGCAAACAGTGAATCGTCCTGCAAAACAAATCCCACCTTGCCCAGAACGGATGCGCGGCTGGTGCACACGGAATGCCCGCCGATGATCACATCGCCGGCCTGCGGCTGCAGCAGCCCAGCCATCAGCTTAAGCAGGGTCGACTTTCCCGCGCCCGAAGGACCCACAACAGCAACACACTCTCCCGGATCAATGCGCAGGTTAACGTTTTCCAGCAACCACGGTTCCGCGTCCGAGTAGCGGAAAAAAAGAGACTTGACCTCGATAAATGGTTCAACCGGCGCGTCCGAAAGGGCATCCAGTAGATTGGCCTCCGGCTTGGCCAGAACCACGTCTGAGAGCCGCTGCACCTGCAGGGAAAGCATGCGGAACTCAAACAAGCGGTCCACCAGGACGGTGATGCGGGCCTTAAACTGTTCCTGGTAGGCCACAAAGGCGAACAGCATGCCTACCGTGAACCCGCCGCGCAGCACCAGAAGAATTCCCAGCCAGATAATGGCCACCGATTGCAGGCCAAAGATCAACATGTTCGCCGTTTTAAATATGATGTTCAGCTTTTCCGTGGCCACCTGGGCGTTGGTGGTATCCACCAGCAGGTTCATCCACCGTGTCTTGCGGCTGTCCTCCCGGCCGAAGACTTTGATGGTGCGGATGCCGCGCAAAGTCTCAATAAAATGCGTCTGCTGCTTGGCCATGCTGACAATCTGCTCTTCCATCGAGCCCCGCAGCCTCCGGTAGGCGATATTGCGCAGGAGGGCATAGAGCAGAACGCTCAGGAGCACGATGAACGCCAGCCTGCGGCTGTAGAGCACCATGACTCCCAGCATGAGGATGGAAATAACTCCGTCCAGCAGAGCCTCAATGAAGTTGTTGGTCAGGGTCCTTTGGATGGTCTCCGCGCTCTCGAACCGGGACATGATGTCGCCGAAGTAGCGCTTCTCAAAAAACGAAACCGGCAGGCGGACCAGGTGCGCGAAAAGGTTGGCGTACCATTGGATCTTCAATGCGGTGCCGAAATACAACGTAATCCAACTCCGGAGCGCGCCCAGAAAAGCCTGCAGCGCCACCAGCAGCATGAAGCCGATGCCCAGGGTCATGAGCAGGTCGCGATCGAACGCTGCTACCACTTTGTCAATGGTCAATTGCAGGAACAGCGGGCTGAGGATGGCAAACAGCTCCAGGGCTGCTGCCAGGGCAAAAATCTGCGCCAGTGCGCGCTTCAGTCCGACGATGCGTCCCGTGAGATTCCTCAACCGCAGAGGCTGCGATTCATCTTTGGGTACGAAGGCCGGTGTGGGCGTAAGCTCCAACGCTACCCCGGTAAAATGACGGCTGGCCTCCGCATAACTCATCTTTCTCAAGCCAACCGCCGGATCGTGTACCACAATGTATTTTTTCCCCGCATCTTTCAGCACCACAAAGTGGTTCATGTCCCAATGCAAAATGCATGGCGTCTTCAGATAGGGCAGATCTTCCAATTCAACCCGCAGCGGACGTCCAGCCAGATCGAGGCGGTCGGCAAATTTCAGGATGTGGGCCAGCGTGGTTCCGCGCAGGGAAATCGAAAAACGCCGGCGCAGTGCGATAAGGTCAATCCGGTTTCCGTGGTAGCCGGCAATCATGGCCAGGCAGGCCAGCCCGCACTCCGCCGCTTCGGTTTGGAAAATCAGCGGCAGCTTATAACGGAATGAATTGGAGCCGGGTAAATTCACTTCGTTACTGGTGCTCCTTTGCTGCGGCGTTCTCGGCTCGCGCCGATTTTGGGGTGGATGCGCCGCGCTCGAACAACCACTGCAACAGTGGCCTTTTGCCCATTGGGAGGTCGGCCTCAACCCTTGCTCCCTGGGGTAGTGGCGCAGTGTCGTCCGGCGAAAGCGTCAGTGTGATTCTGTACATGGGTGCCTGAACGCTCATCTTCGATTGCGCCGCGACCTCTGTGGGACTAAGTGCCGATTTGGATATTTCACTCACCCTGCCAGTCTGCGTTTGGAACTCCTGACCGGAACAGGATTGGCGCCGCAGCCGGAGGGATTGGCCAGGCCGCACGAACTGGATCGCTTGTTCCGGAATGTAGAGGACCGCTTGAACCCCGGCCCGCCCGCCCGGCTCGAAAACACCAGAGACATGGGCTCGTTGTGTGTAACTTCCCAGCAGCAAGAACCCCAGTACCACTGCCGATATGCCAATTCCCAGCCAGATGAACAAGCCGAGTGTAAGTGGCCGAATCAAAAGGATTTCGCCGTAAAACTTCTGCTGTTGCGCGGCCAGCGCCTCTGCTCGAAATAATGGGAGCGGTTGCTCCGGTGATTCGGGGAGTGGGTTCGGCTCTAGCATGCGTCAATTCTGAACAATCGCTATCCAAGCCCGAAGTAGATTAAACAGAGTAAAGAGAAATCTGCTCTGTTTCAATCCCCTGCGTCTGGTTTCTCTTAATTTTTTTAGTACATCGCCCGTTGGGAGTATAGAAACGGGTGTTCACCAGAAATGGTGCAAAACGGGCCATGTTTCAAAGAATCGTTGCGCCAATTCAAGGGTGGAAGCCCCGGCCTTCAGGCTGGGTCCTTTAGCATCCGCGAATAGGGCCCGCGAAAATGGCGCCGTCCGTCCGTGGGGTTTTAGCCCCGGAAGTCTTCCCGATGTAGCCTCCAGTATCAGACCTGATTTTTGAAACCTGCTCCACCAGGGTTCAGGAATGTCTAAACTCCCAAAGGGCCTTCAGGACTCTATGTGTTCGATATAACGCGCCGCGGAGCGCAGGATGGCTTCTTTAGCGCCGGTTTGGATGATGGGGCGTCCGCCGCAACTCCCGTACATCGGACCGCCGTAAATCCGGTCGAACTCGATTCGGGAAACTGCCTTTACAATCTTTTCCACCGCGCGTTTGCTGATGGGAATCAAGTTAGGATAGCTATACATAAAGCTCACCCATCGGCGGTCTTCTACAGGGAGTATGGTGTCGCCGGTAAAGAGAGCGCCCTTGCCGCCTGCGCCTCCCTTCCAGTGGAGAACTGAGCTTCCGGGAAAATGGCCGCCGCAGCGGATGGCGGTAAGCTGGGAATTGACGGTCAATGATTCTCCTTGCCACCAGAGGATCACCGGATCGGGGCGGGGCATCCAGGGCTGGTTGTCCTCGTGCGTAACCACGGGGATCCCATCCAGTGCGTGGCTCCACTCCACCACGCTGCCGAACATGTGCGGATGTGAAACCACGATCGCAGAAAGCCCGCCCAGCGCCTGAATCTGCTCAATTGTTGCCTGATCCAGGTAAGCCAGACAATCCCACAGGACGTTTCCCGCCTGGGTCTGGATAAGAAACACCTCCGGCCCAATGCCGAATGCCGGCGCGGTGCAGATGCCGGTTACTCCCTCGCCCAGCGGAGTAAAAACATTCCTATAGCGCCCCGCCATCTCTGAAAGCGTGGTCCAGTGGGGTGGCTTATGGGACATGGACTCGCGCTCGTTACTGCAATTCAGGCACCGCGCAGGAACGGCGTCCTGCTCCGCATACTGGAGGCCGCAATGCACGCAAATCCAATTCTGGGAGTTTGCAGATCCCTGAGAGATGCTATACGCCATATAGGCAACACACGCGTTAGGTCACGATTTCCACAGCCGGTGAAAAAATGGTTTTTCGCGGAACCAGACTTGTATCAGGGTACGCGTTTACTCGTGCCGGGACCCTGAACGCTCTTGTCATTCCGAAGTCCCCGTTAAGCTCGCGCGCGTTTTCTTCAGCGCGCGAGTAGGGGCGAGGAATCTGCTCCCGCTGCACTCTACCTTCCGCCCGACCGCGGCGCAACACCGGCCGGAACTCGGCTTCAGGGATGGCCTTCCACGACTCATCGTCCCTCCACTCCGCGCTCCAGTCGGCCCAGTCCGGATTCACTGACAGGATCAGCCGCAACTTCTCCCGTCGCCAGCCCTTGATTTCTTTCTCCCGCTCGATGGCTTCGCTGGGGTGGGCATACGTCTCAAAGTACACCAGCATGTCAAACCTCTAACGTTCGGTAAATGATCCTTCGTACCAGCCATTCTTGTGCTTGAAGATCCGGGCCTGCAATTCGCTGGTTGTACCCATAGAGCCGCCGCGATTTAGTGGACAGGATATAGGTGAAGTACCCATCTCTCTCGGCCTCGAAACAAACTGAAGGAACGGTAGTTACAACAGTGTCGCGAACTTCCTCAGCCAACGGTATTGCGGGGTTCCCGCTGCACGCCAGTGCTGCGTATCCTGAGGTAGAGCTCCGGTGTTGAAGCGAGCGCCATAAAGCCACTCTTACTACTCGCCCTGCGCGGCCTGCAATGCCGACAGAATTTCCGGCTCGCGCTCCGGCGCGCTGAGCGATCCCAGAGAGTAGGTCGTTACGTTCTTCACCGTGGCAAAATCCGGCCCCCGGTAGCACACGCACATGTGGTGCGCCGCGGCGCGAATATACACTCCCTTGGCCTTGGCGTGCTCCATCATGTCTTCCGCTACTTGCTTGACCAGCAATTCCTGCAACTGGAATCGTTTGGCGCGGCAGCTTACCAGCCGGGGCATCTTGCCAATGCCGATAATGTAAGCGCCGGGCTCATAAACAACATCCACTGTGCCAAAGAAAGGCAGGAAATGGTGCGCGCAAAAAGAAAGGAAGGGAACCTTGTCGGAAGATACCAGGCCATGATGGCCATCGTGAGGCGTCTCCATGGTGATCTTCAAGATCTCTTCCGGTCTGGCCGAGTACCCGGCCAGCATGCCACGGTACGCGCGCGAGATGCGTCCGGGGTTGTCCGTCAGCGTGGATGCCAACTCCTCCGCCGCTCCTGGCCAGCCCGAGGTGACAGTCTGGATCCACTCCAGGAGCTTGCTGTCAGTCTGCTGGTCAAAACCAGCTTCAGGATGCGAGATATCAAATCCCGCTTCAAAGGGAAGCAGTTCTTCGTCGTATTTCATGCGTGGTCCTTGGAGCGCCGGGGGATGCTGGGAGTGTAGCAGATTCTGGTCCATCAGCACCCTGTATTTTCAGCTTGTAACAGCTTGAAACGTGGGGAGAATGCCCGAGGTCTTCGCCTTTGTCCTTCAATTACCCACTTACCAAATTACCCAATTACCAACTTGCCTGCCTCTCTATAATCTAACCGGGAGCAAGCAATTCACAAATGAAGACCCCAGCCATATGAAGACCTCAGCCATCGGCGTCCGGGTCCATTCAGGATGGGGCGCGCTCGTGGTTGTCTCAGGCAAGCCCGGAGTTGAGGAGATTGTCGAACGCCGCCGCGTAGTCATCACCGATGCAAAAATGGCGGGCGCGATCCAGCCTTATCATTTTGGCAAGACCTTGCAAATCAATCAGGGCGAGCAGCATGTTGCCAGGTGCGCTGCCGCATCTGCCAGGCTGGCGCTCAGCGCGCTTCGCGAACTGCTTCAGGAATTACATAGGCGGGAATATCGCGTGGCAGGCTCCTGCATCCTGCTCAGCTCAGGCCGCCCATTGCCGGATTTTGCCAGGATTCTCGCATCGCATGCCCTGATCCATACGGCGGAAGGCGAATTCTTTCGCAAAGCGTTTCGTGATGCCTTCGAGCAGTTGGAAATCCCGGTTACAGGCATTCGCGAACGCGACCTCCAGCAACAAGCGCAAAGCAAATTCGGCAAAGGCGCGCTGAAACTGGAGCAACGGATAGCAGGCATGGGCCGCTCCCTGGGTCCGCCCTGGACCACAGACCAGAAGAATGCAGCTTTGGCGGCGTTCCTGGTTCTGCATTAGGACTTTTTTCGCTTGCCTCGAGGGCCAGCGAGAGGTCTCTACTTTTGGCTCATTACCAACCATGGCGATGACCGCCCGCTGACGCGGGTCGGCCATCGCTCAGGTCTTACCTATGGGATTCTCGCTCCGAACCCCGACTTGTCAGTCTTTGCCACGCAAGGTGATCGTCACTGCCAGGTTTTTCTGGATGAAGACACCATTGTCAAAATCAAATGCAGATGCGGTAGCAGATATATCGGCTTTGCCACCGGTAAATAAAGCAGACGCGCGCCCATGGAAGAGCGTATCCGTAGTTTGTATGGCGGCGCTCCATGGCGTCGTTCCGTTGCAGGCCACGAACGTCGAGAAGAAGCCGGTGATCGGACTGCCTCCGTGCGTTTGTTTCAGTTGTCCGGAGAGGGTCACAAATGCCGGCTTTGAACATGAGACAAAACCGGAAATGGTGGCCGTTCCCGTCGGCGGATCGATGGATCCAAACTGCGTGACGCTGGGAGCGATCGAAAGTAGAGGGGGAGCCAGAAGCAGGTTAAATACGAGATTTGCCGAAGGCGCCGGGGAGAACGACGAAACCTCGAAGTAGTACGTGGTGCCGGCAATTGCGTTGAATCGAATCCGGGATTGCAATGTTCCGTTCGAGTCATCGTTACAGGCGATCTGCGTAAGAGCGCCTCGAGTGCCCGTGTATACCGCCAAAGTTGTGTCATAGTTGCTGCCGAAGGTGTTTGCTTCCAGCCGGATGTTTTGCGTTGGCGTGAAAGCGAACCAGACTGTCTGGTTCCTGGAGACGCAGAACGGATCATCAGGAGCAACAGTTGCGGTGGTTGCATCCTCTGTCACGGTGGAAGGTATCACTGAAAGGACTGTTGGATGATTGAAGTCATCATTGGGAGGCGGTGGCGGAATCACCACGATTTGCGTAACCGTTAAGCCGGTATTGCCGGCCTGGTTATCTCCCTGGAAGGTAACGAAGAACGTCCCTGCTTGGCTGCTGTTTGGTGTCCAGTTAAACGTGCCTGTATTGTCGCCGTTGTCAACAAAAGTGGCGCGTGTGGGTACCCCGGTTGCGCTTAAGACAACGTGTCTGGACTGGGCATCGGTCGCTGTGACAGTGAAATTCACGCTCTGGTTTTCAATGGTGCTCACGTGTGTGGGCGCTGTCAGCGTGACCACCGTATTCGCGTTGAAACGAAACTCCCCGCGAGCGGCTGCTGTCCCGCCTTCACAGTGTTGCTCAAAAGTGCCGTCAAATGAGTTGATCGTGTTGTTGGCGCCGTAGCTGATTTCCAGTACGGTGAAACTGCCCGTTAGCGTGTTACATCCGCGGCCGTCCCCGGCTAAGCTCAACCCCGCTTGGTCCGCCCCTTGAAAGGGAAAGCGCACGGCTCCTGTGTACGTCCCCACAGTTAGCAGTTGCTGGTTTGGCGCGGCAAAATCGAGCAGCCAGAATTCACCATCCTGGTTTCCAGTAAAGAAGAGAGACACGCCGTTGTCGAAATTCTGATTCACCTCAAAGGTCCCGTCGGCAGGGGTCAGGAAGATAGATTGGGGCCCCACGATAAAGTCTCCCGGATCGCCACTCAATGAGAGCGATGTGGTTTGTGCATGTGCAGAGACCGCAAGAAGTATCAAAGAGAACACAAGCCAAACAATGGCGTATCGTTTCATCCGAGTATTCTTTTGATATTTCATTGCACGGTTGCCTTCGAGCTGAGTTGGCAGGGAATTAGTGGTTCTGGATGGAGACACGGCTCCGTCCGATGGTCTGGAATGTACCATAGGGACTCCTTATTGAATTTGTTGAAGTTGCTTAGGAGGGAGAGAAGTGGTGGACCCTCTTAATAAGATAGTGTTGCAACCGGGCAAAACGTTTCAATATTTTATTAAAAAATTGATATCTACTATTAAAAAATGTATTGGCGCTAAAGAGGCCCCATCGGCCCTGTTTTCTCCGCTTTTAGCAGCAGGTTTTTGGAACCAGGCGTCTTTGCAGTTTATCTTTTTGGCACTTAGGGAATCCTGTGGCGATTCCGTTATTGAATTTGAGCCAGGAAGTGTGTAGTACTCAACAGTACCAAATAAACCCAAATTAGGTCTCCCGCTCAATATGAGCGCAACTCAACCATTCAAACTTCAAGTGTCTCTAAACTTGCCGAGAAAGAGGACTACGAATGAGCGATTCAAAACCTAAAGTTGATATGACTGCTGACTTCAGATTTGCGTTTGTCCGCCCGGATCATAAGGTGGTCCCTCCACCTCCAACGCCCGCCCCCCTTGGACCACTCGCCGCCTTTGTTGGAGATTGGGCTGGTCAGGGCTTCAACACCATCTTCCGCCCCGACAACACGGTGACCCCAACCCCGCTACCCATTCCAGTTACCAGCGACAACATTCTGGAACTCAACCTCACCTCGGAGACCCTGTCCTTTTCGCCGCCCCTGGGCGCGGTTCCGAATCGGGGTTCAAATCCGCAGGGAGATATTTTCCTCAACGGAGTGCCTTACCTGCAGAAGGTCAACGATATTACCATCCACGGTGAAAGCGTCGGTATCCACTTCGAGCCCGGACTCTGGATTCATGTGCCGGCGACGACCGTGCCACCATTAGGGGAAACGGTTGCACGCATGGCGTCAATCCCGCACGGGACTACCATCGAGGCTCAAGGCAACTTTGTTACCATCGCCGGACCGCCGAAAATAGAGCCGGTTGACATCACGCCATTCAAAACCGGAAATCCTGCGGACAAGATCAGGTTTGCCAGCCAGACCGCCAGCGACCAAAAAACGCCGAGGATTCCACAAGATCTAACCAGCTACATTGCCGCCGGCACCATCACCCAGGCCATTTTGGACGATCCTAATAAGCTGCTGCGCGATCATATCAGCAAACAAAAGATCATCAAGACGACGGCCATCATCATTAACACGCAGGCGCCTCCCATACCCTTTGGGGGCGGAACCGATAACATCGCCTTCTTGATGGGTCAGGCCGCGGCTACGGCGCCGAACGCAAACGCCGTGCAGATGACGGCGATTTTCTGGATTGAAACCGTCGAAGAAGTGATTACCGTGCCGCCCTTCAAGCCAGGCCATGCGCCCCACTTGATCAGCGCCAAACCGAGTGTTGCTGGTCAGCGCGCGGCCCAATTCTCCGTCACACCACCGGCTGAACTGACTGCGCCGCGCCAGCTTACCCTTCATTTCAATCAGATTCAGTACACCCAGACCGTCTTTCTGAACTTCAAGGGCCTCACCTGGCCGCATGTCTCGGTGAACACCCTTGTCCCTACCCAACACATCGTTGTTCCTCCCTCAGCCTGGGGGAGCTAAGCCACTCAGTCGTTTCGGGCGGCGGCAACAAAATTCTAGTTGCCGTCGCCGCTATTCTCCTTTTCTCTTTTCTTGTTTCAAGATTCGCGTCCACTCGCGTTGATTCCCGGACAGAGACAAGCTGGTTTTATTGGTGGCCGTCTGCGAAAAACCTGTCCTGAGGTATATGCCGAAGGATCTGTGGCGATTGGTTGCGGCTCCGCTTCGGTCATGCGCTTCCCATCTCCAAACCCCGGAGGGGTGGCCCAATGTAGCCTAGGGTGGAGCACCGAAAGCGAAGCGTCGGTGCGCAACCCTGGGAAACAAAACGAAACAATCTCTTTTCCGATCTGCCGAAGGCCAGCGTGCAGTCCGCCGTGGCGGGCGGAGCGCCTCTAAAAAAATGCTTTTGATTTCTCCGCAAGCTGCGAGGTTGCAGAGCCTACGACAACCCCAAATTGGCGGACGCGTAAAGCAGGTATCGAGTTAGCGTCGCGGATGGACAGCGCTCAATCGCAGCCAAGATCCCGCTTGGCTCGAATCGCAGCGGAGATCTGTGACGGCTCAGCGAAACACACGATCCACCCAGCGAGCGGTAGCGCGAGCTCTCCCATGGTATAGACCTTTCCGATGTTGCTTTCAGGCTTGAGCGTCAGCATTGCACGTGGTAACTTGAGGATGTCGTGAGCAATCTGGAATTCATTCTCGAAAACCTGAAGACGCTGCCGCCTAACCGGCTGGAGAGCGCCGCGGACTACATTCACAAACTCAGGACGATCAGCGACGCCGAGAGAGATGCCATTATCGATAGAACTGCAGGCTCCTTGACCGTCGAAGAAGGCGACGAACTAGCCCGGATCATCGAAGAAGGTTGCGAACAAATAGAGGAGCACAACTGGTAGCGTCCTTTTGGACACCATAGTCCAGCGAACCGGCCAGGCTGTATCGATCACTAAAAACAACCAGGAAGTGGCAAACATTATGCCTATCCCGAGAAGCCCGCGCGAGCGTCTCATCGCCGCCGGTCTTATCCGGCGCGGAGCCGAGCCTCCTCCGCTTGCCAGATTGAAGCTTGATGGCCCTAAGATGGATGCCTCACCTGCGATTGCTGCGATTTTAGAGGATCGCGACCAGGGCTGATGACTGTGATCTATCTGGATTCTTCCGTGCTCATAGCGCCTTCACAGCCGAAGGATTTTTCGGAACCTTGCTCCCATAAGCAACTATGGAGTCACGGCGCCGGATAGCTTCGTCGTGGCTTTGTCAAACGTGGCGAAGGGCAGATGTCCTTCGGCGCGGGCCAGTTCCAGGGCCAGGCAATCGGAGAAATCGGCTTTACTGGATGCATAAACACGGGTTGCTGTTCGCACCGCCTCTACGGCTTGGAAAGCAAAATCCCGGCTGTCCGTGGCAGTGTGCAACATGGCCAGAATCTGTGCCTTGGACCAGACATAGACTGTCATCAGCACCCATACCGTTTCCACCAGAATGACGGTGGATATCCAAACCGGGCGTTGGCCCTCTAGAAAGGCTGCAGCTCGTCGGGTCTGTGCAGGATCATCAGCCACCAGCAGACGCACCAGCACGTTGGTATCAACTGCGCCCATGCTTCCTCCGCATCGCAGCAGCGATCCCTGACTTCATATCTTCAACGCTGATGCCTTTCGGTGAACGGATGCGTCCCGCCGCCGCCACGGCTGCTCGAATATCCGCCAGCGAGTTGGGACGGCCGCCAGAAACCACCAGCTGGCCTTGTTCATCCAGACTCCATACCAGGCTATCGCCGGCATGAACATCCAGTAATTGGCGGACTACCTTGGGAACCGTGAGCTGTTCTTTGCTGGTCAGGATGCTTTCTGCAAGGATTTTCATGCTGTGGGTTTTGCTCCTTACAACGGTAAGGAATAGATTCTACCAGGGTAAGGAAGGCGGGACAAGGGCGGCGAAGAGTTCATTGAGGTAAGGCTTAGTCTGGGAAATCTAGCGTCCCCTATCAGCGTTCATTGGCCAAAGCCCGTCCCGGCATACCGTGGATCAGCGCCAAGGCTGGTGTTGGAGTTTGCAGTCGGGGGTCGGGGTTGCTTTTCGGCTAACTACTAAATACCAGGCACTAACGCCTGCGTTCTTCCTGTCAGCGTTCATCAGCGCAAATCAGCGGTAAGAACTGCTTTTGCTTTTGCCCTTGGTTTTGCTGTTGATATTTGGTATTGCTAATTGCCAACAGCCGCCTTTTGCCACTCATACAATGTTGGCATTTCTCTCATCCCCTGTATTTACGCGGCTAGAATTAGGTGTACTAAAGTTGCATCGCCCATTCCCTCCAGCTATTCTGCCCTCATTTGACTGATAGGAGGGCTATTGCCGCACGAAAGGTGTTCACAGCAGCTAGAGCGATCCCTTTCAGCCAAAAGCCAATGGCCAGCTCTTCAATTACCAACTTACCAACTTACCCAATTACCAACTTCTCAAGAGGTTCGATAATGTCTAACTCAACCCTAGCCGTTCCCACACAATCCGATGTCCTTTCACAAGTAAGCGAATTCATCGGACGTTACCTGCACTGTTCCGACGATCAGCGTACCGTCATGGCTCTCTGGGTCCTCCACACCTACTGTCTGTCTGCGGCTCAGGTCACCCCATATCTCTCCATCCAGTCCTTGCACAAGCAATCCGGTAAGACTCTCTGCCTGCAACTGCTCAACCTGCTCTGTGATCATCCTGCCCTTACTGCGGGCTTTGCCGCTTCCACCCTTGCTCGCCGTATGAAAGAGGGGATTGTCTCCGCCGTCCTGCTCGATGAATGCCAGGCCACGGTCGGCACCCGTGCCCGTAGCAAGAGTCCGACTCTGCGTGCTCTCCTTGCCAGCGGCTATCATTGCGGCCCCGGCTACACCACCGGCCCTGAGGAGCGCGACGTTTTTCGTCCCAAAGCCTTTGCCGGAATGGGCCAACTCCCTGAAGCCCTCGCCGACCGCTCTATCTGTATCATTCTCCAACCATTGGGACCGCGCGCCGATCTGCGTTCTGCGCGTGATCAGCGCGACCGGATAGAGACGCCTGCGACCGCGAACAAGAGAGTCGAGCGCTTCCACCTGCGCCGTGCCACGCAAGAAGCCGAGCCTCTGAGACAGCAGCTCCAGGCCTGGGCCCAGCAGAATCTGCCTGATCTGGAAAAGCGGCAGCCCTACTCCACACAAGACTTTCCTCCCGGCCTCTCCCCCCGTCGCCAGGACCTGATCGAACCTCTCCTCCAACTGGCCGACTCCATCGGTGCCGAATGGCCCGCCCGCACCCGCCAGGCCTTGGCCGCGGTCTTCGAAGAAGAGGTCGTCTTCGATCTCCAACCCAGCCTGCAGCTCCTCGATGACATCTACCGTTACCTGTCCTGCCACGGCTTCCCCGAACGCTTCTCCACCGCCCACCTGCTGGACTGGATGCAGGCCATGCCCCATCGTCCCTGGGACGTAGACGGTCCCCTCACCGCCTCCAAGGTCGCCCGCCTCCTCGCCCCCTTCGACATTCACCCCCGCCCACAACGCATCGGTGCCACCAATCCCGCTCGCGGCTACCAGTTGTGGCAGTTCCTGGAGCCATGGCAAAGGCATTTCGGTTACAAACTTTCTAATGCCCACGTTCCTGCTCTGAGCTCTCCTGGTTTGAACTATCATGGAAACGGCCCCGAAGCCTGTCATCAAGAGGCTCCGCGAAGCGGAGAGTCGAAGGGTCAGCCCGCTGCAATGAACCAACACCTCGCCGGCAAGCTGACGGTTACGCCCCAGCAGGAATCAGAAATCGCCGCTAAAGACGCGGGTTGTAACGCTGTTACACCTGCTGGCGCGATGCCCAGATTTTTGCCGTCGTCAACCATCGGGAGCCTGGGTTTCTCTTCCGATGACCCGATACCCCGATATACCGATGCACCGATGTCCAACTGAACGGTGTATTCTGTAAACGAATTATGATGCTGCCGCTCCCACCAATGCGCCGGAAAATCCCCGGCATAATAGTTCTCACGGTCCTCGCGCTGGCGCTGGGTGCCTCAGCTGCGCAGAGCGATGCCCAGCGTTACCTCGACGACATCAAGACCCTGAGCGCGCCATCCATGGAAGGACGCGGCGCCGGAACCAAAGGCCTGGAGCGCGCCGCGCACTTCCTTGAGCAGCGCTACAAAAGTTTGGGGCTGGAACCGGCCGGTACCGAGTCTTACTTTCAGCCCTTCAAACTCGTGACCGGAGCGCAATTGAAGAGTGACAACCATCTTCAGGTTGGAAAGACCGAGTTGAAGCTGAATCAGGACTTTGTTCCATTCAGCTTTTCCGCATCAGGCGTGGCCGGCGGCCCGGTGGTTTTTGCGGGCTATGGAGCCTCAGCCACTGAGTTCGGCTATGACGACTACGCCGGCATGGACGTGAAAGACAAGATCGTGGTGGTGCTGCGCTACGAGCCGTCAGGCTTCACAGCAGGGAAGCACGAGCAGACGCAGCACGCACAGTTGATTACCAAGGCCATCAACGCCCGGGACCGTGGCGCAAAAGCAGTCGTGGTGATTAATGGAAAATTGGGGGACGGTGAAGAAGACTTGTTGACGCGCTTTGGCAGCGTCAGCGGCCCGCGCGATAGCGGCATCATTCTCGTCCAGGTGAAGAACGCCGTGGCGGAGAAGTGGTTCCAGGACGCCGGCAAATCCCTGGTGGAAATCCAGAGCCACATCAACAGTTCCTCCAAACCCAATTCGTTTGCCTTCCCGGACAGCCTCCATATTTCTCTGAAAGTAAACATTGAGAGCACTCAGGCCACAGTCAACAATGTGCTTGCCTACCTGCCGGGACAGACGGATGAATACATTATTGTGGGCGCGCACTACGATCATCTCGGCCGTGGCAACTTTGATTCGCTGGCGCCGGACCAGATCGGCCAAATCCATCCCGGCGCGGATGACAATGCCTCCGGTACAGCGGGTGTGCTTGAGTTGGCCCGCCGCTTTGCGCCTCTGAAGGGCCAGCTACATCGCGGAATCCTCTTCATGAGCTTTGCTGGAGAAGAGCTGGGACTTCTCGGCTCAGCCGAATGGGTGGCAAGACCTACCAGGCCCTTGGACAAAGCCGTCGCCATGCTGAACATGGACATGATTGGCCGGATCAAGGATGACAAAGTCTTCATTGGTGGCGTAGGGACAGGTTCCACCTTTCAGAACGTGCTCGATCAGGCACAGGCCAAAAGTAAGTCCGGCTTCAAGATCGAATATTCGCCCGGAGGCCCCGCCTCCAGTGATCACACTTCCTTTATAGTCAAGCATGTTCCCGCGCTCTTCTTCTTCTCCGGACTCCACGCGGATTACCATAAGCCCTCCGATACCTGGGAGAAGATCAACTCGGAGGAAGCGGTGCGCCTGCTGGATCTGGTGCAGGATGTCTCGCAGCAGTTGGCCTCTGCGTCGGAGCGGCCCAGCTTTGTTGCGGTCGTTGAGAACAGGCCGTCAGGGACGTCCGGGGGCGGCGGCGGTTACGGCCCTTATTTCGGCTCCATCCCCGATTTCGGCCAGGTAGAAAATGGAGTCCGCTTCTCCGATGTGCGGGCGGGATCACCGGCAGCCAAGGCAGGATTGAAGCCCGGCGACGTGCTCATCCAGTTTGGCGATAAGCCGATCAAGAACCTGTATGACTTTACCGACGCGCTGAGACGCAGCAAAGTGGGTGACGTGGTGGAGGTGAAGGTGCTGCGCGGACAGGAACCCATTACCGTGAACGTGAAACTGGAGCAAAGAAGATGAGCGGCAGCATGAGTTTTGATCTATGATTTGTGATTTTTTGATTCTTAAATTTGTAGATACGTGCGAGATCTTTGCAGTCAAGAGCCGTGGTTTGGTTTTAAATCAAAGATCAAAAATCACAAATCAAAAATGTCTGTTCTTATGCCTAAATTAAACTCTATTTCCCTGGTGCTGTTTGCCACTCTAATCGTCCCGTCGCTGGCCGTTCGCAGCCAGGAGACCAAAACCTCGTCGCTCGTCTATCCCGGCGAGAAGCATCTGCGCAACGTCCGCCAGCTTACCTTTGGCGGCCAGAATGCCGAAGCCTACTTTTCCGCGGACGATCACTACCTGATCTTTCAGCATCAGGGCGGCGACGTTGCCTGCGACCAGATTTACACTATCCCCGTAGACACACCGGACGGTAAGCCTGCTCAGCCGAAATTGGTGAGCACCGGCAAGGGACGAACTACGTGCAGCTATTTCTTTCCCGCCGGTGAGCGCATTCTCTTTTCCTCCACCCACGCGGCCAGTCCAGAGTGTCCACCCAAGCCCGACTATTCTCGCGGTTACGTCTGGCCTATCTACGATACATATCAAATTTACACGTCCAAACCGGACGGCAGCGATCTGCGCCAGCTCTCCCATGCCCGCGGCTATAACGCGGAATCCACCATCACTCGCGATGGCAAAAAGATTGTCTTTACCTCCACCCGCAACGGCGACCTGGATATTTACACCATGGACGCCGATGGCAGCCACGTTCGCCAGTTGACGCATGAGCTGGGTTACGACGGCGGTCCTTTCTGGTCCTACGATGGCAAGAAGATCGTCTACCGCGCCGAGCACCCAAAGACGCCGCAGGAGATTGCCGACTACAAAGACCTGCTCTCCAAAGGACTCATTCGTCCCGGCAACCTGGAAATCTGGGTCATGGATGCCGACGGCAGCCACAAGCGTCAGGTTACGCACAACGGCGCCGCCAACTTTGCTCCGTACTTTCTGCCGGATGGCAAGCGCATCATCTTTGCCTCCAACGTGAATGATCCCAGGAACGGGCGCGATTTCGATCTCTACATCATCAATGAGGATGGAACAGGTCAGGAGCGGATTACCTTCTATCCTGACTTCGATGCTTTTCCAATGTTCAGCTCGGACGGCAAAAAGCTGGTCTGGGCCTCAAACCGCAACGGCAAAGAACCGCACGAGACAAATATCTTCATAGCTGACTGGGTCGAATGAGGAAATCGGTTGATCCGGTGGAGCGGGTGATGGGTCATCAATCAACCACTGCCCTCGCAACAGTAGTACGCGAGCATCAACAAAGCTTATCGCAGGGCTTCCCATGCTTCGGCACCCTGGAGTGGCGATTCAATATCTCCGTTTATCTTTACTACACCTTTCAATCGACCCAGGAATTCTTGAGCTTCACCGGCGGGTACGACTTTGGCTAAAGGACGTCCGCGTTGAGTAATCAAAACTGGTTCTCGGGTGGCGTGAACCGTTTCAATGATCGTCAGACACTGGGCTTTGAATTTCGCTGCCGGAATCTTTTTCATCTCAGGATCCGTCTCGTGAGTTGGGCTTTCAAAATTACCAACTTACCAACTTACCAAATTACCAAATCATCCTCACTCTGTTTTTTCCATCCTTGCATTCTGCCCCGCACTGCTCGGCGTTGGGACTTCAGCCTGTACCTTGGGCTTTCTGCCGGTTGCGTCCAGCACTTCGCGCGCTATGCGGTCGTCAATTTCGGCGGACTCTCCCACCTCAACTGGATAGCGCACCACGATCTGGGTTCCCGTGGACGTCAGATACAACCGGCTCTCAGGATTGAAGGGTTCAACCGAGAGCCCCTCAACGGCGCGTTTCATACTGCTGCGCTGGATCTCCATCTTTTCCTTGTAATCACTGAAGATGCGGTTCACGGCTTGCAGCATCTTTTCCTCCACTTGCCGAAAGTCGCTGTCCGCAGTCAAAGTGAGGGAGACGTCATGCCACACAAAATTTGTGCCGGGGATTTGCTTAAAGAATCCGGAATCTGGCTGGAAGACCACAGCATTGGAAAAAGCGACCACGCGTCCCGTTGGCCGCGTTCCCAGACCACTGCTTACCTCCACCAGGTGCAGCCGGGCCAGGCCGATATCAATTACGTCACCGGTAACTCCCGCCACCTGGACGCGGTCACCCACCCGCACACCGTATTTGCCGATCAGAACGAAGTAACCGACTACGGATTGAATCAGGTTTTGCAGCGCAACTGCCAGGCCGGCCGTGGACAGCCCGGCAAACAGAGTCACCGATCCCAGTCCATTGGCAAAGGCCACAACGATGATCACCAGGATCATGGGAATCACGATGATCCGGCGCAGAACAAGAAACTGGTGACGCCGGCGGCTGTCTTGAATGTAGCGAAACGTAAACCTGCGCCAGATCTCGGAGGCGGCGAGAATCAGGAGAATCACGCCGGCCAGGACGCCCAGACGCAGCAAGAGGCCCTTCCGCCGGTCTGAATACTGTCCCTGGACCACGTTTTCCCAGTTCGCGATATTTCGCCGGTAGACATCCAGCAGAATATTTTGTTTGCCTAATGGAAGAATGGTCGCTGAAAGCTGCTTGTATTGTGCCGTGAGGCCCTGCAGTTCCTTTCGCTGCTGCTCCAGCGCCGCCGGGTCCTGCGACTGCGGCTGGTCGGCAAGTTCGTCACTGCGGTGCGTGAGCTCCCGGATGCGCGTGACCATGGGGCCGCGCAGGTTTTTTGACGATTCCGCCAATACATCGGTGAGGCGCACACAATCATCCAGCAGTTGCACCTTGCGCCGGAACTCAAATACATCTGCGAGCAAACCAAATATCCCGGAGGATTCTGGTTTCCGGTCCGCTGAAGTTGCCATCGCCACCTGAGTTGGAGCGCCTGTGGCTGCCGGATTGGCTCCGGCGGGTTGTTTACCCGTCTCTGCATCAGCCGCCGGAACTGTGCGCGCGAGCTCTTCAATCTGCTTGCGCAAGCCCTTGGAGGCGCCCAGGGCCGTTACTCCGCTTACGTACTGCAGGATGTCTTCGATCGAGTCATGCCGGGCTTTCAGCAGATCCAGTTCGTCCTGGCTCTCCGCGATGGCCGATTCCAGGATGGTCCGCTTCTTTCCCGCGGCCGTGCTTAACTCCTGTTTGAGTGATGCGAGCTCTTTTTCTTCCTGGTCGATTTTCTGCTGTGACTTTTCCGCCGCATTGACCAGATTTTGATAGCTGGATGAATTGGCCTCCTCCGTCTTCGCCGCAGTCTCAGCTTTCTGTCCGGCCAGCAGTTGGTCTTCCGTCCGGGCGAACTCAAAAGACAGCCGCACCACCTGGTCGGCGATCTGGCGATTGTCATTCAGGAAAACCGAATCGCTTGGCTCATTCACCAGTGGCTGCAGAGACGCGAGCTGCCGGTACCAGATGATCGTCTGGTTGAGGAATGAAACCACATCCTCCGGGCGCGTAGCTGCCGGCGTGTCCTCGGGCATGGCGGTTGAAGCGGTGAACAAAAACAGCAGGGTTGCGATGGTTCCAAGGCGAGAAACGTGTGGGACAGTTCGTGTTAGCAGCGTCGAAAACATTTGCTAATAGGTTACAGGAGAATAGAATGATTCCGAACTAACTTGTTGCGATGGAGGTAACGGTATGTATCGCAATTGCTTAAGAGTTGTTGTCGCTATTGCCGTCCTCTTGATGACGGCGTGCTCGGAATCGCCCAAGGCTGGCACCGCCGGCAACGAACCTTCGGCTTCTTCCGATCCAATCCCGGGAAAAACTGCCTTCTGGGCCATGTACAAATCGGCATATGCCTGGTCGCCGGACATAGTGCCACTGAAGCTTGAGAGCAAGCAGGTTCCCGGCGTCAAGAATGCTGACGGTAAGGCGGGCATGTGGACCGCCACTTTCGGTTCTTACAAGAAGCACGAGGCGGTGGTCATCACCTACGCCGTCGTAGCCCATCCGCCAGACATTTATAAGGGCATTAACGTAGGTCATCCTCTGACGTGGGGCGGGCCTTCATCAGACGTGATGCCATTCCAGACCTCGGAATTGGCCACCGATTCCGATGCGGCGTACAAAACAGCACAGGCGCAGGCGGATAGCTGGTTGAAGAAACATCCTGACAAGGAAGCTTCCTTTCTTCTGGGCAAGAATCCCACGCGCTTCGCAGCGCCGGTCTGGTACGTGCTCTGGGGAGACACCAAGAACGGGTACGGCGTATTTGTGAACGCCACCACCGGAGCAGTCGCCAAACCCGGGAATAAGGAATCGCTTTTTAGTTTACCTCGAACCCTGAGCTTGCGAAGGGAGAGATCCCTCAAAGTGTGGTCACCTGCCATTGAAAGGGGCGAAACTCGGCGAGCCTGCTGAAGTCTCGTTTGTTGGCTGTGATCACCCGGATGCCCAATCGTCCCGCGCTCATCGCGATCAATGCATCATTGGTCAATCGGCCCTGTCCTATCTGTTCGTAGTCATACTTGGCCGCCAGGCGAGCCAGCACTCTACCGGCTTGAGTCCAATCGCTAAGATTCGGTGTCACGATGCGCCTTGCCCTATCAAAATCTCGTTCCAGGCGCTCCACAACCTGACGATCGCGGCCGGCTGCACCCGCATAGAGTTCTTCGAGCACAACAGCACTGAGCCAAAGGGGTGCATCCGTAGCGAATTGGCGTAGCGCCAGCGCCGCATCGTCTCCTCGCCGCAGTGCAGTGATGTAAATGGAGGAGTCAAAAAGGGCGGGCTGCATCTAACCGTCCAGCGTGCCGTATGCATCCTTGATGTCAATGCCGCTCTTGATGAAACGCTCATGGGCTTCAAGAGCCAGCCGGTTGCTCTGGTGCTCGGCAATCGCTAAATCCAACGCGCGCACGATGGTCTCAGTCTCGGTTTTCGCTCGCAAAGCTTTTTGGGCACGTTTGAGTTTCACGGAATCCAATTGAAAGTGCTTGTGTGAACGACGCCTTGCCGTAGCCATGGGAGTGCTCCCTTTCCCGCTTCCACGAGAATATCACCGAATGTACACATATTCCACATTTATGCACATACCTGGAGTCCAAGACAGAATCACTGGTCTGACGCCGAGGGTGGTAGTGGGGAAGGGTGGAGAGGGCTGCCCGATCGCTATGTTAAAATCCGCAGCCTATGCCCTTTTCTCTTCGTGGAAAGACTGCCCTGGTTACCGGTTCTGGGCGCGGGATTGGACGCGCCATTGCACTGAAGCTGGCTGAGGCCGGCGCCGCAGTCGTGCTCAACGATATCGACCAGGGGCCGTTGCAAGAAACAGCCTCGTTGATTGAGGCCGCCGGAGGCCGCGCCAAGGCTTTGCCCGGCGATCTCACTGCGCCGGAGTTCCCGCAAAAGCTCGTGGATGCCACCGTGGCTGCGTTTGGATCCATCGATATTATCGTCAACAACGCCGGGTATTCCTGGGATAACGTGATCCAAAAGATGACCGACGAGCAGTTCCAGGCCATGTTGGATATTCACCTGGTGGCTCCGTTTCGCATCCTGCGCGCGGCCTCAGGATGGATTCGCGAGGCCGCGAAACGCGAAAACGCTGAAGGCCGTCTGGTCATGCGCAAGGTGGTGAACATCAGCTCCGTGTCCGGCACGCTCGGGAATGCCGGGCAGGCAGGTTACGCCGCCGGCAAGGCCGGCATCAATGGCGTCACCAGGACTCTGGCCAAGGAGTGGGGCCGGTACAACGTCAACGTGAACTCGGTTGCATTTGGCTCCATAGACACCCGGATGCTTAAGTCGCTGGACGACCCGGACTCAGTGATCGAACGGAAGGGCAAACAGATTCGGATTGGAATCCATCCGGATTTCCGGGAGAAGATACAAAGCTATTGTGCACTGGGCCGCCTGGGCTCACCGGAGGAGGCGGCCGGAGCAGTCTTGTTCTTCTGTTCCCCTCTTTCGGATTACGTCAGCGGCGAGGTCCTTACAGTCAGCGGTGGCGGCAGGGGATAGCGGATCGAGACTCTCTTATTTTTGAATCTTCGCGAGCTCGGCATGCCGGAAACAACTGACCAGATGATCGTTCACCATGCCCACTGCTTGCATGAAGGCATAGCAGACCGTAGGGCCGACGAAGTTGAATCCGCGCTTTAGCAGATCTTTGCTCATGCTGACAGACTCAACCGTCTGGGCGGGGACCTGCCCCATCGAGCGCCGCGCATGCATCAGCGGCTTGCCACCGACAAACTGCCAGATATAACGGTCAAAACTGCCAAATTCTTTTTTCACTTGGAGAAATGCCCGCGCATTGCGGACCGCTGATTGTACTTTCAAGCGGTTGCGAACAATTCCTGGATTAGCGAGCAGTTGAGCGAGCTTGTCCGGTCCGTACTTGGCCACCTTCAGCGGATTGAAGCTGCTGAAGGCTTTGCGATAGGCGCTACGCTTGGCCAGAATCGTTGACCAGCTTAGCCCCGCCTGTGCTCCCTCAAGAACCAGAAATTCGAATAACACTTCGTCATCGTGCTGCGGGACACCCCATTCCTGGTCGTGATAAGGAATCATCAGCTCGGTGGCGGCCCAGGTACAGCGTTGAATCGGTTTTGCGGGGATTGGTTTCATGCCGTCGTCTTCTCTTTAAATTCCGGCACCGGCTTTCCAGAGAGAAAGCAACTCATCATCTCATTGACGGCCTCGGTGGCGTCCTGCTGTACCCAGTGAGAGACGCCGGGCAGATAGCGCAGAGTAAGATCGGTAACGTAGCGCCCGGTGTCGTACGTCGTGCTTTTATCGAGGGCCGCATCTTCTTCTCCCCAGATCATCAGCGTGTGCGTGGGAATCAGCGGGAAGTCGCTTCTGGAGCGCCCGCCGCGCCGCAAGGCGCGCCGAAACGCCGCACGGTACCAATTCAGCATCGCCGTCACTGCCCCTGGAATTTGCCCGTTCTGTTGAAAGATGTCCAGCAGATCGCGCGGAAACTTCTCCCGATTGCTTGATGTGCGCAGGACCATTCCGCTCACTGCTCTGGCCTTGCGCCGGGTCAGCAACCACTCGGGAAGCCAAGGCAGTTGAAAGAAATAGATGTACCAGGACTTCCAGAACTGCGATGAGCGAAACAGTCTGTCCATATAACACACGGGATGAGGCACATTCATGATGATCAGCGCATCCAGTGGACGCACCTGCCGCGCCGCAAAGGCCCAGGCCACCACCGCGCCCCAATCGTGGCCGATCAGCACCGTGCGCTTGGCTCCGGAAGCATCGATCAGCGCGGCCACGTCGGCGATAAGCTTCTGAATGTCATAGTCCGCTACCTTTGCCGGACGGCTGGACCGTCCATAGCCCCGCTGGTTGGGCGCCCATGCGCGATATCCAAGCCGCGCCAGCACCGGCAACTGCTCGCGCCACGAGAGCGCATGCTCAGGAAAGCCGTGCAGGCACAATGCCAGCTTCTCTCCCTCGCCGCACATGGCGACTTCAAAGGTCTGGCCATTGGCCGGCATAAACTCAAAGTGAATTGATTCTTCCATTGTTTCCTTTTGACGCCTTGCGGTCGATGCTATGACGCGGCCTCTAGACGCTGAAGAGCATCATCTTCCGCCGGGTAGTCGAATTGAGCCATTGGGTTTTGCGGCAGGTGCTCGCGCTCCCACTGAATCGTGCGACGAAGCGCTTCATTCAGCGGAACCTGTTCGCGATATGCAAGTTCGGCACGAATGCGATCGGATGACACTACCAGGTGTTGCGCGGTATTGCCGGGCCACAAGAGATGCTTGGGAGTCTTATCATGCGGCAGCACGACGAAATCTCCTTCCCAGCCTGCCACCGCGGCAGCCCGCCTGGCCCAATCCAGCTCGCTGAACGCGGTCGGTTCACACACGTTATAGACGCGGCCGGATGCGCGCTCTAAAGTTGCTGCCAGGGCAATCGCATGGGCCACATTCTCCACGTAACCCCGCGGCGTTCGCACCGCAGCCACATCGTCGGCAAAGATAATGCTGCGCCTGCCATCATCCATTCGCTTCAACAGGAAATGGAGCCGATGGAGAGGGTCACCCGGCCCGTAGACCATCGGCAGCCGCACCACTGTTCCCGGAAGCTCGCCATCATTATTCAGGACCTCCTTCTCCACCGTGATCTTCTCGTATTCATCATTCATCCAGGAAAAGATTTCCTGGACCTTCTTCAACACCTCAGGCGGATACCGAATCTGCTTGGTTCGCAGCTCTGAGTCTTCGGTTACCGGCAGCTCCTGGAGCCCTCCAGTTTCCAGACAATAGAAGACACCCCAGGCGCGATATACGTCCATGCTGCTTAGCGCCACCACACGTCCAGTAAGTCCTCGGAATGTGTCCATCAGCTTCCGGGCCTGGCTCTCCGAGCTGAGCAGCATATCAATTACAACATCGAATTTCTCTCGCAGGAAGGTATTACGGTGCTCACTCAGGCTATTGTGGTCTCCCAGAATTTGGCCTGTTCCGGGTCGAACAGGTGCGTTGCCGCGATGAAAAACGGTGACTGTATGGCCGCTCTCAAACAACTGCGAGCCGAGATGCCGCCCGATAAAGCCGGATCCGCCGATAATCAAGATGTTCACTTTTCAACTCCAGTGTATGTGTTACAAATTAACATGTTCTGCTCGTCGTGAGATTTTCCGGCCCCATCTTTATCGCGAGTAGTGGTGATGTGATTGCAGCTTCCGGTGCCAGAGATTTTGTGAGACTTTTATCGACCGAGATTAGTCTGTTTACAACCACAATCCATGGAACCTATTAAAAAATCAGAACGGAGACAGCCATGCTTCGAAAAATCGTGAATACGGATAATGACTTTACCCTGACCGTGCTGCGGCTGGTGCTGGGCGTGATATTTCTCTGTCACGGAGGGCAAAAGGTGCTCGGTTGGTTTGGCGGCAATACCCTCGGCGCCAGCATGAAGATGTTTACCGAGGGGATGCACATCCCGGCGCCACTCGCGTTTCTGGCCATCATGGCTGAGTTTGCCGGCGGGCTGGGCTTGATCGTTGGTTTGTTGGGACGCATTGCCGCCTTCGGCATCATTGCCAACATGGTGGTGGCGATCTTCATGGTTCACAGCAAGTTCGGCCTGTTCATGAACTGGTTCGGCAACCAGCAAGGCGAAGGCTACGAATATCATTTGCTGGCCATTGCCATCGGTTTAGCGATTCTGGTCAGGGGCTGCGGCGCGCTCTCGATCGACCGGGCCTTGAGCAGTTCGCCGAGGGCTCAGTGAGCCGGGAAACGGGTACCAAGGGCCGCGAATCCGAGCATTTCCCAAAAAGCGAATCCTTGGCCTTTCCCACTAGGACAATGTGCGCATTGGCCGAAAGTACAGGGTGGAATGCGTTAAATAATTCTAATCCGTAGGGATTACAGAGTACAATTCGCGCCGTGCCTGAGTCGCTTCCATCTGAAGAGGTAAGCATTCGGTCGGTGCTCCTGCTGGGTTTTCTGGCAGCAATTACACCAACCGCGCTGCTCATAGCCTATCGGGATGACTCGAGCCCTACTTGGTACCGCCCAACGGCTTATGCCGTTATCTGTGTCGCCACGGCGGTGCTTTCGTTAATCATTGCCAGGTGGCTGGGCAAAGAAGCGGCTATGAGCCAACATCCTGCCCTTGCCGTGCTGAGCGGGGGCTTCGCGGGAATGACCCTGATCTGTATCGTGGAAAGTTTCATCCGTGATCCGGTCCATCTAATTACTCTCAGGACTGCCTCCATGGCGTGGATGCTGATGTTTGGCGGGTGCGCCCTGATCTTGCTGAATGCGCAAGGTTTGCGCCGGTATTGGCGGCACATTCTGTTGCAAGGCAGCTTAGTTTTTTATTCGCGCTTCGGGTTACTGTTTGGCGCTCTTTGCCTTGGGGCGCTGTTGCTGGATCGGCGGTTACTCCACTCCGAGGCCTACGCTCCGGCCGTACAGATGTCCACGTTGTTGTTTTCCAGCGCCGTGATCTCGGTATTGCTGATCTCCACTTTCCGGCTTTACCAGCGAAAACGCAACACAGTGATTTTGTTTTTCAGTCTGGGCCTGTACCTCTATACGCTGGGTATTCTGGCCCAGACGGCCGGGCCGCACTGGTCCTTATTGTGGTGGTTCGGCCATGCACTTTCTTTGATCAGCATTTTCATCGTGGCCTATGGAATTCTCGAGGCCAATCGGGTTCGTGACCGCTTGCAACTAGTCGAGACATTGGCGGCCCGCTCAGAGGAAATTGATCGATCGCATCTTGATCTCGCACGTTCTGAGTCCCAGTATCGTTCGCTGGTCAACAATGCTCCCTACGGCATCTTTCGCTTCAACGAGTCTGGACGCTTCGAAGCGGTGAATCCCGCGTTGGTCGAGATTCTTGGCTATGACTCCGCGCAGTTGTTGGTACAGCTCGGTTCTTACGTTGAGCTTTTCCAGGAATCCAATGAGCACCAGAGCGTAATGGACGAATTGCAGCGGACCGGCTACGTGGTGGATGAAGTATTTTGGCAAAGAAAGGATGGCAAGCCGCTCAAGGTGCGGCTGCAGTGTCGTAAGGTTACGGGCGAAAGTTTTGATACGCCATCGTACGAGGGCATTGTCGAGGACCTGAGCGAGCAAAGCTCTCTGGAAGAACAGCTTCGTCAATCACAGAAAATGGAGGCCATTGGCCGGCTCGCAGGTGGAATCGCGCATGATTTTAATAATCTGCTCACCGTGATCAACGGCTACACCGGAATGCTGATTGAAACGCTTTCACCCAAAGATCCCCGTCGGGCTGATGCCGAGCGCGTCAAGACTGCTTCCGAACGGGCCGCCGCGCTTACCCGTCAACTTCTGGCTTTCAGCCGCAAACAGGTTCTCACCCCGATCACCCTCAATCTCAATTCGGTTGTTTCTGACCTGTCCAGGATGCTGCCGCGATTGATCGGAGAGGATATAGACATGGCATTCATGCCGGGAGAGCAGCTTTCTTCCATCTTTGCCGACCGCGGACAGGTGGAACAGGTGCTCATGAACCTGATCGTGAATGCCCGCGACGCCATGCCGCACGGCGGCAAGATCACGGTGGAGACCAACAACAAGAAGCTGGATGAGAAATATACGCGCCACCGTCGCGGTGTGGTGCCGGGTGAATATGTAATGCTGGCGGTCACGGATACTGGAACGGGAATGGATGCGGCCATTCAAGCCCAGATCTTTGAACCATTCTTTACCACCAAAGAAGAAGGCAAAGGAACAGGCCTTGGTCTGGCCACCGTCTATGGAATCGTCAAGCAGAGTGGAGGACATATCGCCGTTTATAGCGAGCCGGGCCAGGGCACAACCTTCCGAATCTACTTTCCCGCCACATCTGCTTCCAAAAAACTGGACCGGGAACCTGTTTTAACTCCATACCGGGCGAAAGGCGAAACTGTGCTGGTGATTGAAGATGAGGCCGACTTGCGAAACATGATTGTGCGCGCCTTGCGCCGTCGTGAGTATCACGTGCTGGAAGCGCGCACCGGGGAAGAAGCATTGGAGCTGGTTCAAAACCACGAAGACGCGGTACAACTTCTGATTACCGATATTGTTATGCCAGGCATGCGCGGGACGGAGGCAGCGCAGCGGCTTGCAGATGTAGTCCCCGATTTGAAGATACTCTACATGTCAGGCTACACCGATAGTGCCATGTTCCACCAGAAACTTCTGGAGACGGGCAGCATTTTCCTGCAAAAACCCTTTACCGTGAGTGCCCTGGAAGAAAAAGTGCAAAAAGCCCTGCAGAAAAAAGATGACCAGAAAAAAGCCAGGAGGGCCGGTTCGCGAGCCTGAAAAAGACTGTAATGATGCTGACCTGGTCCAGCGAGTGCACAACGACTGACTAAGTTCCTCTCTTCGATGGTAGCGTTCCACTGACTGGCAATCTTGTTGATCAGGTCGCTGCTGCGCTGGATTCGATTCTGAAGGAAAAGGGCATTCGAGGACATGCGGCCTCGATGATGACCAGCAAGCCCGCGGGACAGATTCAGACCATGCAATAAGGCCTTCATGACAAAACATCCTCGTGAACTGGCGGCATTGAATGGCTGGGCTCCACGCTACACGCAAACCATCCACGATGACACCCATGTAGTGGACCTCACCCTGAAGTTCGAGAGATTTCAGCGGGAGGCCAGATAATCCATTCTCAAGTGAGACTCCTCCTCAGCTTTAGGGCGTAATACTCTTGCGCCAGCGCCGTTGGAGCGAGGAGAAGAATCATCCGAAACACCAGCGCACCGATCGAAGTCTTAAAAATGAATGCTCCAGCTCACGGTCGTTGCGAGATGACTGGGCCAACGGTGGCCGACACAGGACCAGGGTTCATTCTGAAATCTGTGCGAACGAACTCGGTATCCCGTGCGGGCAGGTACACGCGCATGAGTTGCCCCTGGCCATCGGCCCAAATCTCCAGGCTGAGTCCTCGAGTCTCCAGGATGTATTTTTCCAGCACTACTTTGTGATCGCCCAATGTTCCGCTACCGCTACCCGCGGCCTGGAACGTGCCGGAGAATTGTCCCAGTATCTGTGGCACCAGCAGTTGAAATTGCACTGCGTGTTGGGAGTGAAGGGCGTTGTATTGCTTGACCAGCACCTGGAATTGGCTGGGCACAATGTTGTCGAAGACCAGGGTGGGAGATTGCACATCAATGGTTTTGTCTTTCACATCTGCTCCCGATTCGCTGTGCATTTTAACTTTGCCGTTCGCGATCGAGGCTTCCGTGGTTCTTTGCTCCCGGGTCATCGTTGTCTTCAAGGAGTAGCCGAGCGGGCTCCAGTCGGCCGCGAGCCGCTGCTGCTGCTCGGAGGAGACTGTTTCTCCATACTTTCGCAGGTGGACAGTACTGGTGAGAAGATAGCCACCCTTGCTGTGCACGATCTTGTATTCTTCAGTGCCTTTGTCGTTCTGGCCGATGCGGATGTCAAAGGTAATAGTTGCTGCATCGGAGTTTTTCGGTTTCTCTGCAAAGCCGTATCCGGAGAAGAGCAGCAAACCAAGCAAAAGCGGTGTAACTGAGCGCATAGGGACTCCTATAGAAATTTCATCTTTCACGGCATTCTGGACCAAAGCCTTACGGACGACTCTCAACCTGCATGAGTTCCTCTAAGACGTATATCTATCGAAATACCAGCTCTCATGAGAGATCTATTGCCGTTGTCCTGCGCGACGGGCGAGTTCATCTTTGCTGTTACCGCCTTCGTGCTTCTCCAGCCACGCAGTAATCCTGTTGATGACCTGATCCGCTACCCGCGACCCAATCACCATCTCCGATCCGTTGGCGCCTTCCGGCGCTGGAATGAAAATATGATCCAGACCCGTAAAGTACTCGGCGTCCAGCCTGTTCGTTGGAACTGCGGCAATAACTAATTCGTAATCCTGCCTGCTGACCTGGGCGTCCCTGTCCCCCTGCAGCACCAGTAGAGGCACCTTCACGTTGTGCAACGCAGGGATGACGTCGCGAGCCATCAAGCTTCGCCAGTAGCTGGCGGGAAGGCCCAGCACCATCACGGAATTAGGCAGTGTCCCGTTGCGGATGGCAGCGAACTCACTTTTCAGGGCAGCCACCTGCGCATCCATTTCGGGTTGCGCCGTGTCCTTCATCTTCAACTGGGTTGCCAACTGGTCGGGAATAAATTGATCCGGTGAACGTCCGGGCGTCGCCATCAAAACGGCGCCGCGAATTTCCGTTGCCTGTTGCAGGATGAAGGGGGCCATCTCTCCCCCCTCGCTATGCCCGAGAAGAAATATGTTTGCAGCGTCAATCTGGGGAAGAGTGAGAGCGCAATGGATGGCGGCCACTGCGCCATCAATTGCCTCTTCCTCAATAGTCAGGTGAATGAGATCCAGCTTGCCGCGAATGGAGTACGTGGGCTTGTCGTAGCGCAGGGTGGCAATGCCCTTCCGGGCCAGACCGACCGCAACATCGCGCATGGGTTTATTGCGACCCACGGTCTCATCCCGGTCGACCGGCCCAAAACCGCCGACCATGACCACCATCGCATACTTCTCTTTTTTGCCGAGGCTTTCGGGAGGCAACATCAGGGTGCCCAGCAATTGCCGCCCATGGCTGGGAAAGCTGACCGGCACTTCAGAAGGTAGCGTCTTCTTCATTGCCAGGTTGAGCTGCGGCAGATCAAAACCGGCGCGCAGATACTCAATATCTGGCGTGTCAAAGTAGACTCCAAGCACCAGATTCTGATCGTCAGTCCAGATTTGCGCGATACTTGCCGGCATTTTCAGGACATACTTTTTGACTTCTATTTCTTTTCCATTCAGAATGCCGGTATCAGTCCCGGAACGAGAAAGCGTGCCCTTCAATGCCAGTAACTTTTGCGGAACTACCAGGTACACCTCTTCCGAATCCATGCCCGGCGACTTTGCCGTTGCACTGGTGAACTGGTTCAGCAAAACCTGGAAGTGGGTGGGAACAAAGTTATCCAGGACCACGGTGTTGGGCCGCAGATCCACTGCGCGAAGTGGATTCATGCGCTCAGAGGTCATCTGCATTTGTATCTTGTCGCCATCAACCCAGGCCTCAATCTTCTGGTTGATGCCGCCAACTACGCCGTTGAACGTATAGCGTTGGAGCGACCAGTCAGGCCCGAGCGTCTCTTCCACCTGCGAGAACACAGGCAGCTCACCTTCTGCCACCCACAAGTGGCTCGTCACGGTAAAGCCTTGAGGCGTCGTTGAGAGCTGATAGCCTTCCTTGCCACTGATCGTTGAGGTGCTGACAACAGGATAGGTTTGCGTAATCTTAAAGTCTCCAGACGCATTTTCGCCGGCCTGTGCCCACGCGACCGTGCAGGCTGTGACGCTGAGCAAAATGAGAGGGAGAGACTTCATCATCGTGATCCTGCGGCAAACGTGCTGGGAATAAAAACGATGGGAGGGACGGTAGTTTTCGCTTGCCATATCAGTTTGCCTCGCCTGTCGATGTAGCCGTACTCTTTGTCGCTGAGCTGAACCATGGCCACCCCGTGGGAAAAGTCCGAGGCGCCGGCGAATCGGGCGGGAATGGCCCAGGCCCCTTGTGCGTCAATGAAGCCGATCCGATCTCCCTTTTTTGCCAGTGCCAGTCCTTCATGAAACTGCCCGGCGACCTCAAGAGATGAAACAACGCTGATGACGTGGCCGGTTTTGTCTAGAATGGCCCGCTGCCCGTCCTGTTGCTCCGCCAGCGCACGCCCTTCTGAAAACGGAGACACAGATTTGAAGTTGAGCGGAATCACCACTTGTCCAGTGGGATCTAGGAACCCGCAGCGCCAAGTCTTCTCATTTTCGGAAGTGGGTATGGCAGCTTTCCAGTAGCAGACTCCGGCCAGCCCTTCGCTGAAGTCTGAAGCACGATCGTAATGGGCGGGAATCACGATCTGGCCGGACTTATCGATGAATCCGAACTTTCGCGATGCCGGATCGCCGACGCCGAAAACAGCAAAGCCCTCATGAAAGCTGCTTCTAAAGAGGGCTTGCGACGCAATTGACCATTGAAAGTCTTTGTTTGTATAGCCCGGCTCCCAGCCATTCTTCTCGTCTGCCATAAGCAAGAAGCCATCATGAAAATCAGTCTGAAAGTGCCGGGCTTGTTCTGCATGCAGTACCCGCCCAGTATGGTCAATCCACAGGGCTTTGCCTGCGGCCTGGGGATAGGTCCCTTCGCGGACCGCGGCAATTCCTTCTGAGAAAGGGCGCGCGCTGGCGAACTGGGGAGCTATTATGAAGTTGCCGGAGCAGTCAATGTAGCCAAACCGGTCTTTCTCGGACACGGGTGCCAACCCCTCATTGAACTGTGGGAGATCCGGAAAATACTGGAGGTTGCGATAATCGGCGAAACGCGGCGGAATGATCTCGTGGCCGCTCTTATCAATGAAACCAAGCTTCCGGTCTCTTATGACTGGGAACAACGTATCATCGCAGGATTGCGCCGGTGCGAGCGCAACCAGGCACAGGGAGAAAAGTACGAGGAGCCAAGGTGATTTGCTCATGTGGAGGACCCTTGAAAACGTCATGACCATCTTCCGGCCAGGATAGTTGAAGGTTAGGAACCAGGCTACTGAAGTTTCCTTTCTGCTTGGGTGCCTGCCGTTTTAGCGGAAGCCGGCTTTGCCGGCTCTGCTTGGGGCAAGATCAGCACGTCATGTGCCGCGATCGGGTCATTGGGTGGAGCATTTGCGGAAGCGGGATCCACGTGCAGGACCTCAATCGTCTTTGCCGCAATGATCCTGGCCTCAATGTCCAGATGCTTACCCATGTATGGCCTTAGTTCTTTGGGGTTCTTTACAGCGATGTTGACTCCGTTGTAGTCGCTCACAAAAACCATTGTTTTATGCATGATGCGGGAGCACATCCTGGCGCAGCTTGCATGCTCTGATGTCCTTCCTGTAACCCGTCCGCATACCTCGTCTACCACCCAGCCGTGGAGCATCACCGTTACCGCTGGGACCTTTTCGTTACTACCAGCTACCGCGCTGGCGCCCGGGGCCGAAGCGTTAGTGTTGCCGGGCAGTTGCGCAAACGCGGTTAAGCTGAAGATCATTGCCAGGCTGATGGTAAGTTGTTTCATGACTAGTATTTCCTTTTACAGTTCACGGGCCAATTGAGGGTGCACCGCCCAGGCGGTTTTCAGGAAAGCGAAATCCGCCTGGGGAAGAGAGAGTGCGGTTTAGAATGGCACCGGCACGCGCTGAGGGCTGCCGGGACAGAAATTGCCGGTCTGCTGCAGGCACGTAAACTCCGCCACAAAGTCCGGCGTCACGGAAGTAAGAGCTGTATCGTTATGCTTGGCGTCAACCAGCTTGCCGTCCGGAGTCACCGTGCCATCGGTGGGGTCCTGCATGACATCGCACACCACGTAACGGACACCCTGGCTTCCATCATCCGCAACCGTGTCCGGCACTTCTCCCAGCGTGACGAGACCCTGCGCTTGCAAGCTGTCAATCTGGTCAAGCGTGTTGAGCACCGGAGTACCATCAAACGTGGTGCCGTTGGCCTGGGCAATCGGCCTCAAGATAGCCTGGCCGGCAGCAGTGAAGGCGGCGGGGGTATAGATCACGTATTCGGCAAGCCACACTTGGATCAGGTCAATGCAGAAGTACGTTGCTCGGGTATCGAACATTGTGTTCTGCCGGCGATTGGGCGCGACCGGGCTGAGAGTAACGCAGGGCTCGGGCGCAGCACCGCCGGGAGGGTTACATACAACATTGGTGAGGTTCGGTTGCTTGGGAAATACAAACGCCTGGAAGCTATCCGCGACACTGTGCATGTTCTGTCCAATCGGCGTGGTCAGGAACGAGTGCGAGTTTACCAGCACCCCAAGAATACTGGTGAAGTTGATCAGACCGTTGCGATCAAAAGTGCCGGTGTAAAAGGTCTCACGGATCTGGCTGAGCTGAGGGCTGGGAAAGGAAGCATCAAACACTCCGCCGCCGGTGCCACTCGCACTGATGCGGAATACGATCCTGGTGGGGTCAAGGCCGTTGCTGAGGTAGAAGGCATCACTGAAATCGAAGGGTGGGATATTCGAGTGGACAGTTGTCGCAGGCGTCGGCGTAGTCGTCTGTGCGATCGCAGTTGCCGTAGCCAGCAGCAACATTACCAGCCCCGCTAAACAAGCGACGGACATCCTGGCAATGTAATTCTCAAGATTTCTTTTGCACGTCATGATCTTTTCTCCTAATCAAAAGTGAGTCGATTTTGCTGAAGCGGAGAGATTCGGTGACCGCGGCGCCTCCACGCGCTACGGCCCCGAACCTTTCAGCCTTTGCCAGGATCGGCAGAGTGGAAAATTTCCCTTGCGCCTTTAGGGTGTCCCTGATGTTCCGCCTCTACATATGAAATCATCTCTACCAGATATCGTGGCTCTGCCATGCCGGGCATGGTTTCCCACATGATCAGCGGTTCGCTGCCGAAACGGAAATTTCCGATATGCTGGGTCTTGTCCGCATCAGTCTTGGGATCTGGATAGGTGAATCCGAGCTTACGGCGGAGCAGTTCCATAGTGTTCAAGTCACCGGTCAGGAATGTCCAGCCAGGTTTTATGTTGTATGCCTTCCTGTATGCCCGGAGCTTCTCCGGCGAATCCTGACCCTGGAGAGAGAAGGAGTACATAAAGATGTCTTTTCCCACGCGGCCACCAAGCAGTTTCTGTACCTTCTCCAGATTCGCCGTAACCAGGGGGCATATTTCCTGGCAATCTGCGAACATGAAGTTGAGGGTCACAACCTTTCCCTTGATAAGGTCGCTATAAAAGTTCACCTTCTTGCCTTCGTGAGTGAGCAGCGTGACATCAGGGAAATATCGCTGATGTGCCTGCTCGCGGGGCGACAGCGAGGGCCTGTGATTGGCGAAGGCGCTCGAGGTTACCCCAGGCGCCAGCTCGGGAATCATTTTGGGAACTAACACCGGAGCCACGGCGGAGTTCATGGATGTCGCCGTGCTCTTTTCCTGACCCAACATCAAGGCGGAGGCCAAGGGAGCAAAGGCGGCGAGTCCGAACAACTTTCTTCTTGTCGTTTCCATAATCATTTCTCCTGATTCCACGTTCCGGGTCCCGGTGGAATCCTGCACGGCCCTTACGGGCCATGCAGGATACCTTCGAGTTACGGAAGCTGGTTGTTGTCCCCACCGTTCGGATCGATGAACCAGAGGAGCATCATCGCGTGGTCTTCATGGATCAGGTTGTGACAGTGCATGGGGTAGTGCCCATGGAAGTCACGGAAGCGGAAGAAGAGTTCATTGCGATTGTTGTGCTTCACGCGGGTAACGTCGTTGCGCCCTCTTTCAGGAGGCGGAGGCGTTGCCCGGTCGCGGCTGAGAAGGCGGTGCTCTTCAAAGTGGATGTGGATGGGGTGCTCCCAATCGCCTGAGAGGTTGGAGAGAACCCAGTGCTCGGCGGTATTGAGCCCCACCCGCACGCGTACCGTTGGACCATCATCGTTGCAAGTCATAAAGATTCCATTGATGGACCATTGGCCGTTCAGACGGTCGAAGTGGAAGGTGCGGCTGATGCGTGGAGCTTCCAGAGCAGGGAGGTCATAGAACTCCGTATCCTCAGGATCGGCGCTGTCGTCGTCCACATGAGGAAGAGTCACGTCAATCCGCACGTAGCTGTCGCCCTGGCCGGCGGGCAGCACCACGTCTGTGGGACCGCGTCCATCAATCTGTTGCAGGCGGTTCTCGATAAACACTGACCGGCCTGCGTATTGGCTGAAGTCAATAATGACGTCAGCGCGTTCCGCCACGCCCATGGTGCAGGAAGTCACCTTGATTGGCTGCGGCAGCAGGTTGCCATCCTTGCAGATCTGGAAGAATATTTGGTCCTGGTTGAGGTTCAGCGGATCGGTGAGGAACATCTGTACGAACCGCGAAATGCCCGTGTTAAGCCAGCGAAGGCGATACTTTCGCGGGTGCACCCTGAAGAACGGCTGGACGACCCCGTTGGTGAGGAACTTGTCACCCAGGATTCCGTCCAGGTTCATCAGGTCAAAGGCCATGGCCCCTTCCTGGTCGAAAACCCGGTCGGCAAACAACATCGGTATGTCGTACTGCGGGAAGCTGGGGAGACGAAATCCCGTGTGCTCATTGCCCGTGTCATGATCGTTGAACAGGAAGTAGAAGCCGGCCAGACCTTTGTAGACGTTCTGGGCTGTCGCGCCAATCATGTGATCGTGATACCAGAGAGTGCTCATGGCTTCATTAAGGTCACCGCCTTCCGCAATGTGGTCAGACAAGACGCCGGCGTACTGATTGGGATAGTGCTGGTCGTAGAACTGGCCGCTGTTGAAGAAATCGCAAGGGTTGCCGTCACTCTCGGAAGGCGTGTGGGAATTGTGCAAGTGCGTGGTCAGCGATGGCACTCCAAATCCGCTCGGTTGCGGGCCATTGGGGATGCGATTGAAGTTCCTCACCAGAATTGGTTCACGATAGTGCGCTACATAGGTTGGGCCTGGGCTGAAGCCGTCAAAGGTGTAGAGCTGCTGGAGCGGCAGATCGGGACTGACGAATATGGGAGCGATCTGCTGCACTGTCTGGTAAAACTTCTGCGGCGGGAACACGGTTAAAGCCTGGTGGGGCTTTGTGCGTCCCTCACCGGCAGCGGTATTGGGAGCCACCGTCGGAGTGGGTGTCAGCTTTGCAACGGGTTGACGGATCGGCATGATGGGCATTTGCGTAACAAATGACCGGGTAGGCGGGCTGGCGGGCTGGTTGATGGGACCCGGCGTAATCGTCTGTCCCCATGCCCGGCCGCTCAATCCATTCTTGGCCACCAGATATCCCGCGCCGGTGAGCAGCCCCATTTTCATGAGATCCCGGCGGTTGAATTGATTTGCGCCGATAAGTTCGCGCCGGTTCTTCTGAGCATTCACCATCTCTTTGAACCGCGTTTTCGAAACCTTCTCGCCGAATACGTTGTAGAACATTCCTTTAGCCTCCGTTACGTCGTGTGACGCGTCAGTGCGGCTTCCGATTGCTCATCTCGCTTCTGGGCCGCAGGCCGGGGAAGTGAAATGTTCGCAGAGATATCTGCTCCACGGATGTAACTTCTTTGGAATTCAGTTTGCAGCGTTCAGTGGAGGGTGGGCGCCAAACATTGCTTTGTGTTTTTTTCGCCCAGCAACGCAGGATTGATCCTATGCACGGGGCATAACTTTGACAATTGCGCTGGAGATGGAATTTTCACGGCACCATAGAGATAGCCCTTAGCGGTTGGGCCTCTACAACCTTTGACTTAGACGGACTACTTCTGCGAAGCGGCGAGTACGGCAAAGAGAAGGGTCTTCCATCTGGCCGATAAGTCCGATGCAGCTGAAGGTTCAAAAAACCTGGCAGTGCGCAATTTATGAGCGTGGGTCTTCTTCGGGGCGTCGTGCAGGGTGTGTTTACTCGGTCCATGTATGGAAGGTTTCCAATACGGAGAATTGACATATCGGTTTGAGGAGACGGTTACTGCTGTAAACACTGGAAGGGTGTCGAATCCTTACGGCGACATCCTGCTCAGATTCACCATCCCGTGCACTAGAGCAAAGTTGACGGCCTCAGTCCGGCCCGTCACTTTCAGTTTCTTCATTAAATTGCTGACGTGCACCTTGACCGTGCCTTCGCTGATGTAGAGGGCCGTTCCTATTTCCTTGTTGCTCTTGCCCGCTGCCATGAGCCGCAGTACCTCGAGTTCCCGGTCGCTCAGAGCGGAACGGGTGATACGCAGCGCCAACTTCGCCGCTACAGTGGGCAGGATATACGTGACCCCGGTGTGGACTTTCCGAATGCTCTCGATCATGTCCTCCAGAGGGCTATCCTTTACCAGATAACCCTTGGCGCCAGCCCTCAATCCCTGATAAATGTGCTCATCGCCCTCGTAAGCCGACAGGAGAATGATCCGGGCCTGGGGAGTCTGAGCAAGAATTGCCTGCAAGGCGCCTATGCCGTCCAGGTGTGGCATGAGTATGTCCATCAAAACGACATCTGGCCGGTGAAGCAGGAACTGCTCTACCGCCATCTGTCCATCGTGAACCTGCGCTACTACCTGCATATCCGGTTGGCGGTTGACCATGGTTGCCAGACCTTCGCGCACAACCGGGTGATCATCTGCGATCAGGATGCGGATGCGTCCAGGCGAAGACTGCACTGTTTTTTCGGCAGCAACCATCTATCTTGACTCCTTCAGCAACGATGCCCGTTACCTGCGCAGGGCACAACCACTTGAATCTGAGTTCCACATCCGGGTTCGCTGCGGATTTCCAGCTTTCCACCTATCTGCCGGGACCGTTCCCGCATGCCGGCGAGACCAAAGCGCTGCGTTGGCGTTGTCGCAAAAGGATCGAACCCGCTACCGTCATCCTGAATACTGAGCCGTATCCACTGTGGATCGGAGGTCAGTTCGATTCTTACCTTGGTAGAGCGTGCGTGTTTCACAACGTTGGTGAGTGCTTCCTGGCCAATGTGGAGTAGTTCGGCTTCCATTTCCGGGGTCAAGACAGGCGTCTCGCCTTGGAGAGCAAACTCGAGCCGTACCTCAGTATCCGAGGTGAGTTCGGCGGCAAGTTGCTGCAGGGCGGCGGCCAGGCAGTGTTTTTTGAGTAACCGGGGTTGCAAAGCGAAGACCAGGCGGCGGGCCTCAGCCTGACAGCCACGAGCCAGTTCGCGCGCGCGCGCAATGTGACGCACCGCTTCTGGCTGGTCCTGGAAGACGATGTTTTCTGCGAGATTCATCTGAATCATAATTCCGGCGAATCCCTGCGCCAAAGTATCGTGGATATCACGGGCCATTCGGCTTCTTTCTTGCAATAGTGCAGCTTGCCTGGCGTTTTCGGCCAGTCTGGCCAATTGGAGCGCCGCGACCGTTTGTTGGGCAAGCCCCTGGGCCAGTTCGATCTTTTCTGGCTCGTAGGACTCTGATCCGGGACTCATGATGCCGATCAAGCCAAGCGGTTTCTTTCCGCTCACCAGCGGAACCAGCAAGAGACTCTTCAAGCCGTCGGCTGAAAGCAGGTCGCGAAATGGGACCCGCGGGTCTTTCACGGCATTCGGGACAAGAATCGGTTTCGGAATGCGAAGGAGCTTTTGCCATAGAGGACCCGCTGGAGCAGTGCGTGGCAGTTGGGTGGCAAAAGCTTTTGGATCTCGCACCGGGGCCAGGTCCTCGCGGACATACCATCCCTCCAGGCGAAGAACATTCTGGTCTTCGCAGTGAAGACATAGATAGGCCGAGTGGGCGGCAAATTGTTCCGCCACGGCAATCACAACCCGGCCCAAGAAGTTACTAAGATCTGTTTCCGCGGAGAGGGCATCCAGCATCCGGAACAGAAGGGCCCGCTGGCCGCGTCGGACAGCGCCGCTGACCGTTTCAGCCGCGATTTGCTGGTTTATCGCGTGAATTCCGGACGGTCGGTGTGGCCGTTTATCCTGAAACAGCACGTGATTTGCGGCAGACGCACCCTGGCTACTGTGTCCGTTTGCCTTGCTTCGCTCTCTCATCCTGGTCACTCCGACATGGCTTCGCTTCTTGAACGCGCTAGTGAGCCGATATGTCTCCCCGCTCCGATAATCAAGGACCACAAATGTTTTACAGCCGGGCACGATTTATTAGAAATCCCTTATAAGTCTTATAGTCGTTGTTTGTAAGCTGTGTCGGTTCAAAATTGCACACTGCCGCCGAAATATTCAAAGGACCTTCCTAAACGGGAATTTCCGTGAATCTCTGGGAATAAGCAGGGATTCCCAGCCCGATACCAGGGGCTCGCGGCCGAACGCAATCAGCTAGTCATGCAGGACAACATGGAGGAGAGAGCTGCGGACTCGCACTTCACCGTTATATTCAATAAGTCCCAGCTTCCTGAATTTGTTCATAAAAAAGGTAATCCTGGCTCGGGTAGTGCCGACCATCTCGGCCAGGGTTTCATGGGTGATTTTGGGCACTATCGCCTCCGAGCTCTCGCTCTTGCCGAAACGGGAGAGCAGTAGCAAAGTACGCGCCAGCCGCTTTTCACTGGAGTTGAAAAGCTGGTCGATCAGGTCTTCCTGGATTCGCATATTACGCGTGAGCAGATGTTTCAGAAATAGCTCCGAAAGGGCAGGTTCCTTATGCAGAATTTGAGTCATCGTATCCCGCGTAATCTCGAGCACCGCACAATCGCCCATTGCTATAGCGGTTGCTACGCGAGTGTCTTGCCCCGCAAGACATCCCTCTCCCAAAAAATCGCCGGAGGCTAACATTGCCACCACAGCCTCTTTGCCTTCGTGCGATGTGACGGTCAGTTTGACTTTGCCGCGCTGGATGTAAAGGACCACGCTCGCAGGAGAGCCCTGAGCGAAGATGACTTCTTTGTCGCCATACTTTGTGACCTTTGTTCCATGACTGGCTCGTGAAAGGAAAACTTGTGGGTTGAAAGATTTGCGCACCACTTAGAATCCCTCCGTATGTGCGTTACGTGCTCGTCAAATCCTGCCCCAGAGACCAACATACAGCAATGCCACATCCAATTGCATTTGACTCTCAGGCCGCCCGTATTGACTGCACAAGTCTACCCTACAGCAGGCCGGGAATTGGCGGATTCTAAGAATTCCGAGGCCAAAGATATTCTTTTATTTAGTGGTGTAACCTTTTTGGAGTTCCCAGCTCTATGGCAGTGCAACAATTGAGGTGGGAACATCAACGACAAACCGAGCGATGAGGAAGTGATCCAACGAGTGCTGATGGGGGAAACCGAAGCCTACGAAGTGCTCGTTGAGCGCTACAACCCAAGGCTGTATCGGATTGCCCGGGCCATCGTGCTGGACGGCAGCGAAGCTAAAGATATAGTCCAACATACCAACGCGCAAGCCTACGAGCATCTGAGTCAGTTTGCCGGAAGAGCAAAGTTCTCCACGTGGCTCGCCAAGATCGCTATCCACGAAGCATCATCGCGCCGCCGGCGGCGCAATCGTCTTGTCCGGCTCGGCCATTTGGACTCTCCAAAAGGACGTGCCCGGGCACTGACGGCGCTCCCCCCGACTCCAGAGGAGCAGATTTCCCAGGCCGAACTCGGACAAGTCCTGGAATCAGCGATTGATGGATTGCCGGAAAGACAACGCATCGTCCAGATCATGCGAGACATCGAAGGGATGACCACGGCTGAAACGGCCGAATGTCTCGGCACCAGCCCACGCAATGTCAAGGTACTGTTGCACCGGGCCCGCGCCTCATTGCGCAAGAAGCTATATGAAATACTGGGTTCCAGCGCATCCGACCTGTTTCGTTTTCCTGCGCCGCGTTGTAACCGGGTAGTAAGCAGAGTGTCCAGGTCCATCGTCAATGGCCCTGCCAGGCGACCCGCGCTGGTTCGAACATTGCCTTGAGATTTGCTCTTGGCCGGCCAAATCAGTGCACGGCCTCCGAGGTTTCCGCTCTTGACGTCAGGTTGAGAATCCTGTCAAAGACATTCTTAACCACCCGATCACACCGGATAGCATCAAACGCGAATGCTTTTCTGCTTTCCACTCCGGCACGCGCATAAAGAATCTTGCGCAACAGCGTCCGCGCTCGATGGAGCCGGGTTTTGACGTTTTCTTCGGTGATCTCGAGTGCCTCTGCGACTTCGATGGTGCTCAGTTCCTCTACGTGACGCAACATGAAAACTACGCGGTAATCATCCGGCAGCTTTTCGATAGTTTCTTCCAGAAGCCCGCGCATCTCGGAATTAGACGCTTGTTGCTCCGGATTGAGCGTCAATGACGCGAACCTCTCCATGGGATCTCCGCCTCCTGACATCGGTTCCAACTCCTGATACCGCTCTTTTCGATGCCCCCGCGCTAAAGCTTCGTGGATCGCGATGCGCGTCAGCCAGGTAGAAAACTTCGCTCTCCCGGCAAACTGGCCCAGGTGTTCATAGGCGCGCACGTAGGCATCCTGCATTACATCCTCAGCTTCGCCATCATTGCGCAGAATGGCCCGGGCCACGCGGTAGAGGCGCTGGTTGTAACGACGCATCACGATTTCAAACAACCCTGTTTCGCCTGCCAGGACCCGCGTAACAACGTCTTCGTCGCTGATTGGCTCTCGCCCAGAGACGCTTTCGGCCGTGCTTGCCATATTAGTCCCCGTTTATTGTCAGATTAAGGTCGACCACAAAGGTTACACCCCAAACCATGCCGCCTCAAGAAGGGAAATAAATGACGCATCAAGCCATAGCTGGTTCGTCCCTGTTCAGCTTAGTGCTCCTGGATTTGGAGGGCAGGAGGCCCTCGGCAGACCGACGCCAGGACGGAGGTAATCTTTCGCAATGTGAGCACCAATTGAAAAACCCAGGAAACAGGTCAAGTTGGTCGTCAACCATCACCTGCTCCCTGGGACCATGGAAAGAAGGGACCGCATTGCAACTAAAGTGACTTCAGAAACTCCACCAGGTCCTTCTTTTCGTTCTCAGAAAGCCCCAGTTTCGAAAGCTGGTCATAGTGTTCAACCACATCGTTCAGGGTCTGGAAGCGGCCGTCATGATAGAAACCACCTTTTTGGTGGCTCCACAGCCCGCGAAGCGGCGTGGTCCGATACTTGTTGGTTGGAGACCGGGAAGATTGGAAATCGTCAATGCCGATCTCTTCGGGCGTATGGAGGCTGGAGCCGGGCTCAGTATAAAGCGGTGGTACATGGCACGCGGCGCATTTGCCCTTTCCGGCGAAGAGTGCCTCTCCTCGTGCAGCCTCTGCCTTGTTATAGCTGCCCTCGGGTGGTTTGGGAGCGGGGATAGCCAGTTGATAAAATTGGAGAGCGCCCAGTTTTGCGGTGATGCGGTCATCGCTATTTCGCACCTGATTGTAATGAGCTCTCATTCCCACCGGGAATTGGCCTTCCACCGTCAATCTGGGTTCTGAAAATGCGCCCTTTCCGTGCATCTGCGTATTGGCGACGTAGGCATTCCAGTAGGTGGTGGAACCCCAGCCCGTATACGTACCGTTGTTTACTCCGGCGAGGCCAAAGGCTGCGGGCAGCAAAGTTGCTGCTGACTTGCCGTCCGGTCGAAATGCTTTGCCGTCCTGATCGAGCTCAGCGTCATATTTTCCTGGTCCCCAGCTGGCCAATACTTTCTTGACCGTGGGCACATCCACACCTAACAATTCCGCGACTGGCTGCAGGTTCGGAGCCAAGGAAACAATAGCGCCCACGTTCAGATCGCGGTTCGGCCAGCCGTCCAGACGGTGACCAATGCCCGGTGCGAAGGAATTGTCCACAGTCGAGTGACAGAAAGCGCACTGGATACCCATCGATGCTAACTTTCCTTGCTTGTCGAAGAAACCTGTGACGCCAACAACCGAGTTGAGTTTGAGCAGGGCCAGCGTAGTCGCCGGGTCGTCCATATCTACTTTGCCCGCCTTGATTTGTTCCACAAGGCTCGCAGGCAGTGCATCGGCATCAACTTTCAGGCCTACCGAGAGCGCCGTCTTGGGACTCACGCCTGGACCCACGCCTCCCAGCTTCTCCCCGGCAATGGCCTGCTGAAGATGCAGGGCCCCACCCCAGAACGATTCGTCGCCGAAGGTGTCAAAGCGAAAGGTATGTCGGCCCTGGTCCAGCATCTCTCGCATGTTGTGGTTGATAATCTCGTCGTTGGCCGACAGCGCGGGCGGCGGAGCTGCTTTCGATGATTCCTTCGCAGATGACTTCTTCGGCTTGGCACTCGAGGACCATGCCACAACTGTGATCACAAGCAGGCATAGTGCCAGCAGGCTCGATAATTTTTTCACGTGCCTCATAAAATCCCCAACCTTTCTCATTGACTCGAATAGACAACAGATCCACTTCCGTGCCTAAGCATCATGGCTCATGGACCCCATGACCAACAATTCACTAGAAGACAGAACTTTGCTCTTCCTTTTCGGGGGGTGTTCGTTGCACAAACCTCTATATCCTTCGATATAAACGTCCGAGCGCTCATGAGCATCCCATTTCTCCGTGAGGGAGACATTTGCCGGGTTGGCGCCAGATCTCATCTGTTTTTGCGGTACAACGCGGTAACATTCAGGCAATCTTCCGGCTGCTCGAGAGAGATTTGCGCTTTTCCTCTACCGCAGCTTGCAATTGACTCAGGGATGCCAGGAACGCACTCAGTCCATCTTCCAGGAGCTTTTCCGTGACAGGGGCAAGTTCAATCCCCAAACCAGCCAGGCGAAGGAGTGCGCCTTCGGCTTGTTGCACTGCTGTTTCGAGCGTTGCTGCCGGGCGGCCATGGTCACGGAAAGCCCGTAAGGTAGAGAGAGGCATGGTATTGATGGTGTGTGGTCCGATCAACTCTTCGATGTACAAGACGTCCGAATATGCGGGGTTCTTGGTTCCTGTGCTTGCCCACAAGGGTCTTTGGACGTTGGCGCCCCGGGTTTTGAACTTGGCGAAGGCGGCGCCCAGGAAGATCTCCTGGAAGCGGCGATAAATCAGTTTGGCGTTAGCGATCCCGATCTTCCCGCATAGCGATAAGGCGTCAGGGGTGCCAATGGTCTGCAACGCGCGGTCCACCTCTGTATCCACACGACTGATGAAAAAAGACGCCACCGAGACCACCTGGTTTGGTTGTGCGTTTCGCTCAAGGCCTCGCAAGTAAGCTTGTGCCACTTTTTCGTAGTGTGTCTGCGAGAACATCAACGTGATGTTGATATTGATGCCTTCTGCCGTTAATGTTTCCACTGCATCGATCCCCTCATCCGTGGCCGGTATCTTGATCATCAAATTAGTACGATTTACGGCTGCCCGGAGACGGCGCGCTTCTGCAATGCTTCCGGCGGCGTCATGCGCCAACCGGGGAGATACCTCGATGCTGGCGAATCCATCTGCGCCGCTGGTGCGATCGTAGACAGGTCGCAAGATGTCCGCAGCCATCTGAATATCCTGGATTTCCAGTTTCTCCAGCAGTGCGGGTGTGCTGGCGGCGGGGTCGGCAGCAAGCAATGCCGAGAGAGACGGATCATAGTCAGAGCTGCCTTCAATGGCCTTGTCAAAAATCGTTGGATTACTGGTGACCCCGTGCACGTTGTCTTCTTCTACCAGCCTCCGGAAGTCCCCGCTCGCGATCAATTCCCGTGAAATGGTATCCAGCCAGATGGATTGGCCGTACTCTTGAAGACCGATAAGTGGGCTTTTCATCTTCTTTTTTCCTCTTGTCTAACTGCGGAAGTGACGCTAAGCGAGAGACACGGTTATCGAATCGTGTAGCTTGCCACGACAGTTAATAGCCGGCAAACTCTTCTGCGCGTATGTCATCTTCATCCACACCGGCAGTCATCAGCATTTCCCGCATCGCCGTGACCATTGTGGGCGGGCCGGCAGAGTAGTAGATCGGACCTAGAAGACTTGGCAGATACTTGGCCAGCATCTCTTTGTTGATAAAGCCGGTCTCGCCACTCCAGGTCTGCTGCGATTTGTCCATCTCCGTCATGCTGGGGATGAAGTGGAAATTGGGATTATCTTTTTCTAATTGCTGGAGAATCTTCAGGAAAGCTGCGTCTTCCGGGCGTCGGTTCGAATAGAACAGGTACAAGTCTTGGAGCAACTTGTCGCTGGCTGCCTGACGGAGGATGCTGGAAAACGGGGTTATACCGATTCCTCCCGCCAGAAAGACAGCCGGTTTCGATGCATTCTTGTGCAGAGTGAAAGAGCCCATCGGTCCTTCCAGTTGGAGCTCGGCCTGGAAAGGAAGGGTTCGCAGGACACGCTTAAAGGCTGTATCCCGCATTCGAGTGGCGAGCATCAGGTCCACCTCTGCCGGTGAACTGGCTATGGAGAATGATCTTATGTTTCCTTCCGCGTCAGTCTCCGGAGGGTTGAGTAACGTCACGTCAAGGTACTGGCCTGGCCTGAATTGAAAACCGGCTGGTTTCTCAAAATGAAAAGCCATGGTGCCTTCGGCAACGTATTCTTTTTCTTTGAGCTGGGCTTTGTAGATCGTGGTGAGCACTTGGGTCCTCCTGAGATCGGGCGCGGAGCACGTTCAGCCTTGGGTTACAGCAGATTCGGACTCTTATTATCCAGACCGGACGCACCAGACGTCTGTTCAAATCTGCACATGACCGCTTTCGTGAAGGAGGCCACAACCAAGCTTAGAAATTGTGAACAAGACGAAACACCGGAATTCCGCAGCGCGGCCCACAGTCAGAGGACTGCCACTCGTATTTCAACCGGCTGTACTGGGGAGGTTTTGTTACATGACGGCAGTCGCGAAGGTCTTGTTCTGGTCAGCACTAGAAATGTAGCGCCCAGTAATTACGTTACCGCCTCGAAGACATCCCGGAAGTCTGTGCAAAATGGCCCACTGCAGTGAGGTGTGATTCCTGAACCGAGAAGCAAGAATTAGCTCTCTGACGCCCATTGGACGGTAAGTCTCGTTTCGTTATTTATGCGGCAACCCGTTAAGGAACTCGCGTATTTCCCTGTAGGGTTTATCACCGGTCTGGCTTACGCCATTTTTCGAGGTGCTGGGCGGCTCGGAACCGACAAACGACTTTCCGGCCAGCAGAGTTCCTGTGAGCTTGTCTAATACCATAACTGTGCAGTGCTCCTGGTAAGCTCCTCCCTTTCCGCCATAGCTTCCAATCCGCCGCTCCTCCCACCACAGCGCGGCAATCGTGCCAATCTCTTCCGGATTCTTGGGCTTCAGGTCGCTGGAAAGATCGAAAAAGACCGGGTCAATGTCCTTCGATTTCATGTCCACCGGTATGAGCTTGCCTTTGACGGGCAGATCGCCGGTGGCCTCAACTTGCTCAGGATTGGCGACAGATGCCGTCGTCAGGTATTCCCCCAGGTGCGCTTTGAATGGCTTGAGCGCCGTGAGTGGCATGGCTATCCAGTAGAGTGATGGTGAGGCCCCAACCACCACCATTCCGATTGCCAGCATCAGGTTCTGCTGGGTTTTTTTGCTGCCCAGCAACACAATGATTGCGAACTCGATGATGGCCACACCGATTCCCACACCCCATCCCGCCAAGGTGCTGGCCGTGTTCAGTTTTCCCGCATAGATCCCGGCAATAATGCACGGCGTCAGAAACAGGATGAAGCCGACCACCCCTGCAATCCGTTTGAGAAATTCCATTTACGCCCCCTAATCGAAAGCCAAGCCCTCCTCCGGTCCGGGAAGAGAGCAGTATCTGTGTTTTTAGGATTTGCTTGGAGCGTACACCCTGTGGACTAGAGCGGCAAGGGGTTTCTGAATTACGATAGTACTGACTTTTCGGGCTCTGTGGCCATCCATAGTATTCGGCACGGTATCCCATACTCTATGAAAGCTCTCAAACTCCTCGTCAGCTGCCTTCTTCCCCTGGCGCTCTCTGCGCAACAACCTTCCGGCAACGTAGGGCGGGTCGAAATTCCTGATGTAAAGGGCGTACTGGAAATCAACGTCGGTCAATCGCCCTGGTATCTGGACTTTCTTCCCGAGGACAAATGGACGATGTTGCACGCCCGGCTGCGGCCCGACCATGTAGTCGTTACCGCCCTCCTTCGGCAGGTCACGCTTGCAGCAACTGGGGAAAGTTGCAAGAACGAGTTCTTGCCAAAAATAAAGGATTCCCTTGCCGGCAAAGCCCAGGACACTAAGGAAAGCACCCAGAATGGAGTCTTCCGGGTGGAATACACCTTGACTGACGATCTTGGCGCGCAAACACGCCATCTGCTGGCTTATTGGGGCGCGCGAGATCTGTGCGCGGAAGTTCATGTGTTGAAAACCGGATTTGCTGCGGCAGACCAGGCCGCGTTCGAACAGATTCTCTCCACTGTGCGCCTCCTGCCGGATGAGTCAGGACTGCAAACACCGCAGAGCCAGGAGAACAGCTCTAATCTTTTGGCGCAGGGAACTGAAGTGCAGGCGAAAGCTGATTATGGTTCAGCAGCCAGGTACTACCAGAAGGCCTTAGACCTGGAGAAGCGAACACGCAGTTTTGACCAGGAGATGTTTCTTGATTTGATCAGCCGCCTGGCGCTTTGCTATCGGCTGAATGGCAATCTGGTGAAAGCCAGGCAGACTCTGGAGTTCGGGCTCTCGCAGGATTCCGAATACCCGCTCTTTCACTACGACATGGCTTGCGTCTACGCCCGGATGGGGAAGATGGACGAGAGCCTGGGCCACCTGCGCGAGGCTTATAAGTACAAAGCCAAAGCGTCACCGGGCCACCTGCCTCCTGATCCGACGGAAGATAGCTGCTTTCAGAAGTTTGCCAAGGATCCGCAATTTACAGATGCGGTGCAGAAGATGCAACAACAGTGAAGAATGTCAGATTTGTGATTTCAGGGTTTTGATTTGAGAAGACCTGATATTCCTGTTTGCTTGTCCCTTTGCCAGATAGTTCTTTACTTTGCTTCAGGCCACGCGCTAATTTTCTCATGATGAAAGCCACAAACTGGGAATTTCAGAACAGGGCGCTTCTGTTTGGCCTGATCTTTGCCGTATCTTTTCCGCTTTATTCGTTCGATCAGCAGAACTCTACCGCGGCTCTGGCTGCCTGGCTGGCGCCCAAACTTGAGCTTGACGGAGATCTTTTGGCCCGCCTTCTCTTCGGATTGGCGGCCGTCTTGCTGATTGTGGCTGCATTGGTCCGCACCTGGGCCTCCTCGTATCTTCATGCGGAAGTCGTCTATGCGGCGCAGCTGAAAACGGCGTCTTTGGTTGCCGATGGCCCGTATCGCCGCGTCCGCAATCCGCTCTATTTCGCCAATGTGCTCATGGCGATTGGGATGGGCGCCATGATGAGCCGCACCGGATTCTTTGTGGCCGTCGTGGCGATGTTTGTGTTCTCGTACCGGCTGATCTTACGTGAAGAAGCAGAATTGCGTGCGACCCAGGGTGAAAGTTACGAGCGCTACCGGACAGCGGTGCGCCGCTTGTGGCCCTCCTTGCGGACGCAGGTCCCTGCTTCCGGCGCTAAGGCCAGATGGGCGGAAGGATTCAAGGCTGAAGGATGGTTTTGGGGGTTCGCTCTTTCTGTCATAGCATTTGCCGTAACCCTGAACCTGAAAGTCTATTTCGTGATCCTGGGCGCGACCCTCATTATCTTCTGGGCGTCGTCAATGCTGCTGCAAAAGAAGTCGAAGGTCGAAGCGACTGACTCATCTAAGCCTTTTAGTTAACCTCGAAGCGCAGCGAGAGGTCCCTTCTGATCACTTCTCCGCCTGGAATAAATAACTTCCTTTGATTCGCGTACTGATGGACTCGGCTACTTTCAGAAATGCCTGGGCTGCGTGGGAAAGTTGTGCGCCCTTGCGATAGACAAGCCGCAACTGCCGCTCGATCTTCAGTTCCTTAACAGGAATAGATACCAGTTCACCTCGCAGCAGTTCAGGTTCGACCGCAAGGCCTGGGACCAGTGCTACTCCATTGCCAGCCGCTACAAAGCGTTTGATAGCTTCAATGGTCGGCATCTCCACGCCGATATTCAGCGGCGTCTTGTGCCGCTTGAATGCTTCCAGCACTTTGAGGCGATACGGTGAAACCACGTTGTGGGCCACAAACGACTCCGCTCCAAGCTGGCGAATGCTCACCTCTTTGGCCCTGGCTAACGGATGGCTTGGAGGAACCACAAACGTCAACTGATCCTTGAACACCACCACCGATTTCAGCAGCGGACTCTCCGCGCGGAAGGACAGAATGCCTAACTCCACCGTGTGGTCCAGCACCTGCTCGGGAATGGAGCTGGCAAGCGAACGATGCACCGTGATCTTGATCATGGGACAGAATCGCCTGAATTCCTCCAGCACTTGCAGCAGATAGAGGGACGTAAATTCATTGGCCGCAATGACCAGCGTCCCGCGTTGAAACTGGCGCAGCTCCTCTAGAGAAGTCCGCGCCTCCTGCCTGAGGTTCAGAATGCGACAAGCGTATTCCTGCAGCACTTTCCCAGCGTCGGTCAATGTGCCGTCGCGGGAAGATCGATCAAACAACGGCTCGCCGACCTCCTCTTCCAGTTTGCGGACCATCTGGCTGACCGCCGGTTGTGTCCGGCGGACGACTTTGGCCGCCCCCGAGAAGCTTCGGGTCTGTACAATTGCCAGAAATGTTTCCAGTTGGAAGAAGTCCATCAGAAATATGCCATGATCAACGCGCCGCTTATATAATAAGCATTTCTTATGCTATCAGAAAGAATTATAAATTTGACTTATTATTCTCCACAGGTCGAAACTGTACCTTCCTAGCAGTTTCAGGAGGACAGCCATGGAACGGCAGCAAATCGCAATCTTCGATACCAGCCTGCGCGATGGCGAACAGGCCCCCGGCTGCAGCATGGGCGTCAAAGAAAAACTGCGCCTGGCCTGGCAACTTGAGCGGCTTGGCGTGGACGTGATTGAGGCAGGTTTTCCCATCGCCTCCGCCAACGAATTGGAATCTGTGCGCCTGATCGCCAGCGAGGTGCACCGTCCCACCATTGCCGGCCTTGCCCGCGCCAGCAGGCAGGATATTGAGCATGCCTGGATCGCCCTGTCGCACGCAAAGCGCCCACGCATTCACACCTTTCTCGCTACCTCCGACCTGCATCTGGAATACAAGCTGAAGATCACGCGCCAGCAGGCTCTCGACCAGACCTATGAGTCCGTCGCCTACGCCAGATCGTTATGCGATGACGTTGAGTTTTCACCCGAAGATGCCACCCGGTCGGATATTGGATTCTTGTGCCAGGTGCTGGAAGCCGCGGTTTCCGCCGGGGCCACCGTGCTCAACATTCCGGATACGGTTGGCTATGCCGTCCCTGATGAATTCGGCCATTTGATCCGGACCATCCGGCAGAAGGTGAAGGGAATCGAAAAAGTAACTATCTCGGTCCACTGCCACAACGATCTGGGGTTGGCGGTTGCGAATAGCCTGGCTGCGCTCCATGAGGGCGCGCGGCAGCTAGAGTGCACGATCAACGGCATTGGCGAGCGCGCTGGAAACTCTTCCCTGGAAGAGGTTGTGATGTTGCTCTCCGTACGCCACATGCGCCTGCCCTTTTCTACGGCCATCAACACCCGTCAGATCTATCCCACAAGCCGCCTGCTCGCGGAGATCATCGGGTTTTCGCCGCAGCCGAACAAGGCCATAGTCGGCCGCAACGCATTTGCTCATGAAGCAGGCATCCACCAGCACGGCGTCCTCAGCAATCCGCTTTGCTATGAGATCATGACCCCGGAGTCTGTCGGTGTCCCGGGCAACAATCTGGTGCTGGGAAAGCATTCAGGACGCCACGCCCTGGCAAGACGCCTTTCCGAACTAGGTCATCATGCGTCCGGATCTGAGTTGGATGCCCTGTACCAAAGGTTCATGAAACTGGCAGAAAGCAAGAAGAAGATATACGATCAGGACCTGCTGTCATTGGTGCCATCATCCCAGCGCGACACCGCGGTTGCTCACGCTGCCGGCAATGCCGGAAGAATGTCATAACCGCTTAGCAAATGGCGACGCAACAGCGGGTAATCGGCATCGAAGGTTTTTAGTCCAGCTCAGTCAAGATTAACAATCGCTAAGTACTAAGTACTAAATACTGAACTCCCTATGCATCTCAAAATAACTGTTCTTCCCGGTGATGGAATCGGCCCTGAAGTCTGTCGTGAGGCTGTGCGCATTCTGCACGCACTCAATACCTTCTACAACTGCAAGTTTGAAATTACGGAAAAGCTGGTTGGTGGAGCGGCGATTCGCGCTACTGGTTCTCCCCTGCCGGAAAGCACGCTCCAAACTTGCCTTGAAAGCGACGCGGTGCTGCTGGGAGCGGTGGGCGCGCCGGAGTTTGACAACCTGAGCAGGGAGCAGAAGCCGGAAGCAGGTCTGCTTCGTCTGCGCGCCGAACTGGGAGGGTTCGCCAATCTTCGCCCGGCGGTGTCATTCAAAGCTATTGCAGACTGCTCTCCTCTGCGGCGGTCGAGAGTCGAAGGCGCGGACGTCCTGATTGTCCGCGAACTTCTCGGCGGGCTCTATTTTTCCGAGCCACGCGGATTTGATGCCGGCGGTGAATCTGCCTGCAACACCATGCGCTACTCGGTTGAGGAAATCGAGCGCATTGCCCGTGTTGGGTTTGACCAGGCGCGTGCGCGGCGTAAGAAGGTTACCTCCGTAGACAAAGCCAATGTGCTGGAGACGTCCCAATTGTGGCGCCGAATCGTGACTGAGGTAGGCCAGGCATATCCGGACGTAAAGCTGGAGCATATGTACGTGGATGCCTGCGCCATGCATCTGGTATCCAACCCGACTCGGTTTGATGTGATCCTTACGGAGAACTTGTTCGGAGACATTTTGTCCGACGAAGCCTCCGTCATCACCGGGTCCCTGGGCATGCTGGCTTCGGCCACGATTGGTGGCGGCATCAACCTGTACGAGCCTGTGCATGGCTCCGCCCCGGACATCGCCGGAAAGGGTATCGCCAACCCATTGGGCGCGATTGCTTCAGTCGCTATGTTGCTGCGCCATTCGGCAGGCATGCACCACGAGGCCGATGATTTAGAGACGGCCATTCATCACGTCCTCAACGCCGGTCATCGTACGGCAGACATTGTCGGCGAAAAACCGCAACACAGTACCGGCACTAGGGAGATGGGCGAGTTGGTGGAGCACGCCTTCGTGGCCATGCTGGACCGGCGCTTTGCCTATCACGCTGTTTAAAATGGAAAAGATGTCACAACGGACCCTGTTCGAAAAAATCTGGGACAGCCATGTGGTCTGCCCGGGGCCGGAAGGCTCCTTCATCATTTACATAGATCTGCATCTGGTGCACGAAGTTACCTCTCCCCAGGCATTTGAAGGCCTGCGGCTGGCGGGAAGAAAGATTCGCCGCCCCGACCTTACCTTTGCCACTATGGACCACAATGTTCCCACCACTCGCGAGACTCGCTCGCACATCACAGACGTGCTCGCCCTTTCTCAAGTGGACGCCTTGCGTAAAAGCTGCCGGGAATTTGGCGTTGAGTTGTTTGATCTGGATTCGCCGAATCAGGGCATCGTCCATGTGATCGGGCCGGAACTGGGACTCACGCAGCCCGGTAAGACCATCGTTTGCGGCGACAGCCATACCAGCACCCATGGGGCCTTTGGCGCCCTGGCCTTCGGCATTGGAACTTCAGAGGTCGAGCATGTGATGGCCACCCAATGCCTGTTGCAGAAGAAGCCCAGGACGATGCTGGTGCAATTTGCCGGAGCCCCCGCGGCGGGAGTTACGTCGAAAGACCTGATTCTGGCCTTGATCGCCCGCATTGGAACAGACGGGGCCGCCGGCCACGTGATCGAGTATTCCGGTGACGCCATACGCGCGCTCTCCATGGAGGCGCGGATGACCGTCTGCAACATGAGCATTGAAGCCGGTGCGCGCGCAGGCATGATCGCCCCCGATGAAACCACTTTTTCCTATCTACTTGGCCGTCGGTTTGCGCCCAAGGGAACCAAGTGGGAAGAGTCTGTGCATGATTGGCGGACCTTGAAGAGTGATTCCGGTGCGCGCTTCGATTCAACAGTGGAGATTGATGCTTCAGTTCTTGCGCCTTTTGTCACCTGGGGAACCAACCCGGCGATGGCGGCGCCTGTGGATGGCGAAATACCTGATCCGAACCAGGCTGCCAATGATTCCGAGCGAAATGGAATGGTGCGCGCATTGGAATACATGGCGCTCACACCCGGGACGCGGATTGCAGATATCCATCTGGACCGCGTGTTTATCGGATCCTGTACCAACGCGCGCCTGGAAGATATTCGCGCTGCCGCCAGGGTGATCAAGGGATACAAAATATCGAGGAAGGTGCAGGCCCTGGTGGTCCCCGGCTCACAGACTGTAAAGCACCAGGCCGAGCGCGAAGGCCTGGACAGAATTTTTGTGGATGCCGGCTTTGAGTGGCGCGAGTCCGGCTGCTCCATGTGCCTGGGAATGAATCCGGACAAGCTGAACCCGGGCGAGCGCTGCGCCTCCACCAGTAACCGCAACTTTGAAGGACGCCAGGGCGCCGGCGGGCGCACCCATCTGGTCAGCCCAGCCATGGCCGCCGCCGCCGCCGTGGCAGGACATTTTGTGGATGTACGCAACTGGGAATATAAAGACTGAACTAAGAACAAAGCAGAAGAGCATTAGAGGACCCTTAGGATCACGGAGGAAAGAGCCAAGAGCCAAGGGCCAAAGGCCAAAGGCTAAGGGCCAAGAGCTAATATGCAACCCTTTACCCAACACACTGGATTCGTCGTTCCCCTGGAGCGCGAAAACGTTGATACCGACCAGATCATCCCCAAGCAGTTCCTTAAGCGCATTGAGCGCACTGGCTATGGCGACTTTCTCTTTTATGATTGGCGCTACCACGAAGGAAAGCCAAACCGGGATTTTATTTTGAATGCAGAACAATATGGGGGAGCTACGATCCTGGCAGCAGGCAGGAATTTTGGCTGTGGTTCGTCGCGCGAGCACGCGGTTTGGGCGTTGCGCGACTATGGCTTTCGCGTGATTGTTGCTCCATCGTTCGCTGATATCTTTACTACCAATTCCGCAAAAAATGGCCTTTTGCTGGTGACTCTCGACTCAGCGGAGATTGCTGCAATAATGTCTCGCGCCGCAGCAGGCGCTTTCAACCTGAGCGTGGACCTGGAAAGCTGCACGATTTCGTCTGCTGACGGCTTTGCCACAAAGTTCACCGTGGATCCCTTCACGCGTACCAGCCTGTTGCTGGGCATGGATGAGATTGGAATGACCTTGCAGCACGAAGCTGAAATTGCCATCTACGAAAAATCTCACCGCTGCTTACCTGATTGACCGATTCAAACAACAAGTAGAAAAGCCTCGCCGCACGGCGAGGCTTAATACAGATCAAGCAAACAGAAGACTAATCGTGGTGGTGATGATGATCGGCGCCGGGGAGTTCGTCATCCTCATCCTCAGTCGACCGGATCTGCCCGCGGACTTCACCAGCGGGGAAGTTCTTTGAGTGCACATTCACGTAAGTAACATGGCTGACGATTGCACGAACCGCATCCGTGATGTCACCGGCGGGAACTCCCTGTGACGCTGCGATATTGGTTACATCAGCAGCGGACACGGTGCGCGACACAGTGCCAGAGTGGGTAGCGTCGTCAGGGCACGCGGGCGTGCCTGCCGGCCCATTGCCCAGGTTGCTGCACAGGAAAATTGAGACATTGCCACTGGTTTTCGATGCCCCAATGTGAATGTGCGATTGCAGCACCGCGCTCGACAGGTTTTTGTAGGTTAACGTGTAGGTAATGGTCGAGTCATTGTTGATGGTGGCCGTGAAGGTACCGGTTGCGTTCGTTATGACTGTTCCTGCCACGACTTCCTGAATTCCAGTCAGACTGGCGCGTAGCTCGGTCTTCTCAGCCGCGCCCAGTGTTGCGCTAATTACTAACACGCTCAGTGCTACGAGCAAGAGTTTCTTGGTGTGTAGCCTCTTCATCGTCTATTTTTCTCCTTAAGTGTCAAAAAGTGTCAAAAACTTTTGAGGGTCTAACTTTTTTGTGGGGAGCCTAAGGACTTCGGAAAGCTAAATGCAGTTTGGCTCGCCTGGAAACGGTGCAACTCTCATTCCAACCGGGCAGGGTTCACGTTAATTCTGAATGAAATGTGTTACTTGTTGAAAAGAAAAGACTTGGTCGCGCAATCGACAGTCCCAGGGCAGCTAATTGGGATAGCGGCGGATGCTGCGGATGTGGGCAAAACTGTAGATTCCAGAGGTTTTGCCTACAGAAACTTGTAAACGTCTACCGCAAAGTTCCATGCTCCTCTGCATGGGACCGATGCCGCGTTGGAGAGCGGAGGAGAAACCCGAAGAGGCCAACAAGGCGCACCAATTCTTAAGCCGCTTTAAGCAGTCAATAACAATAGCTTATTCATCGGGCGTGCGTGTTTTACGCCAGCGGCGTCTTAGTTGCCGCTCTTAACCGGCGCGCTCATCGGCATCGGCAATCTTCCGTCTGCGCCGCTGGTCAGCGCCATAAATTGCGGGTCTTCACGCAACGACGCAAAGACCGCATCCACCCGGGCCTCCATCATCTCCTTGGCGCGGACTGACTGATAGCGCTCATATTCAAAGAAGTGGCGTTTCAGCAGGGAAAGCGCTTTCTCTTTCTGGCCGGCCTGAGCATAGATGGCTGCCAGGTTATAGGAAGCGGGCAGGATGGATTCATTTTCGCGTGCAATCTTCAGTGCCTGTTCACCCTTTCCATTCTGAGCCATAAAGGCGGCAGCGAAGGTCAGGTTGAAAGGATCTTTGGGGTCGAGGGCCAGGGCTTTTTCGGTATAGTAATTCGTTTTGGCTGCATCTCCTTCAGAGTTCCAATAGACAGCCAGATTGCGGTAGGCCAGCGCCAGTGGATACTCACGAACGGAGTCTTCCATCAACGCCAGACCTTTCTTGAATTCGCCTTCATGGATCGTCATCTTGCCCAGTCCATGCAGCGCGACTGCGCGCGATAGGGGGTCGGCAGGCATATTGAGGATTGCTTCAAAAGTGGTGCGCGCCTTGGCCCAGTCACCAATATGATGGCGGTAAAGTTCGCCCAGATAACGCAACGGAGCCGGATCAGCGGGATCCATATTGTGCGCCTCTGTGTACAGCCGTTCAGCTTCCACGTATTTGGCCGCATCCTCCGCCTTGAGGCCATTGCGCATCACACGCTCGATCTCAGCGTTCAACTTGCGGTCGAGAATCGGCGCATTGGGAACGTCCGCCACGGTGACTCCCAGCTTCTTAAGTTCCTTGGCCGCGTCCTTGGCTTTGCCCGGGAACATGCATTTCTGGTCATAGACTCCGCGATACAGCTGGATTGCGCCCTGAGAATCGCCAGACTTCGCTTTCTCCTTGGCATTATCCATCTGCTTCTTAACCGATTCCTCACGAGACTTGATTTCCGTCTCGAGCAGCTTTTCTACTTGATCAACCTTGAGATAGCCGTCCTTGTTCTCGGCCTTCGCGAGCATTTTTCCATCCGGCTCGGCCAGCACCGCGACCGGCGGTTTTTGATCTCCTATGAATTTCTTTCCCAGCGGCGTATGGAAATCCACGATTCCCATGGCAACGCACTGTTGCGAATAGGTAGAGAGCACGCGTGAAAAGCGCAGGCTGGACTTCTCCAGTTCAGCTTGTGACGACGGCAGCCAATACACGGCCAATCCCTGGCTTGGCGGGGGATCGCTCGGCTGCACGAGCTTCCACGGAACCGGGTAGGTCTGCTGCGCATTCGTATTCCCACCCATGGAGCCGCCACCCATCCCGCCCATACCCCCACCGCCGCCTCCTCCGCAGGTAGCCCACTCCTGTGGGACGAGCATGAGGACCATAAGCAACACTGACATCAGGCGGACGGGTGAGGTTCTGTTTTTCATGGGCGAAATTATAAATCAGCTTCCCTGCCGCGGGAAGCGGCAGCCGATAGAAAAGCCTAAATCGCTGCTCTGTCAGGCAGATGGATGATGTCCTGAACGGCGCGAAGTTGTTGGTTTTCCTATTACCCGGTCCCCGATGAACCGATCTACTTATTGATGTCTTCCTTAGCCTCAAGGCGCTTGACCAGGGCTTCGATCGCCGGCCTGTTCTGGTCTCCCGCGCCCGTGGCTGCCAGCTTCATCTCTTTCACTGCAGAATCGAAATCACCTTTAGCGCAAGCCAGGCGTGCTGCTTCGTTATGCGCCAGCCAGTGGTCTGGGTACTTCTTGATGTTGGCGCGGTAGACAGAGAATGCCTCCTCCTGCTTGCCCTGCAACTGGAGTTGCCGGCCGTAGACGTGGATCTGGATCGCGGTGCCCATCCCCAGGGCTTTGTTGCGGGCCGCTGTGGCCTCGTCTTTGCGGTTGAGCGTGTCCAGGATGCGCGCCTTCGTCAGCAGATTCTCAAAGCGCTCCTCAACCTGGATGGACTGGTTGGCATACTTGAGGGCTTCTTCCGGGTTGAGCTTGTTATCGGCCAGGTAATTGGCAGCTTCCTCCCAGGATGGCCATTCGTACTGGGCGCGTCCGCGAAGCTGGTTGTGCAGGCTCTCCTCGACGATCGCAGGCGTATTCACTTCCACCTTGATCGGAACTGCGATTTTGTCCCAACGCATGACTATGGTGGCGGCGTTTGGCTTCGGATCATCGAAATCGAAGGTCAAAGCTTCGTGCATTTCGTCCGGATGTGATTTCACTGTTACCCGAAGCGCGTCCTCCGCCTGATCGTAAGAAAAGCTGCCCCAGGAGCTGGTGTTCTTGGAGAAGATGACGGTCCAATCGCTCTCGCCGGGAATCATGTGCAGACCGTAGGTACCTTTCGCCAGCACCTTTCCCTCAATCGTGACCGGATCGCTGAATTCGATCGTGGTGTTCTCATTGGCGCCCGCCCGCCATACCTTTCCATAAGGCTCAAGGCCGCCAAACACTTTGCGTCCTTTCACCAGCGGACGGTGATAGCGGATGGTGATGTTAGTGATGCCGACCCTCTGGCTGACCTGGGCGCGCTGGCTGTCGCGCGGCAAATCAAGCAGCGCCGATTGCGCTCTGGAAGGGGTAGCGTTGGTGAGGAATGCTGCAATCACGAACGTGGCAAGCAGAATGTATCTGCGCATGGAAGCACCTCTGAATTCGAAAGCTTAGACGGAGCGTCAGGGGAAATGGTAGCAAACCCTGCGGTTGTCTACGAGCGATGTAAGGAAACCCTCAGGCGCTCATCGTCGCTAACCGGCATGCTTTGGGTTACTCGACAGCGACACAGAAGAACTCCGCCAGGTAGCGCTACGTGTGAGCCTCGTCTTTTATGCAACTCTCAAATACTTTTTTCTGTTGGCCAATTTCCGAAAAAGGACAAGAAAACCTCACGGCTGTTCCAGCCACGGACCGTTGAAAGAACGGACAATAGTAGCCATTCCGGTCCGAGGCCTCAGTTTTACCGCGTGGCCCAGTAATAGGTATTAGCTCGGGTATTTTCTTTCTGCTGATGAAATTCTGAACTGTCTTGGCGCGGAATGAGGTCGCTTTTGGGTTGCATGATTGAGCCAGTGTTGCCAATGTCTGGAAGCACCCGTCCGCCATGGACCGGTTAATCACCTCTGGTTTCCTCCCCATGGAATCACAGAATTGGAAGGTTCCATTCAAGTGTTCTGCGTCTGCCGGATAAACGGATAACAGGGCCGTATTGACCAGGCCGTTCAGGTAGCTTTCATCTACTGGGCGTCCCTGCGCCGTATATGCCTGCACAATTCTGTGAAGAAACTCGATGTGGCCGCTGACAAGCTCGGTGACTTCTTCGAAGGCCAGAATCTTTACATTATTTTGAAGAGTGCCGGCCCGTTTCTTAATTGAAACCAGATTGTCAAATACTCTTTCACTAGGTGAGGGTATTTCGTCCAGGGAGCCGGTAATGAACAGATCTGGATTCTGCACCCGTGAGCCGAGTGCGGCGACTGGGTTCGTTCCACTCTTTGGGATCCAACTGCGCTGTGAAGCGGTTAGAATCTCAAGCGCGGGTGAAATCGGAAGATTGTCAAACATGCCTCCATCGGAAAAAATCTTTTCCGGGTCCCCTAACCCTGGAAAGATCTGGTCTTCCTTGCGTGGAGCAAAAACTGCAGGAAAGGCGCTGGAAGCCAGGCACGCGTTTACAAAATCATAACTTTGGCGGTCAAAGCGATAGCGCCCGAACAGCACCGGCTGTTCATTGCGCAAGTCAGTAGAGGTGCCGAAAATCGCGATTTTGCTCTTCTGGTACGGCTGGCTGTCGAACATGTCGTAGCCCAGCATGCTGCCCAACAATGTTCGGGCCGTTGGTTCCAATAATGACGCCCCCATCACAGCGTCCACAATGTCTAATCGTTGCAGCGTTTCGTTTCTTACCCCAGCCACCAGCAAGTGGAGGGCATTGGTAAAATGGCCGGCCACAAATTCGGCGGCAATCCTGGCAGTTTCGCCATGAGGGATCAGCAGAATGTCGGAAATAGCATCGATGAGAACTGGAGGTGTGCCAGTCACAGCAAAGCCGGGATCGGATTGGGTCCCTTCTAATATTTTTTTTCTAAGCTCGTAAGGCGCGAGGTCTACGCTTCTGCTTCGAATGCCCAGTTCACGCGCAGCATTCTTCAAGGTCTTGGTAAAGGCGATACGTTGGTCCGATTGTTGGAATGCGTCGGCAAGCGCGCCTAAAACACCAAGGGAATCTTTGCGTGTCGTTGCGGCTAGTGTCGCCGCCAGAGCCGCGCCCACCAGGGTGCCAACTGAAGCGCCGACCACTAGATCCGGCTTTACATCCAGTGCCAGCATGGCGTTGACCATGCCGGCGTGAAATGGACCGCGGAATACTCCGCCACTGGCCACAAAAACAATTCGCGGCTCCTCGCTTGTCAGTTGCGGGAACTGAATATCGAGATCGTTCCTGTCCCTCCAGGCCTTTATTTCCTGGTCGTCGAAGACTGCTTTTCTGCCCGAGTCACGGCTGGCTTTCAGGTGCTTGTCGCAATGCTCGCAGATTTCCGGAAGGCCCGATTTTCCGTTGACGCGGGGGTCCTTTTGCTTGCGCAGCAAGGTCAGAAATCGTGGGCACTCTACGCCGTCTTTGCTGATCTCGTTGATTTGCACGGCATATAGCTGCTGCAGCGTGGATTTGCAGCCCGCCGCTGCATGCCGCAAGACCTCATCTCTCCTGGGGGCGATTGGGTTGCTGAAGCTGAGGTCTGAGTCGGGGGAAATGTGGTCGGCGAATATGGGGAAGATAGGCGGTGACGGGGCTTCCTTCAATACTTCGTCGCCGGCGCCGCCTGGCAAATCCCCAAGCAAGTCCTGGCTCACCCGGGCCAGGCGCGCGATAAAGTTAGTTTGGTCAATCTCCAGGTTGATGTCCCGGCGCTGTGCCAGGCGCAGGCTCAGAAAGGCAACATCAATAATATTATCCAGTTTCTGTTGGGGTTGATTCGTTTTCTGCTGGGATTGGTCCATCTCCGCTGCTTTCGCAGGCACGTTATAGACCACGTGTACTCTCGCCTGGGCAGGACTTTGACTGCTCAGAAAGGTTGCGATAGCTTGTTGCGGAGTTTTCTGTCTGACGTGGTCCTCGTAATTTCGGCGTATGAAATTGAAAAACGCCGGTAACGGATTGTGGCGCACGATAGAGGCATCAACCAGGTCCAGTGAATCGATCGCCGGATCACTCTTGTACCACACCTTGACTTCAGGGCCGCACGCTGTGTAAGGGTCCACGATCCCCGGCACGGCGAGCGTGGCCCGAAGAACATCCGCCACCTTGGGCTTGGAGGCGACGTTGGCCCAGAGCTGGTTGTTCAATGCCGGCTCCGTTCCCAGGCTTTGCAGGGGAGTGGCTACCAGGACCAGCGGAAAGGGTTCATTGGTCAGGAGCGGAGAATCCGCATTGTCACTGAATAGCGAACTGAGTGCCCATTTCAAGTGATAGTCATGGACCAGGTGCTTCTCCATTTTCACTCGCTTCAGGAGAGACTTGATGAATTCGTCGCGTACCTCAGGCGCTAGAGCCAGCGCAACCACGACCAGTGTTAACACGAGTACGATAAGGCTCGGTATCAAGGGGTGGCCCAGAAGTCCTTCCAGCAGATCGAGCGAAATTTGCCACCAGGTCCAGTGATCATGGCTGCCCAGCGGCCAGTCCTTGTCTACGAAGACTCTTTGAAGCAGATCTGTATGCACCACGACTGTAAAGGCGGTTACGAAGACGACACTGCACAGAAGCGGCACCGCGCGAAAAGGAAATTTTCCTTTCATAGGAATCCACCAGGTGGCCAATGAGGTGGTGAAGAATAACCACATGATGCCCGCCGCGAACGCAAAAGGCACGTGGTACCAACCGTTCCGTCCCAGATAGGTCAGTGAACTCAAAGCAAGAATTGTCGTATACACCTGAAGCACCGCAAGCAGAGCGAAGCTGGACGCATACAATGGCCAGCCGAAGAGCGGTGGTTGGGCCACCGCTCGCGCCGCGCTACGCAGGTGAAACCACCATGCCGGCAGGGCGGGTCGGTGCGGATCGTCCTGTCTTGAAATCAAACTGAGAAAAGTAACCTGTAGCAATCCAAGCCCGGCAATGGAAATGAATGTAAACCAGACCGGGCCCGCAGGATTTTCCAGGTGGTCAGGTGCGACAGTCCCGCGGCCGGCCAAAAATAGGGCCCAGACAAGAAGGTTCGCAGCGAACAGGCCGATTGTAACCACGGTCACCACACCATAACAAAATCTGAGCCAGCCATTCTGCCATTCCCGTAGCCAGCGTAGGGCAGTCGTCCAATGAAACTGACAGAATGGCGAGACTGGCTCTTCTCTCCATTTCTCAAATTTGTAATCGGGAAAACGGGCCGGAACGCGGACTACGTGCAGGATCAAGGAGACCAAGACTGCCAATTGCCACAGTTTTGCTTCCAGAAAGCGCACGATCTTTGAAGACGGATACTTCTCTTTTGAGCGGACGTAGGAGACCAGGGTGTTGGCGATTGTGCTGACCCGAATGGGCAGCTTGGCCAGCCAATGACCGAGCTTCACCAGCAGATAGAGTTCGGCTCTTGCCGCAAGTTCCAGGGTCTTCCAGTGCTGCTGAAGATCTGGATCGGCAATCGTATCGGGCCCTGGATCTTGAATGGGCGGGAGTTCAGCAACGAAGTCTGCCGGGTCCGGAATACCCTTCCAGAGCACGTCAAACGGGCGATGGGTGATGAATGAGAGATACTTGCGAAAGAACTTCCACCGGGCCGCTTCGATGGCGCCATCCTTCAGTTTGCTTTTTTTCGCGGCGCAGAGATCAGCGTAGGACCGCTGCATGACAGCCGCTGACAGCGTGCCAAGAGATATCCCGGCAACCACTTGGGGAGGCTCGCGATCCGCCGCCAGATAAGCATGGATTGCTCCGGCCCCGAAGCTGGCTCCGGGAAAACCAGGAGTAAAGCATAGCGCGTCTTTTCCGTCTCTCGGATCGCTCCTGATCGAATGAGTTTCCACGGGAGGGTTGGAACACTGAGGTTTATGTCCAATGGGTTGCGTGTCGTTTATATCTGGCAAGGTAACACCTCAAAAAGGGAATCGCATCAACCAGCTGCCTCTTTACTTTCACTCTCAGGGGCAGCCGTCGGCACAGCGGCCGCTACAGGGCACATCCACACTTTGGGGGATCTTTTTAAGGCACGAAGAGTTTATGGAGAAGACTTTACCCACGCTTTTAATTGGGCGAACTTTACTAGTTCGATGTTCACAATGCAAGTGCTTTTTTAGGTTCGCGTCTGCTGCTGGTATCCCCATTCCGGAACGGCTCACGATCAGGGTTCTGTGTCACGAGCTAAAACGTGAAGGGAAGGCCATTCCCTTTTCCAATCGTCTACTGCTGATTCTGGAAAGAAGGTGCCCGAGAGTAGAGCAGAGAGGAGCGAAGATCCTCTTTAGAACAAAGTCACCCACATATTAGACATTCGGATGCTTAGTTTAGAGCATTTTTATAACTGATGTAGACTGTCGCGACACCTGATCTATATCAGCCCCAATCACCCTTGCAGGGGTGGTTGCATGAACCAGAAACTTAACGTCTTGTCATTCTGAGGCCCGTTTTTTGGGCCGAAGAATCCCGAGGATGTTACCCACTGAATCGCTGTTTCTGGGAGTTCTCCCCTAGCCGCTGGTCCCTCCGCCTTCTTTGTTCGTTATCAACAAGTTGTACGGGAGGTTCTGGAGGGGGCACCAATTCATTCGTGCCGGCCAAGTTTACTTGGGGCTCGAAACAGCCTACACCTTATTCCCCATCGCAACTTCAGTCAAAAGTGACAGCATCGCGTCTCTGTCTCCAGCATTCAGGAGCCGTTCACGAAATCCTTCATCCATGAGATTGCGTGCCAACCGGGAAAAAATGCGCAGGTGGGCGCTGCTGTCGCCTGATTCGCGTGCCGCCAGAAGAATCACGATCTGCACCGGATTGCCGTCGAGCGCACCCCATTCAACCGGATTCTTGAGCCTGAGAACGGCCATGGAACCGGCATTGACCGCATCGGTCTTGCAGTGAGGAACAGCGAAACCGTGACCCAGGCCGGTCGAATACACTGATTCGCGGGCCCAGATTGCTTCCTCCAGGCGATCGGGGTCAACCGTTCTGCCCTGGACATAAAGCGCGTCAACCATCTCGCGAATCGCTTCTTCCTTACTGTCAATCGCGTTATTCACAAGAACCAGTTCGCGCTCCAGCAGGCCGCGCGCAGCGCCGGCCGGTTCACGATCCAGCACCGATTCAACCTCCGCCGCTCGCGGGCAGCCCAGGGCCTGGGACAGCAATCCCTGGCCCTCAGCCAGGGAATACCCTGCAATGTGCTCCTTAATAGAAGGAATCTCCGCAGCAGGAATGCTGATTTCATCCAGACCCAGCGCCAGCAGCAGCGGAAGATTGCGCGGGTCCGCGGCCATGTCTCCGCAAAGGCCAATCCACTTCCCATGCTTGTGGACGCCCGCTACGATCTGCTGCAAGAAGTTGAGAAAGCCGGGCTCTCTCACATTGGCCAGGCCCGACACGCGGGCGTTGCCGCGATCAGCGGCAAAAAAATATTGGCTGAGATCATTGGTCCCGAGGCTGAAGAAGTCGAGTTCACGGCAAAGCTGGTCCAGCATAAAGGCAATCGAAGGTACTTCAATCATGATTCCAACCGGTATCCGGCGGTCAGGTGGAATTTGCAGCTCCCCGCGTACTTGCGCCAGCTGTTCCTTGAACCAGGTGACTTCACCAATGTTGGATACCATGGGGACCATGACCTGAACATGGCCAAACGCGGAGGCCCGTAGGATTGCCCGCAGTTGAGTCCGCAGCATTTGCTGGTGCTCGACATAAACGCGAATGCCGCGACGCCCGAGAAACGGATTATCTTCTGCCGCCATCCTGAGGAAGGGAAGAGGTTTGTCTGCGCCGATATCGAAAGTACGGAAAATGACCGGCTTATTGTTGGCAGCCCTAACGGTTTGCGCATAGGTCTGGAACTGCTCTTCTTCAGTAGGAACCCGGTCTCGCTCCAGAAACAGCATCTCCGTGCGGAACACTCCTATGCCCTCGGCGCCATTTTGGAAAGCCGATTCGGCTTCTTTGGCCGATGACACGTTCGCTGCTACTTCAATCGCGTGGCCATCGCTTGTAGCAGCCGGCCTGGCCCCATAGCGCGACAAGGCGGCCTTTCTTCGCTGCGCCGTCCGCGATTCGCGCTCGTAGAATTTGCCCACTGCGGGCGTCCACTCAGCGACCAGGAAGCCCCGATTCGCGTCCACCAGGATCTCTGTTTCCGGGGCCAGGGTATGCGCGCCCTTTACTCCTACCAGCGTAGGGATTTCCATGGCACGCGCCAGAATTACAGTGTGTGATGTAGTCCCAGCCGATTCCAGCACCAGCGCCCGGATCCACTTTCGATCAAGAGCCAGCAGTTGCTGTGGCGTGAGATTTTCGGCTACCACCACGGAGCTTTCTGTTAATTTCAGTCCTGAGTCCGGCTTTGCGCCGGAAATGTTTTCCAGCAGTTGCAGGCAGATGTCCTGGATATCCAGGGCCCGCTCGCGCGTGTACGGGTTGTCGGATTGGCGCAAGAGGTCCCCGAAAAAGCTGTTTGCTTGCACGATTGCCTGCTCGGCGGAGTGTCCGTGAGTTACTTCCTCCAGCAGTTTGGCCATCAGGGTTGCGTCATCCAGCATGGCAAGATGCGCCTGAAGAATGGCGCATTCAGTCGCAGATACTTCTTCCAGCAGTTTCTTCTGCATGCGAGCGTGCACGGCAGTAATAGCGCTGCTGATTTGCTCTTTCTCCCGTGCCGGATCGAGGGTCTTCTCGGACGTGGACTCCGCTGACAGGGTGATCTTGCCGGCGATTACAGCCTTTCCGTGACCGATCCCCCGGCTTACTGCCAGCCCAAAACAAGCTCGCACGCCCGCTGCTCGAAGCGCGCGTGGCAGCTCCCGCGGTTTGGCGTGCTTCAAGGTGTCGGGCAGCGGCACGTCGAACGCAGGCAATTCGTTCTCGATAAAACTCTGCAAAGCCGCGCTTGCGGCCTGCTCGTCTGCGCCATGCACTCGCACCGAGCATTCGTCGTTCGGGCGGATGTCTGCGGCAATCATGGACAAGACGCTCTTCAAATCGGCAACCGATCCGTTGCGCAGGTTGGTGAGAGCAAGCTCAGAAATGAAATTGTTGGCTGCTGCTGCCAGATGGCTGGCGGGACGGGCATGAATGCCGTTGGGCAAAGGGCAGATGAACGTAAATTCCCGAGCCATGATGTTCGTAAAATCTACCATGGAGCGCACCGAGGGACCCCTGTCATCAGGAATGGTGGTACACGGCGCGCCCTGGAAGTTCAAGATGCAGAACTCCATTCCTCAACTGCGCTCTTACGTCCACAAGAGAATCCAACATCGTATCTGCCGCCGTCAATTCAGTTGCCGGATAGGTGGTCTTCAGCGCAACCACTCGCATCCCGGCAGCTTTGCCGGCCTGTATACCCGCCGGAGTGTCTTCAAACACCAGGCAGTCTGCCGGCGCAAAGCCTAGAAGGGCAGCGCCTTTCAAATATGGCTCAGGTGAAGGCTTGCCTTCTGCCACATCATCGGCGGTAATGAGCCGCTCAGGCACGGAAAGCCCGGCACACCGCAATCGCGCGGACGCCAGAGCAGCCGTTGCAGAAGTAACAATGGCGAAGCGGTCGGGCGGAATACCGCCTAACAACTCCGGCGCGCCGGGAATGGCGACGACTCCTTCGGTATCGTTGATTTCCATATTCTCAACTTTGAAATTCTCCTGCTCCGCATTCAATTGAGGCGCAATGCTGCGGATGGTCTCGATGCTGCGCCGTCCATGGGCATTGTCCATGACACGATCGGGATCTATGTTGTGCTCAAGCGCCCACTTGCGCCATACGCGCTCCACGGCCAGAGTGGAATCAACAAGAACTCCGTCAAGATCGAAGAGAATGGCTTGGCTGGTGAGGACCACGGTTCAGGATATCAGCCCGAAGGCAGGCGAGCTCAATGGGTGTAATTCCTCTTCCACAGCTAGCCTACTTTCCAGCGCAAAAATAGTGATTTTAAGTCCGCTGAATTGCTACCTGAGAGTTCATGGAGGAAACTCGGATGTTGTTTTAGCAACCGAACTGGCTCGTACAAATCATCGCTTGGACCAGGGTC
>Ga0209168_10000131_pt1 | contig 83019 bp, 66 predicted proteins | sample Coa_R1_FD_187156 | JGI IMG/M metagenome (GOLD analysis project Ga0209168, IMG submission 187156) | Surface soil microbial communities from Centralia Pennsylvania, which are recovering from an underground coalmine fire - Coalmine... | ecosystem: Environmental > Terrestrial > Soil > Unclassified ...
AGAATCAGTGTCGCGCCCGGCACAACGGCCAGCTTTCCGCGCAAGCGGTTGATCACGTCGTCGGCGGACGCATAATGGCAAGACTCCCAGAAGTGCTGTCTTTGGCACGGACCCCGTTCCTCGAGCGGTTTCAGCATCACGAAGAATCGACCCTGGTTCAGAGCGCTTCCTCCACCTGTGAAACCTCCCATGGTGTCGACCGCAGGATCTTTCAGCACTATGGCTGCGTACCGCTTAATCTTGTCGCTCATCGACTGGAACGAGATGTCCTGAGCTCCAATTACCGTTCCCTGAATTCGCCCTGTATCCTGCTGCGGAAAGAAGCCCGTCGGCACTTTGAAATAAAGGAAAATGCTCAGCGCCGCGACCGCAATGGTCACCACCCCGGTCACCGGCTGGTGCGCGAGGACCCACCGCAGAGCGTGAGTGTAGATGGCTAGAATCCGGTCGAAACACCACTCGCTGGCTCGGTAAAAGATATTGTGCTTTTCGGTCTTCCCATGCCTCAGGAATTTCGCGCACATCGTCGGGGTTGTAGTTAGCGAAACCACGAGAGAAACCCCAATCGCGATGCTGAGCGTGACCGCAAATTCGCGGAATAGGCGTCCCACGATCCCACCCATCAGCAGCAGCGGAATGAACACGGCCACTAGCGACGTGCTCATCGAAAGAACTGTGAATCCAATCTCGGCCGCTCCTTTAAAGGTCGCTTGCACAACATCCATGCCTTGTTCCACGTAGCGCGTGATATTTTCGAGGACCACGATAGCGTCATCGACAACGAAGCCCGTCGAAATGGCCAAAGCCATCAGCGAAAGATTGTCGAGGCTGTACCCTAGCAGGTACATCGCCCCAAAAGTACCGACCAGCGAGAGTGGCACCGCGATGCTCGGAATGATCGTTGCTCGCGCCGTGCGCAGGAAGAGGAACACAACCAGAATTACAAGGACGATCGAAATCAGAAGCGTACCCTCGATATCTTTCACCGAAGCGCGGATCGTCGTCGTGCGATCCATCAAAACTGAGAGATGGATAGAGGGAGGAATTGAGGACTGGAGATACGGCAACAGTGACTTGACCCGGTCCACGGTATCAATGATGTTCGCTCCCGGTTGCCGAAAGACTGGTATCACGATGCCCGGTTTCCCGTTCACCAGCCCCAAGTTTCGCAAGTCAGCAACATCATCCTCAACCGTGGCTACATCACCGAGTCGCACCGCCGCACCATTGCTATAGGTCACAATCAATGGACGGTACTGCTCTGCGGTAAACAACTGGTCGTTGTCGCTGAATGTATACACCATCGAACCACTCGTAACCTTGCCCTTCGGGTGGTTCGCATTCGCGGCGTTCAGCGCGTTACGTACGGTGTCCAGGCCGATTCCAAGCTTGTTCAATAAAGTCGGATTGACTTCGACCCGCACTGCCGGTTGGGACGCGCCCCAAACAAAAACCTGCCCGACTCCCGGCACCTGCGACAGCTTCTGCGACAGGATCGAGTCCGCGGCATCGTACATCTGCGGTACCGTTGTTGTATCTGAGGTCAGCGCCAGCAATAAGATAGGCGCGTCCGCCGGATTTACTTTGCGGTATGTCGGATTGCTTGGCAGGTTCGCCGGTAGCTGGCTCCGGGCCGCATTGATCGAAGCCTGTACATCGCGAGCAGCAGCGTCGATATTGCGGTTGAGGTCGAATTGCAGCGCGATGCCCGTGCTGCCCAGTTGGCTCGACGACGTCATCTGATTCACCGCGGCGATGCGCCCAAACTGACGTTCCAGCGGCGTTGCCACCGCCGAGGCCATCGTTTGCGGATCGGCTCCCGGTAAACCTGCTCCTACGCTGATCACCGGGAAATCCATTTGCGGAAGCGACGCGACCGGCAGGAAATTAAACGCAAGGATTCCCGAGAGCAACAACGCCGCCGCCAACAGCGACGTGCCAATCGGTCTGCGAATAAATGGAGCCGAAATGCTCATCGTGCAATCATCATGCTTCGTCCACGTTCAATCAGTTTCAGTCCGCCGACATCGGCTCCGGCGGAATCTCGTTGCCGATTCGATAACGAGAAAATCTTTGCGCCACCCGGTCGAACCACAAATAAACCACCGGCGTGGTGTACAGCGTTAGCAACTGGCTCAACAGTAATCCGCCCACGATGGTGATACCTAGGGGCCGTCGTAATTCCGCCCCAGTGCCGGTACCCAGAGCAAGCGGCAACCCACCCAGCAGAGCCGCCATGGTCGTCATCATGATCGGCCGGAAACGGAGCAGGCACGCTTGGTAAATGGCTTCCTCGGGCGGCTTGTGTTCAATGCGCTCGGCCTCGAGTGCGAAATCGATCATCATGATGGCGTTTTTCTTCACGATGCCGATCAGAAGAATGATCCCTATGAGCGCAACCACAGTCAGATCGTTGCCTGTAATCATCAGCGCCAGAATTGCTCCCACCCCAGCCGAGGGCAGCGTGGAAAGAATCGTTATCGGGTGGATGTAGCTCTCGTACAATACACCCAGCACGATGTAAACCGTGATCACCGCTGCCAGAATCAGGAACGGTTCTGTCGCCAGGGAATTCTGGAATGCTGCGGCTGTACCTTGAAACGAGGCATGGATGCTCGGCGGCAGCTGAATGTCTTTCTCCGCCTGCTGAATCGCTTTAGTCGCATCTCCTAGCGACGAGCCCGGCGCCAGATTGAATGACAGGGTGACGACGGGAAATTGCCCCTGATGATTCACTGCGAGAGAGGTACTCGCTGACTTCATGCGCGTAAATGTCGAGATCGGCACCGGCGCTCCACTGGTCGTGACCGCCGCTCCATTTGCCGTTGGGGCCCCTGTGTTCGCTGTGACTACGCTGGGCCGTATGTAGATGTCTCGCAGGTTGGCAGGATCCTGGGCGAAATTCGGCAACACTTCCAGAATTACGTGATATTGATTCAACTGGGTGAAGATCGTCGAAACCTGTCGCTGTCCGAACGCGTCATACAGTGTGTTGTCGATCGCTTGTGGAAAGATCCCCAGCCGCGATGCTGTGTCGCGGTCGATGGTGACGTTGGTTCTCAGTCCGTTATTCATCTGGTCGGTCGCTACATCCCGCAACTCCGGCAGCGTCTGCAGCTTGGCGACCAGCTTCGGAGTCCACTGCGCCAGTTCCTGGGCATCCGCATCTTCGATCGAATACTGGAACTGTGTCCGGCTCACTCGGTCTTCCACCGTCAAATCCTGCACTGGCTGCATGTACAGCGTAATACCGTCCACCTTTGCCAGCGCTGGCTGCAGTCTGCGTATGATCGCCGACGCGTCATCCTTCCGCTCGTCGCGCGGCTTCAGGTTGATTTGAATTCGTCCTTCATTCGGAGTTGTATTGGTGCCGTCTACGCCAATAAACGATGACAGGCTCTCTACATCTTTATCCTGCAAGATGATCTTGGCCAACTCCTGCTGCCGCTGCGACATCGCGTCGAATGAGACGAAGTCGGGAGCCTGGGAGACACCCAGAATCACGCCCGTGTCCTGCACTGGAAAGAATCCCTTTGGCACGATCACATATAAAAAGAGAGTCAATACCAGCGTCGCAGCTGTCACGAGCAAGGTGGCCGGTTGGTGCTTCAGCACCCACTTCACCGTGCGGCCGTAGAAGGCAATGATCCGGTTGTAGTAATCCTCGGTTATGTCGTAAAAGCGTCCGCGTTGACCTTCCTTGCGATGTTTGAGCAGCTTGGCGCTCATCATCGGTGTCAGACTGAGCGAAACCCCAGCTGAGACCAGAATCGTTACCGCCAGCGTCATCGCAAATTCGCGGAACAACCGGCCCACGATGTCGCCCATGAATAGCAGTGGGATCAGCACGGCGATCAGCGAAACGGTCAGCGAGATGATCGTGAATCCGATCTGGCTCGATCCCTTCAACGCCGCGTCCAGCGGAGAGTCTCCCGCCTCCAGGAAGCGATCGATGTTCTCGATCATGACGATGGCGTCGTCCACCACAAAACCCGTGGAGATTGTCAGCGCCATCAGCGTCAGGTTATTCAGGCTGTACCCGAGCAGGTACATCACACCAAACGTACCAATCAACGACAGAGGCACCGCGACACTGGGAATCACTGTGGCGGACAGGTTTCTGAGGAACAGGAACACCACCATTACAACCAGTCCGATGGCCAGCATCAGTTCGAACTCAACGTCTTTTACCGAAGCCCGAATCGTCGTGGTCCGGTCCGTCAGGATCTGCACTTTGACTACGGTAGGGAGCGAAGCCTGTAACTGTGGCAACAATTTCTTGATCCGGTCGACCACACTGATGATATTGGCTCCCGGCTGCCGCTGGATGTTCACGATGACCGCCGGCGTCAGATTCATCCACGCCGCCAGCTGGTTGTTTTCCGTGCCATCGATCACGTCGGCAACGTCGCTAATTCGCACCGGCGCGCCATTGTGATAGGCAATCACAATCGGTTTGTACTGCTCGCTGGAGAAAAGCTGGTCGTTCGCGCCGATCGTATACGACTGGCGCGCACCATCGATCACGCCCTTCGCTTGATCTACGTTCGCTTGAGCCAGGGACGCCCGCAAATCTTCCAGGCTGAGCCCGTATGAAGCCAGTGCCGTCGGATTCGCCTGAATCCTTACAGCCGGCTTTTGTCCGCCGCTGATGGATACCAGGCCTACGCCGGGCAGCTGTGAGATCTTCTGCGCCAGCGACGTGTCAGCAAGATCCTCGACCTTCGATAGCGGCAACGAATCCGATGTCAGCGCCAAAGTCAGAATCGGCGCGTCGGCAGGATTCACCTTGTTGTAAATCGGTGGATTCGGCAGGTCCGTGGGTAGGTACGTTGATCCTGAGTTGATCGCCGCCTGTACCTGTTGTTCTTCAACGTCAATATTCTGATCGAGACCGAACTGCAGGGTGATGACCGAACTACCGTAGGAACTCGTCGAGGTCATCTGGCTCAGGCCAGGCACCTGCCCGAATTGTCGCTCCAGCGGAGCCGTCACCGACGACGCCATCACGTCCGGATCAGCGCCCGGATAGAATGTCACCACTTGGATTGTGGGATAGTCAACCTCGGGAAGCGCCGAGACCGGCAGTTGCATGAACGCAACCCAGCCTACCAGCAACACTCCGACCATCAGCAGCGTTGTTGCTACCGGCCGGAGAATAAATAAACGCGAAGGACTCATGAGCCTGAATTACCTGCTGATTGCCCGGCATACTTCGAACTTCCTGCCGAGTTCGAACCACCCGCAGCCTGACGCCCGCCGGACGTTCCCGCGCCCGCGTTCGGTCGCGTATTGCGCGGCTCGATATGACTGCCTCGTTGCAACTTGTCTTGTCCGTCAGTGACTACCGTGTCTCCGGGGTTTATTCCCTCCGTCACCACCGTACTGTCGCCTTGCGTCAGCGCGACTGTGACTGACTTGTCTTGCACCGTCTTATCCGGATTCACCGAGTAAACGTACGTCCCTTGCGGTCCCCGCAGAATTGCCGCCGTCGGCACCACCGTGCTGTTCTTCCGAGTCTCCAACAGTAAGTTGGCATTCACGAACTGGTTGGGCCAAAGTTTGTTATCTCTGTTATCGAATACAGCCTTCAGTTTTGCCGTCCCGGTCGTCGGATCAATCTGATTGTCGATGGTCAGCAGCTTTCCGGTCCCCAGTTTGGTTTGATCGTCCCGGCTGAGCGCATCCACCTCAAGAGTTCCATGCGTCATCTGCTGCGCGACTCTTGGGAGAACATCTTCCGGAAGTGTGAAAATCACCGCGATAGGCTGAAGTTGCGTCAGGATCAGCATCGGATTCGTATCCGCCGCGTGCACGATGTTTCCCGGATCAACTTGCCGCAATCCCACTCGCCCGTTAAACGGCGCCGTGATATGGCAATACACAATATTCAATTTTGCCGCGTCAATTTGCCCCTGATCGTTGCGCACTGTGCCGTCGAGTTGATCCACGAGCGCTTTTTGCGTGTCCACCTGCTGTTGCGCTATGCTGCCGGACGGAATTAACGTCGTATACCGCTCAAGATTCAGCCTGGCATCGCGTAACTGCGCCTGGTCCCGAAATAAAGCTGCCTGCAACTGCTCGACCTGGACTTCGTATGGCCGGGAGTCGATTTCGATCAGCAGATCTCCCTCACGAACCTCCTGCCCCTCCCGGAAGTTCACTTTCATGATCTGGCCATCCACGCGGCTCTTGATGTTCGCCGTATTGAAAGCCGTCACAGCCCCCAGCCCTGACAAATACACCGGGACGTCCTGCTTCATTACAGGGGCCACCGCCACGGAAACCGCTCGTGGAGGTCCGGCTGCCTGCGCCTTCTGTTGTTTGGAATCGGCCGAGGTGCAGCCAGATGAAATCGCGCAAACTGCCGCAAGAATGATAACGATCGCCGCGCTCGTAAGCCGTACGCCGCGGACGTCTTTTTTAAGGCCGTCGATTATATTCACAGGTTCTTCCATCACCGTCCTTAACCCGGGCTCGGTAGCATCCCATGGTTAGACGTAATATTGTAGGCTCGGTTTGCGGCAACCTAAATCCAGAGGAGGCAGGAATCTCTAATGCCGAGAGGTCTCCATCCACTCAGGTCGGAAACTTGCGTGCTGCAGTTGCTATGGCAGAACCGCCACTATAGGATCAACCGCGCGCCCATGGCGGGTCAATACTGGCCCGCATGTTTTACATACTTTTACTCGACTTGACTTTTCATTAACTTACGACACTCGAAGAGCCGCAGACGTCGGATGCTGCGATTCATATGTGGCAATATCGTCCTCATGCTGCAACGTTAATCCGATATCGTCCAGACCATTGAGCAAACAGTGCCGGACGAATGCATCCATCGGGAAACTCGCGCGAAATCCCTGTTCGTCTCTGACCTCGCACTTTTCGAGATCGATGGTTAGTTCGTAGTTGTCGACCTCTTGGGCTCGCTGCATAACAGTCGCAGCCTCGTTCTCGCTTAGCCTCACCGTCAAAAAACCGTTTTTCGTCGAGTTATTAGCAAAAATGTCGGCAAATGAGGACGAGATCACCGCCCGGAAGCCGAAGTCAGCCAGCGCCCACACAGCGTGCTCGCGCGACGACCCGCATCCGAAATTCTTTCCGGAGACCAGAATGCTCGCGCCTTCATACCTCGGCTCGTGAAGTATGAAATCCGGGTTCTTTTTTCCATCTGCGGCGAATCGCCAGTCATAAAATACAAACTGGCCGAACCCGGTCTTCTCGATCCGCTTCAAAAACTGCTTCGGGATAATCTGGTCCGTGTCCACGTTGACCCGATCCAGTGGTGCAACTCGCCCGCGATGCACTGTAAATGGTTTCATCGAACTCTCTGCACTCCCTGAATGCGCTGCACCCTTTCTCACTTGTCATCCTGAGACGCCTGCTTTTGGCGCCGAAGGACCTGAGCGAGCTGCGCGAAGCGTCGCGCGTTTTGCGGCGCGTGGATCGCGCGTTTGGCTCGCATCCTAATCGGGTGCCTGCGCCACCGCTTTCATTGAAACTTCCAATTCCTGATATCCGTGAAGTGTCCCGTAATAGCCGCCGCGGCCGCCATCATCGGACTTACTAGATGTGTACGTCCGCCCCGCCCCTGCCGCCCTTCAAAATTCCGGTTGCTCGTCGACGCACACCGCTCACCCGGCTGCAGAATATCTGGATTCATCCCCAGGCACATCGAGCACCCCGACTCCCGCCACTCGAACCCTGCGTCCTGGAAAATCTTATGCAGCCCTTCCTGCTCGGCAGCACGTTTGATTGCCTGGGACCCCGGCACCACCATCGCGCGCACCTTCGAACTTACCTTATGTCCCTTCGCCACGCGCGCCGCGGCCCGTAAGTCTTCAATTCTTGAATTCGTACACGATCCAATAAAGACGCGGTCGATCCCGATGTCTTCGATCCTCTTTCCCGGCTCTAGCGCCATATACTGCAAAGCAAGTTCTGCCGCACGCCGGTCCGATTCTTCCAGGCCCTTCACCTCTGGCACTCGACCTGTGACCGGTGCGACCATCCCCGGATTCGTCCCCCACGTCACAAACGGACAAAGCTGCGACGCATCGATCTCCACCACCTTTTCGAACTCAGCCGCATCATCCGATGGCAAACTTCGCCAATAGGCCACCGCCTTCTCCCATTCCGCTCCTGTCGGAGCGAAGCGACGCCCCTTCACGTAATTGATCGTCGTGTCATCCGGAGCCACCATCCCGGCCCGAGCACCTGCCTCGATGCTCATGTTGCAGAGCGTCATACGCCCTTCCATCGACAGCGCCCGCACCGCCGGACCCGCATACTCAATCACGTATCCGGTCGCTCCGTCTGTGCCGATCTGACCGATGATCCCCAGCGCCAGATCCTTCGCCGTGACGCCATCCGCCAAACGCCCGCGCACGTCGATCTTCATCGTCTTCGGCTTCTGTTGCGCAAGGCATTGCGTCGCCAGTACGTGCTCCACTTCCGACGTTCCAATCCCGAACGCCAACGCCCCAAACGCTCCATGCGTGCTGGTATGACTGTCACCACACACAATCGTCATCCCCGGCTGTGTTAGTCCTAACTCCGGACCGATCACGTGCACGATGCCCTGTTCCGGCGAATCCATGTCGAATAGCCGGATCCCAAACTCCTTGCAGTTCGCCTGCAGCGCGGCAATCTGCTTCGCCGCAATCAGATCCATGATGGGAGTTCCGCGCGGTTCGGTAGGAATATTGTGATCGACGGTCGCGACCGTGCGCACAGGCTGTCGCACCTTTCGGTGTGCCCCCCGCAATCCGTCAAACGCCTGCGGCGACGTCACCTCGTGCACCAAATGCAGATCGATATATAGGATGGGCGACCGGCCCTCCGGTTGCGCCACCATGTGGGCGTCCCAAATCTTCTCAAATAAAGTTCGAGCCGATCTCATAGAGATAGAGAATGAAGGAAAATTTTATACTGCTAGTTTTTCACAGCCATCCGGCCTCGGCAAGCGCGGTGTGCCGACAGCCGCAAGCCGCCAGTCCCGTTGTAAGTCCCACGGGCGATGACTCCTCTGGTTTGGGAAAGTTTCGGATGTGTGCGGAACTTCCGCATCCAGTCATCAGCGGTCCTACTCCAACCACACAGCCGTCTCCGCCACAAACTACCCGAAATCCCTGATCGATTTGGCATTATTCGCAAACTAGGCTCTTTCTAACGGCTCGTGTTTACAAGCACCTCTCGCTCGAAACGGACTTGGGACCTATGCACCGCAATGGCGGAACTCAGTACGACTCGACAAACGGCAGAACGTACAACGGAACTACCAATGGTAGGAATCTTACCTCTCTCTTGGCTGAAATCCGAGACGAGATAAGCGACTTCCTGCAAACCCGTATCTCCATGCTAAAAACGGAGTTACGGGAGAAGTCCAGCAATCTCAAAACCGCCGCACTACTCGCTGCGACAGGGGTTCTGCTGTTGTCGACCGCCTATTTGCTGATCACCTTGGCCTTGGTGGGATTAGTTGTCCTCGCATTTCCCAACAGCCCCTACCGTTGGTTTTTGGCCTTTCTCATCGTTGGCCTCCTGTGGACAGCTTTCGGTGGGATTGCCGCTTACTTCGCAAAGCGGGAACTCGAGTTAAGGGGATTACTACCGAGGCGAACCATCGAGGTACTGAAGGGAGACAAAATCTGGGTGGAAACGGAGGTTAAAAATCAGATATGAGCACAAACCCCCAAGTACAGAACCTTGAGATTCGAGCGATGGAGCAGCGCAATCAACTCCATCAGACGGTCGCCGAGTTGAAGGATAAGGTGTCCGACATGCGTGAGAAACTCGACATCAAGCAAAACGTCCGGCGGCACGCGATGCTAACTGCTCTGATTGCGGCCGGATTGGTCGTGCTCTCGAGCATCCCAATCGCCCGATCCTTCGACCGCTAGTTCTCCCAGGAGATTTCCATGCCCATGCTGCACAGTCTCATCAAGATCGCCGCAAAGCCGATCCCAGCCGTCATATCGCCAAAAACTCACTCCATCCTGGACTACATCGGCGTCGGCATTTTCTTGGCGGGCGCGGGTTGGTTTTGGCGCCACCACAAACGTGCCGCAATCGCTGCCGGTCTTTGCGGAGGTGCCACGCTTGCGATTAGCCTCATGACGGATTATCCGGGCGGCCCGCGCTTCCGGAAAGGTATTCGTTTTGACGCGCGCCGCGAAATCGATCTCGGCTTGGCCGCGATGACTGCGACCATGCCCGAATTCCTCGGCTTCAAAGATGAGCCGCAGCGTAAGTTCTTCCGAGCGCAGGGTGCTCTGATTACCGCCGTTGCCGAACTCACCGAGTTCCCGGATAGACCCAACCGCACGAAAGAATATTCCACTGCCGCCTGATATGCCGTCGCTCTGGAAATTCGGTGGCCTGACACCGCTCAGACTGGTTCAACTTGCAATCAAAAAAATCGGGCAGGACGAACTCTCCACGCGTTCCTCCGCACTCTCTTATTACTTTCTTCTGTCGCTCTTTCCTATGCTGCTGTTTCTCATCTCTCTGCTCGGCATCTTTGCCGGATCAGCTTCCCAATTTCGCGACACCATTCTTGCGGGCCTGGCGCGGGTCGCTCCCGGATCGGCTTCCAGCCTGATCCAAAACGTGCTCAGCGAGATCATCAAATCAAGCAGCGGAGTGAAACTTGCCGCCGGGATTCTCGGGGCCCTATGGGCCGCCTCTGGAGGGATTGGAGCGGTCGTCACTTCGCTGAACACGATCTATCGCACCAATGAGACCCGGCCGTGGTGGAAGCAAAAGGTTACAGTAGTCGGCCTGACTTTAGCGCTCGCAGCCCTCATCATCGTTGCTCTCGTTCTGGTCCTCTATGGCGGAAAAATCGGTGAGTTAGTGGCCTCTCACGTCGGACTCGGGTCCGCATTCAGCTTCACATGGAAAGTGCTGCAATGGCCCGTCGCCTTCGCAGCGATGTTCCTGTCCTACTCGATCATCTACTACTTTGGTCCCGACCTCGCGGAACGCAAGTGGTATTGGGTGACCCCCGGTGCCGTCGCTGGAGTGGGACTCTGGCTGCTCGCTTCTGTTGGATTTCGTATCTACCTGCACTTCTTTAATAGCTATAGCGCTATGTACGGTTCCCTCGGAGCTGCCGTCATCCTTATGCTCTGGCTCTATATCACCGGTTTCGCGATTTTGATAGGCGGCGAAGTGAATTGGGTGATCGAAAACGAGGATAAAAAGTCAATGCAGTTCGACGCCGCAAGGCGGGCCATCCTCCAGCCCGCCACGCGAAATCAGTTCAAAGCCGCATGAGCAACCGGTAACCGGCGCCAACTCACTCTCATGCTGAGCGGGGAACGAAAACGCGCAGCGTGCTCGCTCGCAGTCGAAGCACCCCAACCCGGGAACGTGGCCTTCTCGCGACGATAACCAGCACTTAGTGAATCGTCTGTTCGCTCTTTCTCACCGGAGGAGCAGTCGTAGAGCCCTGAAATTTCGGCACACCCAGTTTCGTGATCCACAGTCCGGAGTGAATGTCGTTGAAGTACATAAGGGCATTCAGCTCCGGCGTGTCACAGGTGACCGAGCAAGGCTGCCCACCCCATGTAAAGGGAAGATTCGGCCGATAGCCCTTCGAGTCGCCTGTCCAGAAGCGCGCGATCTCGCGGCCTTGGCGGTAGAGATCGCCCCGCAGCTCGCCGGAAATATCGAGCACGCGCGCTCCCCCACTGTAATATCCCTCGTACAGCATGTCGTTCGCTGCCCAGAAATTGTGCGAGCCCCCTTCGGGGGCTTCATATTGTGCGACTTCCTTCGGATGCTTGATGTCAGAGACGTCCATCACATGGCAAATGGCCCGAACCGGGATACGGTCGCGGTCTTCAATACTGAAGATCGCCGGAAAGACCTCGTCCCCGACGAACAAATAGTTCTTGTACCGGAACACACTATGCGTTCCGGCGAGCCAGCCATCGCCGTAGAGTTCGTAGTGATTGAATCGGTATTGGCTGATTAGTTTGGGATTTTCCGGGCTGCCTCCAGCCATGCCGTTGCCTACATCGAGAATGACCAAGCCGTCTCGCCAATAGGCAAGATACGCAATGCCATCTTTCACCTGCAGGTCGTGTAGATAGCGACCGCTCGACATTGATCCCATCTCGGTACTGAGAGTCACGACTGTCGGGTTCTCGACCTGAAACCGCGCGACTTCCTTCGGATGTTTCGGGTCCGCAAAGTCGATGACGCGAAGCGACCCGGTGGCATCATCGGTGAGATAAACATAGTGTCCGTCGATGTACGCGCTGTGCACGCCTCCGGTCACAGTCGCGGTGTACTCGGAGAGAACTTTCAGGTGTGAGGGATCCGTCGTATCGAGGAAGACGATTCCATTCTTTCGGTTCGACGCGCCTTCACGGGTGAAGACGCCGATCTTCTCATCGGGCGTGGTACTGATGTCATTGATGAGGCGGGCATCTACCTTCAGTGTGTCGAGCAGCTTTGGATTGGCTGGATCGGCAATGTCGTAAACGAACAGCTTGTCAGCGATCGTCGAGAGATATGCGTGATGGCCGATGATCCACTCTTCCGACATCTGTAGGTCGGGCATCGGGACGTGCGAAACGACTTCGACCTCGCGCTCTACATTACGCGGACGAACAACGACCGACGCCGAGGCACTGTGCTGCCCGCTGCTGGCCGTGATGATGTATGTGCCGGCTTTCTCGGCGACGAACGCTCCATCATCGTAGATCGAGGCCCCGCTGCCGCTGACGGACCAACGTACGCTCGGCGCTTGTCCATTATCGGCCGATCCAGCGAAATGCACCACGTCCCCGGTGCGAGCATCCATGGTGGCAGGTTTGACCGTAAGTCTGCGAACGGAATCGCGCACTACCTTAACCGTGACTTTGCCGCTCGCATCTTCGGACATTGCTTTGATCGTCGCGCTGCCCGCTCCGACACCGGTTACCAGTCCTGCGGCATCGACATTTGCCACCGAGGGCTTGTCGGACGTCCACGTGATCTTTACGTCGGACCGTGGATTGCCGTTCCCAGTGCGCGCTGTAGCCATGAGTTTCTCTGCGCTGCCCGCCACGATCGGCTTCGGCTGCTCGATTTCAAGTGTCGTAATCTTCGATGTGGCGACACTCACGGTGGCGTACCCGGTCTTGCCGGCAATCACCGCACCCACCGTGACGATCCCGGGTGCGTGAAAAGTGACCTCTCCGGATTCATCTGCCCCCGCGAGATCAAACGGAGCTGCGAACCAAACGGAAACCTTGGCATCGATTGGATTGCCCGCCGCATCTTTCGCCGCGGCGCTGAACTTCACCTTTTCCCCGACGTGCGCATCCAGAGTCTTGGGAGTGATCTCGACAAGAGCGGGAGCCACTGATGTGCTGGGAGTCTCCTGCTTTGCTGGTGCATCCTGCGACCACGAGGCTGGTATCGTGAGAGCTGCTGCCACTACGAGAACGAATGCGCTGCGTTGAAACATGCGCCCCTCCGCTTGAATTTTGCCGGACTACTGCTTGCTCGGTTCCGTCTTCCAGAAATCAATGCCTGCGGCCTGCGGACCAACGTCGATGGTCGCGACCGTTTTCATGGCCGTCAGGTCGATCACTTCAACCGTTCCCGGTTCGTCGCCCACGCCTTCGACGCTGATGAAGGCATAACGATCATCCGGAGTGACCACCGCGCCGTGAACGACTTTTCTTTTCGTCGGAATTCTTGCGAGTTCCTTTCCGCTCACCGGATCGAAGATTGAGACCGACTGTCCCCGCTTGTTGGTAGCGATCAGGCGTCCATCTTTCGTCATTGCAAGGTTGTACACGCCATTTCCAGCAGGGAAGCGCCGGGCCAGCGTCCAGTCAGACGTCTTGACCGCAACAATGTCGTTCGATTGATTGCAGGCAACGTAGATGGTCGATCCGTCGTTCGAAGGCTGCGCCCACGTGGGCGTGCAGACCGGCTTATGATCCCCCATGCTCATCTTCTGATCCATACCCGCCGGATACGGCGCGCCCGTCATCCCCATCTCTTTCCCCGGCGTGACCACGAAATAACGCGACACCGCGAACTTGCTGGTGTCGATCTCGACCAGCATGTCGTCCATCATGCACGCCGAGTAGTGCTTTGTTCCTGCGTGGTTCAGACGCGATCCATGCGGCATGGTGCAGGTCGTGATGCGCTTGACCTCAATCATCTGGTCAGTTGCAACCACTGAGATCGATGACGGAACCATATCGCCGTGGAAGTTGGCGTTGGCGACGTAGATGAAGTTGCCGTCAGGAGTGATATCGGTTGTTGCGGGGAACATTCCGAGGCTCGTGTACTTCACCACACTGTCGCTGCCGACGCGGTACTTCCACGCCGAGCCTTCTGGACGCCCATGGCCCTCGGCGACATAGAAAAATTGCTTGTCGGGCGAGACCACGATTCCGTGTGGTCCATTGATGTCCGTAGGCATCAGGCCCGTGCGCGTCTGATTTTCAATCCGTAGGCCAGCCGGTCCAAAGCGAAGGAGAACAATCTTGTCCGCCGATTCGCAGACGACGTAGACCAGGTAGTCTTGTTTGGGAGGTTCGCTGCTTACAGCCGGTGTCTGTCCTACACCACTGAGGACCAATCCCAGGCACGCCAGCGCAAGCCAGGCGCACCTCACCGGACGACCTGCTGGTATGTCAGGAATAACCGCAACCCATTTGTGCAATATATTGTTTTCGCCCGAGTTTAACCGGGACGACCCCAGAATCGACGACCTAATCTAACACAGCCTTGCGAGCCCGCTTTGCCGCTGATAGTGCCTTTACATTACGGTCTGCCGGAGGCGTGCCGGTCTCTCACATAGAGCGGTGAATCGTCATGGATCTCACGTGCGTCAGGGCTGTGTTGCTGATCGACACGAAACAGATGCTAATCACCCGTCTGCCCGGTTTACCCGCCCGCAATCGCGCCGATAATGAGGAAGGGTTCTTTCCCCGATGTCACTGCTTCGGGCAGCGGTGCGTCTGGAGAGTCGTGCGTCAAATCTTCCTGACAGGCAAAGAAGCGCAGGAACGCACGACGCTGCTTGGTTACGTGATCGCGAATCGCACCTTTCAGCATCGGGTACGCTGCTTCGATGGCATCGAGCACCGATCGCTGGGTGACGGGGCCATCCACTTGAATCTGTACTTCGTGCCCGACATGCGCCAGTGTACGAAGATGCTGCGGAAGCTCAACGCGAATGGTTACTGCCATGTCGTGCGCATCCTCACTTCACATAGGTCTCTTGCATGTAGAGAACTTTCCATTCAGTGCCCACGCGAATCCAGACCTCTCCGAAGACGCTCTTTGCTTTTGCAACCTCACCCCCGGATTTCCCCTCATATTGAGCGATGTAGGTGACCACAGCCGAATTCGGTCCAGTTGCCTTCACGTTGAAATCGCTGAGCGTATAGCTGAGAAGGTCGTATTCGTCCGGACCATTGACTTCGGTTTTCTTGTCAGCGAACGTGGTAAGTCCTTCTTCGAACTGGCGAAATCCGTCATCGATCACACTTGAAAGCGTTAACTTATCTTTGTTCTTGAAGGCTTCCCAGAGCTTGCGCACGTTTGCTTCAATTGCAGCCGCATCTGATGTCGGTTTCGCCGAGGGCTTCTCCTGCGCCGTTGCTGCGCCTGCCATCGACATTAACAACACTGCCATTGCAACCAAAGTTCGTCTCATTCGTCTCCTGAGGAACCCGCAAGTATCAAGCCAAGCACTCACGCTCTGATCGCGCTACATTACGCAAGCGTCTGTACCTCGACTGACAGCACCGACGGAAGATCGCGCACAATCGGTGCCCACGAGTCGCCGGCATCGGGAGAGACGTAGACTTGACCTCCGGTCGTACCGAAATAGATGCCGCATTTGTCGAGCGTATCGACGGCCATGGCGTCGCGTAGCACGTTCACATAGCAGTTCTCCTGCGGCAGTCCTTTGGTGAGAGGCTCCCACTCGTTACCGCCAGTTTTGCTGCGGAAGACGCGGAGCTTGCCTTCGTGCACGTAGTGCTCACCATCACTTTTGATCGGGATGACATATACGGTCTCGGGTTCATTCGAGTTCACATCGATAGCGAATCCAAAGTCCGTAGGAAGATTGCCGCTGATCTTCGTCCACTGATCACCCGCGTCGTCGGAGCGCATCACGTCCCAGTGCTTCTGCATGAATAGCACGCCCGGACGCTTCGGGTTCATCGCGATGTGATGCACGCAGTGCCCGATTTCAGCGGTCGGATTCGGAATGTACTTTGAATAGAGACCCTTGTTGATGGGCTTCCAACTCTTGCCGCCATCATCGGAGCGGAACGCGCCTGCGGCTGAGATCGCGATGTAAATGCGATTGGGATCTTTGGGATCGAGAATGACGGTGTGCAGACACATGCCTCCGGCGCCGGGCTGCCACATGGGGCCAGTGCCGTGACCGCGCAGGCCGGGGAGTTCATGCCAGTTTTTGCCGCCATCGGTCGAGCGGAAAAGCGCGGCGTCTTCAACTCCGGCATAAACGGTGTCCGGATCAGTGAGCGACGGCTCGAGATGCCACACGCGCTTGAACTCCCAAGGATGTTGCGTGCCGTCGTAGAACTGATGCGTGGTGAGCGGGGCAGCAGCGGTGTCATAGACGAACTTGTTGCTCTCGCCTTTCGGCATGCCGCCGGGGCCGGTGGTCTCGCCGGGAGGCGTCCCGGGCTGATGCCAGGTCTTGCCACCATCGTCGGAGCGCTGAATGACCTGGCCGAACCATCCGCTGGTCTGCGAAGCGTAGATGCGATTGGGATCGGCAGGCGATCCTTTCAAGTGGTAGAGTTCCCACCCGGCGAAGTGAGGTCCGCTGACCTCCCATTTGTCGCGCTTGCCATCAGCCGTAAGAATGAATGCTCCCTTGCGCGTGCCCACAAGAACTCGAACCTTGCTCATGCCTCAACTCCTCCGCTGGCTTGCTGTTGACCCAAGAATCGAAAGAATAGAACGGAATTTTAATCTAGTTGGCGGCGGAGTCAAATTGCGGCCCGTGGAGGTATCTATGGGACCTCGCGTAAGTCGCGTGATCTCAAGAATTTAAGAGTAACCTGCTGATATCAATACAGTTAGAGCTGTTCACAGCTGTTCGTCATTTTTTTATCGGGCAATCGTAAAATATTGCATCGGAAGGACTTGCGCGCTTGAGATAAGAAATGATCCCGGTAAAATCTTGATTCGAAAGCACTTGCTCGTAAATTCTTGTGACTTAATGACTTAGCTTCAAGTGCGTGTAACATTCTGAAATTCCTACGCTTGTTGGCCTGATTGAGGATCGGACTTTTCAGGTCTCGAAGGCAAGGTCAGATGTCACAATTGCACAATTATTCCTGTGGATATTGAAGGGCAACCCACCGCGGAGGACACTGGGGCCCACAGAGGAATTCGTTTCGTTCGGGGATTTCACGTGACATGCAATCATTGGAGAGCAATCATTCACAACGGCTTTCGTGCGCGCACGACCCGTGGTATTGACTGCAAGTCTGGGAGGACGTCGATGTCGTTCCAGCCCGTCATTAATGCCCGAACTGGATCGACAATCGTCCCGCTGATCTCTAGAACGAGCCATCCCTCGGGGCGTAACGCAAGCTTAGCCTGCGGAATGAGGCGTTCAATCACTTCGGTTCCGTTCGGCCCGGCAAACACGGCTCCGCGGGGTTCAAACTTACGAACCTCGAGCTGTACCTGGTCTTGCTCAGACTCTCCGACATAGGGTGGATTGGAGACGACGAAATCAAACTCGCCTGCCAGTCCCTGAAGCAAGTCGCCCTGATGGAAAATTATTCGTCCTTCGATTTGAAGCCGCGCAGCGTTGGCCCGGGCAATCTCCAATGCAGCCGAGGAGATGTCAATGGCATGAATCTCTGCCTGCGGCAACTGTTTCGCCAGTGCCAGAGCGATACCCCCGGATCCCGTTCCCACATCCACAATTCGAAGATTCGTTCGGGTCTTGCGGGCGGGCACGGTTTGGGTTTTAACCAAATCGAGGACTGTTTCGACCACGTGCTCGGTTTCCGGACGAGGAATCAATACGGCCGGACTGACGATGAGGTCCATGCCCCAGAATTCCTGATGTCCCGTGATGTACTGCGCCGGCACGCCGCGAGCCCGCTCTGACAAGGCGGCCTCATAGCGTGACTCTTCCTCCGGTGTAAGGTCCCGCTCCGGATGCGCGAACAAGTATGCTCGGTCGCAGCTCAAAGTGAAGATGAGGAGCAACTCTGCATTCATGCGCGGTGAAGGAACGTTTTCGGCGGAGAGGCGGGAGACGCCCTCATGAAGCGCTTCCTTAAGTTGCACGCTTCTATTTCACCATGGGAGAGGGCTTAAAACACGGTCTTCCAACTCGGCGTTCAATTTTCGTGTGGATTCAGCCGGACGATCTCAGCATTCAGCGCGGCGGCAAACGCCACCCACGCAGCGTACGGAATAAAAGCGTTCCCGGCAGCTCGATCGACCTTGCGCGCAGCAGAGATGTAGGAAATGATGGAGCTTTCCAGCGCCAAAACATCTGCCAGGGCCAGCGTTGGGCGCCGCTGTCCGAAGAATAATTTGGACCACTGCGCATTGGCGGCAAGCTGCGAGATCCAAAGGCGCAACGCGACATCCCGCTGGCGAGAAGGCGCAGCGCTCCAGACGCGCCAACCTGACCATGCGATTAGAGCGTAGAGAGCAGTCCAAACGACTGGGAAGGTTTTATCGGGAGGCGTGAATCCGGGTTTTTCGAGATTGCGATACCAGGCGTCCCGATTGCCATTCCGGCTGTAACGTGCGCCGTACCAGGCAGCTCCGGCGGTCGCTAAACCGAAGCCAGCCAGCGCGAGAAGAGACGTGTTTCTTGCCTTTGACATGAGCCTTAGGTGACTGCCTTAGTGAACTGGGTTGCCAGCACTATTCTGCGGCGGATTGCCGCTGCCATTCAGAAACAAGATAGATCATTTGTCCGATGTGGTGCTGCATGTGGGCAGCGCATTGAATGATCATATCCAGACGGTTGTTGCAGTTTGCGCCAACAGCGTGGTAATCCGCAGACCAGTCCTCTGGGGACTGCTTGCCGACGGTAGCGATCACCATCGCGATGGTCTCATGGAGGCGTTGGAGCGCTTCTTCCTTCAACGGAGGATTGGGGTCGTTGAATTCGCGTGGCCGATCGCGGACGTACCCAGTGTTCGCGATTTGCGCGCCAATGTAGTAATTCAAGTTACCGGTTAGGTGCAGTACAAGATGGCCGAAGCTGTTTCCGTAGCGGAACGGCTTCTTCCAGAACTGGAAGTTCGAAAGGGGCGCGGCCAGTTCGTAGACGCGGGCCGCATTGGCGAGGTAGCGGCTGGCTAGAACGGATCCGAGTGTTTCTTGCAATTCAGGCATGTTCTTCGATCGTTGAGGGCGGCCGCCCATGCTTTTGCTAAACCACGCTGGCAGTCTCCTGCTTCAATTTCTCCGCCTGATAGTGGGTGATCAGGGCTTCGATCAGGGGCTGAATTTTCCCGTCCATCACCATATCAAGCTGGTGAATGGTGAACCCGATCCGGTGATCCGTGAGCCGGTTTTGCGGAAAGTTATAAGTCCGGATTTTCTCGCTGCGATCGCCCGAGCCCACCATAGCCTTCCGTTCTTTGGCAAGAGCCTGCTGCTGCTTCTCCATCTCAATTTCGTAAAGGCGGCTGCGCAGAACGCGCATGCCTTTTTCGCGATTCTTGATCTGTGACTTTTCGTCCTGGCAGCTGACCACTGTGTTGGTGGGGATGTGCGTAATGCGAACGGCGGAATAGGTCGTATTCACGGATTGTCCGCCGGGCCCTGACGAGCAGAATGTATCGATTCGCAGGTCCTTTGCTTCGATCTTGATATCGACATCTTCAGCTTCTGGCAACACTGCCACAGTTACGGCAGAAGTATGAACGCGTCCTTGCTGTTCCGTTGCCGGCACTCGCTGCACCCGGTGCACTCCGCTTTCATACTTGAGCTGCGAGAACACCCGATTCCCTTCGATAATCGCGATGACTTCCTTCAGACCGCCAACCGACGATTCGGAAGTGGAGAGCACTTCGACTTTCCACCGCTGCATTTCGGCGTAACGGGTGTACATACGAAAAATCTCGGCAGCAAACAGGGTCGCTTCATCGCCTCCAGTGCCAGCCCGGATTTCGAGGATAACGTTCTTCTCATCGTTAGGATCCTTCGGCAGCAACAGAACCTTGAGATCTTCTTCGACTGCTCCCACGCGGCCCTGCAGGCGATCGAGCTCTTCCTGGGCGTAGGCGCGCATATCCGGATCTTTTTCCTCGGCCAAAACTGCCTTGCTCTCTGCGATTCCTTTGGTCAGGTCTTTGTATTCGCGGTACTTCTCAACGACCGGCGTGATCTCGCTATGCGCCTTGGCAGTCTTCTGATATCTCGCCGAGTCGTTCACGATGTCCGGCGAGGCTAGAGCTTGAGTCAGCTCTTCGTAGCGCGCTTCGATTTGATCCAGTCTCTCAAACATGTCAGTCGGCTCCGTTTGACGTAGCTTCCTACGTTTCGGTTCAGCCGCGATCCCGCGTATCAGCGGGGCAGAACGTATCCACCTACGTTCGTATCAGCTACGTTCCTCTACGGCATTGTAGTGGGTCAGGGGATTGGCAGGAGGTATTCGCGGCGGGGCCGCTAGGCAATTACCAGCTCGCCGCCACGCTCTTTTTCGAGCGACATAGCTTGCTCCAACGCAACGATCGCACACTGGGCCTCGTCGTCGGAGGGAGGTTTCGTGGTAATTCGCTGCAACCATAGGCCTGGAGCCGTCATGAACGCGAAAAGGGATCCGCGATGCTTGGCGGCAAACCGAATGATCTCGTACGAAATACCGGCAATGAACGGGAGCAGCACGATGCGCGACGCAAATCGCGCCCAGAAAGTGGTAAACGGCACCAGCATATAGAAGCCGATCGAGATCAGCATCACCGTCATAAGGAAGCTGGTTCCACACCGCGGGTGGAACGTCGGATACTTCTGCACCGACGCTGTATCCAGCGGGTCGCCATTCTCAAAAGCAAAGACGGTCTTGTGCTCTGCACCGTGATACTCATACACACGCCGGATGTCTTTCCACAGCGATATACCCCAAATGAACAGCAGAAAGAGCAGCAGCCGGATTCCACCATCGACCAGGTTGAAAATTACACGTCCGCCAAGAGCAGGATCGATCTTCTTTAGCTCGGTCGCTGCCAGAAGAGGGATGTACTTGTACATGAAGATGAAGAACGCGATCGAGATGACAATATTCACCGCGGCCAACCAGCTACTGATGGAAGCTGCTTTCTCTCGGTCCTCCGGCTTGACAGTCTTTTTCGTCGGTTGCAAGCCGCTATCGTCTGCCTGCGAGCCGCGCGGAGTCGAACCGTCCTGCATAATGTCTTCAATGGCCACATTGGCCGAAAAACGCAATGCCCGGTAGCCGAGGTTCATGGCATAGCCCAGCGTCATCACTCCGCGTACGACCGGCCAGCCCATCCATTTATGCTTCTCCGATGGTCGTTCGAGCGGTTCGCTCATGGTGACAACCTCGCCGGAAGGCTTGCGACAGGCGATCGCCCACGCGTGCGGAGAGCGCATCATGACGCCTTCGAGCACCGCTTGGCCGCCGACCAAGGTCTCCTCTCCACTCTCAAGTGCGGGAAGCAGTTGGACAGCTGCCAGAAATCGCAGGTAGTTTCTAATTGAACGCACGACTATTGGATGCTCCTAATGCGAGCAGGACACACATTTCAGATTATCACAGTCTCGAGCGGTAGGGATCATTGAAGATGCGCTAAGTTCTAGATGGACTGAGGCTTATTCGTAGGGCTGCCTTGCGATTGGCAGTCTGCTCGAACATCGACGTGCAAGCATCCAAGTGGAAGATTATGCAAGAGTTGGCCAAAACTGGAGAGGCAATCGGCTCAACCACCAAGAAGCTGGTAAAGACGGCAATCGTCGCGGGTTATCTAAAGTCACTCACCCCCGAAGAAGCCCAGGTGGCTTCCGTATTTCTTTCCGGCAGGCCGTTTCCTGTCTGGGAGGAGACAACTCTGCAGGTTGGAGGGCGCTCCCTTTGGCAAATCGTTGCCCAACTGGCTGGAAAAGCAGAGGATGAACTTACAGCCGCATACCGGCAGCATGGAGACTTAGGAGCGGTCGCTGGCGCTGTACTTCCGCATCGCTCCGAGAGCAACCTTACTCTCCTCAAAGTTCAGGAAGCATTCCGCTCGATCGCAGGCGCTCGAGGCCCATCCGCCAAAGCCGCTCTTGTACGCGAGCTGCTCTCTCGGGTCACACCGCTCGAAGCCAAGTACATTATCAAGATCATGACAGGAGACCTTCGGATCGGGCTGAAAGAGAGTCTCGTCGAGGAGGCAATTGCGAGAGCATACGACAGCCCGCTTTCCGCGGTTCAGCGCGCCAACATGCTGCTTGGCGACATCGGAGAAACCACAGTCCTTGCCGCTGAAGGCCAGCTGGACCAAGCACGAATGAGGCTCTTTCATCCGCTGGGGTTCATGCTAGCCAGTCCGATCGAGTCACCTGAGCAAGGTCTGAGTTACTTTGCAGAAGCGGCAGTCGAAGACAAATACGACGGGATTCGCGCCCAGGCGCACATCTGCGGTGGAGAAGTCCGGATCTTCTCGCGCACACGGGACGAGATCACAGAATCTTTTCCAGAACTGCCGCCTGCGCTTGCAGGCATTCCCAGCGACGCCATTCTGGATGGCGAAATCGTTGCCTGGGAGTATCCGGATTCTGCTCAGGAAGCGAAAGCTGTCATCGACGAGCCTGTGTCTGACGGCGGGGAAGTGAAGGCGCAGAATCTCGACCGTAGCCGTCCTTTCAGCGTTCTGCAACAGAGGCTTGGCCGTAAGCATGTCACAGACAAGATGCTCCGGGAAAATCCAGTCGCATTTCTGGTCTTCGACATTTTGTACGCCGATCAGGAATTGCTGATCGACAAGTCACTCCGCGACCGGGCACAAATCCTGGACAAACTACTGAGCGCGGAACGAACGGTTCGAGACTTCGCCGGAAGGGCGGCAGGCGCTGGCGAACAGGGAAAGCTGTTTGTCGCGGAGGGGCAACAGATCTCGTCCGCCGCTGTCATCCGCGCCTCAGTACTTCGCGCGACGTCCGCAGACGATTTAGAGCTTCACTTTGTGGCCGCACGAGCGCGCGGCAACGAAGGCTTGATGATTAAAGATCTAAATTCGACCTATAGCCCAGGCAAGCGTGGTAAAGCATGGCTCAAAATGAAGCGTGAACTCGCCACTCTTGACGTCGTGGTCACCGCTGCCGAGTTCGGCCATGGCAAACGTATTGGAGTACTGAGTGATTACACGTTTGCGGTTTGGGATGGAGACAGACTGGTTAACATCGGGAAAGCTTATTCCGGTCTCACTGATGCTGAGTTTCTGGAGATGACCTCGTGGTTTCTGGAGCACACGATCGAAGATCAGGGATTCCGGCGTATTGTCGAGCCCCAGATCGTTTTGGAAGTAGCTTTCAATAACATGATGCGTTCCGACCGGCACGAGAGCGGATATGCGCTCCGATTCCCTCGTATTATCAGGCTGCGTCCCGACAAGTCGGCCGAGGATGCCGACAGCATTGAAACTGTGAGGGAGATCTTCGAGCAACAACGCTGAGGAAGGGCTGCAGACGACCGCGCAGAAATTCCACGCTACGATCGAATTCATTCTTCAATGACTGTGATGATGGTGATGCTCTCCGTCTTCAACGACCGGGATCACGCATCCGTGAGCTGTCTCGCACAAGGCGTGCTCGAACTGAATCGTAGTGTGATCAATGCGGAAATCGTGAAGCAGCCGTTCCTTTACATCGCGCAGAATGCGCTCGCTCACTGAGGGCGGGATATCCGCGATCGAGATGTGGCAGGAGAGTGCGTGGGTCTCACTGCCAATGCTCCAGACGTGAAGGTCGTGCACGTCGTTTACGCCTTCAACCGAACGAATTGCGACCTCGATTTTTTCAAGTTTCATCCCGCGAGGCGTACCCTCGAGCAGAATGTTCAGTGTCTCCCGCACGATCCCGAAACCCGACCATAGGATCAATACTCCGATTGCTACCGAAAGCACGGAATCGATCCAGTAGTTCCCCGTAACCAGGATCGCCCAACCTCCAGCAATCACCGCCGCTGTCGAAAGCGTATCGCCAACCTGATGGAGTAATGCGCTGCGAATATTCACATCTCCGCCGGTGCGATAGAGCAGAAGGGAAATGACGCCATTCATTACAACGCCAGCCCCGGCTACCCACATCATCAGCCCGGCCTGCACGTGCTCAGGATGCTGCAGGCGTCGGAATGCCTCGTAAAAAATGAAGAACGAAACGGCCACTAAGGAGGCTGCGTTCACCAGTGCGACTAGGACTCCGGCGCGATGGTAGCCGTAGGTCTTCGTGGAACTAGCGGGCCGCGATTGCAGATAAACGGCGACCAACGAGAGCAGCAGAGCGAGAAAGTCGGAAAGATTGTGACCGGCCTCAGACAGCAACGCCAGCGAGTGAGCGCGAAAACCCGCCACTACCAGCAGGACGATATAGGCGAGCGTGACGCCCAACGAAATCGTTAAGACTCGCCTTGGGCTCCCGCCACCGTGAACATGGGCATGCATCTTCTAAAGTTTACGGTCGGCTGAGGCAAGCTTCAAGCGCGCAGGAATGTGCCCATTGAAACCTGGGGACAACCGTCGACTTGCTTGGTCCTCTCAAGTCGTTCTGTCCGAACCGATGATGGATCAGAACAGCAGATGCATACGACCCAAAGTTGCCGCTCGATCCGCAAGGTTGGTGCCTCACTTGCGATGAAAAAAGCGAAACCCAGATAGTGACAATGTTATGGACGAAATTGTTAAAGATTTTCTAATCGAGAGCAACGAGAACTTGGACCGCCTTGATCAGGAACTGGTAAAGCTTGAATCCTCCCCGTCGTCTAAGGAACTACTCGCCAGCGTGTTCCGAACAATTCACACAATCAAGGGAAGCTGTGGATTTCTGGGGTTTGCCCGGCTCGAGAAGTTGGCCCATGCTGGCGAGAGTCTCCTGTCGCGCCTGCGTGACGGACAACTTATGCTGACGGCTGACATCACCAGCGGTTTGCTGGCAATGGTCGATGCCGTACGCCAGATGCTCTCCGCCATCAAGGCTTCAGGTCAGGACGGAACAGAAGATTACGCGGACCTCATCCAGCATCTGGCTAATCTGCAGTGTCAGAACGCAAGGGGCTCCTCTGGCTTATGCGAAAAGGCTACCGAGTCGGCTTCCACTGCGAAGGAAGATCCAAAAGAAGTCGCATTGCCTCTGTCCGCCGCTATGGAGGTGAATGAACTTGAACAGGCTGACCCGTCAAAGATTGGGGGCGTACTGCTTGAACGTGGTCACGTCACTCCCGAAGAGCTGGCCGCAGCGCTTCGGCAACAGGAACTGGGCCGCAAAAAGCTGGGAGAGATTCTCGTCGAGCGTGGGGCGGCCCACCCCGAACACGTACTGGATGCGCAAAAAACCGTTGAGATCCGCAATCCGGATTCTGCGGTCGAAACCATTCGGGTGGGCGTCAACTTACTTGATCGCCTCATGAATCTCGTGGGCGAACTCGTCCTGGCCCGCAATCAGCTGCTTCAATATTCCAGTTCACGCCAGGATGCCGGTTTTCTGGCTGTTTCCCAACGCATGAACCTCATCGCCACCGAACTGCAGGAAGAGGTCATGAAAACCCGCATGCAACCGATCGGCAATGTGTGGGACAAGTTTCCCCGCACCGTTCGCGATCTGGCCCTGAGCTGCGGAAAAGATGTGCGTCTCGAAATGGAAGGACAGGACACTGAACTCGACCGCACTATCATCGAGGCCATCAAGGATCCTTTGACTCACCTGGTTCGGAATTCTATCGATCACGGGGTTGAGCCACCTGCGGTGCGCCAAGAGGCTGGAAAGAACACGACCGGCGTGTTGAAATTGCGAGCCTTTCACGAAGGTGGACAGGTCAATATCGAGGTCAGTGATGACGGAGCCGGGCTGAACGCGGAGCGTATCCGCCAGAAGGCAATCGAACGTGGATTAATTTCGGCTCAAAATGCGCTGCGCATGTCAGATCGCGACATCTTCAACCTGATCTTCCTGCCGGGATTCTCCACGGCCGAAAAAGTCACCAATGTTTCCGGGCGCGGCGTAGGAATGGATGTCGTCAAGACGAATGTCGAGAAAATCGGTGGCACGGTTGACGTCCAGTCGAGCCCTGGCAAGGGTACGACCGTAAAGATCAAGATCCCGCTGACTCTCGCCATCATCCCCGCGCTAATGATCACGTCAGGTGGCGATCGGTTCGCGATCCCTCAGGTAAGCCTGCTCGAGTTGGTGCGGATGGATGGAGGCGATGTCGGAAAAGGAATCGAAATGGTTCACGGCGTTCCCGTGTACCGCTTGCGCGGCCGCCTGCTGCCGCTGGTTTATCTGAATCGCGAGCTGCAACTCGTAAATACCGCCTCAATCAAGAAGGGAGAAGACTCCGCAACCAACATCGTCGTCGTGCAGGCAGATGGGCGCGAGTTCGGCCTGGTCGTCGATGAAATCACTGATACGGAGGAGATTGTCGTCAAGCCACTTGGGCAGCAGTTGAAAGGAATCCCTGCTTACTCGGGAGCGACCATTATGGGTGACGGCAGAGTCGCTCTGATACTAGACATCCTCGGGTTGGCGCAACGGGCGCAAGTAATTTCGGCCCGAGATTCTGCCCTTATGGAAAAAGAAAAAGATGGCGCGACAGAAAAAAGCGCGGCCACAGCTGGACATCAGACGTTACTCGTTGTTCAATGCGGCGATCATTCACGAATGGCCATTCCTTTGTCACTGGTAGCCCGCCTGGAAGAGTTCCCCGTTTCGGCCATCGAAAGGGCGGGCTCGCAGGAGGTGATGCAGTATCGCGGTCAGATTATGCCGCTGCTGCGATTGTCCAGCGTTGTCGCTGGAACGGCAACGCCTGTTCCCGGTGCCGGAACCGAAGACCGCCTGCAAGTGGTGGTTTATTCCGAAGCTGGCCACAGTGTTGGCCTGGTGGTCGACCGGATTGTCGACATCGTGGACGAGAAATTGGTAGTGCAGACTCCCGCCGAACGCCGCGGCATTCTGGGGTCATCGGTTGTCCAGAAACGAGTCACCGATCTGCTGGACGTGCCCAGCATGGTTCGCCATGTTATTCCCGGATTCGCCGATTTGCCTTCAGGAGACCGAGCATAGGAGATTTTATGGCTTCCACCCAACAGTTCTGCACCTTTTTTCTTGATGGTCATGTATTCGGAACTCCAGTTCCCAAGGTGCAGGAAGTCATTCAGCACCAGGAAATGACCCGCGTGCCGCTGGCGCCCCAAGTGGTGAGCGGGTTAATCAATCTGCGCGGCCAGATTGTGTCCGCGATTGACCTCCGCCGGCGGCTTGGTCTCGAAGACCGGCCGGAAGGACAGTTGCCGATGAATGTTGTGGTCCGCACCAACGAAGGCGCGGTCAGTCTGCTGGTGGACGAGATCGGCGACGTCATCGAGGTGGAAGAAGAAACACTCGAGAGTCCTCCCGAGACACTGCAGGGCTTTGCTCGCCAGGTGGTGCGCGGGGTCTACAAGCTTTCCGGACGCCTGCTTCTCGCTCTTGACATTGACCGGATTGTGGACCTGTCCGACCTCAACAAACCAAATGGGACAGGGGAGTTTTAGATTTTCAAAAATTGCCTCCGCCAGAGCGGGGAGATTGCAAGGAGAATGGAATGAACAGCGCGCGGGGAAAGAAGAACACAAAACTCAACCAGGTACAAAACAACGAAGAGCACGCTCAACTGGCGGCAATCAACGAGGCCCGACCTGTCTGTCAGTACGATATGGAAGGCATGGTTCTAGAGGTCAATGAAAAGTTCGAGGCTCTTGTCGGCTTCAGCCGAGCCGAGCTGATTGGCAGACACGTAAGCATTTTCGTGGATGAGACTACCAGACAGACTCCGCAATATAAGGCAGAATCCATAGCACTTTGGGAAAAACTCCGTCGGGGCGAGTCCTGTAATGGCGAAGGCAGGCGAACTAGAAAGGGTGGGAAAGAGATTTGGGTCGAGTACTCTTACGCGCCGGTCCTCGGGGCTGACGGGCGTCCTTATAAAGTCGTCAACGTACTGCAAGACGTCAGCGAACGCACGCTGGCCGCCGCCGATTACAAAGGCCAAATTGCTGCCATCGGCAAAGCTCAGGCGGTGATCGAGTTCAACATGGATGGAACCGTCATTACTGCCAATGAGAACTTCCTCAAAGCCCTCGGTTACACGCTCGAGGAGGTCAAAGGCCGGCACCACAGCATGTTCGTGGACGAAGCCTACAGGCAAAGCGCCGCCTACAAAGAATTCTGGACGAAACTGAATCGCGGCGAGTACGATGCCGCCGAGTACAAGCGCATTGGCAAAGGCGGACGAGAGGTATGGATTCAGGCTTCCTACAATCCGATCCTGGACTTGAATGGGAAGCCCTTTAAGGTCGTCAAGTACGCCACGGATGTTACTCATCAGAAACTACTAAACGCCGACTATCAGGGACAAATCGCGGCGATTGGCAAGGCACAGGCGGTGATCGAGTTCAACATGGACGGCACCGTCATCACTGCTAACAACAATTTCCTTGGCGCCCTCGGCTACTCGTTGGATGAGATCAAAGGCAAACATCACAGCATGTTTGTGGAGGAAGCATATCGCCAGAGCCCAGCGTACACAGAATTTTGGGCGAGGCTGAACCGCGGCGAGTACCAGGCGGCTGAGTACAAACGCATCGGCAAAGGTGGTCGGGAGGTCTGGATTCAAGCTTCCTACAATCCGATCCTCGACTTGAATGGCAGACCGTTCAAGGTCGTCAAATACGCAACTGACATTACTCCCCAGAAGAATGCCGTGAATGCGATGATGGCGGACGCCATGATGCTGTCGCAGGCTGCCGTAGACGGTAAGTTGTCCACGCGCGCGGATGCCAGCCGGCACACGGGTGACTATCGGAAAGTGGTTGAGGGGGTAAATAGCACACTTGATGCTGTAATAGGCCCTCTCAACGTCGCCGCCAGGTATGTAGATGAGATCTCCAAAGGTTTAGTGGAAGCCAGTAGCGTTCTGCAGGCAATGGCCGACAACGATTACACGCGACGGGTCTCCACTTCCAATCAACGGGTGAAGATCACGGATGTTTATAACGGCGACTTCAATACCATCAAGAACAACCTGAACGCCTGCATCGAAGGCCTTGGGGATGTGGGCGTGGCCACCAATAAAACGGCGGATACGTTGCAGGCGAGCATGAAGTCGATCGCGCAGAACGCTCAGGCGCTCTCCAGTTCCTCTCAGCAATTGGCTTCGACCAGCCAGCAAATGAGCAGCAACGCCGAAGAAACCTCGGCTCAGGCGAGTACGGTCGCGAGCGCCACACAACAAGTCACCACAAATCTGAACAGCGTGGCGACGGGTGCGGAAGAGATGACGTCGACCGTGCAGAGTATTTCCAGCAATGCGAGCGAGGCGGCCAAGGTTGCTGGAGAAGCAGTGAAAACTGCGAACTCCGCCAACGCAACTGTGGGAAAACTGGGGGAATCCAGTGCTGAGATTGGTCAAGTCATCAAAGTGATCACCTCGATCGCGCAGCAAACCAACCTCCTGGCTTTGAACGCCACCATCGAAGCTGCCCGAGCCGGCGAGGCCGGCAAGGGATTTGCCGTTGTCGCCAATGAAGTCAAAGAACTCGCAAAGCAAACGGCGAAAGCTACCGAGGACATCAGCCAGAAGATTACGGCGATTCAGGACGACACTAAGCGCGCCGTGGATTCCATCGGTAGCATCACTTCCATCATCCACCAGATCAATGACATCTCTGGGACCATAGCAACTGCTGTGGAAGAACAGAGTGCGACTACCAACGAAATGTCCCGCAATGTGCAGGAGGCTGCGAAAGGATCCGGAGAGATTTCGCACAACATTCAGGGGGTTGCCTCAGCTGCCGAAAGCACGACCCGCGGTGCGCAAGACACCTTGAAGGCTGCACAACAGCTCACTGAGATGGCTGCTCAACTACGTGCCTTAGTGGAGAAGTTCAAGCTCAGCGACAGTGGGGATCTGGGCAGCACGCTGCCAGCGAGGGCTCGGGCTGCTCAAGCCGCCTCCTAAATTTGTTCAAACATCCAGGCTGCTGAGCAGATGCCCGGCAGCCTGCCTTTCTTGAGATGAGGTGATGACACCACAAGGCAAAAAGAGAATCTTGCTCGTCGACGATGCCGTCGTCGTCCGGAAGGTGCTCTCTCAGGTAATTAGTCACGACCCGGATCTCGAGGTAGCGGCAACAGCGGCGAACGGCCGGCTGGGTCTGGCGAAGTTCGCGGCACTCAATCCGGACCTCGTTCTTCTCGATATTGAAATGCCTGAGATGGACGGGCTGGAAACGGTTCGCGAGTTACGAAAAATCGATTCCCGCGTTCCCATCGTCATGTTCAGCACCCTGACTGAGCACGGGGCTTCCGTGACTTTGGAAGCACTGGCATTGGGGGCAACGGATTACGTTACCAAGCCAAGCAACTTTGATGGCGCCGCCAATCTGGACTCTATTTCCCGCGAACTGATTCCCAAGATCCGGGCTCTCTGTCATCTTCCCTGGTCGCACAATTCGGCAACTCCTGTCCCACAGCCTGTTCCGATCCGGGTGGTAATGCCAGCGCGCCTCATCGCGCCCGCGAAGATTGTGATCATCGGCGTATCGACGGGAGGCCCTGACGCTCTGGCACGTCTCCTTCCACGCTTGCCAGCACACTTCCCCGTTCCTTTGCTGATTGCTCAGCACATGCCACCCATCTTTACTGCGATGCTGGCAGCCCGACTCACCGCGAAATCCCAGTTTCCGGTACGCGAGTGCATTTCAGGAGAACCACTCTCTCCGGGCTGTGCCGTAATCGCTCCGGGTGACTTCCACATGGTGGTGGAACAGGAGAATGGCTCGGTATCGTTGAAAACTCATCAGGGTCCTCGTGAGAATTTTTGTCGTCCATCCGTTGATGTTCTGTTTCGTTCGGTGGCTGCTCTCTATCGTGAGCGCACGCTCGCCGTCGTCCTGACTGGTATGGGCCAAGATGGTCTAAAAGGATGTGAACTGCTGCGCAAACAAGGGGCTCGCGTCTACGTACAAGACGAGGCCAGCAGCGTTGTCTGGGGAATGCCCGGCTTTGTCGCTCGGGCCGGGTTGGCTGACAAGATTCTGCCGCTGGATCAAATCGGGTCGGAGATCGTGCGCGCAACAGGTCTGCAGGCCGCAGCCAAAGCTCAGGTGTAGGGCGACATTCCGCAGACTTCAAGATTTTGTGAGGCTGTCGAGGTAGCGATTATTGAAAAACGTAGTCGTCTTTTGCACAAACTCGAGAATTTTGAACATGCGTTCGCGGCCTTCGCGATTCACCTCGCGGAACTGAACCGCGATTCCGGCCCCGGGGTCCAGCCTGGCCACAACGCCCTCGGTTTTCAAATTGGCGTCATCCATAGAAAACCTGAGGTTAATCTTGCTACCCGCCGTTAAAATCGAACTTGTCTCTACGTAGCAGCCGCCCATGCTGATATCCGTCAAGTTAGCAAACATCGGAATGCCGCCCGCTTCCGTCTGCAATTCGATGGTGACGCGGCACTTCATGCGCGGATGGGCTCGCCTGTCTTTATAAGCGAGCTGTTTTTGTTTCTCGATGTACATCCGCCGATCGGCTTCTGCCAGTAATTGCTCGGCATCGTTGCCATCATCGGGATAAACGGCACGACCCACGCTCAACGAGAGAATCTCTTCACCACAAACATCATTTCCGGCATGGCATGCCAGGGCGCGCATCTGCTCGGCTTTCTTGCCAGCCGCATCGGCGGCCAGCCCCGGAGCGATGACCACAAATTCATCTCCGCCCATGCGTGCCACATAGTCGTATTCGCGGCAACTGTCTTTAAGGGCCTGGGCAAATAGACGCAGCACACGATTGCCTTCCAGATGGCCGAAACGATCGTTAATCTGTTTGAAGCCATCCATGTCGGAGACCATCACGGTCAACGACGAATTATCACGTTTGCATCGCGCCAACTCCCGATCCAACTGCAAGAAGAGCGAGCGCGCATTCGGCAGTCCCGTCAGATAGTCCGTAGTCGCTGAATTCTCTGCTTGCTGGTACTTGAGTGCATTTTCGATCGCCAGCGCCATCTTTCCGCTGACTGCCAGCAAAATTCGCAAATGATCCGAGGTGAAGGAATCGCGATCTGCACGGTATAAAGCCAGAACCCCGATTACTCCAGACACGCCCTCCAATGGAACGGCCAAGGCCGACCGGAGAGTGCTGAATTTCGTTGGGTCATTTAAATACCCAGGCTCTACGGAAGGATTCCCGTTGATGATGGGCTTCCGATTTTGCGCGACCCAACCGGATAACCCTTGTCCCACCGGAATGCGCAGGGACGAGAACAATCGATAATTGTCGCCATTCACATATTCCGGGATTAATTCATTCTCTCGTTGAATGTAAATGGCAATGGCGTCATACGGCACCATCGGCTTCAGTTTCACAGAGAACACCGACAGCGTCTCTCCCAGACTCAGCGAAGCACCGAGATCCTGGCTCAGCTCGAATAGTGCCTGCGCTTCCTGCCGCGCTGCTGCAATGGACGAAAGGAATGTCGTCTCGCGTCCGGCATAATCCTGCGCCCTTGCATTCTCGAAGCCGGCGGCGGGTTCTAGTCCTCGTTCAATTTTGATGGCTGTCGACAGCGGCGCGTCTGGATCTTCCGCTGATTTGGCAATGGCCATTTCCTCCAGGTGCTCGTACCGCTTCTGAAGAACGTCGACGACCTTCGGATCAAATGATTTTCCGGATTCCTGCGCCAGCTTCTGCATCACGTCTTTCAGGGGCAACGCCCGGCGATACTGGCGGTCCGACGCAAGCGCATCCAGGTAATCGACGGCAGAAAGGATTCGAGCGCCGATCGGAATTTCGGCTCCTTTCAGTCCCAGCGGATAACCCGATCCATCCCACTTTTCATGGTGAGCTCGTACGATCGGGACCACCGGGTAAGGAAAACGCACTCGCTCCAGGATCTCGGCTCCGACCAGGGTATGAATCTTCATCTTCTCGAACTCTTCCGGACTCAACCGTCCTGGTTTCGAGATAATGTGCTCCGGTACCGCCAATTTGCCAATATCGTGCAATAGTGCCGCCGCGTGAAGAGCCTCAAGTTCCGGCCCTTTTACCCCAAGTTCTTTTGCAACCTCGATCGCATAGACGCGGACGCGCTGCAGGTGCTCGTGCGTGGTGTGATCTTTAGCCTCAATCGCCAGCGCAAGCGCCTCGATGGTTCGCAGATGCAAGTTGGCCATTTCTTCAACGTGGCGCTTCTCGTCCTCTAATTTCCCCAAATAGAGCCGGTATGACCGGTAAATCAAATAAACAACCGGCAGGACCAGGAGCGATGTTTCCCAGTTGAATTTTTGGTTGAACCACGTAATTGCCGCCGCGATTCCCGCTCCTACCAGGTAGTACGGGAACGACCAGAAGTAGCAATCCACCAGAATTCGATTGAGTGGACGACCTTCAGTCAACGAAATGACTGTCGCTATGGAACCTGCATTCGCAATGAAATATACGGTTGCGGAAAGGCCAAGCAGAATTGGATGGTTCGCAACAAGATAATTCGTTAGTGGATGGTGGTATACGACGTATGCCAACGTCGTCGAAATGCAGCCTGCGCAAACATTGAACGTAAGTTGTATGGCTCGAGGGCGATCGGGGAAAAGACATTGAGCCACCATCGAGACCGCCCCCAAAATCAGGGTCTCGGTATAGCTGAGTTCGAGCACTCCGATCAGGATGAAAAGGAAATTCACCGAAAGCGTGCCGGTAATGCCCGGGAGATTCACCTTCAGCCGCGATGCAAGGATGGCAATTCCCAGATAACAAATGAACTCCGCGATGTTCTTGCTGCTCTGGTGAATTCCGCCGTAGACGAGAGTGCCTAGACCGGCAAGCACAACAAGTGCAATAAAAAGCTTCGCCAGCGCGGACATATTCTTCCACGCGCGTGGACGGTCGGGCAGGCTTGTAGCGATGCTGGTTTTGCCAGTCATTCGATGAACACACTTCGGGGATCGCACAAATACCCGAACACATAGGAATAGCAGCTAAACTGCCTAGAAACAATGATTTGGGAGGTTTTCGAGGAAACTTACGTAACTTGCGAAGTTACTTTTGCACAGCCGCTCGGGAAACGAACAACGTGACCCTTACAACGAAAGAACTTGCGACTCCACGTCAGCGGTCGCTTCAGCAAGATTCTCGGGTTTCCCTAGATCGCGCCAATAGTACTCGTCCGCCCGGAAAGCCCTAATATTCTCTCCTCGTCCAGCGAGGCGGAGGTAAGTCGTGATAATCGAGAATATGCCATCCTCGCGCATCAGCGAAAACAGCTTAGGGGAGATCACGTGCACTCCGGAAAATGCTGTCGCGTGGGCGACCTTGCCGGTACGAACAACCTCAGGGCGCCCCTCACTTCCTGCGCGGCGTCCGCATAGTTGATTATTCTCGTCGAACAGGAGATACCGCGAAGTTTTGCGATCTTGAACCGCCAACGTTGCCAGTGCCCCACTCTCCTGGTGAGCCTGAAACATCCGTCCGAAATCGATCGTGCTGATCACATCCACGTTGTGGAGTAGAAATGGCTGCTCCTGTCTATGACGGCTGTCTTCCAGAAAAAACCACGATGCCTTCTTGAGTCCGCCTCCAGTATCGAGCAGGGTCTCTTCTCGGGAGATCTCGATGCGCATGCCGAAGTTGCTGTTGGCGGTGAGGTAATCGACAACCATCTCGGCGAAGTGATGCACATTTACGATGACTTCCCGGATGCCGAATGACGATAGCCTGCGCAGCGTGATCTCCAACAGCGTCCGTCCAGCAACCTCAACCAGAGCCTTTGGACGATCGTTCGTCAGTGGACGCAATCTTGTCCCGAGTCCGGCAGCCAGAATCATCGCTTTCATGTTCCGGTTCCGGCCTTCTCCGCCAGGGCATGCTCGGTCTTCATTCTCTCCAGTTCACGGTGCGTGACGATCACTTCAACGCCAGAGCGACCGCGCAGACGCTTCGCCAATTGCTCGGCCAGATAAACGGAGCGATGCTGGCCGCCGGTGCACCCGAACGACACCATGAGATGCTTGAAGCCGCGCTGCCGATAGTTACTCACGCTTGCGTCCACCAAGGCCATGACACTCGCCAGGAACTGATGTACGCTGTCCTGCTGATTCAGATACTCGATGACGGGGGCATCTCTGCCGGTCAATGCCTTGAACTGTTCTTCCCTGCCGGGATTCGGTAAGCTACGCCCGTCAAAAACGAAGCCTCCACCATTCCCACTCTCGTCCTTGGGGAACCCGCGATGGAAGGAAAAGCTGACGATGCTGACGACCAGGTTGTCCGCGTCCGATGCCAGTCCCTGCAACTTTTCTGATCGGAGCATGCTATGGAAAGCGTCGAGTAAAGTCGGCAGTGCGATTGGTAGGGTGACGTTATGCAGCAGCCATCGCAAGTTTTTCAGCGCATATGGGACGCTCTGCAGGAAATGCACCTTCCGCTCATAAAATCCGCGGAATCCATACGCTCCCAATGCCTGCATGATCCGGATGTAAACGTACGCATAGTAGTGCTGCAGGAACACCTCGCGCTTGACGTCCACAAAATTGCGCAACGTGTCTAAATAATGATCGAGCAATTGCTGCCGCAGGTCTGGCGGAAGATCTGCCTTGGCGTCATACAAGAGGGACGCGACGTCGTACTGCAAAGCTCCTTTGCGGCCACCCTGGTAGTCCAGGAAATACGGCTGTCCATCGCGCAGCATGATGTTTCGCGATTGAAAATCGCGATACAAGAAATAGTCTCGTTGAGCACTCAGGAGAAATTTGGTGAGGCGGCTGAAATCGTGCTCCAGGGCTTGCTCGCTGAAGGGAATGCCTGCCAGCCGTAGGAAATAGTATTTGAAATAATTCAGGTCCCACGCGATCGACTGCCGGTCAAAACTTCCGCGCGGATAACACACCTTATAGTTCAGGTCGCGCCCGGCCTCGATTTGAAATCGCGGCAACATGGCAATGGCTTTGCGATATGCCTCGACAACGACCGGCGCAATGTTCTCGCCTTTTCGATTTCTCGAAAGCAGTTCAAACAGTGAAGTGTCCCCGAGGTCCTCTTCAAGATAGGCCCCATGCTCAAGGTCTTCGCCGTAGATTTCTGGAACCGGCAATCCGTGCTTTCGGAAGTGCCGCGAAAATTCGAGGAAGGCGACATTCTCTTCGCGCACGCCATACAGAATGCCGATCGCGCTCTTTTCTCTTCCGGTCAGTCGAACGATTTTGCGTCCTGACCCGCCCAACTCTCCTTGGACGGGCTGTACCTGCTCCACGGGAAAGTGAAAATGCTCGTCGAAGAGTCTCTTGAGAACGTCCATGCGATATGCCGCGCCCGAGCTGATTTAAGCGCTGATTTAAGTAAAGATACCACTGACAAGCAGTGAAGGCGGCCCATGCACCATCGCTCCAAACACCAAAGTTTCGCCCCTACGACAGAGCCGGCTGGAGTACGAATCGGGTGGCGAGACTCGAAATCGAGCCGATTCGGGGCGTGAGCGCAGGGCGAACTTTCCGGCCAGGAACTGTAGGCGGCGAAGGACTCGTTTATGAATCTGGTGGCGGCGGTTGGACTCGAACCAACGACCTACGGATTATGAGACCGTCGCTCTAGCCACCTGAGCTACGCCGCCACTGCCTGGAACTGGAGGATGTGCGAAAGGAAACTGCGGCTGTGGTGGAACCAGCACTTCCGCGGCATGGCCGCAACGCGGATCTCGCCGCGCTGCGTCCAATTGTTGATTCTAAAAGGCTGTCGAAAATAGGTCAAACTGATGGCGGTATGAGCTTATCAATTAAGGCACAATGAATCTCAGCTCGAACTTGCAGCGATCTGAAATAATCAGAGGCTCATGAAGGCAACCGCCGTCATCCCGGCCCGCCTCGCGTCCACGCGCCTGCCCCGCAAAATGCTACGCGAGATCGCAGGTAAGCCCTTGATCGGAATAGTTTACGAGGCCGTTCGCAGATCACCCCTTTTAGCCGACGTCGTGATCGCGACCGATTCCGAAGAAATCATGTCAGTCTGTCACGCCCACAACTGGAACGCGCGAATGACCTCGTCACAACATCGCAGCGGCACGGAACGAGTCCACGAGATTTCATGCCGAGCGGACGCCGATGTATTTATCAATGTGCAGGGAGACGAACCGCTCGTTCGGTCCGAGCAGATTGCCTCATTGCTGGGAGTCATGGAAAATCCGGCGGCGCAGGTTGGAACTCTTATGACTCCTGCAGCCGAGATCGACATCGCAAATCCAAACGCCGTCAAAGTGGTGACGGACCTGGCCGGCCGCGCCCTTTACTTTTCTCGCGCTACGATCCCCTTCGATCGCGACACCACGCGTCCGCTTTACTTCAAGCATCTTGGCCTCTACGCTTATCGCAAACCCGCTCTCGATCGCTTCGTGACTCTCCCTGAGTCCTCGCTGGAACGGGCGGAACGCCTGGAGCAACTCAGATTTCTGGAGAACGGGATTCATATCTTCACCGCGGAAACGCCTCACGATAGCGTCGGCGTAGACACGGAGGAAGATCTTCAGAGGGTGATCGCAATCCTGAAACGCACGCTTTGAGAATTCACTGAGTGCTCTTGCTCGACCCATCCCGCTCGTGGGCGACTCGTTCGGCAAGTTGCTGGCGTGCTCGTAGAGCAAGTTGCCGGCAGGCGATTGGATCCACCATCGGATCGGGTACAACCCCGCGCTTTCGAGCATCCAGACGATCCCACAACCCGGAAAGCTCGGGATGCGCGGTGATCAGAATATCGCACGGTGTCGTCTCAAGAAATGAAAAGCTCTTCTCAAAATCCGTAAGCGCGCTGGGATACACACGACTATTGCTGAACTTGAATCCATCGACGGAGACCGGTGTGAGGCTATCTGCGTAGACCAGGGAGCGGCACACTCCGCTTTCACAAGAGCGCCAAGTCCAACTAGTACCACCAGGTGTATGCCCGGCCGTCAAGTGTGCTGTTATAACGACATCCCCAACTGTGAAGCTTTCTCCATCGCGAAGTTCATGCACATTCTTGATCGGATCGATGGCCGCGATCATTCCATATTGCGGATCGCCTTCGCTTACACCGCCCCTTCTCATTACTGCTGCGCTCCACTCACCTGCCATGACGCGGGCTCCGCTCAGCCTTTGCAGTTTCGCAATACCGCCTGCGTGGTCGAAATGTACATGAGAATTCACGATAACTCGCACGTCCTCGATGCGAAATCCTAACGACCGAATGTGAGAAACAATCTGGGACACAGATTGTGGCAAATCACCGTCAATGAGCACGTGGCCAGCAGGTGAGGTGAGCAGGATGGAACTCAGTGCATGAGTTCCCACATAGTAGGTATTTCCAAAGATCCGGAACGGCGTTTGAGGTTGGTTCCACTCTCGGCATTGATTGCAGTGGGCCGATCTGGTTTGACCAGCCGCGGCGGCTGCGACGAAAAAAGCCATCACAGTACCGAGCAATCTCGAGTATCTGACCGAGTGAGTCCTCAACCTTGTGGATGTGCGCTCTGCGTGCGTCCCCATCGCTCCGCCGCGGCGAGCCGTCTTGAAATCGACGGATGCGAATGGAAAAGCCATTCCACCCACTTCGATGGCGTCCGCTCTGCCAGATTCTGCTCTGCCAGTTTGTTCATCGAGGAAACAAAGGGCTCAACGCTGGTAATGGATTCGAAGGCGTATCGATCCGCCTGTCGCTCGTTGAAGCGAGAATAAGCATTCAGTGCCGGCATCAATAGAAACGAGAGCACGACCGAAACCAGGGCTAATAGCGGCAGGTTGGCAAAGTCAGACAATTCCTCAAACATGTGTCGGTCGACGGCGTAGTGCAGGGTCCAGTTTGCCGCCCAGAACCCGACAAAAGTGATCGCCGCTTGCACCAGTATGCTTTTCAGAATGTGGCGATGCACCTGATGTCCGAGTTCATGCGCCAAGACGGCTTCAATCTCGTCGGGTGAGTAGTTGTCGAGGAGGGTGTCGGCCAGAATGATACGCCGCGTGCTGCCCAGCCCGGTTAGGGCTGCATTCGCCTTTTTGCTTTTTTCGGAGAGTCGCCAGCGGTACACGCCGCGCACTCTTGTTCCAGCACGCTCACTCAAAATCACCAATCGGCGGCGTAGTTCCTCATCCTCGAGTGGCTCGAACTTGTAGAAGATCGGAAACAATATGACTGGCGCCAGTTGCGCCAGGAGAACAAATAATCCCATGAACAACACCCAGGCCAGCAGCCACCAATTCTGCGGCCACTGGCGAATCGTGAGATACAGCAATTCAACCACAACCGTGCCGAGCACGAGGCTAAGGAGAAAGCCCTTGGCCTCGTCCCAAAGCCAGGACCCAAGTCTCTGATTGCTTAGCTTGAATCGCCGTTCCAGGCGGAATCCGTAGTAATCCAACCCAATCCCAAGGGCCTTGCTGATTCCAAGCAGCAGCACGAGGTACATGAAGAGCGAAAGAGAATAATTCTGAAACCCTAGTCGGTAGGCGAGGTCGCGCAGCGAATCGGACCAGCCCGTGGCCAACAGCACGACGAGAAAAACGAATCCCACGACGAAATCAGTGATGCCCAGCCAACGCCGTATCCGGTTATAACGGCGTGCTTCCGGCGAATCTGTTTGCCCGGCTATGCCTGTTTCTACCATTTCGTCACTAATTCGCTTCAGGAGTCGCTATTCCTTACAAAGTTTTCACCGCTCGCAAGCAGCTCGCTGACGAGGCCTGGCGAAGCTGCTTCGGTATAAAGCCGCAACAACGGTTCCGTCCCCGATGCGCGGAATAACACCCACGCCTCTGCTCCGTTTCCATTCGTAGGCGCATCCAGAAAGAACTTTACCCCGTCCATGTTCTCTTTCTTCAGGACGCGGTACCGGCCCAGAGTTTGTGTAGCCTCTGCGCGTGCCCGCTGGATAGCTGCCTGTTTCATATCTTCCGGGATGTGGAGATCACTCCGCCCGTAATAGTGTGGTCCAAAATCTCGCTGTAAATCGGCCACCAGCTGTCCGAGCGGCTTACCCTCTTCTGCCATCGCATTCGCAAGCAGCAGGCTATTGAGGACGCCATCGCGCTCCGGAAGAAATCTTGAATAGCCGATGCCACCCGATTCTTCGCCGCCCATCAGGATCTCACGTTCCATCATCAGATCGGCAACATACTTAAATCCAATGGATGTCTCGTGTACCTTGCGCCCATGCTTTGCCGAAATCCGATCGATCATGCGAGTGGTGTTAAACGCCCGCACCACTTCTCCCGGCCATTTCTTGCGCTCCAGCAACCAGCGCAGCAGAACGCAGAAAATCTTGTGCGAATCAACAAAGCTTCCGTCCTCTGCTACGGCCCCGATGCGGTCCGCATCCCCGTCGGTCGCCAGTCCCGCATCGCATTTTTCGCGAACCACCGTCTCCTCGAGCATCGCCGTGTGCGGACGGATTGGCTCCGGATTAATTCCGGGGAACAGCGGATTCAGTTCCTGCCGTATTGCCACACACTTCACGCCCCGATCCGCGAAGATGCCGGTCAGCACTCCGCGTCCTGAACCGTACATCGCGTCGACAGCGAACTTGAACTTCGTTTTCGCAATGAGGTCCATGTCCGCGAACGCGCAAACGGCGGCGACGTACGCCTTCTTCAAATCGACTTCTTCGATCGCAGCCTTATTCCCTTTCGGCGCCGCATCGGCAGCAAGTTCAACCTCGATCTTCTTCATGATGGCGGGCGTCGCCGACCCGCCAAAATTCGCTTTAAACTTCACTCCATTCCAGTTCCAAGGATTATGGCTGGAAGTCACCATGACTCCGCCTGCAGCGCCCTGATGTTTTACCGCGTAGGAAACGGCGGGAGTGGGTGTGTAATCGTTGGCCAGTTTTACCGGAATCCCAGCCTCGGCCAGCACTTCGCCCACGATCCGGGCTGCTCGGGGTGAAGCGAACCTCGCGTCGTATCCGACGATGACCCCGCGCTGTGCGTTTTCGTTCTTCAAAACGTACGATGCGATCGCACCTGCCACGCGCCGTACGTTCTCAAAGGTAAAATCGTCGGCAATAATGCCGCGCCATCCATCCGTCCCGAACTTAATCTCTTGCGCCATAGTTTCGTGCGAAGCGTCTGCAGTCAGCTTTTCGACGTCCAGCCAAGCTATCAGACCAGCTTACTCATCCTCTTCTCATCCAGATATTTCACTACTTTGCCTACATCCTGTGCATGCTGGCGGGTCGTTACCAGCAGAGCGTCGTCGGTTTCTACCACTACCACATCCGTCACTCCGATGGCCGCAACAAACTTCCCGGGCGCATGTACATAATTTCCGCGCGCATTCAGCAGGAATACCCCCGAACTCGCAACCAGGTTTCCTTCCTGCGGAGTGCTCTTGGCAACGTGGTGCTCATGCAACGCGGTCCAAGAACCCAGATCGTTCCATCCAAAGTCTGCAGGCAGGCAGTAGATGTGGCTTTGTTTCTCGCCCTTCGCCGATCGTGGTTCCAGCACGGCATAGTCCACGCTAATGTTCTCGCAGGCCGGGTACTTCTTGCGAAATGTCGCTGGAAATTTCGCCGTGCCGAATGTGGATGCAATCTCCGCAAGTATTGCGGCCGTCTTGGGCAAATGCTCTAGCATCGCGTCGGCCAGCGTTCTCGCACTCCATAAGAACATTCCGCTATTCCAGAAGTAATTCCCCGCCGCAACAAACTCCGCGGCTGTCTCAGCGTTGGGTTTTTCGGTGAAGCGGCGTACATGCAAAGCTTCTTCTTCGAACAATCCGCCCGCTTCGATGTAGCCGTATCCAGTTTCAGCCCGATTCGGCCGGACGCCCAACACGACAATATTCGGACCTGCGGCCGCAATCTCAATCCCGCGTGCCAAAGTCTCGCGATATCGTTTTTCGTCGGCAATCACGTGATCGGACGGAAACATTCCGATCACCGCCTCTGGATCTTCTCGCAGCAGCAAAAACGCAGCCAGCCCAATCGCTGGAGCTGTATTTCTTCCTGCCGGTTCGGCCAGCACCTGGGTCTTGGACAACTTCTTCAGTTGTTTCAGAATTGCAGGACGCAAATCGTCGTTCGTGATGATCCAAAACTTCTTGGCCGGAGCAAACGGCAGCAACCGGCTCACGGTCTGCTGGATCATCGTCTGCTTGCCGTCTAATGCCAGCAACTGCTTGGCGCGCTTCTTGCGGCTTAGTGGCCAAAAGCGCGTACCGCGTCCGCCCGCCAAAATCACTGGATAGAAATTGGAATTCTTCGCCATGCTTTCGGATTGCACTACATTCTTGTTTCGGGCTCAGGCAGCATCTTCCCCGGTACGTAAGACCGCAAAAACTCCAGAGTCCATTGCGGTCTCACGTTGAACTCTTCGATGCAAGCCGGAATAACGACCGCGTCGCCTTTCGCCAGAGTCACCGGGTCCATCCCGGGCGACTCAATCACGCCGCAACCTTCGGTCGCGACCAGAATCTGGGCTGAACTCTTCCCCGAGTCATCTGCACTTTTAAGGCCTGCGATCGGTTCCTTACATTCGAACATTTCGACCACAAAATAGGGAGCTGAAACCAGCGGAGAATATCGGTTTTTGCTGTGGCCCATCTCTCGAGGCGCGGGACGCAGCACCTTTCCCGACCCGACCTTCTCCTTCACCGCCGCCATGCCGTCTTTCAAATGCAACTCCCGAGGACGCCCGTAATCATACAAGCGATAGGTCGTATCAGACTGCTGTTGTGTCTCCACAATAATCGACCCGGGACCGAGCGTGTGGACTGTTCCGCCGGCGACGTAGATCATGTCACTTGCAAACACATTGATCCAGTTCAGCACCTCTTCGGCGCGATTCTGATGAATCGCTTCTTCCAATTGCGCCGCGGTCACGCCGGGTTTCAATCCCAAAGCGATCTGGGCACCTGGCTTGGCGTGCGCTACATACCAGCATTCGGTCTTGCCCCAAGGCTGTCCGACGCGTAAGGCCTGCGTGTCGTCGGGATGCACTTGAACCGAGAGCTTCTCATGCGGGAAAAGAAATTTCAGCAGTAAGGGAAAGCGCTGCGGATCCCGCGCGGCCTCGCCAACCAGTTCGCGCTGGTACTGCTCGCTTAGTTGCGAGAGTGTATGACCTGCGAGTGGCCCATTCGCCACTTTGCAATCATCCCCACTCAGCCAGGCTTCGCCGATCTTCTCCGCGAATTTATGATTCGGATAAATCGGGGATAGATCCTGCGTGCCCCACGGTCGCGGATCAAAACCTGGCTGCATCAGCAATGGATACAAGTTTCCCATTCAAATCAAACTAGCGCGCACAAAAAAGGCCGCTCGCGGCGGAACGGCCCTTGCCGAACCATATGAATTTCCTTGCCGAAGCCGTGGTGAAGACTTGGAATTTCAACCGCAGTGAGCGAGCCCTACAGCGCTGCGAAAAACTTCCGCATCCGTTCCAGCCCGCGATCCAATTCAGCTTTCGAAGTCGCATACGAGATGCGGATGTGATCGTTGGTGCCAAATCCTTCTCCCGGAACGGTCGCTACATGAGCTTCACGCAAGAGCCTGCCGGCCACATCAGATGCAGATTTCAGCCCTCCGCGACTAAGAAAAGATGAAATGTTCGGGTAGGCATAAAACGCCCCCTCCGGCATCGTACAGGTCACCCCTGGAATCGATCGCAAGCCGTGAACCACGTGATCGCGCAACTGAATATACTCGCGGCGCATCTCTTCAACGCACTCCTGCGGCCCTTTAAGAGCGGCCACAGCTGCCTTCTGCACAATCGATGTTGGATTCGATGTCGACTGGCTCTGTAGCTTCGCCATGGCACTGGTGATTGTCGCAGGAGCCATCGCATACCCTAGCCGCCATCCGGTCATGGCATAGGTTTTCGAGAGCGAACCCAGAACCACGAATCGCTCCTTGTACTCTCTCAGCATGCCCACCGAAAAATTCTTCTCTGCGTAATTCAGATACACGTAGCACTCGTCCGACAGCACCCAGATTCCGCGTTGGTGCGCCAGTCGGATCACTTCCGTCATATCTTCGGGCTTCATCACTGCGCCTGACGGATTCGAGGGCGAATTCAGAATGATCGCTTTCGTCCGCGGAGTAATCAGTTTCGCCACCATCTCGGCGGTGACGCGGAATCCCTGCGCCTCGTCCGCCTCAAGCAGCACGCAGTTTCCGCCCGCATAGCGAACGATGTCTTTGAAGGAGACCCAGTACGGCACCGGCAGAATCACCTCGTCACCGTGATCCACCAGCACCTGAATGGCATTGAACAACGCATGTTTGCCGCCCGTTGATGCGATCACTTCCTCACGCCGGTAGTCCGAATCAAAGTCGACGTTATGCCGGTGCGCAATTGCATCGCGCAACTCGGCAGTGCCCGCAACCGCTGTGTACTTTGTGAAGTTGCCCTGGATCGCCGCAATCGCCGCGTCTTTGATGTGCTGTGGGGTCGAGAAGTGCGGCTCGCCTGCTCCGAAATCCACGACATCGATTCCTTGCGATCGCAGTTTATCGGCCTCTGCCACAACTGCCATCGTGGCCGAAGGCTCAATCCGATTGATCCTCTGCGTCAGTTTCACTGCATCCATGATTGCCGTTGTCATGCTTTTCTTTTCCTTCTCCTGGGCACTTCAACCAGCTGCGTGTCTCGCAACTTGAATGCGGGATCAAGTTTCTCCCGCAGCTTTATTTCAACTATCTCGGGCACGAGACCCTTCACGGGTCCACCGGCCTGCGCCACTTCCCGCACCAACCGCGAACTCACATAGGAATATTTATCGGCGGGCATCATGAAAACCGTTTCCAGCGTGGGTTCGAGCTTGCGGTTCATCAGTGCCATCTGCAGTTCGTATTCGTAATCGCTGATCGCGCGTATTCCCCGCAACACGCACATCGCATCGATGGATTTCGCGTACTCGACCATCAGCCCATCGAACATGTCGATGCGAACGTTTGGCAGGTCGGCCGTCAACGCCCGCAACATCTCCAGCCGTTCCGCCACGCTGAACATCGGGCTTTTTTCCGAGTTCCTCAAGATCGAAACAACCAGCTCTTCAAAAATCTTGGCTCCTCGCTGAATGAGATCGAGGTGCCCATTCGTGGGCGGATCAAACGACCCCGGATAGATAGCCCTCCCCTTGTTCAATCGTCCCCTTGGACTGACCGTCTGGCGACACGGGCAGCGCAACGCAACAATTAGGAGATTTTATGCGGGCAGGACCGACAATGGCAATGAAGTAGAGGAAACTAGTGACGAGTTTGAACAAGCCGCCGGGGAGACCCGGGCGCGGCTCCGTGAGAGAGAGTCAGCCGCGCCCGGAAGGCAACGAGCTATCTTTTGGCCGCGATCGGAATCTTCACGGGTTCGGGCGGGGCACTCGGCATGGTGGTAACCCGGCCAGGAGCACCATTCGTCGGCGCAGCTGCGGCAGCGGTAGGCGTTGCGATCAATCCCAGGGCCTTGCGTACTTCGGTATCGAGCTTCGCCATCACGTCCTTGTTGTCTTTCAGGAACTGGCGTGCATTCTCGCGACCCTGGCCGATCCGCTCGCCTTTATAGCTGAACCACGAGCCGGATTTCTCCAGGATGTTGTTATTCACAGCCAGGTCGAGCAGATCGCCCTCGCGAGAAATCCCCTCGCCATACAGAATGTCGAACTCAGCCTCGCGAAACGGCGCCGCCACTTTGTTCTTTACTACTTTGACCTTCGTCCGTGAACCGGTGACTACATCCCCGTCTTTGATAGCCGCAATCCGGCGGATGTCCACCCGCACCGACGAATAGAATTTCAACGCTCGTCCGCCAGTTGTCGTCTCCGGATTCCCAAACATCACGCCGATTTTCTCGCGGATTTGATTGATGAAGATGAGGCACGTCCGGGACTTCGATACCGTCCCCGTAAGTTTGCGCAGCGCCTGCGACATCAGCCGAGCCTGCAATCCCATGTGGCTGTCGCCCATCTCGCCGTCCAATTCGGCCTTCGGAACCAGCGCAGCCACCGAGTCGACGACCAGAACATCGATCGCATTCGACCGGACTAATGCCTCAGTAATCTCCAAGGCCTGCTCGCCATAATCGGGCTGCGACACCAGCAGATTGTCCACATCCACTCCGAGCTTCTTGGCGTATCCCGGATCGAGCGCATGCTCCGCGTCCACAAACGCCGCCATCCCGCCGGTCTTCTGCGCCTCGGCGATTACCTGCAGAGTAATGGTGGTCTTGCCCGACGATTCCGGCCCGAACACTTCCACCACGCGCCCGCGAGGAAATCCGCCCACTCCCAGCGCCGCATCGAACGAGATCGATCCCGTAGGGATCACTGAGATCGGGACGATCGCCTCCTTCGACCCCAACCGCATGATCGATCCCTTACCAAACTGTTTCTCGATTTGTGATACTGCCAGATCGATCGCCTTGCCCCGCTCGTCTGCCATGGAAGTGGCTCCTTTAAAGATTGCGACTTATGAATGTGTTTTAATTCTGGCCGGATTATACATACGAAATGAAGCGAATAAAAGGCGAATCTACATAATTAACCTGTGGACGGTCCCAAAGCGGGAACATCAAAATCCAGTTTGTCTCGACCACTAACCCCTGACCCTAGCCACTGATTTTCTATCTCTGCAGCAAATCCACGGGCGCCCTCACATCATGCACCCGAAAGTACTTCGCCAGTGCTGGATACTTCCGCGCCACTGCCTCATACATGGCATAGGCCACATTGCGATACGACACATGCCCCGCCGGCGTCGTCCGCAACTCAGAAATGTATACCGCCTCGGCAAAATCCATCTTGAACAGCGCCCGCTTTCGGTACGACAACGGAATCGCGTACTGCGAGTTCTCTTCCGCTTCGGGAGTGCCGCGCGCGGCTAGTTTTTCGACTGCCGATTGCACCCGCCGCATCGTTGCTTCAAACCGCGCGCGCACCCCGGCATCTTCCATGTCGAGCAGCATCTCGTAGCCGTGCTGGGTGGTGAATCCTTGCATCACCTGGATGCACCGGCGATGGCGATGCATGTCGCGGAACCCGCCAGTATCCATCAGGATGTCGAACCGGAATTGCTGTCCCGCACGGAAGCCGCGCAGCATTTCGTCGTATTTCCCGCGATGCCGCAGGCCCAAATCGATAATCTCCCGGCGTTTTCGCTCTCCGGCGACCTGCACCATCTGCCGAATCTGCCGGTACGAATGCTGACTGTGCTCGTAGAGCAAAGTCGTCGCAATCTCCACTTCCAGCGGTTCTTCATCCAATAGATCGACGATGGCCTTTGACGCCGCTACTGGTTCACTTGCCATCAATTCCCGCGCCGCCTGCCGCATCTCCCGCCGCGTCTCGATCTCATACGGGTTCGGATCCGCATACTTCACCAGCGTCGGAGCCACCCGCACCTCACGCAGCAATTCCTGCTCCGCGCGCGCGCCCAGTTCCGGGCTGACCGCCCGAATCTGCTCCACGAGCGACTGAAGCGACTCCGCATTCACGTTGTAAGCCGCCCCCGTTGCCGCTTTCTTAAGCGACTCTCCCAGGGCGCGAACCTCTTTATGCGTATGCGACAGCAGATGAGCGACTTGGTTCTCCAGGGTGCGCGCATTCACGATCTCGCCCAAGGAAGTGTTTGTCGCCAATGGCAACAGATAGCGCGTGATGTCAAAAGCCCGCGCCTTCAGCGCGCGCTCGTAGGCGTCCTGCTTCATGTCAGCAGGTTTCGGCGTGATGCTGATGAGGTAATCGGTCATGTGCGCCGAAAACGCATCGTATTCGGAGAAGAGAAAATCCAGAGTCTCCCGATACAGCTTCCGCGCATCGTCGTCCGTACCGAAGTCCGGAGTGTAATAACCACTCTTTCGGAAATCCTGATAGCGCGTCGACCGTTCCTGCCCGTCCCAGCGCTGCTCATCGGCCAATTCAATTGCCGCCAGAATCGACAGCCGCTCGATCGCCAACGCGATGTGCGCCAGATCTGCAATCGATCGGTGTCCATACTGGAAATAAAACGTGTTGAGGAATTTCTCCGCTTTTTGCGTGCTGATCTCCCGCAGCGATTCCTTCATCGAGAGCGCCGACCGCGAATATTTCGCCATGGCGTACGCTTGGATCTCGGGCTCCACGCCAAATACCGCGAACACTTCAGTAGACGGTTCAGAGGTTGTGGCGCGGGCGCCTTCACCCGGGTCTGTCGACCCTGAATCGGCTCCAAAAGGCTTCTCCAAAGCCGATCCACGCTGCGTCGACCGGTGTCCGGCTGCGTCCGGTGAATTCGTGTTGGAAGGCTTAGGCATAATCACAACATTCGTGGCAGAAGGAGACATGGGAGTGCTCGCATGGTACGCGTCGCCCTTGTGGATAAGCAATGCGATTCATGAGTGGCGCGATCGATGATCGCTGGCGGACTTGCAGGATGTGGGCAGCCGCCCTCGTTAGCCTGCCCCGACCGACCGAGGGGAGTCGAATGGTTCCAGTCGAGTGTAGCTCGACGGATGCTGCTGACATCATCTGAGCGCTGCCCTTCGTCCCAGACACCCCGGTATAATTCGGCGTCATCTCGTTAAAACCTTTTGGAGAACTCTGAATGTCCCTGTCAGGGAAAGTAGCCCTAATCACCGGCGCCTCGCAAGGCATTGGACGCACTTGCGCCCTGCGTCTCGCAAAAGAGGGCGCGAGCGTGGCAGTCGCCGCCCGCAACCAGGAGAAACTGAACGAACTGGTGAACGAAATCACCGCCGCTGGAGGGAAAGCTGCCGCTTTTCCGCTCGATGTAGCCAACGAGGAACAGGTCAAGTCCACCGTCAAAGCCGCCATCGCGCAGTTCGGCAAAATTGATATTCTCGTTAATAATGCAGGTATTACGCGGGACCAACTGGTGATGCGCATGAAGCGCGCCGATTGGGACGCTGTCCTTCAGACTAATCTCACCTCGGCATATCTCTGCATCCAGCAAGTCATTCCATCCATGCTCAAGCAACGTTGGGGACGCATCATCAACGTCACGAGCGTTTTCGGCCAGATGGGCCAGGCTGGTCAAGCCAACTACTCGGCGTCCAAGGCGGGACTGATCGGGCTCACCATGGCCATTGCCCGCGAAGTGGGCTCCCGCAACATTACTTGTAACGCTATCGCTCCCGGCTTCATCGAAACCGCCATGACGGAAGTTCTGAGCGACGAATTCAAACAGAACGCTGTCAAGCAGATTCCCTTGGGACGCGTAGGGACGACCGAAGATATCGCCGGCGCTGTCGCTTTCCTTGCCTCAGACGATGCGTCCTACATTACAGGCCACGTGTTGAGCGTGAACGGTGGCATGTTGATGGGGTGATCGCACCGCCGAGAATGCAGAGTTCGCGGAGACCAAATGGACACTGGTGCCAGCTAAAATATTCAATCTATGGATTCCTCGGCGACGTCTGCGCACTCGGCGGTGAAAGCTCTCTCTTTCGCGCAAGCCGAATCTGAAGGCCAGATCGCTCAAGCCCGCGATCTCTTCCTCGAATACGCGCAGTCGCTGGGCTTCAGTCTCTGCTTTCAGAATTTCGATAAGGAGTTAGCTGGACTGCCCGGCGACTATGCTCCTCCCGAAGGGCGTCTGCTTCTCGTTGAGTACGCAGGCCAGTTGGCCGGATGCGTCGCCCTCCACAAGCTGGACAGCAACATTTGCGAGATGAAGCGCCTTTACCTGCGCCCACAATTTCGCGGCAAAGGACTCGGCCGTGCTCTCGCCGAAAAAATCATCGCTGACGCTCGCCAAATCGGTTATCAGCGCATGCGGCTCGACACCGTCGAACCTGTGATGAGAGATGCGGTCGCCATGTACCGCAGACTGGGATTCAACGAAATCCCAGCCTACCGTCCAAATCCAAATGCTGGCACGCTCTATATGGAACTCCTGTTGTGATCCTGCAGCCTCTTCGCATACAAGATCGGCCGCCGACGCGTGGAAGCGCACAGTCGACATCCTCGCCGCGACGGCTGAAAGGTGAAGCTTGGAGTTTTCTGTGTGGGTTCTGTGGTGAAGCTTTCTTAATAAAGTCGTAGAACATAAAGTCGTAGAAGGTTAAAAGTTTTACTTATACGGTGTAAAAGCAACACATATAACTACACAAAATTCCTTTTATCGAAATCGACTTTCCATATGGCACCAACGTTCATCCTATGGCACAAATTTCCCCTTGCCAGAAGTTGCCGCTCTGGTTACCATGACCCATCCTGAAATGCTCCCTACCATGAATATCGGCGAGACCATCCGCAACTACCGCCTTCAGAAGGGCATGTCCCAGGGCGACATCGAGAAGCGTACCGGACTTCTCCGTTGCTATCTCTCACGCGTCGAAAACGGTCACACGATCCCTTCGCTCGACACGCTTTCCAAGATTGCTGGAGCCATGGAACTTCCGCTTTCTCAATTCTTTTCCGATCCCAATCACAGCAATGGCTCAAAGGGACTGCCGCAACTGTCAGATGATGAAGTTCGCTTTCTCAGCCAGATCCGACGCTACTCCACCAGCCTGAACGACAGCGATCGCAAGCTCGTCCTCGCCATGGTTAAGAAAATGGCATCGAACTCCGCGAAATAGCCAAACCCGAGCCCTAAGCCGCAGGGTTAAGTCCATCTGACAGTTTGGATACCTTTGCGCCAGCAAGCCATTTAAATGCGGCCGCCTCAGCAAGAATGGTCGACGGTGCACATTGGATTTGGCAGCTCACAACTCGAACTCGTGGCTCGTAGCTGACCGGCGACCTTACTTTCGTACCATCCCCTCCGTGACCCACAGGTACCTCGCTCAGCCGCCTTCCTCTCTCTACACTGATCATGGAGAAAGCCAGTGACGCTCGACGAGGAATTAACGGTACTCGATACTCAATTGCGCAGGCTGAAGATCGAGTACGAAATTTTCTTCAGTAATCCGACCAAGCGTCCACCCACCGATATCGAGTGGAAGGTCCTCGCGCTGTTGCGGAAGTTCTCCGATGGGGGCCGCATGAATTTCTCCCAGCGCTACCGCTACAACGAAATGGCGCAACGTTATGCCATCTACAGCGATCTTTGGCGCAAAAAGTCCAGAATTCGCGAGGAAGGATACCGTCGCCCGCAAGACGCCCTACTCTCTGTTCAAGGCGTGCGGGTCGCCGAAGAAGAACATAAGCCGCATCATCACCAAGCTTACGGAGTGAGCCATGCCGCCGCAGCTGCGGCCCGCTCTGCCTCATCCCAGCCCTTCACCCTTCATAGCGTCGATCAGGGCGAACGCGAGCAGGTGGAACGTCTCTACAACACGCTCGTCGCCGCCAAGAAAAAGGCGGGAGAAAACGTGACCGGCAGCATCGATTCTTTTGCGACCTTCGTTCAGAAAAAAACCGAGCAAATCCGTAAGCAGTACAAGTGCGAAGGCGTCGAATACTCGGTTGAACTCACCGACGGTGGCGTAAAGCTGAAAGCCAAAGCAAAAACGTAAAGTGCGCGGGCTCACATGAAAATTCTGCGCCGCATTTTGATCGCGCTCGCCGTCACTCTCACGATCGGTTTCATCGCGATTTACTGGATCGCTCCAGTGACGCTGTCGTTTTATTCTTCTAAAAAAGCGGTACCTGTCACGAGGATTCTTCCGACCGATCTAACTGACACATCGATCTCGAAGGCTGCCGGAACAAAGCTGTCAATTGGAGGCTACGATTTCGAGGTGCCTTGGACCGATCTCGACGACTCCAAAACAGAGCTCTTCCCGAAGAATAAGCCTGAAAAGACGATGGCTCGGTTCCGTTTTCGCTCGGGCCTGGATCTTGCTGTCTTTTCCGCTCCGCCTCACTCCTTCTACGACCAGTTCACGAAGGAAGTGAAAATGTCTCCGGAAGCATTTGCTGCGGCGTTCGGGAGCAGAGCCTCAACCTCCGATTACGAATTCGTGAAACAGGTCTTCGAGTTCTCACCCGATACCATTCCGCACTGGACAACGACCTCAGCGGTTCAGTCCCGTGTAATGGTGCTGCTGTTAACGAAGTCAATCATGCCAATGAAATCGGCCCAGACCGGAATTTTCAACTTGCGCAATGAAGGTACGAAGGCTTCCAGCAGGGTAATCCTCGCGATTCGAAGACCTCCAAAGATGGCCTTCTGCTTAGTCTGTATTCTGATGACGGCGATATCGAGATTTTGATCGCGGAAAAGGACTACACGACACTAGGCGGCGTTACTCAGTCCGAGATTAATCGCATTGTGCAGACCCTTCATAGAACCGATCTCAAGATCGCCGTAATTTCTAAAGACTAGCCACCCTAACCGGCCCCCGCCAATCGTTACAGGTTGCCTTTGCGGGTTGCTCTGCTGATAAAATTTCCAGTTAACAATCTGCTCTCGCACCTCTCGCAAGGATTCCATGTCATCAGATCCTAAAATCCAGCGCGCCATTCTCAGCGTCACCGATAAAACCGGCCTTGTGGACTTCGCCCGCCGGCTCTCCACACTCGGGGTCGAACTAGTCTCCACTGGAGGCACCGCCAAGCTTCTCCGTGACTCTGGGATCACGGTAAAAGACATCTCGGAACTCACCGGATTCCCCGAGATGCTTGACGGCCGCGTGAAAACCCTTCATCCCAAGGTCCATGGCGGAATTCTGCATCGCCGCGAGAACCCCAAGCACGTGGCCGCCGTGAAAGAGCACGGGATCCAACGCATCGATATGGTTGTGGTCAATCTGTACGCGTTCGAAAAAACCGCCGCCAAGCCCGGAGTTGCTTTCGAGGAACTCATCGAGAACATCGATATCGGTGGGCCGTCGATGATCCGCTCCGCCGCCAAGAACTTTCACGACGTCGCGATCGTGACCTCTTCCGGGGACTACGGCTCGATTGCGTCTGAACTCGAGAACCATAACGGTACCCTCTCCCAAGAGACCAAGTGGCGTCTGGCGCAAAAGGCCTTCGCGACAACAGCCGCCTACGATTCAGCCATCGCCTCTACCGTCGAGCGAATCACTCCGGAGAAGGTCGATCTAAATCAAGACACATTTCCCGACACACTCCGCTTCTCGTTCAACAAGACTATCGACCTTCGCTATGGCGAAAATCCTCACCAGAAGGCCGCCATGTACTCCGACGGTACCGGCAAGGGCGTCGCCAACGCTCGCCAACTACAAGGCAAGGAACTCTCTTATAACAACATCGTCGACCTGCAGGCCGCCTGGGATCTTGCCATGGAATTCAACGAACCCGTCGTCGCCATCATCAAGCACACCAACCCTTGTGGCACAGCGACAGGGAAGAGTCTGGCTGAAGCCTACAAGCGTGCGCTCGAATGCGATCCCGTATCAGCCTTCGGAGGAGTGATTGGCGTCAACCGTCCCATTGATCTGGCGACCGCGGAAGAGATGCATAAGCTCTTTCTTGAGGTCATCGCCGCACCCGGATTCGACGACGCCGCAAAAGAAAAGTTCGCCTCGAAAAAGAATCTGCGTCTGGTCGAGGTCGTACCGGCAAATCAAAAATGGATTTTGAAGAACGTCTCCGGGGGCATGCTCGTTCAGGACGCCGATGTTCGGCCGCTAAGCGACTCCGATCTCAAGGTCGTCACAAAGCGCCCGCCGACGCCGGAAGAAACCCGTGCTCTTCTCTTCGCGTGGAAGGTCTGCAAACATGTGAAATCCAACGCGATTGTCTATGCTCGCGACGGACAAACCGTCGGCGTTGGCGCGGGACAGATGTCGCGCGTCGATTCTGCCAAAATCGGCGCTATGAAAGCCCAACTCCCGCTGAAGGGCACAGTCGCCGCGTCTGACGCCTTCTTCCCGTTTCCCGACGGCGTCGAAGAAATCGCCAAAGCCGGGGCCACCGCGATCATTCAACCCGGAGGTTCACAGCGCGACCCCGAAGTCATCGAAGCCGCCGATCGCCTCGGACTCGCCATGTTATTTACCGGAGTTCGCCACTTTCGCCATTGATAAGCAAACCTCAGACATCCGGCGCATCCCGATCAAGTTGACGATCGGAACACCTCCCAACAGCGTTCTTTACCTAACTTGACGCGAACAATTCGTGCCACAGGTCCCTGTCCTTCTGGTCTCCAGCTATTTTTCGCGTCCTTTCGTCCCCTCGGGGTAGAATATAAGCACCTTTCCCCCGTCGGCTTTGCATCCAATTGAGCTGAGGTTTCGGAAACGCGCCGCGAGCGCAGTCAGGTCCAGAATGAATCTAATTCTTCGCCTTTTTTTGATATTCGGAGTCGTCAGCGCTGCTGCCGCTCAAACCGCCCAATCTGCCAGCGCTCCGGACTCCAGCCAGCCCGGCAGTTCGTCGCAGTCCTCGCCTCGCAAGGTTGACAAAGCTGGTGCTTACTATCATTACACCCTGGCGCATATGTACGAGGAGATGGTGACTGCCTACGGCCGCAGCGACTTGGCCACGAAGGCAACCGAGGAATATCGCCTGGCGATCGAAGCGGACCCCTCGTCGGAATTCCTGACCTCTGCCCTCGCCGAACTCTACGTAAAGACCGGACGCATCGCCGATGCCGTCAAGGAAGCGCAAGACATCATCAAGCGCGATCCCAAGAATCTCGAAGCTCACAAGCTTCTGGGCCGCATCTATCTCCGCTCTCTCGGCGACATGCCCGGGGGCAATGGCTCCGACAATATCCTGAAGCTTGCGATCGACCAGTACGAGCAGATCACGAAGCTTGATCCCGAGAGCGTCGATGACCACCTGCTGCTGGGTCGCCTATACCGCCTTAGTAATGACATGACGAAGGCGGAAGCCGAACTCAAGACGGCAGTCAAGATCGATCCGAGTTCCGAGGAAGCTGTCACCACCCTCGCCATGCTTTATACGGACGAGGGTGATACGGCGCATGCGCTCAAGGTGCTGAGTTCGATTCCCGACTCTGCCCGTTCAGCCAAGCTCTATGCCGCTCTAGGCGCGGCCTACGAGCAGCGCAAAGATTACAAGAGCGCGATTGATGCGTATAAGCACGCCATAGTTCTTGACCGCGATAATCTGGACGCGATCCGCGGGCTTGCCGAGAATCTCCTGAACGACGGTCAGCTTGATGCCGCGCTCGAACAGTACAAAGTCATCGCTGACTCGAATCCCGAAGATGCGCAAACCTATGTCCGGATGGCTGAGATCTATCGCCGCGAAGGCAAATACGATCTCGCGCTGGAGAACCTTAAGCGCGCCGACACTCTCGTCCCTGACACGATGGACGTGCCGTACAGCATGGCCGCGGTCTATCAGGCGCAAGGACGCTATGACGACGCGATTAAACTTCTGCAGGATCTGCTGAAGAAAACTGAGAAGAGCGAGGTCGGCACCAGCCAGGCTGATCGCAATAACCGCGCCATCTTCATCGAGCGTCTTGGCATGATCTATCGCGAGCAGGAAAACTACACCGCTGCGGTCGATACATTCCGAAAAATGATCTCCCTGGGCGACGAGAACACTCGCACCGGCTACCAGGAAATCATCGATACCTATCGCGAAGCCAAAGAATGGCCGCAAGCGACTGCAGTAGCTAAGGAAGCTGTTCAGAAGATGCCCGACGACCGCGACCTTCGTATGGTCCTCGACGCGCAACTCGCCGACATGGGCCAGTTTGATCAGGCCGTTACCGACGTTCGCTCCATGCTGAAAGGCGGACCGGAAGATCACGACGTCTACATTCGCCTCGGTATCATTTACACTCGCGCCAAGCGGTGGAGCGACGCTGAAGAAGCTCTGGCCAAAGCTGAACAGCTCTCGGCCAAGCCCGAAGATAAAGCCTACGTGGAATTTCTCCGCGGAGATCTGTACCAGCGTCAGAAGCTCTATGATCAGGCTGACGCCGCTTTCCGCAAGGTCTTATCCTCCACTCCGCCCACGGACCCACAGGCTGCCGCCACGCTGAACTACCTCGGTTACATGAATGCCGATCGTGGCGTAAAGCTCGAAGAATCTCTCAGCTACATCAAGCAGGCTCTCACGTTGGAGCCCAACAATGGCGCCTACCTTGACTCGTTGGGTTGGGTGTACTTCAAGATGGGCAAATATGATCTCGCTGAAGAGAACTTGAACAAGGCCGCAGTCCACATGGGTTCCGATCCCACGGTGCAGGAGCACCTCGGCGATCTCTACCAGAAGACCGGCCGACTGAAACTCGCTGCCGCCCATTGGGATCGTGCTGTCCAGGAATGGAACAAGACGGTCCCGGCCGAGCAAGATCAGGACGCCTACGCCAAAGTTCAGCAGAAGCTCGATGCTGCCAAAGTTCGGTTGGCGAAAGAAGATTCCAGCAAGCAATAGACTGCATTTAGATCTCGGTGCCCCATTTCTTGCCTGCCGGCAGCGCGAGAAGTGGGGACTTTGATTTTTGAGGCCGGTTCTCGCAGACTGACCTCTCCTAACTCCTCGCGACTTTCCTCTCTGCTATTCTTCTCTGATGCTGGCCAGCTACGCGGTCGAAGTCACCAACTCCCGCGGACGACGCTTCGCTGAACCGCAGCATCCTTACCGCAACGATTTCCAGCGCGACCGCGACCGCGTCATTCATGCTCGGGCCTTCCGCCGCCTCGAAGATAAAACGCAGGTCTTTACCCGCCGCTACTCCGATCACTTCCGCAACCGGCTGACGCACACACTCGAAGTCACTCAAATCTCCCGTACCATTGCCGGCGCGCTCGCGCTCAATTCCGATCTAACCGAGGCGCTCGCTTTGGTTCACGACATCGGCCACCCCCCATTCGGTCACGCCGGGGAAAAAGCTCTCAACACCTCCATGCGTGAGCACGGGCTTTTCTTCGATCACAACCTGCACGCCCTCCGTATCGTGGAAGATTTCGAGCAGCGCTACGCCGCCTTCCGCGGACTGAACCTGACCTTCGAAGTCCGCGAGGGCATCATCAAGCATTCCCACGACTACGCCCCAAAAGATCATCCAGAGCTCGGCGAATATCTTCTCGACGAGCGTCCGCCACTCGAAGCCCAGCTTATCGACCTCACCGACGAGATCGCCTACAACACCGCCGACCTCGACGACGGCTACGAATCGCACCTGTTGTCGCTGGAAGAAATTCGCGAAGGTGTTCCCATCTTCGAGCGCTTCTATCACGAAGTCGAGCAACTCTACCCGGAAGCTCCCGAAAAGCTGAAGTTCAATGAAACTCTGAAGCGCGTCCTCAACCGTTTGGTCGACGATTTGATCAGGACGACTCAAAAGCGGGTGGCCGAAGCAGGAATCCAAACCTTGGACGACGTCCGCCGCCATCCGGCTCGCCTCGCCACGTTCAGCCCCGCGGTCGATGCCGAGCGTAAACAGAACAAAGACTTCCTCTACGAGAATCTCTACTACAGCCCTTCGCTGGCCGACGAAAAAGATGACGCCGAGCGCGTCGTCTCAGAACTTTTCGCCTTCTGGATGGCCCACCCCGCTTCTCTTCCGCATAACTACCGGGATAAAGCCAAAGAAGAATCTCTGCCGCGCGTCATCTGCGACTATATTGCCGGCATGACCGACCACTTCATCTACGAGCAATACGAAAAATACTGCGGCAGGAGTTGAGCATCGGCAAGGAAGCCCAGACGAGTACCCCTCCCCCTCGAATCCCTGGAATCATCGAGTTAGCAGGAAATCGCAAAGTAATCTATGGGGCTCAATAAGTTAGGGCTAAAATCTTGATCTGGCGAGAGTTAGACCTCTATTTTGGAGGGGCTTTCAAACACTTACGGCCTTCGATTCGTCCCACTTGGTTGCGCAAGTTGCTTTTTTCCAATAATTTACCTCTAACTGATAACAAAATGCAGCCACTTTTGCTAATTCAGATGCGAGCGAGATTTTTTCTCTCGAATCCCGCAAAATCTTGTTTTCAAAGAACTTAGCTGCTGGGGGTATCCCCTCAGGCGTCGCAAATTCTTAAGCCGCTTGGGTTTACTCGCAAAATATTTCAAACTAAAGACTTAGCTGCGGCTCGACGACGGCGCCCTTCGCTACTCGGCATCCGCATGATGAGACATTTTGGTTGTCGAGCGCAAGGTCAGATGTCACAACGGCGGGGAATTGGCTGTGGAAAATTTTATGGATGCCACTCTAGCAGGCTTTGCGATCTTACGAATTCTTAGACAAAGTTCTGGTCTCGTCGGTGCGGGTCGCCTACGGGCTTTGCCCTCCGGCAATGGCCTTCGGCAGAGCGGAATTGTTTTCTTCTTTTCCGACTCGTGACGCGGCCCTTAAAGGGCCGCTCTTCCACGGCGATGACGGCGGAATATCTCACCCTTTCGCAAAAGGCGTGTCCAGTCTCATGACATGCTTTACAAAACGGCTCTTCAATTTCGTCCGTGCCTAGCGGGATTTGTTCGCGCAGGACGGCGAGGTTGTCGCCGTAATAGAGACAGTTCTTTTCCACTGCGGCGGATTCTAACTCAGGCGACCGGGATTGGTAATTGCTACTTTGGTATGCGATCGAGGCGGGCTCGGTAGTTAGGGTTGGTGGCACGCACTGAAAGCCCTATGGCTTTGCAGGTTCTTCGCGGCCCTAAAGGCGCAGTTTCGGTGTTCCCAACAACGGTTGGCCCTACAGCGGTTGTCCCCAGCAACATTCTTGCGGGCCGATGCGCTCAGAGGATCGTCCACAGTTCACTCCCCCGCCACCCGCGCCACCACATCAAACAGAATCTTCGGACCTCGGCGCGCTTCGTCCACGCGGATGCGCTCGTCATTCCCGTGCTCGGTATTGCCTTCTTCCTCGGTCGCCGCATACGGATTGAATCCATACGCCACAATCCCAAGCGGCCGGTAACGCTGATTCTCGGTGTAGCCGCTGGTGATGTGCGGCACAACCGGTGTCCCGGGAAAGTACTTGCCCGCCACCTCGCGAATTGCCGCGAACAGCGCATTGTCTGTCCCGGAATAGTTCGCGATGCGGAACTCGGGTTCCAGCGGTTCGATCGTCACATTCGGATCATTCACCAGTCTTCTCAGCGTCTCGGCAACGCCCTTCGGATCTCCCCCGGGCAAAATTCTGACATCCAGATTTGCCCAAGCCTCCGGGGGAATCACATTCGTCTGCTCCGATCCTCCCATCATGGTTAACGAAATCGTGTCGCGCAGCAGAAAGTTCAACGATTCATCCCGCTCCACCTGTTCCTCGAATTTCTTGTCATCCACCGCTTTTCGGATGTCGCGATAATACACAGCCCGCTCGGGTGGTTCGTACGGAGCCATGTCGCGCAGGAATTCCTCCACAACCGGCAGCACCCGGAGAGGAGTCTGGTACGCAATAATGCGATTCAACGCCCGCACCAGTCGGTCCGGCGCAGAGTCAGGGTTCGGCCTCGACGCGTGCCCCGGTTTTCCATGCGCCACTACATGCAACCAGTACGACGTCTTCTCTCCCACATCAACTCCGACATACTTGACCTTGCCATTTTCAAGCAGGTTCTCTCCGCCCTCGTTGATGAGGAACTCCGCGTTGCCCAACAGATCGCGCTGATTCTTGATGAACCAATCCGTTCCGGTGCCACTCGCTTCTTCATCAGCGACCGCCAGAAAAATCACGTCGCGATTAAGCAGAACCTTCTCGCGCTTCAACATCACCATGACCACAAGTTGCGCCAGCCCTTCGTCTTTCATATCCTGCGCGCCGCGGCCCCAGATGTACCCGTCGCGAATCTCTCCGCTAAACGGAGGAACCTTCCAATGCGAGGGATCGCTCGTCACTACATCCATATGGTTCAACAAAACGATGGGCCTTGGGTGCCCCTCTCCTGCGTCATTTAAGGCGGAAATGGAAGTGTGGATTTCGCTAGCCCTCGCCGGAAGCCGCGCCCACAGATCTCCCCGTCCCGGCGCAATCTCAAACGTGCGGTTCTCGATTCCTTCCTCGTCAAGAATCTTTTTGTAGAACGAAACTGCTTTCATCTCGTTTCCCGGAGGATTCGTCGTATCCACGCGCAGATACTCCTGCATCCACGTCACGGCCAGATCGGAGTACTGCTGCATTCGATTCTCTGGAATCCGAGATGACGGCATCACAGATTCTTCTCCGCGGGCGAAACCGCAAATTATCAGAAAAAACACCGCAGCAATCCCTAGCAATCCAGACTTCTCCAGCCTGATTCTCTGCATTTCGCCCAAGAATCCCTCCGAAACGGTGTTATTACCCACAACGAGGCCGAGCCAGGCACTCAGACGCAGACGCAGCCTTTTGCACGCACTTTTTATATCAGCTTTCCCAAAATTACCCTGCCCCGGCCAGCGGCCCTACCACTCCGTTGTTCGAAGAACTACAATATCTATTCATATCAATAATTTAGCTTATCAACCTTGAACGCTGATTTGGCATCCGAACTGTAATACCAGAGTGCGGTGCCGCGGCATTCTGGTCGCCCGGAAGTTAACAGGCCAAGCGTCGCGTCAGCGCAGGCCGGCTCAGCGAATCTGCTGGCTCTCTTATCGGTTAAAGACGCAATTAAATTTCAAGCACGCTTCGGCGTGCAGGGGCCTAAGCTGAACAACCGCCCCAAACTTGGAGGAAGTGATTATGAATCACCGTCTCGTCATCGCCCTGCCTTTGGCTGCCGTGCTTGCATTACCGGCCCTTGCGCAGACCACCTCGTCATCCCAGGATCAAAGCCAGCCATCTGCTACACAGTCCTCGTCGACTGATTCGAGCACTGGCAACGCTACCGGCAAGGCTCCTTTGGCCGCTCCTTCTCGCGAAGGCTTTTGGGGACGCGTCAATCCCTTCGCCCGCAAGAAATATGTACAGCGCCAGACTGAGCCGATCCGGGACCGCGTCAACGAGCTCGATGAGCTGACCTCGGCGAACAGTAAGCAGATTAAAGATGTCGATTCACGCGCGACCGCTGGCATCAAGCTCGCCTCAGACAAGGCTAACGAAGCCGATCAGCATGCCGTCGACGCCGGCAACAAAGCCACCGCAGCGCAGCAATCCGCGCAGCAAGTGACCACCCGCGTACAGAACGTGGAAACCGTGGTTAGCAACATCGACCAGTACAAGGCTTCGAATCAGACCGAAATCCGATTCCGCAGCGGTCAGACCGTTCTGAGCAAGGACGCTAAAGATGCTCTCGACCAGATGGCGACCAGCGTGAAGGGGCAGCGCGGATACATCTTCGAAGTTCAGGGATTCTCCTCTGGCAAGGGCCAGGCCGCAATCACGACTTCGCAGAAGATGGCAGAGTCCGTTGTCCGTTATCTCGTTCTCACCCATGAGATTCCGGTCTACCGCATCTACCTGGTCGGCATGGGTAACGCCCCCGTTGCCTCGGACGATGCTTCCAAGACCAAGCGCATCAACGGAGGCCGTGTTGAAATCAGCCTGCTGAAGAATGATCTGGAGCAGCTCTCGTCTAATGGCTCTGCTCCGGCGATGAGCACCGATCAGGCACAGCAGCCGAAGTAAGTTTCGGGACCAACGGGCGCCTCGCCCAAAAGTCCCTCCCCCAGAAAAGCTCCCGCACAACGGGAGCTTTTTGTTCGTAGTCCAGAAGGTTTGTAGCTCACAAGGGAAGCACGGGGGAGTACAAGCGACCCCAATCCTGAAAAGCCCGCATTCAACGAAATCCGCTGGATCGAGAAGCCGAGGCCTTTAAGGCCGGTAACTCTCCGCACTCGAGAATACGATCACGCTCGACGGATCGTAGCCACCGGAGTCGAGAACTTCCCCAGTCAACAGGAGTGTCGCCCGGTGATTCGTTCGCGCAACGATTAGATTTCCGACACGCAGCCATCGTTCGGCATTTGGCTCGTAGATTTCAGCGGATGGCGTCACGAAGCAAAACCCAAATTCCGGGTCACAATAGTACGTGCCACCAGTTACCAACACCTGTCCATTGGTTAATCGTGTCGCGGTATGGCCAAACCTTCGGCTGTGCATGTGAGCTGTATCGGTCCACGTAGCGGAGCTGGGATCATAGAGCTCCGCCGCGGCGAGAGTGTTCGTATCTGAGAAGGATTCCCCGCCGGCTACCAGCACTTTCCCGTTTGCGAGCAACGTTGCCGTGAAGGTATCGCGGGCCTTCGCCATGCTTCCGGTAGGTCTCCACTTGCGTGTCGCCGGATCGTACAACTCAGCTGTTGCGAGTGAGCCGGAACCGTTTGCTCCACCTGCCACCAGGACCGTTCCATCGTCTAATCGGGTAGCTGTGTGACTGATTCGCGCCGAACTCATCGATCCGGTGAGAGTCCAGGTCTTTGTATTCGGATTGTAGATTTCCGCGCTCGTGCATGCCTGGCCCGTACACCCGCCCGCGACCAAGACCGTTCCGTTCGCAAGCAAAACCGCGGTGTGTGAACTTCTGGCGATGTTCAACGGACCGGTAGACGTCCATTCGCCGGTGGTCGGATTAAATAGTTCCGCTGTGTTGGTCCCGCCTCCGGCAACAAGCACCAAGCCACTGCGCAAGAGCGTTGCTGTGTGCCCGGCTCTCGGATTGACCATCTGTCCGGTACTCGTCCATAGGCCTGTGGCTGGATCGTAAATCTCGCTACTCGCCAGCGCGGCCGAGCTTAGATTCTGTCCGCCAGCTACCAGAACTCTCCCATCGACTAGCCTGGTGGACGAGTGAAGCAGCCGGGCCTGTTGCATGCTACCAGCCGGCATCCAGTGAAAAGGTGCGTTAATGTAACCGAAACCATCCAGCGAAGCTACTTGAGGCGAGTTCGGGGCATCGTCTTCGATTGAGAGGTTCGCGCTGCGGTCACCAAAGGCGGTGGGGGCGAAGCTCACCAGAATGGTGCAACTCGTACCAGGCAAAACGGGAATGTTCAAGCACGAACCAGCAGTCTGATAATCACCCGGTTGCGCGCCACCTAGAACAACACCGGTCACGTTCAGCGCCAGCGAGCCCCGGTTCGTCACAGTGATCGGCTGTGCTGGGCTTGCCAATCCCACCTGTTCAAGACCAAAGTTCAACGTGCTCGGCGCAAAGTACACAAGTGGACTGGAGCCAGGACTGTACAGTTCCGCGGTGGCACAGGGGTCCCCTCCGCAGCCACCGGATGCAAGGACCGCCCCACTAGGAAGCGTTGTCGCCGAAATTCCGGAACGAGCAGTGCTCATCGAACCCGTCGATGTCCAGACGCCGCTTGCTGGGTCATACAGTTCAGCGTTCCCATCGGGGCCGGCTGCCAGGACTTGCCCGTCCGTCAGCAGCGTTGACATATTGCCGAACCGCGCCGCATTCATGTTTCCGGTTGCCGTCCAAAGACCGGTGCTCGGGTCGTATAGCTCGGCGCTCGACAATGCGTATCCGGCTCCGTTTAGTCCTCCGGCCACCAGAACCCCTCCACTCAAGAGCTCGGTTGCGACGGCATTTGTGCGGCTGTTCACCATCGGGCTGGTCGCGCTCCATGTGCCAGAACTCGGGTCATAGACTTCCGCACCTAAAGCTGTGAGGCCGCTGCACGGTATGCCCGTCGAAGCGCAGCCACCAGTTACGAGAACCCGCCCGCCAGGAAGCAGCGTGGCGGTGTGCCCGATGCGCGACGTCGTCATATTCCCGGTTGGGGTCCACACACCGGTCTGAGGATCATAGATTTCGGCACTGGCCAGCGTATTACAGACCTGGCTGTTGCAAATGCCTATGCCACCGGCGACCAGTACTTTTCCGCTTTTGAGCACGACTGCGACGTGGCCGTTGCGGATCGTGCTCATCGAACCGGTGGCGGTCCAGGTTTCGGTGTTTGGATCGTAGACCTCCGCCGTGTTCGTTCCCGTACAGAGAAACCCGGTATTGCAACCGCCCGCTGCGAGCACCCGTCCGTCATCCAGGAGCGACGCCGTGTACCCACTTCGCGCCGTTGTCATGCTTCCGGTGATCGACCATGTTCCGGCGCTCGGATCATAGATTTCAGCACTGGAAAGCGCGCTATTGCAGAAAAATGTGCTACATCCCCCCGCCGCCAGAACTTTGCCCGTCTGGAGCAGAACTTGTTTTTGAGACACCCGTGGCGTGTTCATCCCTCCCGTCAACGACCAGGTATTCGGCCCGGCCGCCAGGGCTGCTGGCGCGATTCCGACAAACGTGAGTGCCAACAAGTAGAGATGCGCGTAACGCAGAATGCATCGAGAAACCGCTGTGCTCGAAGCTACCAGGGAAAGGGGCCGAAGGTGCGAAAGCACGCGTTCCATTTTGGCCTCCTGGACGCCGAATCAGTATACGTCAGCGTGTCTGGGACCACCCTGGACTTCGACTTCCATTCTGAAATACGCTTCCACTTCGCCTGGCCGTCCGTCCATAACCTTGACACATGACGAACTTTAAATTTGCGCTCCGTCAGTTTCAGAAATCGCCCGGATTCGCGGCGACAGTCATTCTCACCATTGCCTTGGGCATCGGTGCGAATACCGCGATCTTTACTCTCGTCCATGCCATTCTTCTCAAGTCTCTACCGGTCGCCAATCCTGCCACCCTCTACCGCATCGGCGATCTGGACGATTGCTGCGTCAACGGCGGATTCATCAACGACAACGGGGACTTCGACCTCTTTTCCTACGATCTATACCGCCACCTCCAGGACAATACTTCCGAGTTCGAACAACTCGCTGCCTTCCAGTCCGGCCAGAACTTAATGAACGTGCGCGTCGGCAACACCATGGCGAAAACCGAGCGCACCGAATACGTGTCCGGAAATTACTTCTCAACTTTCGGCGTCGGCGCCTATGCGGGGCGCATGTTCCAGTCCTCCGACGACGTCCCGGGCGCGGCGCCCGTTGCCGTCATCAGCTATGCAGCCTGGCAATCCGCCCATGCAGGCGACCGCAGCGTGATCGGTTCCACGTTCTTCATCCAAAGTCATCCGGTGACCATCGTCGGCATTGCTCCTCCCGGATTCTTCGGTGACCGTATTAATGACAGCCCTCCGGCGTTTTGGATTCCCCTGAACGCCGAGCCCGTCCTCGAGGGCGAAACCACTATCCTGAAAGTAGCCGAATCGAACTGGCTGTATTTGCTGGGTCGCATGAAGCCAGGAATCGCTCCCAAAGCGCTCGAAGGCAAAATCTCTGCGAGTCTTCGCCAATGGCTCGCCACACAACCCGCCTACACTCTCAACGGTAACGATAAGGAAATCCCGAAGCAGCACGTCGTCCTCACTCCCGGCGGTGGAGGCATTCAGAATCTTCAGCAGGAAACCGGGGACGGCCTGCGCCTGCTCATCTGGATCTCGGCGCTCGTCCTGCTCGTGGCCTGCGCTAATATCGCGAACCTTCTGCTCGCGCGCGGCACTGCGCGTCGTGCCGAGACTTCCATCCGTACCGCTCTGGGCGCTGCTCGTTCCGTCCTGATCCGACAGTTGCTCACCGAGAGCGTCCTTCTCTCTGTTGCCGGAGGAATCATCGGCATTGCGATAGCCTATCTCGGCGCGCGCACCATCCTCACCCTTGCCTTCCCAAACGCAACGCAAATGCCCATCGAGGCCAGTCCCTCGCCAGTCATCCTCGCATTCGCCTTCCTCCTCTCGCTCCTCACCGGAGTCATCTTTGGCATCGTCCCGGCCTGGATTTCCTCGCATGGCGACCCTGCCGAGGCTCTTCGTGGATTGAATCGTTCCACCGGCGACCGATCGCTCCTTCCGCAGAAAACCCTCATCGTCCTCCAGGCCGCTCTTTCTCTTGTCCTATTGGTTGGCGCCGGTCTGATGACGCAGACGCTGCGAAATCTCGAACATCAGAACTTTGGCATCACTACCACGAACCGCTACGTCATCCACTTCGATCCCATGGGCGCTGGATACAACCTTCAAACCATCGGGCCGCTTAACCAGCGTGTCGAGGACGAGTTCAAAGCTTTACCCGGAGTTAAGAGCGCCGGCTTGGCCCTCTACAGCGCGCTCGAAGGCAACAACTGGGGTGAATCAATCTTTGTCGAAGGCCGCCCCGCGCCCAGTCCGGAGGAGAACCACAACTCATCCTGGGATCGCGTCAGCCCGCAATTCTTCGAGACCATAGGCCAGCCCGTCGTCCGCGGCCGCGGCTTTACCGATCAGGATACGGCCACTTCCGCAATGGTCGTCGTCGTCAATCAAGCGTTTGTGAAGAAGTTTTTCCCCAAGGAAGATCCCATCGGACGTCACTTCGGTGTGTTCGATCAGAAGTATGCAGGCAGCTTTGAAATCGTCGGTATCGTCGCCGACGCCAAGTACAGCAATCCTCGCGATTCAGTCCGCTCTATGTATTTCCGGCCAATGTCACAGTTCAATCGCAACGTCACCGGCCGTAACTTCTTCATGGCCGAGAGCAGGTCACTCTATCCCAACTCGATCACAGTTCAATACGCAGGCGAAGCCGCCTCGCTGGAGTCGATGGCCCGTCGTACCCTCGCCAGCATTAATCCGGATCTGACCATCGTGAGCTTTAAATCTTTGGACTATCAGGTTGCAAACAACTTCAATGAAGAACGTCTCATCTCGCGCCTTACCGGACTCTTCGGTTTGCTCGCCCTGGCGCTCGCCTCGGTCGGCCTTTATGGCATCACCGCCTACTCGGTGGCGCGCCGCACCAACGAAATTGGCTTGCGGATGGCGCTCGGAGCAAATCGCGGCAACGTAGTCTCGCTAGTCTTGAGCCGCGCGCTCCTGCTTGTCGGCATCGGCCTCGCCATCGGTATCCCAGTCGCTCTGCTCGCAGGACGACTGATGCGGACCCAACTCTACGGCGTCAGGATTTACGATCCCATCACACTGGTCGTCGCTGTCACCGTGCTGTTCGCCTTCGCTGCCCTCGCGGGATTTATCCCAGCCAGACGTGCGGCGAGCATCGAGCCCATGAAAGCGTTGCGGACTGACTAAGCGTGACGACGAGAGTTTTTTTCTGCTGCGATTTACGAGATCCCCAGGGCAGTCTCGTCGATTTCTTTGTTTCAGGGACTGCCTCGGTGAGGATGCGTGCCCGGGCCGCAAGTGTTCGCGCCGGATTGGTTGGGCGCAATCAGTGCATGAGAATCTTCATCTTTAGGACCAGCGCGGCGATGATCGCTAAGGCGCCCAGAAGAGCGTTCCACTCGCGGTGTTTCAGGTAAAGCTCCATGGAGAATCCGCCTCCGGCTTCACTTGAGCGGTAGCGCGTGATTCGCGGCAACATGCGCGGCACGTGTATGGCGTACTCGTCAAAATCCGCGAATTTATTGCGCAAGAATGTCTCTTCGCTTCGGATCACCGGCAAGTAGATCGCGAAAAACATCACGACCAGTACCACCCCCACCCACCAACTCCGCGCCGCAATGGCGAAGCCGATTCCAATGAGCAGCGATCCGAGATACAGCGGATTCCGTGTGTAAGCGTATGGACCGGAAGTCGCAAGCGCTTCATTCTTGCGGACGTGGCCTGACGCCAGAGCGCGCGTAACGAGTCCCGGCACGATCAGCGCCGCTCCGATAGCCAGCGATTGCCAGGTCGGCCGAGCCAGCCAGAAGTACAGCAAGGCGAAGGCGAAGCCCAAGGGCACGCGGATGCGCCTGGCCACTGCGGACCACTCAGCCATGCGCCGCCTCCGTGTGGGGCGGGGACTCCTGTCCGCCGCTCTTACCTTTACCGTTCGCGAGCAAGTTTTGCGCGGCAGCGATGACTGCGTCCACGCTGATCTCAAGCATGGTTTGATCAGCCTTGGCGTTGCGCGCGTGTGTCGTGGAACTCGCCGGATTGCGCAGCACTACATTGCGCGTTCCATACGGACCATTACGCGCGGGGTCCGTCGGTCCGAAGATCGCAACCACGGGGACCTGTAACGCAGCTGCGAGATGCAGTGGCCCGGTATCTCCGCCGATGAACAACTTGGCACGGCGGGTCAGTGCAATGAGTTCGCTGATTGTGCATGGGAAGGGCCGAGCCGCACGACCGCTCGCACGTTCGACTTCGTTGGCCAAATCCTGCTCGCCCGGACCGTAGTTCACGACCGGCTGCACGCCCCAAGTTACGAGCGTCCGCGCTACTTGTCCGTAACGCTCGGCGGGCCAGCATTTTGCGCCCCATCCCGCGCCGGGATTCACGATGGCGAAGTTACCCACTCCCAATTCGCACAATCGTTGGGCAATTCGTTCTTCGGCAGCATTGTCACGGGGCAATTGGACGGCAGGCGTAGCCAGCGGCTTTCCAATGATCGTCTCGATGGTGGACAAGTTCTGTTCCACCACGTGCGTCCCACGAGTAATCACGCGCCGGGTATACCACAAAGTTGCAGGAGCCTCGCGTGGTTGGGCCGCTCCATAGACGACTGGTGCACCGGACCAGCGCGCCAACACTGCCGAGCGGATCGCCCCTTGCAGGTCCACGGCCACCTCATAGTGCGCCGAGCGAATGTCATTCCAGACGCGCGCACTTTGCTCAGCCGTTTGTATCGTGAAGAGAGACTTGCGCCAACCTTTCAGGTCTACCGTGTGCACCCAGTCGGCCAGCGGGCGCTGTGCTGAACGCTCCCCGTGGCGCGGTGTACCGGGCGCGCAAAGAAACTCCGCCCAGCGCTCTTCGATCAACCAGCCGATCATTGCTTTCGGGAAAGCATCACGCAACGCTCGCGCAGCGGGCAACGTATGGATCACGTCTCCCATCGCGCTCAGTCGCACGATTAGCACACGCTCGATTTCAGATGAGCCGCTATTGTGCGCGATCAAGATTTCCTCGGCGCAAGCCCCGAGCGAATGATTTCGGTCGTGGAATGATCTTTGGGATCACCGACGATGGCGACGCGGCCACCGCATTCTGCTACCGTATCGCGCTCGGGGACTGATTCGACCGTGTAATCCGTGCCCTTGGCCTGAATATCAGGACGAATCTCGCCGATGATGGCGCGCACATCGCGTTCAGGAAAGATGACCACCGCGTCCACGTCGGCTAAAGCGGCTACGATCTCGGCACGTTCGCCTTCAGGCATAACTGGCCGACCCTCGCCTTTTAGCGCGCGTACGGACTCGTCAGAGTTGATGGCGACGACTAGCTTTCCTCCCAGCGCCTTGGCCCCGTGGAGATAGCGCACGTGGCCAACATGCAGCAAGTCGAAGTTGCCGTTGGCAAGGGTAATGCGGTCGCCCGCGCTCCGCCATTCTTCCACGCGCTGGCGCAGTTCAGTCCGGTTCAGGATTTTCCCTTGTGCGCTCAATGAGGTCGTGTGGCCGGCGGAGCCTGCTCGATTGCCTTAAGCAATTCTTCGCGGGAGACCGTCGCAGTACCCCGCTTCATGACAACGATTCCACCTGCATAGTTCGCGAGTTGCGCCGCCTCTTCGGTTGTCGCGCCAGCCGCTAATGCCGCCGTGAATGCCGCAATCACGGTGTCTCCCGCGCCCGTCACGTCGGCGACTTGATCGGATCCATGGATCGGAATGTCGACCGGCTTGTGCTTGTGGTTGAAGGCAACCATGCCGTCGCGTCCGCGCGTGATTACCAGAGACTGCAGCTTCATGCGTGACATGAGTTCGTCCCCCGCCGCCAGCAGCTTGTTCCAGTCGTGCCCGATAGGGATGCCGAGAGCCTCTTCCACCTCAGGTTCGTTCGGAGTCGCTGCGGTTACGTCGGAGTACTGCAGCATGCGGTAGCGCGAGTCAAGGACGATCGGTACCGATCCAAGCTTACCCTTCTCGCGCAGCGTGCTCACGATGGCCGGGGTCGCCGCGCCATATCCATAATCGGAGACTAGCAGGGCGTCGGACGCATGCGCATAATTGCGGGCGGCGAGATATAGCTCGCGCGTGAGGTGGGCATTCGGGGCCTGCTGCGGTTCGCGATCGACGCGGACGACCTGTTGGCGCGATGTGTGCGTCATGCCAGCGAGAATGCGTGTCTTGGTGACGGTCGTGTAACTCTTGTCTTTTAGGATACCGCTCACAGCAACATGCTTATGGCGGAAATACTTCACGAGCAGGCGTCCGGGTTCATCGTCGCCCACGAGGCCGACGGGGAGCACGTTAACTCCAAGATCGGCAAGATTGTTGGCGGCGTTGGCTCCGCCCCCGGGCAAGATCGTGCGCTCGCGATGCTTGAGGATCAGCACCGGCGCTTCGCGCGATACCCGCGAAATCTCCCCGAAGACGAATTCGTCGGCGACAAGATCTCCGAGCACCGTGACGGTGATGTTCGGAAACGCCTCCACGATCTTCTTCAGCCGCTCGCCTTCTTTCGGATGCTTGGTCATTTAAGTCAGCCTTGCAATGACGCTCACGCTACGACAGATTCTCTCATGCACGGTGTTTTCGTTCTGCGATCTTGCGCAGAATAGTGTCTACGGCCCTGGCGGCATCGACCAGTTCCATGTGCACCGGAACCACGGAAAGCGGCTCCAGAGCCGAAAGATACGGGCCCAGGTTCACTGCGTCCTTCTCCGTGGTAATGAACCCTCCCGCGTCGCTGCGCCCCTTCAATTCGAGCAACTCGCGGATATCTCTTTCCCCATAGGCGTGGTGATCGCGATAAAACGCCTGGGCAGCGGGCTCAATATTTGCCGCCCGCAATTGGAGCAGGAAATTCTGCGGCCGGGCAATCGCACAAAATATAACCGGCCTCGGAGGCACTGCCTTGGGAATGATTCCACGTTTCACGCGCCAGACGAGCTTATCTTGCAGCGGAAATGACTCCGGCGATGCGCCGCCGGCAAGCACAACTGCATCGGCCCGGCGTAAGGAATCGATAGGCTCGCGCAGCCTTCCAGCCGGGAGCGGTTGATCCGTCGCATCCTGTGGAGTGAGCAGAACGATGTCAAAGTCACGTGCCAGACCGCGATGCTGAAATCCGTCGTCCAAGAGGTGCAGTTGCGGTCCGAACTTCGACTCGGCGAGCCTTCCTGCCGCGTGGCGGTCTTCACCCACAATTACGGGGACCTGCAGCTTGCGGGAAATCAGCAGAGGTTCATCGCCAAATTGTTGCGGCAGGCCTGAGGGATCCACGAGCAGCACGCCGCGAGTTACGCGTCCGTAGCCGCGCGAAAGAACATCGAACTGTACTCCGCGCGCCTTGAGCAATTCGCCCAGCAGCATGACGAAGGGAGTCTTGCCCGACCCGCCCGCCGAGAGGTTTCCCACACTGACGACGGGACCTTCCAATTGACGAGCGGGAAGATGGCCGCGGTCGTAGAGCGCATTGCGCGCTCGAACCACGGCGCCGTAGATGATCGAGAGCGGGTTCAATGGTTATGTGCAGCTTGCGCGGGCTTGGGATCGGCGCTCTGCGGCAACAATGACTTCAACGCTTCGAGCGTGCGCGTGGTCGCGCCCATCTGCGAAAGAATCGTCTCTTTCGCACGGCGGCCGAGGGCCATGCGTTCTTGAGCGTTGTCCACAAGATGCATCAGAGTGAGTGGCAACTCTGAAACTCCGACGATGCGCACTGCATCCCGGCTCTGAAAAAGCCAGACGATGTCTCGAAAATTCTCGGTATGATTTCCGGTGACGATGGCAACACCGTGCTGCGCCGGTTCGATGATGTTGTGCCCGCCGCGTGGAACAAGGCTCCCCCCGACAAAAGCCACATCCGCCAAGGCATAAAGCGCGGCCAGTTCTCCGATGGTGTCCACTAGCAGGACTCCGCCGGCCAGCGATTCCCCGGCCCACAGCGAGCGCCGATAAAAAGGAATACTCATCTGCTCGATGAGCTTGGCGACGGTGTCAAAACGCTCGGGGTGCCGCGGCGCCAAAATCATAGAGGCATGTGGATGCCCTACGCGCAGGTTCTCGAAGGCTTTGAGCAGCGGCGCTTCCTCATCTTCGACCGTGCTGCCACAAACCAGGATCGGGCCCGCGCCTTCGGTGGAAAGTGAGCGTCGCAGGCTATCTACAATCGGCGCCGGGGCAGGCAGATTCACATCGAACTTAAGATTACCGGTGACCTGCACACGGGCAGGGTCGGCTCCGATCGCTTTGAGCCGTTTGCAGTCTTCGTCTGTCTGCGCGAGAAACAGATCCACTTGTGCCAGCATCCGGAGCAAAGCCCAACGAAAGCGGCAGTAGCGTGGCAAGGACCGATCGGAAATGCGGGCATTCACGACGGCGATGCGCGCTCCGCTGGCGTGCGCCAATCGCAAAAAGTTCGGCCAGAACTCCGTCTCCGCCAGCACGATCAACTCGGGCTTCAGCGCCCGCAGGTAAGGCCGGACCGCAGTGGCGAAATCCATGGGGAAATAGAAAACGTTCCCTTCTCCAAACTGCTTGCGTGCTAGGTTCTGGCCGGTGTCGGTCGTAGACGAGATCAGAATCCGATGCTCTGGAAAGGCTTTGCGCAACTGCCCGACGAGGCCGCTCACGGCCAATACCTCTCCGAGCGACACTGCGTGAATCCATATAACTCTTATACCCTCAAGCGACCCGAGTCGCGCCGGAACCTTTCCCATCCGCTCGGCGAAACCACGCCGGTATTTTCCGTGCCGCAGGATCTGGTAAAGCCAATAGGGCGTGCTCATCAGCATTGCCAGCGCCAGCACGAAGCTATAGAGAAGATAGCTCAAGTGGACTCATTCTAAACTGCGCGCGGGCGGCGGGATCAGCAGCCTTCTATAATTACGGAATGCCGCAGGACTCTTCGCGATCGAATTTCCGGTTCTTCCTACCAGTTGTGTTCGCGCTCGCTTTGCCGCTGGCCCTGATTGCCAGCAAGACTTTCGTGAAGCCGGTGGCCAAGTCCGCGATCAACTATCCCGCGCACGACTTCCATCGCGACGAAAAAGTCTCCATCGCAGCCGATCCGTATGACAATGCGGAAAAGGCGAAGATCTTTACCATCAACTTCGCCGGACATGGCTTTCTGCCGATCTTCTTCATCGTGACCAATGAGGGCGACCAACCCGTCTCCATCGCGAATATGCATATCACCCTGACGACTGCCCATGATTCGAAGCTCACACCCATCGAAACGGACGATCTGTATCGCAGGCTGTCCAACCCGCAGGCCAAGACGGACACGAATAATCCACTGCCCTTCCCGCGCAAGGTGAAGGGCGGCGTCACCAAGCAGCAGACGGACGAAATCGAGACGTCTCAGTTTGCCGCGCGCGCTGTGGAACCGCACACCACCCAGTCAGGATTCTTGTTCTTCGATATCGCAGACCTCAATACGCCGCTCCGGGGCGCGAACATTGATATCACCGGAATCGTCGATGCCAAGGGCAACGAGTTGATGTTTTTCGAGATCACGATGGATGCGTACCTCAATGCGCCGAAGAATCCATAAGCATCGTCAACGTCAGCGGACGACGGTTCAGTAAGGGATTTAGGTTTTCTTCGTGCACTCTCGCGTAGTTCACGGTTGATGGCCTAGTGCTTCTATAATCTTTCTTCTATGGCCACGACTGCGGAGACCTCTATCGCCGCCCATCCAAAATTTGAGCCCGTGATTGGGCTGGAAGTCCACGTTCATCTGCTGACAGCGACCAAGATTTTCTGCTCGTGCTCGACCCGCTTCGGAGCGCCTCCGAACACAAATGTCTGCCCGGTTTGCCTGGGAATGCCCGGAGCCCTGCCGGTGCTGAACAAGAAAGTCGTGGAGTTCGCCACGCTGGCCGCAATGGCGCTGAATTGCCGCATCAACGAAACCTCGATTTTTGCGCGCAAGAATTATTTCTACCCCGACCTTCCCAAGGGATACCAGATCTCGCAGTACGACAAACCGCTGGCCGAATTCGGTTACATCGAAGTGCCCGCGGAAGGCGGCAAAAAAAAGATCGGCATCACTCGCGTGCATCTTGAAGAAGATGCCGGCAAAAGCCTGCACGAGGGTTTTCCGGATTCGGACGAAAAAACCGCGATCGACCTGAACCGCACAGGCGTCCCGCTGATCGAGATTGTCAGCGAGCCGGATATCGCGACACCCGACGAAGCTTATGAATATCTGACGCGCCTGAAAGAGATCATCCTGTACACCGGCGTGAGCGATTGCAATATGGAAGAGGGCTCGTTGCGCTGCGATGCCAACGTCAGCGTGCGGCCACGCGGCCAGAAGGAATTTGGTACCAAAACGGAAATCAAGAATGTGAACTCCTTCCGCTTCATCCGTGAAGCGCTCGAATACGAAATCGGACGCCAGATCGACGTCATCGAGTCAGGCGGAAAGATCACGCAAGAGACGCGGCTCTACAACGCCAACGAAGGCAAGACCTATGGCATGCGTTCGAAAGAGCAGGCGCATGACTACCGATATTTTCCTGACCCAGACCTGCTTCCGCTCGTAGTCGATGAAAAGTGGAAAGCTGAGATCGTCCGCGCATTGCCCGAGTTGCCGGAGGCCCGTCGCGCCCGCATGGTAAAGGACTACGGCATCACCGAATACGACGCCCAGGTGCTCACATTTTCTAAATCGCTGGCCGATCAGTTCGAGCAGGCGGCGAAGGCTGCAAAGAATCCAAAGCGTGTTGCCAACCTGGTACAGGGCGAGTTACTGGGCCGCCTCAAGGCAAAGGGAATCGAGATTGAGCAATCACCGATCTCTATGGCGGGCGTTGCCGCGTCAGCTGACCTGGTCGAGTCCGGCATAATCTCGGGCAAGATGCTCAAAGACCTCTACGATCTGTCGTTTGAACGCGGCAAGGACTTTCCAGTCATCTATGAGGAAGAAGGACGTCCGCAACAGTCGACTGACACATCCGCCCTCGAGAAGATCATTGACGAGATTCTCGCTGCCAATCCCAAACAACTTGAGCAATACCGCGCCGGCAAAAAGACTATGCTTGGCTTCTTTGTGGGCCAGGTAATGAAGGCCTCCAAAGGCCATGCCAGTCCGCAGATAGTAAATGAGTTACTAGCCAAGAAGCTGGGATGAGTACCACTCCCTGCATGTGACTTCAGTCATCTGATCTTTTCCCCTGCCTCCCGCTAGCATGACACTGGGCCTGACTGCTCTGGGCCGGCCATCTGGGATCCGTTATGAAGAAACTAAGGCTGGATCGCATCATCAGCATCGTCACGCTGTTGGCATCGCTGATCGCCCTCGTGCTGGTCCTGAAGAAACCCGCGCCGGTCGCCCATCCGCAAGCCCCCGCATTGATTGCGGAGCATGCGCAGTCGTTCGATCAGAAGATGGCGGAGTTCGAGCAGGCGACGCAGAGTCCGAATGGTTCCTCCTCGACATCTGACGTGGACTCAGCGGGTTCCAAGGCCGAAGTCCGCATCAATTCCGACGAAGTCAGCGCCGTGCTGGCGCAGTCCCTGGGAACCTCGGGAGCCACTCTAACGCCGACCTCAGACGTCGGCATCGCCGCACCTACGATCAAAGATCAGCAGGTCAGCTTTGATGGCGACCTCGTCCACGGACAGTTCCTCACGCAAATTGCCGGAAAAGATGTCTGGATCACCATTTCGGGTCACCTTGGAGAGAGGGACGGTTACGCCACGTTTGATCCCACGGAATTCAAGGTTGGAGACCTGAATGTTCCCGTCTCGCTGGTGAATCCGGCATTGCAAAAGAAGCTCGCCGAGCAACGGGACCGGCTGAAGCTTCCGGACAACGTCGGGAATTTGAAAGTCGAGAACAGCCAATTAGTGATGCAGCAGAAATAACGACTGAGGGATCATTTATGAAGGCGAATCTGGACCGCATCATCAGCGTAGCCACTCTCCTGGTGGCCATGGTCGCTATCGTATTGGTCTTGAAGCGGCCTGCCCCAACTCCAGTCGTGGTCATGCCGCAGCCACCGGCAGCTGTGTCCGCGCCAGCGCAATCTGGCAATACCCCGACAACAACCGCTCAGCAAACGGAGCAAGGCTTCTCAAGCAGCGCGCCCGCCGCGGCTACAGCTCCATCTAAGCCAGCGACGACAGCCGCGTCGAGCGCCAAAGCAGATCCTCGCATCAACTCCGACGAAATCAGTTCGGCAGTCGCGAAGATGCTCGGAGGTGGTTCCGCGGGCACAGCGGCCTTATCGCCAGACTCGAACGTCGGCAGCGGTGAGCCCACCATCAAAGACCAGCAGGTCACCATGGATGGTGACATCGTTCATGGCAAGTTCCTGACCACAATCGCTGGCAAAGATGTCTGGGTGACGATCTCTGGACACATGGGCGAAAAGGACGGCTATGCGACATTCGATCCGACTGAGTTCAAGGTCGGCGACATGAATGTCCCGGTTTCACTGGTGAATCCGGCACTGCAGAGGAAGTTATCGGAAGAGCGCGACCGGTTGAAGGTTCCGAGCAATTAGCCGCCCGAAGCAGCCAACGGATTAAGAGTTCGCCTGCACACGATTTTCTATCGCGACCTTCGCGTACCACTTTCCTGACTCTTTTATCGTGCGCTTCTGTGTCTTGTAGTCCACATAAGTGAATCCGAAGCGCTGGCTGAATCCCTCCGCCCATTCGAAATTGTCGAGGAGGCTCCATGCGTGATATCCGCGGACATCTGCACCCTCCTGCATGGCCTGCGCCATTGCCGCCAGATATTCCTGATGGTACGTAATCCTCCGCGGATCATGGACGACACCATTTGCGTCTGGAGCCTCGTTATACGCACAGCCGCTCTCGGTGATCTCAAGAACCGGCCGATTGTAATCACGCGTGATCCGCATGAGCATGTCATAAAGCGACTTCGGCCACACTTCCCATCCACTGTCGGTTATCGGGCCTTCGTGGCCGCCCTCCATCTTCACCGGAAAAAGCCACTCTTGCGTGTGTGCCGCGCGCTCCACCACACCGGGTGCACAGGCGATAATGCGGTAGTACAAATTGATCCCGATAAAATCCAACGGCGCGCGTGTCTTCTCCATGTCGCCCGACTTGATCCCCATGGCTGTCTCCGGCAGAAATGTCAACGCGTCAGCATACTTGCCGTGCAGCGCCGGCTCCAGAAACCATGTATTCGTAATCGCATGAGCCCGTTGAGCGGCGAGTTTATCGGCTTCAGAGTTCGTTGCCGGCTCGCAGGGAGACATGCTGAACGCGGTGCCAACGCGGGCCGCGGGCCGCGCTGCCTTCAAAGCTCGGAAGCCGGCTCCTTGCGCCAGGTTCACAACGTGAGTCGCGCGCAGGAAATCGAAGATGCTGGTATGGCCGGGAGCGTATATGCCTTCGAGGTATCCGAGATCGACAAACGCATCCGGCTCATTGAAGAGCATCCAATCGGACACGCGGTCGCCCAGTGCCTGGGCCATGACCTGGACGTAATCCGCATACCGCTCGGCCACATCGCGATTCGGCCAGCCACCGGCATCTTGCAGTGTCTGTGGCAGATCCCAGTGGTAGAGCGTCACAAAGGGCCGTATATTCGCCGCGAGCAACGCGTCGACCAAACGCCGATAGTAATCGAGGCCTCTCTGATTTGCGGTTCCCGAGCCCGACGGCTGAACGCGCGGCCACGAAATCGAGAACCGGTAGCTGTTGAGATTCATCGCCCGCATCAGCGCGATATCTTCGCCCCATCGATGATACGAATCGCACGCGATGTCGCCGGTGTCGCCGTTCTTGATTTTGCCGGGAGTATGCGCGAACCGGTCCCAGATCGACTCACCCTTGCCGTCTTCCTTCCATGCGCCTTCGATCTGGTACGAAGCCGTGGCCGCGCCCCAGAAAAATCCTTTAGGGAAGGAGACCTGGGCCGGCGGAGAAAATTGCGTTCGGGGAGAAGATGTTGACGTCGCGGCGCCAGCTTTCGTGCCCACATCGCATGCCGAAAAAAGCGATGGAAGCCCTGCCACCGCTCCCGCACCAAGAGCAGAAAGGAAATTTCGCCGTGTCAAACGCAAAACAGGAACGGGCTCCTACCCAAGACGCTCACTGGGCCGAACTCCGAACTCCGAACTCAGAACTCATCAAATTACGTTTGATGAATCTCTGTTCTTTCGGCCAGCAAGAGAATTATAGAGGGTTTCAATGAACACATCTTCGCGGATGAAACCCCGAAGTACCCTTCGTGGAATCGAGCAGCTTTCTATGCTTTGCCCTCTAGGCGGGCGCAATCCTCTGCATGATGGCTTTGATATGCGTTCGGGCTCCATCCAGATGGGAAAAATCAGTATTCTCCGGATCGAATACGAACGAGAGGTCAGTTCCGGCAAGAAGAATCGCATCCAGACGTTCTCGATCAATCAGCGTGTGAGCGAGGGCACGCAAGTTCTCGTAATCCGCTTGGGAGGCGTGCTCCTCCTCGACAATGCGCACATAGATGTTGCTCAGCAAATCGAGCTCTGCCGGACGTGGAGGGATAACGTCCGCGTTCGGCAGTCTCCCGAACAATTTCGTTTCGACAGTGACGCGTGCACCAAAGATCGCAACCCGCTGCAGCTTGCGTCGCTCGACTTCGGCGGCGATGGCATCGAGAAGGCTGATCAGCGGCAATGGCGTCATTTCCGCCAACTCTTTCGCGCATATCTGAGGAGAAAACGCAGGAATGGTCACGATCTCCGCACCTCCACCGGCCAACTGGCGTAGCAAGCCGGTCAAGTAAGACGCGAGTTCCTGCACCTCCCGTGCGGCGGCATGCCCCATCACCCGGCGGACGTCCGCGTGAACCATAAGAATATTGGGCGACAATCCGCGGGCAGTGTGAGCCTTAACCAGAGATCTGTAATAGAAAATCCCTGCACCCACGCCGAGGCCGGCAACGAGGCCAAACTTACGAGGCGCTGCTCCATCCATCATTGTGAAGCTGATTTTAGCGCAGGCAGCTGCATTGACTGGGTTTGGAGTGTCGGCAGCACAGGAAAGGTCTACTCCGGACTCAGGCTGTCGTACATCTTCCATAGTTTGTCGGCCGTCACGCGATAGATTGACCATCCCGAGCCGAGATCGGAAGTTTCGCGGAACAGCAACTCTCCGCGGCCGTCGCCGTCGGCATCGACCGCATCGATCAATTCCAGCCGCGGCGTCATGTCGAGATGAAACTTGTCGGTAATCCCCGCGTAGAGTTTGTGCAGGTTGTGATAGATGTCTGGATACGCCACGAGCACAACCCAATACGTCATATCAGAGTCTGACGGCGACGACTCGCTGCTCACCGCCGACGGAGGCATATGGGCCTGCGCACTCAGAATCAATACCGGCTGATTCGAGCCCCATACGTCGTAGGCAACCATCTGCATATTTTCGAGAATTGGGTCGGGCGGCTTCGCTGTCGCGGCTCGCTTTTTCGGAGCGGCATGAGACGAGGTCGCGGCAGGTTCGATTTTCGATTTCGCCGATCTCGCCGCAACGTAGGCCCGAACCTGGTCCTTTGCCAGATCGACCATTTGCTTGCGGCGATCGGCTTCTTCGCCCGGGATCCACTCGAACGCGAACGATTTCGGCGTCGGTCCGGCAGCATCCGAGATCGCTGGAATCAACTGAACGTCTTTATTGGCCGCTGCGGTCTCTACCACTTTGCCGGTTGTATCCTTTGCTGGCTTGACTCCGGGCAAGCTGTAGCCCGGAATGTCTTGATCGGCAAAGGACTCTGCCGGTTTTCCGCGGCGCAATATCGGCCGATTGGCTTCGCTCGCGCCGCTATCGGACGCGGGCACATTGGGCCGGGCAGCTGCCTTTGGCGCATTCGACTTGGCATCCGGCGACTTGGAGTCAGCCGATTTGGAGTCGCCCGGCTTGGAATCTCCGGACTTTGAATCTGCTGGATTCGTACTGCCGCTAGCCGGCTGCTGACTTCCGCTTTGCTCGGAGGAGGGAGTCGAACTTCCCTTCGTCAACCTTGGCGGCTCATCTCCCGAACTCGACGCTGGCTTGGAACCAGAGGAAGGCGATCCAGACGAAGAAGGCGACCCGGATGCTGATCCTGATGACGCCGCTCCTGATGACGACGATGGCGCGGAACCGGACGACGGCGTTGACCCCGATGCCGGAGCGGTCGAAGGCTTTGCAGCAGTCGTATCGCGTGTAAGCCGCGGTGGTCCGTCATCCGCACCGATCCCGACCGGCGACGATTCAGCTTTCGCCACTTTCACTGCTGGCTCCATTCCAGTCGGCCGCCATACACCCGTCCCCAGCCACGGCATGGCCGCATTTGGATTGTTGCTGTGCAAAGCACTGCCGACGGTAAAAAGTCCGAGAGAATTCCCCGTACGTTCACCCTCGTACACAACCCCCGAATCCAGCGCCATCGGGACGGGATCGGCTTTGTACGCGCTGGCGTCCCAAAATTTTCCGTTAATCAAAATCGCGATAGGAATGATCGACGCCTTTCCGTTCGACCCCAGCTGAATGATTCCGACCGCGCGCGGGCCAGCATCTTTTTTGCGGGGCGTTTTGCGCTCTCCGGGAATGATCTCCGGCCGGTCTTCCTGGGCCCGCGCGGGCTGCGACAACCCTGCGCTAATAACCAGCAGCGTCAGGATTCCCACAGAACACAAGAAATTACGGCAGTGTAGAATTCTGAGAAGCGTGCGCTGGCGAGCGGGGCCGGTCACGATCGATTTTGAGGTTGGCGGAGAAATTCCCATGAAAGTCAATGATACGGCTCCCGACTTTACTTTGCAGGACGAGAATGGCGCCGACTTCGCGCTGAAAGACCTGCGCGGCAAAACTGTGATTCTATTCTTCTATCCCCGGGCCAGCACTCCCGGTTGAACCGTAGAGGCTCGCGGGTTCCGCGACACATATAAACAGATTCAAAAGACCGGTGCCGTGCTGCTTGGCATCTCCCCGGATACGCCAAAAGCGCAAAAGAAATTTCAGGAAAAAGAGAAGATACCCTTCACATTGCTGGCCGATGCCGACAAAAAAGTCGCGGAAGCCTTCGGTGTGATGAAGGAAAAGAACATGTACGGCAAGAAGGTCTGGGGAGTGGGGCGTACGACCTTCGTGATCGGTCCCGATGGCAAAATTAGGCATGTTTTCGAAAACGTGAAGCCCGATGGCCATGCGGAAGAAGTATTGGCTTACTTGAAAGAATCGGCAAAAGCCTGACCGACGGATCGGCTGCTAAAACCCCTTTCTGTAGTTATCCGTTGCTAGGTTGACTTCGATTTCGAAGGCACGGGCAACCCAGATGGCGTGGCGCTCTTCTCACTTAAGAGGATATGTCGCGATACGACATTATGCTCGCTGGCGATTCGTTGGTATTGACTTCTGGCAATCGCAGTTTCTAACATAAGTTTTATCCCCGCACCGTTCTGGGACGGGTCAACGGTTGTGTAGCTCACTGTTGCCAGCACAATTTTATGATCAAAGTCACACAGCTAACCAAGAGGTATGCGCGGACCACAGCTGTCGACCAGATTTCTTTCGAAGTAGCCAAAGGGCAAATCGTCGGCTTTCTTGGTCCGAACGGCGCAGGCAAGACGACGACCATGCGCATGCTGACCTGCTTCCTGCCTCCTACCTCGGGAACCGCCACGGTGGCTGGTTTCGATGTTCTGGAACAACCGCTCGAGGTCAAGAGGCGAATCGGATACCTGCCCGAGACGCCTCCCATCTATCCGGAGATGTCGACCTATGAATACCTTCAGTTTGTCGGCAAGCTAAAGGGACTATCCGGGGCGGACCTCTCAAAGCGAGTCGACTATGCCTGTGCTCGTTGCGCAATTGCCGACATGAAGTCGAAGTTGCTGGGCAAACTCTCGAAAGGATACCGGCAGCGCGTGGGTCTGGCGCAGGCCATCATCCATAACCCGGATGTTCTGATTCTCGATGAACCCACCGCGGGACTGGATCCGAAGCAGATCAACGAAACCCGCGATCTGATCAAGGACCTCGCCGGCGAACACACCATCATTCTGAGCACGCACATCCTCCCAGAAGTCGAGCAGACCTGCGAGCAGGTGGTCATCATCAACAAAGGCAAGCTTGTGGCGACGGATTCGGTTCGCAACTTGCAAGCGCGTGCGCGCGGAGCAGAGTCGGTACTCGTCGAAGTAGCTGGGCGTACGGGCGCTTTCGAACCGTCCATGGTGATGCAAAAGCTGGAGCGGGTCGCCGGAGTCAGCCGTGTTCTGTGCAAGCAGCAGGTCGATACGCGTGCCGTATTCGAGGTGGAAAGTAGTAAAGGAAGTTTCGTCCGCGGCGATGTCGCACGGGCCATTGTCGAGTCCGGGTGGGATCTGAACGAATTACGCCCCGCTGCGATGAGCCTGGAGGAGGTCTTCCTGCAACTGACGGGAACCGAAGCAGTGACCCAACCGGAAACGCCAGTCGAGGTGCAAGCCTGATGAGAAATGTTTGGATTATCTGCCAGAAAGAGCTGAGAAGCTATTTCGTCTCGCCCGTGGCTTACATTCTCCTAATCATGTTCGGGCTGATCTTCGGTTATTTCTTCTGGAATGCGCTCGGCGCGTTCGTCTTCGAAAGCATTCAATCGCAGATGAGCGGCCGGTCGTTTCCGATGAACCTGAATGAATGGATCATCCGGCCACTGCTTTCGAACCTGACGGTGGTCAACCTATTTTTCATTCCGCTAATCACGATGCGGCTTTTTGCGGAAGAGAAACGCACCGGAACCATCGAACTCCTGGCGACGTCTCCGGTTCGCGACATCGAAATCATACTGGGCAAGTGGCTGGCTGCCGTTTTGCTTTATGCGTGCCTGCTTCTGTTCACAGCAGTGAATTTCGCATTCCTCTTCAAATACGGCAACCCCGATTGGAAACCCCTTCTCGTGGGCTATCTCGGAGTCTTCCTCCTGGCTGGCGCGCTGCTTGCCATTGGGACATTCATTTCCAGTCTCACCAAAAATCAAATTATCGCCGGTGCCGTTACATTCGGAGTTTGTCTGTTGTTGTATGTGTTTGGCTGGGTGAGCGGATACGAAACCGCAGCCTGGGCGAGGGTGCTCTCATATCTGTCCGTGGCTACGCATATCGAGTCCTTTGAGAAGGGCGTGCTCGATTCGAAGGACGCCATCTTTTATGTCACCGTGATTTTCCTGGGACTTTTTCTCACCGCGCGTTCCATGGAATCACTACGCTGGAGGTCCTGATTTCAGGAGATCATGATGGCAAGTCAATGGTTAAAG
>Ga0209168_10000132_pt1 | contig 83006 bp, 72 predicted proteins | sample Coa_R1_FD_187156 | JGI IMG/M metagenome (GOLD analysis project Ga0209168, IMG submission 187156) | Surface soil microbial communities from Centralia Pennsylvania, which are recovering from an underground coalmine fire - Coalmine... | ecosystem: Environmental > Terrestrial > Soil > Unclassified ...
TGGAATCACCCATCCCAGAGTCCGATTCCACCGCCGTGCTTGACGCTCGCTTGTCAGAGCATGTCTGCTGCCTCCCATGACTCTCAAAGCACGCCCCTCCCTGATCAGCGTGAGATTTGCGGGCTAGATTGCAACCGCTCCCGGCTGCGCCTTCTTAGTCCAGCAGGAAGATCCTCGGGTTCTACGGCTTTTGCTTTTCCGACGACCCGATATCCCGATGACCCGACATCCCGATCCCCTCTGTCACGATCTCTGAAAAGTCGGCGATACTGGAGAATTCCCCCACCAGAGTCTGCAGCAGCCCCAATCGATGCGCCCGAAGCTCTTCGTCTTCTACCATCACCATTACTTTGTCGAAGAATGCATCAATGGCAGGCCGCAGCCGGGAGATCGCCAGCAAAGCCTGCTCGTACTCCTTGACGGCACGGAGACGAGTAACTTCATCTGCTGCCGGCCCCCTCTGGGCCCAAAGTTCTCTTTCTGGCTCTTCTTTCAGCGCGTCAGGATTGACCGGGCTGGCGACCCGCTTGTTCGTCTCCTTCGCCTGCCTCAGGATGTTTTTCATTCGTTTGAACGAGGTGGATATGGCTTCGAAATCGGCCGAGGGACGTACCTTGGCTACGGCCGCCGCTCGCGCGGCGGCATCCACAATGTCATCCGCGTCCGCAGATAGCGTGGCGTTCACCACGTCATAGGCCAGGCCACAGAAATCGCGCAGATAGAACTCCAGGCGTTCGCGAAAGAACGTCTGGATGGCCCGAGTGTACTCGTCTCCCCGCAAAGTGAATTTCTTTTCTGCCTCGCTCCCCCGGTAACCTTCCAATGCATTGGAAAGCAGCTTGGTAAGGCTGACCGGCAATTTGTGTTCGGCGATGGTCTTCACAATCCCATTCGCCTGCCGGCGCAGGGCAAATGGATCTTTTGAACCCGAAGGAACCAGCCCGAGGGCAAACATTCCGGAGATGGTGTCGGCTTTATCGGCAATGGCCAATACCGCGCCTTCCAAAGTTCGGGGCACAGAGTCTTCCATGGATACTGGCTTGTATTGGTCGTAGATCGCGTCGGCTACGCGGTCCGGCAGACCCTGCGCCCGCGCATAGAGTCCACCCACAACTCCCTGCAACTCGGTAAACTCCTTGACCAAGTCGGTAGTCAGGTCGGTCTGAGCCAGACGCCCTGCATCCTCTGCTGCCTTCGTATCAATCTCGAATCCCCGCTCCCGCAAATCATGACCGCGCCTGCGAATCAATTCCATAACACGATTGGCTTTGTCGAATCGACTGCCCAAGTCCTTCTGAAAGGTAACCGCCTTCAACATCTCCACGCGGCCGGTGAGTAGGATCTTCTGGTCGGTATCCCAGAAGAAGCGGGCATCGTTGAACCTGGCACGCAAGACGCGCTCATTCCCGTGGCCGATCAAGCCGTCAGGATCGCCATCCGTGTTCAGCACCGCCAGAAAATGCGGCGCCAGTTTGCCCGCAGCGTCTTCTACCGCAAAGTACTTCTGGTGATCGCGCATCACCGTCACCAGCACCTCTTCCGGCAAAGAGAGAAACTGGGGATCGAAATTCCCCAGAATGGCGGAAGGCCATTCGGTAAGATTCACCACCGTTTTGAGCAGTTCGGCGTCCTCCCGCCAGCGCGCGCCAGCAACGGAGCGTGTGGCCGCGTCCAGCGCTTTGCGAATGCGGTGCTCGCGCTCTGCTGGAGTGGCAATCACGTGCGCGCTGCGCATCGCCTCGATATAGCTCTCGCTCGTTTGAATCACAATCTGCGCCGGCCCCAGGATGCGGTGCCCCCGAGACGAATTCCCTGCCCTGGTTCCCCCAAATTCGAGTGGAATTACTTCCTGGCCCAGCAGGGCCACAATCCAGCGCACCGGACGCACAAAGCGCTCCGGCTTCCCTGCGCGCCAATACATGTTTTTGGGCCAATAGACGGAGGCAATTTCCTTCGGCAGGACCTCTGCCAGAACATCCCTGGCCGGCTTCCCCTTATGCGTGACCATGGCGGCAAGATACTCACCCTTCGGAGTGCTCACCCTCTGCAGTGCGGCAACGTCCACTCCCGCCTTCTTGGCGAAGGCATGGGCCGCGGGTGTGGGTTCGCCATCTTTAAAGGCAACCTTCACGGCTGGTCCTGTAAGTTGTTCTTGTGTATCAGGTTGAGTGGATGGGATTCCATTCACCATGATCGCCAGTCTGCGCGGGGTCTCCGCAGGACGAACCTCGCCCGCCGGCTCCAGACGATTACTCTTCAACAGCTCGTGAATCCGTTTTTGCAATTCCTGGTTTGCGCCCGGAAGCATACGCGCAGGAATCTCTTCGCAGCCGATCTCCAGCAGAAAATCAGGCATCAGGCCGCCCCTTCCTTCTGCTTCTCCGACTTGTGGACCGTCACAGCCGGCTGCGGCTTCGCCGACTGCTGGGCCAGATAAGCCTTTGCCAGCCCCACGGCCAACTGCCGTATCCGCGCAATTACTCCCACCCGCTCGGTCACGGAAATGGCGCCGCGAGCATCAAGAATGTTGAACAGGTGCGAGCATTTCAGGCAAAGGTCGAACGCTCCCAGTAATGGGAACCGCTTCCATTCCGCTTCGGTGGCCGCATCGCTGCCGCTCAACGCATTGAATTGCTGGATCAGCGCCTGGCATTCCGCCTCGTACAACTCCAAGTGTTTCCATGCCTTGGCAACGTCGGCAGTTTCGAAGTTGTAAACCGAGAGTTGCAACTCTTCCTGATGGCGCACGTCCCTATAAGCAACTGCTCGGCCAGAGTCTGGATCTCGCGCCCACACAATGTCGTAAATGCTGTCCACATCCTGAAGAAACGCCGTAATGCGCTCCAGGCCATAAGTCAGTTCAGCGCAGATCGGATCCAGATCCAGTCCGCCGCACTGCTGGAAGTAGGTGAACTGCGTGATCTCGAGACCATCGAGCATCACCTGCCAGCCAACGCCCCAGGCAGCCAGCGTGGGCGCCTCCCAGTTGTCTTCTTCGAATTTAATGTCATGCTTGCGCAGGTCAATGCCAATCGCCTTCAGCGACTCCAGATAGAGCTCTTGCACGTTTTCCGGCGGCGGCTTGAGAATCACCTGAAGCTGCAAGTGCTTGTAAAGACGGTTGGGATTGTCCCCATAGCGCCCGTCTGCGGGACGCCGCGAAGGCTGGACGTAAGCCACACGGTACGGTTTAGGCCCCAGGACGCGGAGGAAAGTCTCCGGCGCCATGGTGCCCGCGCCGACCTCAATATCGTATGGCTGCTGCAACACACAGCCACGCTCCGCCCAGAAAGCCTGGAGACGCAAAATCAATTCCTGAAATGTGAGGGCATTAGACATTGACTTAGTAATTTATCAGAAGCACCGAACCGCACAGGGCACGACGGAAAACAAAAAGCTGCAAGTTCATTTTTCCCTGTTCTTGGTCCTCTACGTAATTCCGTGGCAGGTGTTGGGTCGAAGCCGCATTGTGGTTTGGGCTTTTGCTAAATACTAAATACTGAGTACTAAAAACTGCTTCTCTCCAGCATCCCCGCCGTAACCAGCTTCTTCTCAATATGGCGCTCTATTCGCTGTGATAGGAATTTGCGCAAATCAGCGCCGCACTGGCGCAGCCAGGGGTTTCCGGCGAAGGCCTCAACCGGTGAGCGGAACATCTCTGCCGCCAGGTTCCGTGATTCGCAGGAGATTTCCATGCTGGCGAGCCTCTTATCACGAATGCACATCAGGCCATCCGCCACGGGATGAAAATAGGCCTGGCTGCCGTTCAGCGCCTCGCCACACTTGACGCAGTGGCTCAACTCCGGCAGCAAGCCGATCAGCCGCACAATCCATAAATCAAAGTAGGTTAGCGGCATCCAGATGGCTTCCGAGCGCAACTGTCCAACAACAGAGAGCGCCAGCCGAAAGATGGAATCGTTGGGCTCGCGCTCGGGCAGAAGCTGATCGATGACCTCAGCCACGTATTCCAGCGCCAGCAGCCGCGGATAGCTCACCTTTGCCGCTAGCGGCGAGGCAATAATGTCAAAGGAGTCCAGCCGCGCCAGCTCTTGTCCTTCTTTTTCCGCCCAGTGCGCCGTCACATGAGTGAGAGGCTCCAGCGCTCCGCCGAAGCGCCGTTTAGACCGCTTGGCTGATTTGGCCACGCCCCGGACTTTGCCTTCCGACCGGGTGAACAAGGTCACCAGCAAGTCCGCTTCGTGAAACGGATAGGTGCGCAGCACCAGGGCTTCAGACTGCTTGGGCATGCTCAGCTTTTGCCTGGTATCGCGCGTGGTGGGAGGAGAGCCACAGGCCGTCTGGCTCGCGCCAACGTTGTGCGTGGCGGCGTAGGGCTTGCACGACGACCAGCCCCATTGACAAAAGCAGCTCGGCAAACGCTCTCAGACGGATTGCAGCGTAGCCACAGGATAAAAGCAAAAACGCGCAGCCATACCGGCTGCGCGCTAAGACTTCTGTTCCAGCGTCAGCGGCCGAAATACTTGGCGTTGATCTCAGTGTAGTTCTTCCACTTTTCCGGGAGGTCATCCAGCGCAAAAATCGCAGACACAGGGCAAACCGGCACGCAAGCGCCGCAATCGATACACTCGACCGGATCGATGAACAACATGTTGGAGCCTTCGAACTGAGGCTCGTCTTTCTTGGGGTGAATGCAATCCACGGGACAGGCATCCACACAAGCGGCGTCTTTCGTCCCAATACAGGGCTCTGCAATCACATATGCCATAAGGGTCTAGGTCTCCAATGATTTCAATATGCTGAGAGGTTCAACACAAGATTCTAACAGTAATTCCGCATAGTGCAAGACCTTCAAGCCACGATCAATTCCCGATCACTGCTCGGCTCGTACTCCACAATGTACCCGGCCACAGCGCTGGCCGCCACGGTATACGGGCTCGCCAGATACATTTGTCCCGGTCCGCTGCGACCCGGAAAGTTGCGGTTCTGGGCGCTGATCACGATCTGGTCGGGGCGGGTGGAAACTCCCGGTCCGGCATTGATGCATGCCCCGCAGCTCGGCTCAATCACAATTGCCCCGGCGCGCTTGAACACGTCCAGATAGCCATTGCGAATGCAGTATTCACGTGTTTCCTGCGAGCCAAACTGGATATAGAACTTGCACGAGCCGGCCACCCGCTTGCCCCGCCTGAGCGCGTCAGAGAGCACCTGGGCATACATGTCCATGTCCGCATTCTTCCCCGCGGTGCAAGTTCCGCCATAGGCGATCTCCACCGGGACAGGCGTATTCAGTTCGCGAACGAATCTGCCATTTCCCGGATCACCCGGCGTGGCCACCATCGGTGTGATGTCCTCGGCGTTCAATTCAATCACTTGTGCATACCCGGCATCCGGATCGCTGTACAGTCCCTCACCCAACTTCTCTGCCTGGGCGCGAGGCATACCCCGGCGCTCCATCAGGAATTCAACCGTCTTCTCATCCGGCGCAACAATGCCGGTGAATCCGCCGATCTCCGCCGCCATGTTCGTCATGGTGGCCCGCTCGTCCACGCTCAACTCCTCGATGGCCTCGCCCGCATACTCCATCACCTTGGCCAGCGCCTTGCCGCTGCGAATGTAATCCATGCTCAGCAACAGCAGAATAAAGTCTTTCGCGGTAACATTCGGCTTGCGCTTTCCCCGGATAATAACCTTAACTGATTCAGGAACTTTTACTCGTATATCATTGGTAATCCACGAGTTAAATACGTCGGTCGTGCCGATGCCGAAAGCTATGCAGCCCACTGCGCCCACGTGCGGCGTATGCGAGTCCGAGCCCACGTTCAACTGGCCAGGCAGGGCGTAACTTTCCGCAATCACCGAGTGGCAAATACCTTCAGAGCCTTTGCGGTCTTTCAGCTCTCCGTGCAACTTTATTCCCTGCTTTCGGGCAAACTCCTCCTGCTTGAGCTTGAGCTGTCCTGCCAGATCAAGCAGCCCCATCTTCTTCTTCTCTTCGGAGATCACTTCGTCCAGAAATGTGAGGTGATCGCGGAAGAAGATGATGGTAGAGGGATCGTTGACACGGGCATCCTTGCCCACAAAGTGCTCAAAGAAGATGGCCGCCATGGGGGTAACGTACTCATGGCTGAAGCGCAAGCCGGTGCGGGCAAAACCTGTGTCTCCGGGCCGGACGTACGGCACGCCGGCCCCGCCTTGATCACCAATCATGTGCCGGGCAAAGATCTTTTCCGCTATGGTCATGGGGCGTTTCGCCGTCGTGATCGGCGGCAGAAAGACCTTTTTCTGCAGGCGCGCTACGTTGAAAGGAAACAGGCCGCCGTACTCAATCACCTGGCGCGTGATCTCATCTTCGCCCCTCGTAAACTCGCTCAGAGGGATTTCTTCTCCCGAGCGGACCTTGTCAATCAGGCCGAAATCCGTTGAAGTCAGCACGCCCAGGTTCTGGCAATTCTGTTTGTAGATACGCTCGATGTTCTCGGCTATCACCAGCTTGATTCCGGCACACAGTTCGGCATACGGAGACTGCTCCCGGCTCGATCCCTTGCCGCGCCGCTTGCCGCTCACCGCCGCCACAAAGCCGCCCTTCTTCACGTCGCCGCGTTGGATCGGTACTTCACTGCCGCACTTGAGGCCTGTGTAAGGGAACTCTCCCAGCGTCTCATCAAAGAAAAAGCAGATGTGCGCAGGCGTGATCTCGTCCGTAGAAATATCATCGCGCAGTTTGGGGTTTTTCTCCGGGTTCCGGGTGTCCCAGGGCAGGTCTTCACCGGCCAACTGCCGCCGGATCAACTCGGGATCTTCAGTCAGAAACAGAATGCGGCCCTGCAGCTTCACTTTGTCAGGACGCTTTTCCACCTTGCGGTTTAGCAGTGACGGCTCCATAAGAAAATTCTAACAGCATGCGGGGGCCATGTGCAGGGCTGCGAACCAGGGAGGCTGGAGCGCCGGCGCGTAGTGAAGCCGGACTACTCCAGGCAGTCTTGCCAGAAAGCAAAAGACAACGTATCTTGAAGTTGGAGCGGGCCTCCTGATTCTCGAACTACTCAAGGCAGGAGCTTCCTCCGAGGAAATCTGGGCGATTATTCCTCCTTGGAACATGAAGACATTACCGCGGCCATCGATTACGCCGCCTATCAGACCGATCATATTGTCCTTCGGATATCGTGAAATTCCTGATCGCCCCAATCGTGCCCTCCCACACCTGGAACGAAGACATCAAACTTAACCGCAATGACTCCGGAAGAAACACGCTGCTTCAAACTGTTAGATCGCTACGCGAGAAGTCGCTACAGGTGCTTTGTCGCTGAAATGTTTCTGAATGATGACGAAACACACTACGTCGTGTGTTTTCGTCCAACCGGGAGAGATAAGCACTTGCCGAATCAATACGCCTGTCGCTACGTGGAGATCCAAGTGGAGGACGTAAGAGCTGCGGCCCGGAAACGCATGCTAACAGATTCCATAGCCGAGATGCTGCAGAGTTAGAGGCGTTACTGCCCGCAAGCTGCCGAAGTGATGAAACCCTGCGGCAGCTTGCGGCTGCAAACTGTTACTCACTGGTCATCTGCTAGTTACACGTTGTTCCGTTCACAGCGAAAGACGTGGGTACAGCGTTGGTCGTACCATTCCAGGCGCCGTTGAATCCCATGCCGGAGTAGCTGCCACCCGCGGCTATGGCGCCGTTGTAACTCAGGTTTTTCACCGTAACTTGTGAGCCGGTCTGGGTCTCCGCGCCGTTCCACAGTGAGGCGATTGTCTGCCCGTTCGCAAACGCCCAGGTCAGGGTCCAACTGCTGATGGCGGTTGTTCCCGTGTTGTCGATGGTGATGGCCCCGCCAAACGCGCTCGAGTTTTGCGGTGAAATTGTGTACACCACGTGACATGAGAAGCCGCTGCCGCCGGCAGGCGATGTCTTAGCACTCGCTTGAGCCGATGGCGCCGACGTTCCATGCACGTCAACCGCTTCCACCACGTAGAAGTATGTGGTTCCGGCGGCGAGGCCCGTGTCAGAAAAGCTGGTGCTCGTGATCCCGCTTGCTACCTGATTGCTCGCGGACGGAGTGAATCCGCTGGTTGTGCTGCGGAAGACGTTGTAAGAGCTGATGGTGCAGTTGGCCGGCGCTACATCTGCCGTCCAGTTCACGTTAATGACACTTGAGGAAGCCGCTGTTCCCGTGACGCCGCTCGGCGCGGACGGCACGGCTGCGCATGTGGAACCGCCTCCGCCACTGCCGGCTGCGGCGCTCACTGAAAAACCGCTGGCGGCCAACCCCTGGCCACCGGTCCAGACTTCAAAACCGTACTCTACGTCAATTAACCACCAGGAACTTTGCAGGCTGCCTCGAGCTACCGCATCACTGAAGAATGGCAGAAGATCCAGGTTGGTCACAGAGGTTACAGGCGTTTCCCGGACATAAGAAATGATGTTCCACGAGGATTGCCGTCCCGTCCATACCGCCCAGGCCGATCCATCAATCGTCGCCGTAGCTGTTTGCGAACCGAATGGCTGTGGCGCCCCCTCGTGATTGATCCAGATCATGACCTCGGTGCCATTCGGTTGTCCCGGCGTGGTGGATGTCTGGTTGAACCAGATGTCGTAAGCAGAGTCGTTGTTGAAGCCCGAGGGCTGCGTTATGGTCACGCTGGTGCTTGCCGAAGCAATGTTGCTCTCCTGAATGGGAAAGGGATTGGAACTCGTGCAATTGCCCCAATGGCATCCCCTGAACAGGGATGGGTATGTTGCCGGGGGGCCGTTCGTCGGAAGATTGAAATTCGCGGTGGTCAGAGTGAATCCCACTCCGCTCACCGTGCCACACTGCGGCAAGCTGGAATTCCATTCATTCTGCTGGTAGATGTACACATTGCTGTTGATCGGTATGGTTCCGGTTGTGGAGCACGATGATTGGCCCGCAGCCGGCGCAGGCGTTAGGAGATAAGCGAAGCAAACGGTGACAATACTTAACCAAATCGATTTGGTATTCATTTTCATACCCTCTGGCCCCATACTATCACCGGTTGAGGAAGACAGTAAAACCTGAGGGGATTCGTACGATTTTGAAACGAGTCTTAAGGTCAAATGAAAAGCCGATAAAGCGATTTCACGCCAACGATGCACTGTAGGGGAACAGTCCCGCGCACGAGCCAGGGCGGCTCCTGCATGGTAAGCGGCAAGCGCTCTCGCGTGACCGGCCTAATGCCGGAGTTTATGGCATCATTGTGGGACCGTGCGCGACACTGCATCGCTCGAACAGACCGGCCTGCGCAAAGAACTCGGACTTGGCGACCTCGTGATGGCGCAGGTCCTGTGCGTTGTCGGCTCAACCTGGGTCGGCATCGCGGCAAAACTGGGTCGCGCCCACGTAGCCTTCTGGCTGGGCTCCATGCTGCTCTACTACGTGCCGCTCGCGGTCGTCGTCATTTACCTGAACCGCAAGATGCCCCTGGAAGGAGGCCTCTATCAGTGGGCGAAATCCGGCTTCGGTGAAATGGCCGGCTTCCTCACGGCGTGGAACCTGTGGGTCTACGCCGTAATTGTGACCGGCGCAATCATCTTTGTTGTACCCACGGATGCGGCTTACATGCTCGGTCCTTCAGCAGCCTGGATTCCCGCCAGCAAACTCGCTACTCTGGCATTGACCGGCGGTGTCATGGCCGCGATTACACTGGTGGCCATCCACGGCCTGGATATCGGCAAGTGGCTGCACAACGTGGGCAGTATCGGAATCATGACGGCCTACGTGATTCTGCTGGTGCTGCCCGTGTGGGCCCTGCTTCACCACACCATCGCGCACTATGAGCCCATTCCCTGGCAACCGCCGCGACCATCCTGGTTCGGCCTCGCCATCTTCGGGCAGATGACGGTTGGCGCGCTGAGCGGATTCGAATACGTGGCCATTCTTGCAGGAGAATGCCGCAGCCCGGCACGGACCATTGGGCAGTCCGTAACCATTTCAGCGCCCATCATCGCTCTGATGTTTATCCTCGGAACAAGTTCGGTGTTGACCTTTGTTGGCTCGCAACCCATCAATGTAATCGGCCCGATTCCACAAACCATGCGGCTCGCCTTGGGCGCCGCAGGCTGGGCGGCGCCGCTTGCGATCTTTCTGCTCATGATGCGTGCCGTGGCCAGCGCCAGCCTGATCTTCACCGGCCTCACCCGCCTCCCCATGACCGCCGGTTGGGACAACCTGCTGCCGCGCTGGTTTGCCCGCCTCCACCCCCGCCGCCGGACACCCGTGAATTCGATTCTCTTCGCCGCGGCGCTGGTAATGGCGCTCATCCTGCTGAGCATGATGGGCGTGCGCGAACAGGAAGCAAGCCAACTCCTGGCCGCGGCGTCCATAGCTCTATACGCCATCGCCTACGTTGCTCTGTTCGCGTTGCCTCTGTTGGGCAGTCGGGCGCTGCGCAACGCGCTGCCCGCATGGGTAAAGCTGGTGGCGCTGGGAGGGCTAATCTCAAGTGTGATCTCGCTGGTGATCGCAGTCTACCCCATAGTAGACGTAACCAGCCGAGGGGCGTACGCCGCCAAAATCTGTGCAGTGGTGGTGGTGAGCAATCTGGCGGGCGTATTGATCTATCGCGCGGGACAGAGACGGCGCGGGTCGCACTCCTATTCCGATTCCTGAAACCGAGTTTTTGGCAAAAGTGAAGGATTGGGCTTCCATTGGAGCCGTATCGAGGTTGACGTAGACTGTCTAAGTCGAAGAGATCAACGGTGACCAGCAGAAGAGCACGGGTCAATCAATGCCAAAAACCAACAGGATGGCTGGGCCGATTCGTCTTACGGAACATGAACTCGCGGCATTCCAAGGTGACGGACTGGGGCCTGTCTCACATTTCCATAGCGGAGCACGAAACCATCCTCGACGCAGGTTGTGGTGGCGGCAGGACCGTGAGTAAGTGAAACCCTCCATGCCGGGCAGTTAGAATTCGCGTCCGTGCAACGTTAATGTTACTGGGAATTCCCCTGCCCCTCTGCCCGCCATTGGAAGCAGAGAAGGTAGCCATCAGGGTCGGTGAGATATAACTGCTTCATGCCATACCACGCAACCTTGGGCTCCTTTACACTGATCCCCTTTTACACTGATCCCCTTTTCCCGCAGGTGGGCGCAGGCCCTATCGACGTCAGGGCATCCGAAGTAGATTGCGGTGTCCCGGTGTGCGCCAATCCGAGCGGGATCGGGAGCCGGAGGGCGCTGGTCCCCATCGTAGGCCGTGTTCAGCATGAGCTCCGCATCATTTAACCGGAGCAATACCCAGTCGAAGTGTGGCGCGGGCTTTCCGTCTGTGCTCGCGATCTGGAACCCTAGTCCCTCGCAGTAAAACTTGATCGAGGTGGGCATGTCAAACACTGAAAGCAGGGGAGCCAGACCACGAACCTCAATTGCCATTGGATCCTCCAGTTGTTGCCCGAGTGCTCGCGTGAGCATCGGCTAAGGCCGTTCATATTATGACGTCTGGCGCCGGAGAGGATAGCATTTGATTCTTGTAACTCATCGGTTTTCAGGTAGTTTCGTAGTAATCTCTGAGCCATGCGCATTCATGCTAAGTTCCGGCTCTTCATCGCCTTCTCTCTGCTGCTAACGCAATTCAGCACTGCGCAACACCAGCCGGCCCCGATTATGATCACTCACGTAACCGTCATCAATCCGGGTACATCTTTGGTTCAAGCAGATCAGACGGTTGTTATCACCGGCGATCGCATCACCTCTGTTTCTGACGCGGCAAAATTCCAGTTGCCCAAAAAAGCGCACACGCGCGTGATCGACGCGACCGGTCAATATCTCATTCCCGGGCTTTGGGACATGCACGTGCATTCCGCCTTTGGCGACTGGTTTCCCGGCGGACGCGAAATCATCCTGCCGCTTTTTGTCGCCAACGGGGTCACTGGCGTGCGCGATATGGGTGGAGACATTCCGGTTCTCTTGAAATGGCGCAAAGAGATCGCGAGCGGGCAAATCATTGGCCCTCGCATGGTCATCTCCGGGCCTATGCTGGATGCTTACCTGCCAAACGGTAAGCTGCGCTTCCCCAGTTCCATCGCCGTCACTACCCCAGCGAGCGCGGTCGCTGCCGTGGACTCGCTCAAGAAGCAGGGCGTGGACTTCATCAAAGTGCAGTCTGTCATTTCCCACGATGCCTATCTTGCCGCCGCAGCGGAAGCCCACAAACAAGGCTTGCCTATCGTCGGCCATGTCCCCGACAAACTTCGCTTGAAAGAGGTTGTTGAAGCCGGGCAAAAGAGCATCGAGCACCTGATGGGCATCTTCGAAGGTTGTTCCACGCAAGAAGATAAATTCATCCGAGGTGAAGGCGACCTGAAGCTGCTCCTGACTACACAGGACCAGCAAAGATGCGACTCGCTCACCTATCTGCTGGTGCAGCACCAGACATGGCAGGTGCCCACGTTGGTCTGGCAGCGAGGTGGAACATTTCTCGACCAACGCGACCTGAAGCACCAGCCGCTCGACAAGTACGTTCCCGCCTACTGGCGCGATGTAACCTGGCGCCGCTTTACCGATGAGATGATGCCCGGCCTTTTGCACGACCCGCTTGCGCTGCGCCAGGAGTACTTCACGCGCAATCTCCAAATGATCACCGCGCTGCATCACGCTGGCGTGCCCTTCATGGCAGGGACTGATGCCGCTCCCGGTGTCTACATCATGCCGGGATTCAGCCTGCACGATGAACTCGCCAATTTTGTCGAAGCCGGTTTCACCCCGATGGAATCACTCCAGACGGCCACCAGCAACCCGGCAAAGTTCCTGGGGATGGAAGCCAGTTTAGGTTCAGTAGAACCTGGCAAGATCGCTGACCTGGTGTTGCTCAGCGCAAACCCGCTCGAAGACATCCACAATTCCCGGAAAATCAGCGCCGTTATCACCCATGGGCGGCTCTTGGATCGTGCGGCACTCGATCAGATCCTGATCAAAGTAGAGGCTGCAGCGAAGACCCAGTAGCTGCGTTGCCTCGCGGCAATTCCGCTCACTTTGAGAGAGTCGAAGGAAGGCCATAGGTCCCATGGACCACTTCAACAAAGCTCCGCTCCTCGCGGAGGATGAAGCGTTTGCTTTGCGCCATCTCAAAATTCTCAACCGCTTCCTTATCCGATCTAAGCCGTGACCGGTACGCCTCATACGAGGCGAGGCTATCGAAGGAAATCAGGCCCCACGCGATATCATTCGTGCCTTCACACGGGAGGAAGTACCCGACCAGATGCCCCCCGCAGCGGGGAATGATGCGGCCCCAATTTTCAGCATACTTTCTGAACGCGTCTTTTTGAAAGGGATCAATCTGATAGCGGATGAAACAGGTAATCGTCATGTCACCACCGCGAAAAGTATCTATGAGCTCTCCGGATTGTAAACGATTGCCATAACCGATTGTCGTTTGGATGTTGGGACGGCTCACCTCCGCGATTGAACGCGTTCAGACTGCTAAGTGGCCCAAGACGAGTTTTCGTCGGACCTCGCCAGCCGGTCAAAGCGCGGCTACCTGCCGTTGCACCAGCAGAAAGTACAGAGCCAACAGAACCAGCAGCAGCCCATTCACGCCCAGCACCACTGGCGCCGTAAACATTGGAACCAGCCATCCTGACAGCAGATTCCCCATAGGCATGCCTCCGCGAAATGCGCAGTTATATACGCTCATCACACGTCCGCGCATTTCGTTGGTTGTAATTAACTGCACCAGCGAGGTCACCGTCGCGAAGACCCCCATCATGGAAGCACCCACCACTACCAGCATGGTGTAGCTCAGGGGCAGCGCTTTCGAAAGGGCAAATCCTGAAATCCCGCCGCCCAGGCAGATGAGCATCGTCAGGGCGAACCGCCCCTTGTTGTGGATGTTGCCTCTCCCCGCGACAGCCAGGGACCCGCAGATCGAACCAAGTCCCATCAAGGAAAGCAGGTTGCCGTACGTTTCCGGACCCCGATGAAAGATGTCTTTGACGAAGACGGGAATATAGGTCCGCATCGGCATGCTCAAGGCCGTCATGCAGAAAGCCAGCAGGATCAGCGCCTCCATGGAGTTCTGCCGGCGAACGAACTTGATGCCCTGCTTCAGGCTGCTGAAAATCGATTCGGTGGCTTTCTCCGGCAGGAATCGCGCCGTGATCATGGAAAGCGAGATGATGGGCGCCAGGAAGGAGAGGGCATTCAATCCAAAACACCACTTCTCTCCCAACCGCGCCAAAGCCACACCCGCGAGCGCGGGTCCAACGGCCACCGCCATGTTGAACTGGATCGAATTCAGCGCGATGGCGTTCGGCATGTCCTCTCGATCGACCAGAGTAGGAATCAGCGCCGAATACGCCGGACCGCCAAAGGCCTGGGCCAGGCCCGAGACGAACGACAAACAAAGGATGTGCCACACATGCACCAGTCCAGTGGCCACGAGCACAGTGAGCAGGCCCGCGCTCGCCATCTGCACGTATTGCGAGGCCAGCAGAATCTTCCGTCGCTCCGTCCGGTCCGCCACCACCCCGCCAATCAGCGAGAAGAGGAAGATGGGAATGCCTCCGAGAAACTGGTCCAGCGCAAGTAAGGCCGCTGAATGGCTCAGGCGATAGATGAGCCAGCCCTGCGCCACGATCTGCATCCAGGTGCCAATACTCGACGTACAGGCGCCGAACCACATCAGGCGAAAATCTCGATAGTGAAATGCTTTGAATACTCTGCGAAGTGTTGACGTTGGCATGTGCTCCGAGCGGCTCTATCGTCCGAACTCTATCTTCGCATGAGAGTGGCAGATTCTGTCTCCGGGGCTGATTGAGCCCTCCCTCGGGACTCATGGGCAGCTCGGGAATTCTTCCGGGGCAGAAGTCCGGCGGAAAGAATGCAACTCGATTGTCATTGGCAATTGTGATTTAAGTCTCTGCCCGGCTCGCCGAATATTTACTTGTTGAATCGGGCCAAATCACCAACATCTTTCTTGGCGGGCCTGGAAATCCGAGGTATCCATCCATGCTGCGCATATTCCCTGATAATCACATGTGCCAACCACTTATGCTGGCCTTTGCAATTGGAACAGCGCTGTTGCTGGTTCAATTGCCGGCCGGCGCCCAGACTTCTCTTAAACCGCCAGGCCGGGACATCAATCAGCTTCTGGGCCGGGCCCAACAAGGATTCATAGAAGATCAGATCAAGCTGGCGCTTGCGTTTCAGTTTGGCTCGGGAGTGGCTCCTGATCCGGCCGAGGCTGCGCGATGGTTCCTGAAGGCGGCCAACTCGGGCAGCCCTATGGCGCAAAACAATATTGCTTATCTCTATTTCGCCGGTGAAGGTGTTCCCCAGGACTTCCGCCAGGCATTCAAATGGTATCAGCGGGCTGCTGCTGCCAATTATCCCCCGGGACAAGCAGGCCTGTCCTTTCTTCTGCTGAATGGCTTGGGCGTGAAGCAAGATGTGGAAGAGGGCGCCAAATGGCTGGCTCGCGCCGCCCAACAAGGACATAAGTCGGCGGAGTTGAACCTTGCGGTGCTATATGCAAAAGGACTCGGGGTGGAGCGGAACCAGGCTGAATCCCAGCATTGGCTGCACAAAGCAGCCAGCCAGCATTACGCACCGGCAGAATTCCTGCTCGGCGCCATATATGCAGACGGCGCTGAAGTCGCCAAAGACCCGGAGAAGGCTGGCCATTGGTATCGCAAGGCGGCGGAACAGGGATTTGCGCTGGCCCAGAACAATCTTGGCGTACTCTATGAAAACGGTACGGGAGTATCGAAGGACATGAAGGAGGCCATTAAGTTATACCGGCTGGCGGCAGAGCAGGGTAATGGGGCTGCATGCGCCAATCTGGCCCGCGTCTATGCCAATGGCCTTGGAGCAGAGCGGGACTACAACCTGGCCTATTTCTGGGTGTCCCTGGCGCAGCGGAGCCGCCTGGCTTTTTCGCATCCTGTGCCACATGATTTCGTGCAGGCGGTACATGACCGCATTTCGCCGGAAGAAGCAGCAACAGTAGACAGCAACGTGGAAAACTGGATCAACGAACATCCTTACAGCCACAAAGATTGGGACCTGATCGAACTGCCCATGGGGAACCCGGATTTTGCCGCGAAGCTGCGCACGATACTCCCGTAAAGGGCTCGCTCACGGCACAAGCAATCAGTTCAGTTTCTTCGATGCAGGAATTGGAAGGCGTTGAATCAAGACCTGGAGCGTTCGAAAATCGACGCCAAGCAAATGGCAGACGAGACGGAAAGCTGGAGAAAGCCCTGACAAAATTCGCCACCGAACAGCTAAACCTTGGCCGAGAGATCGGAATTCAGCCCCCAACGGAATGAAAAGCTGTCCACCGGCGCCAAATGACTCGTCGCCCGCCCTAATCATCGCGCCCAGCGGTGTCGAAGCTATCTGGGCTGTTCCCATTTTAGCGGTCGAGTTCCCGAACCATCACTACCTTTGTGTATGCCAGGCGAAACCCAAGTCTGGCTGCATTGCGCTCCGTACTTGAGCCCGGCGCTGATCCAATGAAGGCGAGATCACAGCCTGCAGCCGAGGCATCGTTAAGCCTTTGCGCCAGGAAAGCAAGTTGCATGCCTCGTCGTCGATATTCAGGCAGCGTCGCAGATCCGGCGAGAGCTACCAGACGATGCTCCCGGATCAATACTCCAGTGGTTGAGGCGACGATCTTTCCATCCACAATGGCGCAATACGCCAGGGAGTCGTGCATATGAAAGGAGGCTCGCCCAAAGTCGAGAAAACTCTCCGGAGCGCCGCCGGAGTCAGGTTGTCCGTCAGCGGAGCCCCCGGCAACCGTGGGTGGGGCAGCATCGGATGTCGGTGGAGTGGCCGGCCCGCTGGTCGCTTCGCCAAAGAAGGCTTTCACCTGAACTTCGGCCGCGGCGTCGATATCCTGCGCATCGATCTTTTTGAGCTCGTAGCCTCTCGTGTCTAATTCGAAGCGGTCGTCGCTACACAAGCTGCGGTAGAGCACGTTGTTGAATTCGGTGATTTTATAGTGGCGCTCCCCCAACAACTTCATCAACGATGGATGAGCAAGTGGACAGAGCACGATCTGCGATGGAACGCCATGGCCGGAAAAGAAGTTTTCTACTTCGTCCAAATGCCTAGCTTCAACTTCGTGGCCGTCCAATCCGAAGCCAATCATTTGATTGATCGGGTAGGCTTTATCGACGAAGACCGCCTCTATCCCGCAAACGGCGCGAAACTCCGAGGTTGCGCTTGGATGAGATCGCTTCCAGGATTCCAACCAGCGGATCGATGCCCAGCGCTCTGCCGCTTCGAGCCGTTGCGCAAGATCTCTTGAGACAACTGCGGAATCAATCATGCGATGACTATAGCGAACGAGCAGGGTAAAAAGATATTGATATCCCGGCCCTATCGTGCAAAACAAGACAGTAAAAGCGAAAAATTGATTCGATTACAGCTGGCGAACAAAAGAATCGGCCCTGGGGCGTTCATCAACGACTCGGCCAGATGGTGAAATCCCGGAACGCTATCCGTTCTATTCTCCCATTCAAATCCTGCAACGCCTGGTTCAACTCCAGAAGGTGGGCGCGGCCCAGCTCCAGTGGGTGTTCATCAGGTTGGTAAACCGTTCCAATGGAATAGTCCAAATACGCCGTGCGCGTCTGCTCAATGTGATTCCCAAGAAGATGGGTGACGATTTTCCCGCGAGTGAAGTCAACCAGCCGCTGAATGCTTCGCGCAAATGCAGGCGCGTCTTCCACGTAAAGCCGTCCCGGATACAGGCTGTCCCCGGTGAACAGAATGCCCGTTTGACGATCGTAGATGGCAATCGATGATGCTTCATGACCAGGAATTGGAACAATGTCAAGAATCCTCTCGCCCAGATCATAAGTCGCCACCCCGGTTGGCCAGTTCTGAAAGCCAAAGAAGGCCTGAACAGCGCTGACCTTAGGCTCTACTACCGTGGTATTTGCAAGGGCCCTTAAATCTGCATCCCCGGAAATGTGATCGCGATGGGCGTGAGTATGAGCCACGATCAGGGGAATGCTTTTACGGTTGTTCCTGCCTAACCAAGTCTCAATCTGGCTCTTTACGACCTGGGCTACGTCGGTCTTGCCCGCGCCGGTATCGAGCAGAAACGCCTTGTCCTTGCCAAAAAGCAGGTACAGGAAAGGCTTCTCATAATTCGAGCACCCCGACTCCCGCAGGATGTAGAGATCCTGGTTATATTCGTGGACTTGGAATTGCGGATTGGGCGGGCACTGCGGTCCGCTGATCTGCCAGCTTCGAGGTAAGACCCCAGCCCTCACTCCGCCGCCATTCGGTTGTGGGGCCTGCGCTCCAGTTTGAGAGCAGATTGCGAGTACGAGAATGAGAATTGGAAGGGAGAAGAAGCGAGAGTTCGGGTTCATATCGCCAGAATTATAGATGCTGGCCGGTAGTCCATACCCACAAGTCCACCTGGCCCACCTTCTGAAAGGGCAAGCTGGTAAAGAACTCGATCAACTTTCAAGAGCGCGTATTATCAGGATAACGAGGACCACGACGACTGCGATGACTCCAAAGAAGAGAAGCTCACCTGGATCGCTAGGCATATCAAGAAAGCTGCCAAGCAAATCTATGATTCCTTCACCCCATGTGCGGCCCTGATTCCCGCACACTTCCGTCTCTTTCAAGCTGATCATCTTCGCACCTCTATAAATAGAGACGATTCAAGAGCCTGAAAATTACCCGCTTACCCGGATTGATAGCGCATACGTCTGTCTTGCCATTTCACAGCAGAGATTGCCGATGGAGACCTCACGTGACCTTGAACGCGGCCGCCAGCTCTTTTACGGTTCTGAATGCATTGATTGAACTTACTTCGTCCGGAGAGATGAACTTTAAGTCTCGGCACTCTTCAGAAGGAGTGAAATTGAGATCATTCACTTTGACTTCAAACACCAGATTGAGTGTCCATTGCTCTTTCATGTTCTGGCCAATCAAATAATAAGACGGGAACGCGCTCACAGCGGTGACGATAAGGCCCATCTCTTCGCGAATCTCGCGCTTCAGGCACGCTTCCGGGGACTCGCCCCAGTCTAGTCCACCGCCGGGGAGCTCCCACCAGCCGTTGTCTTCAAGGATCACGGCGAACTTCTTGCGGCTCTCATCTAAAATCAAGCCTTTGATACTGACTCGGTAAAAGCCGTTCGGGATCTCGCGTTCCGCCGGTGGAACGACGATCCCGACGCCCAGCGTCTCCGGTGCCCGGTACACATATTTCTCAACCTTCCTGAGCGGTGGTCGCTGCCACCACGGGCGCTCGTCAGTAAAGCCATTAGCCTGCAAGTGCGCGCAGACATCCAGATTGTGATTCAGGTGCATGGGATGGGACTTCGTGGCCCCGGCGGGAACATCGAACACCAGCCGGCCCCGCCCCGACATAAGCGCTGCCAGGAAGTTAAGCTCTGCCGGCAGGTCAGGAATGTGCTCCAGCACATCCAGGGAAAAAATCGTGTCGAATCCACGCGCTCGCGTGAGCGCCAGCAACTCTTCTTTCGACTGCGCGAAATTGACGGGAAGCGATTCCTTCAACGCTCGCTGGCGGGCGAACTTCATGCTCTGCCCTTCCACGTCGTAATAGGTTGCGGGATGGCCTCGGCGGGCCAACTCCAGCACGATTTCTCCATTGCCGGCGCCATAGTCAAGACAAGCGCCGCGCGCCAGCTTGAGCACGCCCAGATTCGAGCGAATGCGCTTGTATTCCAGGTTGTAGCCGGAAATGGCAAACATATACAGCTCTGAATGGTCTCGATACCACTGCTTCACCCGGTCACGGTCGCTCTCTTCAAGCGCGGCAGCCATCCACTGCCTCGCTAGCTCCTGGTTGCTCACCGCCCACAAGTGCCAAATGCGGTCCTTTGAGTATCCGGTAAACTCGATCAGCTCCTGGATAGCGCGATCAATATTGCCCGCATTCTGCACCTGAGCACGATGCACTAACCATGCCGTGCCGACTGCCGCTACTGCCAGCATCGCCGCTGCCATCAAGTCAAAATCCAGGCCTGAGCCGCGTTGTCTGGCAAAGAATAGCAGGAGAAGCAAATCGCCAACCAATAGCAGGACGGCCCAGCGAAACGGATTCCTGTCCCGCAACAGAATCGAGAGATGGCTTGCGGCGGCAAGAAGGACGGTTGCGAGCAACAGGTCGCAATGAGCTGCCGCCAACAACACGACAATGGCGATAAGATCGGACCCCCAGAAATAGGCCGCAAGTTTTTGCGGTGGCAAAAACCTGGCGCCAACGTTGGCCACCGTAAACCACACCGTAGCCCCCAGCACCGCCAACCGGGCGGGCATGCCGGAAGCCAGCGCCAAACCAAGCACCAGCGCTGCCCCAATGACTCTCCAGCGAATCTTGATTTCCCATTTCGCCGCTTTCAGAGGGTTCACCGTAAGATGCAAATAGTCGGGCGAATAGAAGAGTGAGCCTGCAAGCGCAACCGTGGCCACCAGAAATGCGGCCACGCTCCTTGTATCAGGTGAACGGGCAGTCATAACAAAAGTTGCCGCTGCCAACAGCAGCAGGGCCACTTCGGCGCCTCCCCATATCCGGCTGCGTATCAGAAACCGCTGCTGAAGTTTGTAGTCCATGAGGAGGCGCGCCACATTGTAGCCCATCCGGCTTGATATCCCTGGCATCGCAAGGTTTGCCTTTGATTTTCAATTACCCAATTACCAGATTACTCAATTACCAATCCTTTGCTGGGCCCTTCCGCCTTGACCGCCACGAGAACAGGATTCTCATAGCCGGAGGCACTGCGCCTAAATTGATTTTGCCGCTTCCTGTTATCCTGTTACAAGCAATGCCCCAATGCCTGAAATGCGGAACTGAACTCCCGGTCAATGAAGAGGGAGTCGCGCCGGTACTGTGCGACCGCTGTGCCGGTGTAGCCACCAGCCGTGCCCGTCGCGGCATGAGTACGGGAACCATGCGCGACTACCCAATTACCACTGTGCTGATGGCCATCAACTTGACAGTATTTGCCGGCATGCTGATGACGGGCGGATTCGGCTCTCATAACTCATTTCGCTGGGGTGCCAACTTTGGTCCACTGACGCTTGGAGGTCAATACTGGCGACTCGTTACCGCAAACTTCGTGCATGGCGGATTTCTCCACATTGCGTTCAATATGTGGTGCCTGTGGAGCTTAGGACAACTCACCGAACGTCTTTTCGGCAGATGGCAAACGTTTGTCATTTATGTCCTTACTGGAGTGGGCGGAAGCATGCTCAGCATCGCCTATGATCCTCAAAGGTGGGAAGTTGGCGCATCGGGAGCGATTTTTGGATTGGCCGGAGCCCTCCTGAGCGGACTGAAGTTTGGAAACCTTGCTGTTTCAGAGTGGCAGCGCCGGTCAGCGATCAGCAGCATGGTAACATTTATCGTCATCAACTTTGCCCTTGGTGGCTTTGGCAATACTGATAACATGTGCCATCTTGGCGGCTTTTTTACAGGCTTGATCATCGGCCTGCCGCTAAGTGCGACCCACCGGAAGAACAAGAGCCTTCAGATTGCTATGCTCTTGTTGACTGCTTTCCTGCTGGCTGCCGGGGCCAATGAACTCGTAAGGACTCACGGCCAATTCGGCAGATTGTTCACTGCTGAGTATGCGTTGGACCGAGGCGACTCTGCCAGCGCGATTGATGCCTTGCAGCGCGAGATCACCGCACACCCGGACGACGCCGATGCATACGCCCTTCTGGGTGACGCTTACAGAGTAAACCACAATTCTGCTGGCGCCGTGGCCGCTTACCGCAAGGCTCTGCAGCTCAATCCAAATCTGTCTTATGCGCAGGAAAGTTTGGACGAATTGTTACCAGAGGGATCTAACCCAAGGTAGCATGTGTCGCGACGCAGATCACCCGATCACCCGATCACCCGATCTGCTATGCGAGTACTCGACCGCCGACGGCAATCCCTCTACCCGGCCTTCAAAGATGTTCTTGAACTCTGCCAGCAGTTCGTCATGGACGAGTGAATTGCTGGCCAGCACTTCCCTGCTGCAAAGGCTGAACGGCCCGCCGGTAAAATTTGTGACGTTACCTCCGGCCTCCTGCAACAACAGCACCCCGGCAGCGGTGTCCCAGGGATTGAGATTGAATTCCCAAAAGGCATCATAGCGGCCGCAAGCCACGCAACACAGGTCTAGCGCGGCCGATCCCGCCCGGCGCACTCCATGCGACCGCAACGTGATCTGGTGGTAGAAGTGAATGTTGGGATTCTTGTGTCGTTTATGGCTGGGAAAGCCGGTGGCCAGAAGACTCTCAGCCAGCCGTCGTGTTTTGGAGACCCGAATCGGCCAGCCGTTCAAGCGGGAGCCGCCGCCTTTTTCAGCCGCAAACATCTCATCCCGGCACGGGTCGTAAATCACTCCGGCAATGCGCTCGCCTTTGTATTCCAGCGCAATGGACACGCAAAACACCGGATAGCCGTGAGCAAAGTTAGTCGTGCCATCCAGGGGATCGATGTACCAGCGAAAGTCGCTGCCGGTTTCTTTGCTGCTGCCCTCTTCGCCCATCAAATCATGCGCCGGCCATTGCTTGCGAATGCGGGCGACAATCAATTTTTCGGAGCTGCGGTCGGCTTCAGTGACCAGATCAACGTCACCCTTGTACTCGATTTCCACCTTGCCGAAGTAGGAGAGCAGCACTGACCCGGCCTCCCGGGCCAACTCCCTCATGGGAGTCAGATAGTCTTGCAGTTGCGTCATGGACGGGGGCGTCGCCCGTTATCTTCCGCAATGTACATGATCTCGTGCTTGAAGATGAAAAGATTGGGTGCGTTTTCGCGCGTCAAACGGATCATAGCCAGGTCGTAGTACTCGATCCAGCCTCGAAATGTCTCCCCCGAAAGCAATTTCACCGTGACTGGAGTCTGTTTTTCGCCCAGTGCCTTGAGGTAGGCGGACTCCATCCCGGTCTCTTCCGGTGGAGGGGTCTTGGTTTTCTTGGAAAAAACTGGAGCAGTTGCCCGGAATGCCATGGCGAACATTCTAACCCCGATTCGCCTGTATTCGCGGCAAAATTTTGTGTTCTTACCTTGCTGGCGCCGTATAGTATCCCGCCCGGTGCCGCACCTGAAGCGGGTTGCCATCAGGATCTTTCTTCCTCACATCCACGGTGATGCGCCGGAACGCCGAATCTGAGACGCGGCGGCTGGGATAATAGGCAATCAGATACTGGGTGCGCAGCTCCTCGCTTATCTGGCGGAACGCCTGGTCAAGCTGCTCGATGCTCTCAGCATAGTAGTACTTGCCGCCGGTGTCCTTGGAAATCTGAATCAAGGCGTGCTCCCCGCCGGTATTGCGCCCCGCATCAGCAGCCACCGGCACAACAATAATGCTATACACAATGGCTTCAGCCTCCTGGGCCCGGCGTAGCGAGCTCGCGTAGGTGGCGCTGCTTGTGGTGTCGCCGCCGTCCGTAATGAGCACCATTACTTTTCGTCCCTGACGGTCCAGCAAGGTGTCAGAGGCAAGAAAGATGCCGTCATAGAGGGATGTACCTGCGCCCTTTTGCAGGTCATCAATGCCCCGCTCAATGGACTTCATATCCGCCGTAAAGCGCGTGAGTTGCAGCACGTCTTCACTGATTTGAAACAGCGAAAGCCGGTCCCCGGGACGCAGGATGGAATGAACAAACTTCTTGGCCGAGGCGATTTCCAGCTTCATGTCGCGGCGCGTGCTCTCGCTGGTATCGATCGCCAGAACAACATTCAACGGCAGCTCGGATTCCCTGCTGAAGATGCTGATGGTCTGGGGAACGCCATCCTCCGTGATTTTGAAATCATCTTTGGTGAGATCGGCGATCGGCGCGCCATGTGTATCCGTCACCGTGGTAAAGACATTGACTAGGCGGACGTTGACGCGGATGGTGGAATCGTCCGTCCGCGAGGGTTGCCGCGCGCCCGACCCGGAGCCGGAAGCCTGGCCGCGGGCGCAAATCGACACTGCAGCCGACGCCACAAGAAGCAGCGCCAAAAACCGAAACCGGTACGGCCGTCGTTCAGGCGGTCTGGTGGTCATGGCTGTCAGCGGGTTCTCTGTTCTAATTAGATGTAGAACGCGGCTCATCGTTAGTTCTTGCGCGGATTTCGTCAGGAAAAGGCTCCCCATCCACCCAGACCGCCCCATCCTCGAAGTGCTCTTTTTTCCAGATGGGCACCGTCTTCTTTAGGGTGTCAATAAGCCAACGGCAGGCTTCAAATGCGGCCCCGCGGTGAGCCGAAGCCACCACCACCAGGACGCTCGTCTCCCCGATTTCCAACCGTCCCAGTCGGTGCACCAGCCTAACATCCCGAATCTTAAATTGCTCTAGTGCTACATGAGATAATTTCTCCATCTCATTGATAGCCATAGCATCATAAGCTTCATAGTTAAGGTATAGCGTGGATCTGCCACGGGTGTTGTTACGGACAATCCCCTCGAATATGGCCGTAGCCCCATCCTCGGGCGCCTTGAGCGCGTCAGCAATTCTCTGCGAGTCGATCTTCTTCCGCACAATCGCGCAATGCTCAGAATGCAGTTCTGAGTGAACCTCTGCCGTGGTTGGCCCGCCCCCACTCACCGGCGGCAGCAGCCCCACTTCGTCTCCGTCGTGCAGAACGATCGAAGCCGCCGCATACTCCCGGTTTACCGAGCAGGCAATAGAACCGGCCATGGGCTTGAATTTGGGGAATTGCTCTGCGTACCGCGCCACCACGTCAGAAAGACTGGCGCCCGCCTGCAGATCCAGATTCTCTTCCTGGCGTCCAACGATATCTTTAAGCTGCCCAAACAGCAGCACCTTGATGCGCATGGGTGCTCTTAGGATACAGAACCAATTACTTTTTAAGAAATGCTGCCGTACTTGCGATACTTGCGCGTGATGCCGCTCTTCGTTCATCAGGCAGCAAGAAAGCCGGACCACAGTCCGGCTTTCTGGAAACGATGATTCAACTTACTGAACGGTGCTCAGGACCTGTTCGCGGGTTTCCTCGTCCTGGCGCTCTTCGCTCCGCGACGAAGGCATCGCGATTTCCAGCACTTCCTCAATCGTAGTGACGTAATGTACGGTGACGCCTTCAACCTGGTCCGCAGTCAGGTCCTCTTCCACGTTCATCCGGGTTTCCGCCGGCAGGATCACGTCCTTCACTCCTGCGCGTTTCGCTGCCAGGAATTTTTCTTTAATTCCGCCTACGGGCAACACGTTGCCACTCAACGTAATTTCGCCCGTCATGGCAGTCAACGGACGCACCGGCTTATCGGTCAAGAGCGACACCAGCGTGGTTGCCATGGTCACGCCTGCTGAGGGGCCATCCTTGGGGATAGCGCCTGCAGGCACGTGGATATGAATGTCGTGGTCCTTGAAGAAGTCTTCTTCAATGCCCAGCCTGGTCGCATTGGAACGCACCCAGGTCAAAGCCGCCTGCATGGATTCCTGCATCACCTGACCCAGTTGTCCGGTCATGGTGAAGCCGCCTTTGCCCTTCATCTTGTTGGCTTCGACAAAGAGTATGTCTCCACCTGCGGGCGTCCAGGCCAATCCCACCGCAACTCCGGAGCGCTTGGTGCGCTCGGCGATTTCCGTATCCAGCCTGACCTTGATGCCGCCCAGAAACTCCAGAATCGTCTCCCGGGTCACTACCAGCTTCTCCGTCTTGCCCTCGGCCAGACGACGGGCCTGCTTGCGGCACAGCGTTCCCAGATTTCTCTCCAGGTTGCGCACACCCGCTTCACGAGTGTAATGCCGGGTGACGAATCTTATCGAATCCTCCGGAATCTCAATCTGCTCCGCAGTCAGGCCGTTTTCCTCGATCTGCCGGGGAACCAGGTACTGCAAGGCAATATGCGCCTTGTCGTCCTCCGTGTAGCCTTGAAGCTCGATGATCTCCATGCGGTCTCGCAGCGGCTCCGGAATCGTATCCAGCATGTTGGCGGTGCAGATAAACAGCACCTTGGATAAATCAAACGGCACGTCCAGATAGTTATCGCGGAACGTAAAGTTCTGCTCCGGATCGAGCGTCTCCAGCAAGGCTGATGACGGGTCACCCCGGAAGTCGCGCCCTAATTTGTCTACCTCGTCCAGCACAAACACCGGATCATTGGTTTCCGCCCGGCGAATCCCCTGGATAATCTGGCCCGGCAGTGCGCCTATATATGTGCGCCGATGGCCACGAATCTCCGCCTCATCGTGGACGCCGCCCAGCGAGATGCGCACAAACTTGCGCTCCAGCGCCCTCGCGATGCTTCGGCCCAGCGACGTTTTGCCCACTCCGGGAGGCCCAACAAAGCACAGGATCGGCCCTTTCATGCTGGGCTTGAGCCGGCGCACGGATAGATAGTCCAGAATGCGGTCTTTCACCTTCCGCAGGTCGTAGTGGTCGGCTTCCAGAACTTCATGGGCCTTGTTGATGTTGACCTCTACCCCGCTCGACTTCGCCCAGGGCAGCACCGCCAGCCATTCAATGTAATTGCGGGTAACCGAGTAATCCGCCGCCATGGGCGACATGCGCGCCAACCGGTTTAACTCTTTCAGCGCTTCCTTCTTTACATCTTCAGGCATGCCCGCGGCCTCAATCTTCTGCCGCAGCTCCTCAACATCGCGCTGTGCCTCATCCTGCTCGCCCAGCTCTTTCTGGATGGCCTTCATCTGCTCACGCAGGTAGTATTCACGCTGTGATTGCTGTACCTGGTCCTGGACCTCCGTCTGGATCTTGTTGCGCAGTTGCTGCACTTCCAGCTCTTTTGCCAGGTGCTTGTTGATCGCTAAAAGCCGGCGATGCACATCAGAAGTCTCCAGGATCTCCTGCTTGTCCTTGGTGGAAAGGAAAGGCAACGAGGAAGCTACAAAGTCCACCAGCCGCCCAGGCTCTTCAATGTTGATGGCTACAGTTTGCAGTTCGTCAGACAGGGTGGGCGATCCAGCCACAATCTGCTGGAACAACGTGAGTACGTTGCGCTGCAGGGCTTCGAGCTCCGGCGAAGTTTCCGGCTCGCTGTCCTCAATGATATCGACGTTGGCCCTTAAGAATGGCGTAAGTTGAGTGAATTCCTGCAGCTTGGATCGCGACAGACCTTCAGTAAACACAAACAGGCTTTGATTGGGCATTTTGACGACCTTATGAACGGTCGCCAGGGTCCCTATACTAAAAAGGTCCGTAGGCTGCGGCGTATCAACGCGGGCCTCGCGCTGCGCCACCACAAGAATAGTCTTCTCGTCTCCCAGTGAGTTGATCAGTTGAATCGAGCTTTCCCGTCCTACTGTTAAAGGTAAGACCGCGTGAGGGAACAACACCGTGTCCCGCACCGGCAACACAGGAACGCCCTTCTTCGGTATCTCGATAGGCTCGCTCGCCGTGACTACGGGAGTCGTATTACGATTTTCAGCCGCCATATTGATCCTTGATAAGAGTCCGCTCACATATTGATGACAGTGATCCCCTAAAAGATGCAGCCTCTGACTTTTGCTCTTGCCGCGTAACCTGCCGCAGGCCCGCCGTGGCGGGTCACCTGTTCCCTTCTTCGGGCGGATTGTATTGCAAGAACACCCAGCGGACCAATTGTTATTTGGCCCGGGGGTATACCCCAAGTACCTTGACTAACCCGGCAATCTCCGCTAAGTGGTCCAGGGCCTTGCCCATGGCCTCGTCCTCTCCCCTGAGGATGTCCACATAAAACATGTACTCCCAGGGTCTGCCCCGGACAGGGCGAGACGCAATCTTGCTCAGATCCAGATCGCGCAGGGCAAAAACGCTCAATGCCTTAAATAACGCTCCTGCCAGATTCTTCAGGGAAAACACGATAGAGCTCTTATCGGCATTGGCCAATACCTTCTTTCGTTTCTGGATGAGGAAAAAGCGGGTAAAGTTTTGTTTTTCGTCCTCCAGTCCGGTCATCAGTATCCGGCCGCCATATTCTTTGGCCGCCCCATGGCTGGCAATTGCGCCGGTGTCCTTCATTTTGTTTTGCACCACATGCTTTACGCTGCCTGCCGTATCGTAGAAAGCCACCGGAGCAATGCCATGGTGCTTGCGAAAAAACTTGCGGCACTGGTCAAGCGCCACTGGATGAGAGAGCACTTGATGCAAATCCTTCAGCCTGGTTCCCGGAGCGGCGATCAGGTTGTGCTCGATGCGCAGCCTGTACTCGCGCTGGATGAAAACTTCGCGTTCCAGCAACAAGTCAAGGTGCTCACCCACATATCCGGCCAGCGTGTTCTCCACCGGGATGACGGCGCACGCAGCCTCACCTGAATCAAGAGCGTCAAAAACTTCCACTGACCTACTGCAGGGCAATACCTGAGCTTTAGGCGCCAGCTCACCGGCAGCCTGATGGCTGAACGAGCCCCGCTCACCCTGGATGGCAACTTTCATGCTCAATTAGTATATGCACACTTTCGACGGGCCGATCGTCGACTTCCCAAACGCAATTTGTGACTTCTGATTTCTGATTTGTGATTTGGAACCAAGCGGTTGCAATCGGCGAATGGGCGGTTTGGACCCTCACTCCTAAATCAAGAATCAAAAATCATAAATTCTCTGCTTGGCCAGAGTTTCTGCAGTCTCCGAATCCAGGGCTTGGGTTCTGGGTTTGCTAAATACCAAATACTAAGTACTCGCTGAATACTCGCTCTAACCTCCAGCGTCCAACGGTGCAGTAATTGATTTCCCTGACCTGTGACTCTCTACGGGTCGCTCGCTAGACCCTTGTAGAATCAGGCCAAGAATGTCTTTGCCGCTGCCTTTCAATTTTGGCAATTTTGGCAATTACGGCGATTTTGGCAATCTCCCGCCAGTCACAGCTCGTTCAATCTGGTCAAAGCCGGTGGCGGGGCTGTCACCTGTCACCTGTCCCCTGCTTTTTTCCAGCTCTCGATTTCTTACAACCACTCCCTACCTGCGGCCTTCCAAGTACATAGAGTTTAGTACGAGCTAATTAAGTAAGAGTTAGACGTCCGAGAATTTGGGGAAACGGTGCTTGGGTGGCTTCGACTTTCAAATTACTCAATTACCAAATTACCCAATTACAAAATTCTTGACCAGGGGTGGCACACATGCTTTGGACACTTTTTGTGATTCTACTCGTCTTATGGCTGCTGGGAGTCGTGAGCAGCTACACCATGGGCGGATTCATTCACATTCTGCTGGTACTGGCGGTCGTCGCGTTGATCTTCCAGTTGATCACTGGCAGAAGGACTGCACTTTAGGAGTTTGTGATTTCAGATTCCTGATTTCCAAATCAAAACTCAAACATCACAAATCAAAAATCTTAGGTGGAGGGGCATTCAATGGATAAGGACCGAATCAAAGGTAAGATGGAAGACATCGGCGGACGCGTCGAGCGTCAAGTCGGTGAGTGGACTGGCGACAAGAAGAAGCAGGCTGAAGGCATGAAACACCAGGTAAAAGGCAAAGTCCGCAACATTGCCGGCCAGATGAAAGACGCCGGCCGCGAAGCAATGAAAGACGTGGACCGCGACCAGCCCGAATTGGAGCATGAGCGCGATGTTGACCACGACAAGGGCGCTGCGTAAGACCCTGGCTGCGGATCAGAATCTACCACTGAGCCACAGAGACACTGAGGCGCGCGGGGGGAGAACATAAAGAGTGAAGATGATTTTCTCTGTCTTCCACTGTGCTCCCCTGCGTCCTCTGTGGTTCAAGGGGTTTGGGTTTGCTAAATACCCCAGTGATCTATTAAGGAATAAATAGCGTCCTGCTTTTGTTGCATCGGAGAATACTGCGTCACCGAGTGAGCGGCTCGTATTGCTCCTGCGTGAACTCGACTACCCATAGCTTCCCCTGGCGGATGAGGCGCAAACTGGCAAACATGTTTTAGTGCGACAGGGTTCCTCAGGCGCAAACAGAAAAATATCTCGCCGCTCGCTCAGCCCCAAGGGCTGGAGGTGCGAATCGGTGGGAACCCAGTCCGCTGGCTATTTTGCCGGGGTGGCTTCGCTGACCTTTGCCGGGACAGCGGATTTGCCTACCCTGCGGACAGCCCGGTCGACCACGGCATAGAGCAGTTGGTTGTGGTCCAGCTTAGCCTGGCTCTTGATGTATGCACCGGCCTGTCTTCCTGCCGCTTCGCTGGCCGGCAGTACGAGGTTGCGTTTCTGGGCGGAAAACGCGGCCAGATCCTGCACCATGTCGAAGAACTTGTCTTCGCTCCTGCCGCTCATCTGCCAGGCCTCGGATACCGTGAGCGGTAGAAGCTGCTCGATGGTCCAGGGGTGAGTTTCGGGAGGCTCATTGGCCTCGGGTTTGATGTTGACCGGGGAGGTTGACTGCCCTGGTTGCTGGGCGACTCCGGGGAGGGCCCCTATGGAGAGCGTGGCGGCAGCGGTGAAGCACAGAATCAGGGTACGTGTATGGTGCAGCAGCTTTGCGAATGTTCCTGGGATCATGGCAGCTGATTTCCTTTCGTGTTCATTTCGCGGGCAGATATGACTCGTGGAAGTACTACCGGTCGCGCACATTGTCCTGATGCTCCTTGCCTACCACAGCTCCGATGCCCGCACCGGCGACACCACCGACAATGGCTCCTTTGAGGCCGTGACCGAAGATTGCGCCAAGTACGGCTCCGCTCGCTCCCCCGATGAGGGCTCCCTTGCCGGGACCGATGCCGCCCTGATCGCGGTAACCGTTGTCATACTGGCCGTTGTTGTACTGGCCGCTGTTGTACCGGCCGTTGTCGTACTGGCCGTTGTTGTACTGGCCGTTGTTGTACCGGCCGTTGTCGTACCGGCGATTGTCGCGGCGGGGGTCGTTGTACTGCCCACCTCGGCCGCCGCTGCGAACGCCCCTGTTGAACGTCTGGTTGTTTCGGTTATCGCGATGGTCATCCCTGTTCTGCGCACCAGCGGGAAGGATGCTGGTGGCGAGTAGCAATAGGACGATGAGCATAGACTTGCCCATCTTTCCCGTGGTCACAGAGTGCGGATTCGCGGTGGGAGGCCTGAATCTGGTGTCGTATCTGCGTGAGAGTCTTGAAAAAACCATGAATCACCGCCCTCCAGAAAACGGTCGTGATCGGATTAAGAGCCTGCCGGGTACGGTTGACGCCGCACTTTGCGTGTAAAACTCTTTCGAGGATATTTTGTCCAGCACATGCCTTCATCCGAAAGCTTCCGCGACAAGCGTATCCTGGCAATCAGCGTGCCATATGCCAGCAGCTCCAATCTGTTCAATTTTGCTCACACTTCATAAGTTTTTCGCACCCCTGTCACTTGTTCCCTGCCGAGAGCCCGCTGTGGCGGGTCCCCTATTCTTATTCGCGTTCTTTCGCGCAAATTCGCGGCTAAAAGGTTTTGTCTTCGGTTTTGCTAAGTACCAAATACTAAGTACTAACGGCTGCCCTCCTTGACGTTTATATACGGTCTTGTTATAACCTTACACGCCATCATGCAGTCTCAAAAGGAGGAACAGTGCAAGACATCAATAAAGCAATTGGGCAGCGGATTCGTTCTCAGCGGCTGGCAAAAGGGTTGAGCCAGGAAGAACTGGCCGATAGCAGCGGCCTGAACCGTTCACATCTCGGATTGATCGAACGCGGAGAATCGACCGTTACCGTGACCACCTTGCAGATTGTTGGCTCGCGCCTGGGGATGTCCGTCTCGGCGCTCCTGAAAGGTGTTGCTTAAAACCCAAACAGAACATCGTTGGCCCTGCCACCAAAGCCATCACACCTGGCACGGGCCAACGCTGTTCTTACTACCCTCAAGCTGGCTGCCGCATCGGAAGTGAATCCGGTTTTTCTTTCCTCCCGCTTTTCCTCGCGGTTGGATTTTGCTCTTGACCTGCTCATTTCCTCGGCGTCCTCTGTTCCTCTGTGTTTCAAGGGTCTTGCCCTGGGTTTCCCTGTTCACTCACTCTTTTATGACCGCTCGCTAAAGCCAATACGGTTCACTTAAGGTGAACGATCAAAAAACGGTTCGTCATCCCGAGGGTTTACCCACGCGTCAGCGGGGGTAAATCGGAGGGACCTTGCGTTTTTGCCAATTGACTCAAAAGGTTCCAAACTCTTTAAGTGAATAGTATTGTCGCTAACCCGTTTAGTCTCAGCACGCACCCGGTGCATCGAGGCTCTGCTTGTTTACTTCAGCTCACCTGACCCGATGACCGCGGGTGACCAGGTTCCCCCGCCTACCACTCCGGCCGGCCTTTGCCGTCGCGGAACGTGAACGTGCTCTGCCCCGCGACAATCTCCCGGGCCAGAATCGCCGGTTTGCCTTCAAAAACAAACTTGACTCCGGTTATCTTCACCTGGTCGCCTGGCTGAAGGACAATATTGTATTGTTTCAGGAATGTTGCCGGGGCCAGATGCACTTCCAGAGTGTCCCCGCCGCCTTTGAGAGAGATATGGGACCCGATGGTTCCCGAAACCGGGCACTGATAGTCTCTTACTTCCTGAATCGTGCCGCTGAACGTCTGTTCCTGTCCGGGGTTGTACGCCGGGACTGAATTGTTGTTGGACTGCTTCTGCTGCTGGGTTACGGCCATCGCCGCCAATAGCAATAATGCAAATAAGACTCCGCCAACGTGTTTCATGAGTCCTCCTGACAACCGCTAGTCTGACCCGCAAAGGCCAATCGCGCAGTGATACAGGTCACACCGGGATGTGACGAAGCTCACGCTCTTAAATTAAAATCTCAAAGCAATGCCAGAAAGCACCAAGCCCAGTACAGAAGCCAGGCACGCCGAAAAGGAACTCGCTGACACCCGCCGTACCCTCGCCTCCTTCGTCGAGTCCTCGGACGATGCCATTCTCAGCACCACTCTGGATGGCATCATCACCAGTTGGAACCAGGGCGCAGAGCGCATCTTTGGCTACCCCTCGCACGAGGTAATCGGCCAGCCATTGTCGCTGCTCTACTTGCCGGAAAATCGCAACGAGACGGAAATCCTGCGGCGTATTCGGGCGGGTGAGCGTGTGGATCACTATGAAACCGTCCGCCGTCACAAGACCGGGCAGGTCATCTCCGTCTCTCTTACCGTTTCACCCATACGTGATGAAGCCGGCCAGGTTGTAGGCGCCTCCAAAATCGCCCGCGACATCACCGAAACCAAGCGCCTCAGGAAGCAAGAGCAACAGGCAAGTGCTGAGACCCGCTTCCGCAAGCTTCTGGAAGCCGCGCCGGACGCTATTCTGGAGGTGGACGGCCAGGGTCAGATCGTCCTGCTCAACCAGACCGCTGAGAAAATGTTCGGCTACAGCCGCGAGGAACTGCTTGGACTTAATGTGGACCATTTGGTTCCCGCCGCAATGCGCAAAGACCATCACCGTCATCGCGCCTCGTACACAGACCATCCTCAAACCCGCCCCATGGGCACTGGGCTCGAGCTCAACGCCCAGCGAAAAGATGGCGCGCTCTTCCCTGTTGAAATCAGCTTGAGTCCCAATTGGACCGAGCAGGGCCTGCGCGTCATCGCCATAGTGCGCGACATCAGCGAACGCAAGCAGGCAGAGGACCGGTTGCGCTCTGTCCGCGAGCAGTACACCGCCGAACTGGCCGCCAAGAATGCCCAATTGGAAACCCGTAACCTTGAAGTTGAAAGGGCCAACCGCCTCAAGAGCGAGTTCCTGGCCAGCATGAGCCACGAACTGCGCACCCCTCTCCATACCATGATCGGATTCTCTGAGCTGCTGGCCGAAGAAACGGAAGGCCCGCTCAACCCAAAGCAAAAACGTTTTCTGGGGCATATCCTCGAGGATTCTCGCCACCTGCTGGAGTTGATCAACGAGGTCCTGGATCTCAGCAAAATCGAGTCTGGAAGACTCGAACTCCAGCGCGAGGCCTTCGATTTTGCCGGCTGTGTTGCGGAAGCACTATCTGCGCTCCGGCATCAGAGTGAGGCCAAGAATATTCGCCTGGAAAACAAAATAACCTTCCATGGCTTGGTCCATGCCGATCGTCTAAGGCTCAAGGAGATCCTCTACAATCTCCTGAGCAATGCCATAAAATTTACCCCGGATGGCGGCGCCGTATGGGTGGAAGCCATGGCCCAGGATGACCTCCTGGAAGTCGCAGTCTGTGATACTGGCATCGGCATTCCGGCGTCGGAGCATGTCGCAATTTTTGAAAAGTTCTACCAGGTAGGTGACACCACTCGCGGAGTGCGCGAAGGAACCGGGTTGGGGCTTTCAATAACCCAAAAACTCGTAGAATTGCACGGGGGTACAATCCGTCTGGAAAGTCAACCTGGGCAAGGCAGCCGCTTCACCTTCACCCTGCCATTAACAAAGATATGAAGTTCAGTTTCCATGCCGACGACTCTTTTTAGATATCACCAGGGTTTTCCGCGGACTGAATGCCCGCCGCGGCAGGCTGAGTGCTAAATGAAACAAATCCTGATCGTTGAAGATAAGGCCACCAGCCGCGAATTATTGCGTACCGTCCTGGAAAAACAGGGATACACAGTACTTGAAGCCCAGGACGGCGAAGAAGCGCTGCGGCAACTTCGCCGGGCGACCCCCGACCTGGTGCTTCTCGATTTGCAGATTCCTGTCCACAATGGTTATCACGTGCTGCGGGAAATTCGCAGCGATAATCGCCTGACAGCCATTCCGGTGGTCGCCCTCACCGCCAGTGCCATGCAGGGAGACCGTGAAAAAGCGCTCGCCGCGGGCTTCACCGGCTACATCGCAAAACCGGTAAGCCTCACCCAGCTTCGCGACGAAGTAAACCGCCTCCTGGGAACGCCCACCTAGTGTCTGAGCTTTTGATCCCCTGGTTTTTCTTTCCTCCCGCTTTTTCCTCAGGGTTGCTCTTGCTCTTGACCGGGCTCACTTCCTCTGCGTCCTCTGTTCCTCCGTGTTTCAAAGGTCTTGCCTTGGTTTTCCCTGTCCCTGCCGCAGGCCCGCCGTGGCGGGTAACCTAAAGCAGCCCATACTTCTTCATCTTGTACCGCAGCGCATCCCGTCCTATGCGGAGGTGCCTTGCCGCCTCTGACTGATTGCCTCCCGCCTTAGTCAATGCATTGGTGAGCAAGTGCTTCTCATGTTCGTCGAGGGAGAGACCGGACTCATTTTTGGCGGCAGCCGTTTCCTCGGCGATTGCCGGTGCTGAAGCCGCCGTTGCACCCGCGCCCGCCGCGGGAGAACGTCGTAAATTCTCCGGCAGGTCAGGAACATCAATCGCCTCTCCCATGGCCATCATGCAAGCGTGTCCAATCACATTTTCCAGTTCGCGCACATTGCCCGGCCAGCGGTGGCGCGCCAGCACAATCTGGGCGCGACGCGTAACGCTGTGGATGGACTTGCCATACTGGCCCGCAAACTTGTTCAGAAAATGGTGTATGAGCAGCGGAAGGTCTTCCATCCGCTCCGCCAGTGCCGGAACGTGGATCTCCACCATGGATAGCCTGTAGTACAGGTCTTCCCGAAACTGCTTCCCGGCAATCTCATTGCGCAGGTCTTTATTGGTGGCGCCCAGCACCCGGACGTCAATCTTTCGCGGTGAGAGCGAGCCCACGCGCTGTACTTCCTGGTTTTGCAATACCCGCAGGAGTTTGGCTTGCGTTCCCAGCGGCATGTCGCCAATTTCGTCGAGAAATAATGTGCCCTCGTGAGCATGTTCAAATAACCCGGGCTTGTCCCGGTCCGCCCCGGTAAAAGCGCCGCGCACGTGACCAAAAAGCTCGCTTTCAAACAACGTCTCCACCACCGCCGAGCAGTTAAGCACCACCAACTTGCCCTGCGCCGGGCTGAGCCGGTGCAAGCCTTGGGCAACCAGGTCCTTTCCCGTGCCGGTTTCACCGGTAATGAGGGCCGCCCGGTAGTGGGGCGCGATTCGCCGTATGCGGGAGAACATCTCCCACATCTGCGGGCTGCGGCCAATCATTCCTTCGAACTGGGCCGTACGCAAAAGCTCATCGTCAACATCCATGATCTGCTGCCGCTGTACAGCGGTATCGATCAGGCGGCCCACCCGTTCGCGCAGCACAGCTAGGGAAATGGGTTTGTTGAGATAATCGGCAGCCCCCTTGCGGATGGCCTCCACCGCCGTGTCGCTGGTGTAGTGCGCCGTCATCAGGATCACGTCAATCGCGGGATCAAATTCCATGATCCGCCCCAGAACGTCCAGCCCGCTCATCCCCGGCATTACCAGGTCGGTAAGCACAATTTGCGGCCGGTGCGTGTAAACCAGGTCAATTCCCTGCTCCGGATCAGATGCGGTAAAGATCTGTACGTTTTCACGAGCCAGCGCCGTAGAGACAAACTCCAGGCTCCGTGGATTGTCATCAATAATCACCAGCGAGACGGATTTGCGGGCAGCGGCCATGAATGCATTGTTAGTTTACCTCGAACTTCGAGGACCATTGGGTAACCACCCATCTCTGGGCAGAAGCAACCGATTTCCCATTAGGGCAAGCCATGCCAGATGGTGGTCCATTGGTTCTGCGCATCCATCCATTCCTCCAAAATGGAGACTGCAGGAGAGCCAACGACACCGATCTGTAAGCCTTTGCTTCTCGCACAATGAAATCTCGCAAAAGCTCACCGGTTCCATGCACCACAGCCTTTGAGTCCATGACGCGAAAAAGCTTAGCGGTAATTTCTTCGATTCCAAGAATCGGTAGCAGAGGGAAGACTCCCAGCGAGCCGCGTGCAGGGTCGTTAATAAATACTTTCTGCTCCGAGTGCTGACAAGCTGCTGTTCCCGGACATTCGTTTTTCAACGAAACTTGGCGAGAATCAACAAGACAACTTGTCCAAAGCGTCGGCGAGCATGGGCTGTTCCATCCAGGTGGTAGAGTGGGAGAGGCAGTGATACAACACCCCTCTCCCCTCCTCCACCGGACATGCAGGTTTCCTGCGTCCCGGTGTCGCAGAATTAGTCTCCAACTGATGCCTCTTTACCACGGATCAACGGATCAACGGATCAGGCTTACCGATGCCGCAGGAAGCCGTGATGCACGTTGTTCGCGTCAATATACTGTCCGGTGATCTCGCCAAACAGGTTGGGGGTAGCCGGAAGGGTGCCCTGACCAGTGGCCGTGCCCGCCCCCGGAGCGTCGAAGGTGGTGATGGCGCCGAACCGGCTCCGCACGAAGCCGTGATTCACGCCGCTTGAGTCGATGTATTGTCCTGTAATCCCCCCCAACAGGTCGATGCCCTGAGGTACGGTGCCTTGGCCGGAGCCTGTACCCGCTGCGGAAACGTTGAAGGTGGTGATGGCGCCGAACGGATCGCGCACGAAGCCGTGATTCACGCCGCTCGAGTCGATGTAGTTTCCCGTGATCACCCCCACATCGTTGATGCTTACGCCGCCGGTGCCCTGGCCGGAGGCCGTTCCCGCCCCGGGAGCGTCGAAGGTAGTGATGGCGCCGAACGGGCTCCGCACGAAGCCGTGAAGCGCGCCGCTCGCGTCAGAGTAAGTTCCCGTGACTGCCCCCTCCAGGTTGAGGGCGCTTGCCACCGCAGGAAGCGTAGATACGGATCCCTTGGGATCGAATGAGGTGAAGGTGCGGTAAGGTGGAGCGGTGACAAAGCCGTGAGATACACCGTGTGCGTCAACATAGTTTCCGGCGATCTCCCCTCCCACGTTGATGTTGCCCGCGAAAGTGCCCTGGCCGGAGCCTTGCCCGGCATTGGGATCGTTCAAAATGGTGAAGGTCTCGAACGGAGCAGCAGTCACGAAGCCGTGAGCCACGTTGCTCGCATCCATGTAGAAACCTGTAATCACTCCGAACAGGTTGATGCTGAAAGTAATCGTGCCCTGGCCCGAGCCTGTGCCCGCGCCCGGAGCATTAAATGTGCTGAAGGTGCTGAGCGAACCACAGCCCGCAACGCACTGGAAGCCGTGAAACACGTTGCCTGAGTCAAGGTAGGATCCCACGACAGTCCCCTGCGGGTTGATGCCAAAGCCCCCGGTGCCTTGGCCGGCGCCTGTGCCCGCGCCCGGAGCGCTAAATGTGGTGATCTCTTGAGCGCTTGCTAAACCATATGCAAGAAGTACGACACTTACTACCTTCCAAAGCTGCAGTCGATTCATAACTCCTCCTGAGTTGATTTGAAGTGCATGGTCATAATGGAACTCCTTAGACGGACGGGTGTTCGGTTCTTCTGGGTTATTGGTTTGGAGACGGAAGACATTGCTGCTGCCGGCTCCGCTTACTTTGCGGCAACTGCTGAGTCTCTGCCGCCTTGGCCTTTCAGCCAGACAGTGCAACTTGAGAGCTGAAGCATGCGCTGTTGCGTGCACGGGGGGTACGAAGGCACGCGAGCTGCCAAAACTCCGCTGCCTGCCGCGGAACCTTAGCGTATGTTGCGGAATGACGGAAACCAGGGATGGACGATTCGCAGTGAAGTGCGACTACACGAAAAGCATGATCTGAATTCACATGGGTTCGCAGATTTGACTGCGGAAAGCCGCACCCTATCTACAAGAAACGGGACTTCAGCAACGGCAATTCTATGGAAATAAGAGTCTTGATAGTAAAATACAACCAGTTGTAATATACAACTGGTTGTGTATGCACTCAGTCAACAAATGCCCAACGCGAGTGAATGCGGAGTACGCAAGAATGTGCGACTTGGTCGTACAATCATTCGGGGACGAGGAATGCCAAACCGGAATCGAGACAGACCGAGTCAGAATCATAGGTCAGGGTGCGTGATGAACCTGATGGTCGAGCTGTTGGGTGATCAGTGGAGTCTGCTCGTCATCCGCGACATCATTTTCATGAACCGAAGGCATTTTCGCGAGCTCCTCACCAGGTCTTTGGAGGGGATTGCGTCGAATATTTTGGCCGATCGTCTGCAAAGGCTTGTCAGGCAAGGGATCATCGTCAGGTCTCAGGACGCCAGCCATAAACAGAAAATCATTTACAGTCTTACGGAAAAAGGCATCGAATTGCTTCCTCTTTTGATGGAGATGATTGTATGGGGGCAGAAACATTTGCCGGCCTCCAGGCTGAGGGGACTGGCTCGGATCCTGGAAGAAGGAGGACCTGAGCTGAGGGCAGAATTTATGGATGAACTTCGTGAAACACATCTTCGGAAGTCAAGCGTCAAAAAAAGGGCCCGCTTCTGGACGAAATCTACTCGTATCTCCGCAATGCGCAAGCTTCAGGCAGCCTACGAAGCGGAACTTGCCCTGAGAAGAGAGTAGCGAAGCAGGAACACGGTCAGGAAAACAGTCTTGCCGCGCTCGCGAATGCCGCGCACCAGGTCCCAAATCGCGCGCCGCGACTGGGGGTCCAGCCCCGTCGTGAGTTCATCGAGAAATACGACCTCTGGATTGTTCCCCAGCGCGAGCGCAATAAAAAGCCGTTGCTTCCGGCCCGCACCACTTATTGAAATGTCACCACCACGCTGTCGTTGATGTATTTCACCGAGCCTCCCCCCTCAACCGTGAGCCTCGTAAACTCTCCGTTGAGTGCGCCGAACGTCACGCCGGTGTACGTCGAGCCCTTCACGGGGGGTCTCTTGAGGTTGACGCCCACACTGAGGATGCCTGACAGTGTGGCGTTCGATTTGACGACGAGCGCCGGGGGATACGTCGCAGCAAAATTAACGCTCAGCTCACCGCCAGCCGTCTGGGTGTAGTCGCCCGTCACCGTCAGGGTCTCCCCATTGGTCGGCAAAAGATAGCCATTGTTCGTGAGCGAACCCTCGATGGTTCCGCCTCCTACCAGAGTCCCCGATTGCAGATCGACTGAGGGGGCGCTCAGCGTGGTCCCAAACATCGTGAGGTGACCCTGACTGGTCAGCGAGGTCGCAATCGCCACTGTCTCCGATCCGAAGGCCAGCCCCGCACCCTGGCCTACCTCAATCGAATGGACAGAGATCGACGGAATTGCGATTGCGTCGACGGATCCAGAGGTGCCGTTTGCCGTCAGGATGCAGACGTCGCTTGTCGGGCCTGGCACTCGGTGCGTGCTCCAGTTCCCGGCCGTGCTCCACTGGCTGTCACCCGCATTCCCAGTCCACTCGACGCTACAGCTTTGTGCCTGTGCCATCTTGGCCCCGGTAACAGCGACTGCCAGCACCGCGACTACGCGCAAGAACGTCCATACCGTGTGTGTTTTCATAACGCCTCCTGGTGTGTAATTTTCCTGAATGTATTAGGCAGGTGTGCAGGGTTATCAAGCCCTGACGTGGACTATAGTAGCTACAGGAATCCACCGGTTTTGTCGTGCGAACGTCAAGATCGTGTCAAAACTTCGTAACTACGCGTGCTCGGCGGATCCCTTGCAAAGCCGTGTTGGGGGCACGGATCGTGTGTAAATCTTCCAGAACTCAATTATGGAAGGGTTGTCCGTATTTGTTCCCACTCGCGATGACTTGAACAGGCCCACGGTGGCGGTAAACGGCCCAGCTTTCTTGAGCACCTTGATCAGAAGTGCTTCGAAATGGAACCATTAAAGCGGAATCTGCGTATCTGCTTTCGTCAGCAAAGTTTCGAGATTTGGTTTACCCGGTGGGAAGGATTCGTGATGAACAGGACGATGGCTGTTGGATTCTTAATTTTGATCGTAGGCCATGCAGGAGTGGCCACGGCGCAAGATCGCAAGTTTGCCGACAAACTGGTGGAGAGCCGCTCGCAGTTGAAGATCGACGGCAAGCGAATTACAGGCGGGGGAGCGGACCTGCTGCGGTCAGCCCTGGATGGCGCGCAGTACGTTTTGATCGGTGAGGACCATGCGACCGCTCAGATTCCCGCATTTACCAGTGCGGTGTGCGCCATCCTGGGGCCGCAGGGCTTTCACACAATGGCCGTGGAGGCCGGGCCAATGGCGGCGGCCGTCGTCCAACAGGGGATCGGCCGCGACGACCGGCGGGAGCAGATTGCAGCCTCGGAAAAGAAATACCCGGACAGCATCGCATTTTTCAACCTCCAGGAGGAGTTGGACATGGTCACCAGCTGCGCCCAGTCGGCGAAGGGTGAGACATTCCATCTTTGGGGGCTGGACCAGGAATTTATGGGATCCACAGGTATGACGATGGCTCGGATTCTGGAGACGCATCCCCAGAAAAATGCGGCGGCTGCAGCGCAACGCATCTTGGACGAAAACAATGCTGCGGCGGAAAAAGCCGCGAAATCCGGCAATCCCGGCGAACTGCTGATGATGAGCGCGCCAGATGAAAAGTTCACGCAGCTGAGTGAGTTGCTGAAAAAGGAAGGCAATGCCGAAGCGCAACGCTTCATGCGCGGGCTCATCATGAGCCGCAAGATCTACAAAGACAACATGGCTGCGCCAGGAGACTCCAACCGTGAGCGCGCGCTGCTGATGAAGCAGACTTTCATGCAAGACTACGACGGGGCGGCGAACGGCAGCAGGCCAAAGGTGCTGATGAAGTTTGGGGACTGGCACTTGTATAAGGGCTTCAATCCCTTGCAGAACAACGACATTGGGAACTTCGTAACAGAGTTGGCGGACGGCCAAGGCGCCAAGGCAATCCATATCATCATCCTTCCGGTCAAGGGGACCAGGTTGCGGTTTGCTGGAATCGGCCGTCCATACTCGCCCGAGAGCTTCAACATGCTGGATGACAACGACTACAGATTCATGCAACCTTTCGTGGATAGCGCAGGCGCAGAGAGCGAGGGTTGGACCATCTTCGACCTTCGCAGGCTGCGGGGCGAAGCGATCAGCGATCTTAGTTTGCAGAGACTGGTCCTGGGTTATGATCTGCTGGTGCTCATCCCGCAGGCGACAGCAGCCACGCAGATCCGGTAACACCGGCGAAAAGTGGGGGTCAACGAGGGATTCACAAAGAAAGTACAAACTGGATCGCCTGGTTTATTGGGAACGCTATGGAACATGTTGCAGGCGATTGCCCGGGGCCGTCCGACAATTTGGGCGCAGCTTGGGAGAACATGCAGCCTTACGGGTGGTCGCGACGGCTGTTATTCTTTCTGCAAAAGGCGCGACGCTGTTTCCTTTCAATCTGGACCCCTCACCCCTTGTCATCCTGGAGGGCGCGTATTTTGCGCCCGAAGGACCTATGCATCTCCCCAGGGGGCTGATTCACTCTCCGCTCTCTGCAATTCCTTTCGCACTTCTTCTTCCATGTCCGGAAATAATCCTCGCGACAAATCAGCACCGATCCGAGCAACTTTCTGGCAGCCTGATTCACAGATAATTTCGGGAGTGGAAATCGGGTTTGCTGACTTACGATTAACTGTGAACAGGAAAAATGACTCTTATGTTCTCGGCCGCTCCTAACCCGTTGTCATCCTGAAGGCGCGTTGTTTGCGCCGAAGGACCTATGCATTTTGCCGGCATCACTACTCAGTCCCCCTGTAACTTTGCCAGCCAGCCGAACCGATGAAAGAGTTGCCCATTGAAGTAAATGGCACGGTGACCCATTTTTTCACCTTTCGGACCCTTAACTGCTCCGGCCAGCAGTAGATTGAAGAAAAATCGTGCACCCCTGGACGGTGAAAACCATCACCACTAAAGCAACCCAGGCGAACCAGTCTCCCAGCAGGAGATACAGCGTAGTCTCATGTCCGCCGGAGCGGGAGAGTCGCAGGGACGCTGTATTCCTTCAGCCGAAGATGTTTCGCGCACCTGCATGCGCTCCATTGACTGTTCAATACGTCATTTGGAATCAGTAAGGCACTTGCCGCATCGAGACACAGGGTGTTTCTTCCGATTACGCGCGATCACTCGATCTCGGCGATCGCCCGATTGCATACACGACCAGAGTGCTGGAAAGCAGTCAGTGCCTTCTATGAACTGCGCTCTCAGGGCAGCGACCCGGCTGAGTGCTGAGGTCGGCCGGAGTGTGCTGCCGCTGAGAAAGACTAAAGCAACCATGAAAACGCTCCAGCATAGGTCAATCCAAAAAATCGTTACTGATGATCAGCGATAGAAGCGCCCCATTTCGTCCGCCCAGGTCGTTTCGTTGTGGTTAACGGCAAAATATTGCTCACTCCGGATTCGTATCCTGCTTCTGCATCGACGCGAAAATAGTAAGTTGATCCTGGCTCCAGATCGTTGAGCCGAACCAGGTGCGTGTACTGCTGTTCCTGATAGGAGGCCATTTCACTCCTTTTGACCGGCTCTGTGGTTTGATCAACCGTTCTCAGGTCACTTTTGTTTGTACCGGCGTATATTGTCGACCGGCTTCGGCCCGCTGCGTTCGTTGTCCATTCGATTACTGCCCACTTATCACCTGTTGCCACAACAACGGGACCCTGGATGATTTTCGGTCGCATCGTCTCATTTGAGCTGCCGTGCGCCAGAAACGAAGCCATCAGGATTAGAAGAGAGATTCTTGAAAGGATCTTCATAAATTTCCTCCTGTAAGGTGGAGTAGTAGTCCGGCTCTAAGTTGTCGAAGTGCTTATGCTTAAAGATTTAGATGCATCAGCCTCGATCTCTGTCGGTGTCTATAGGGTTATTTCGAGCATCCTGCCAACTGTGTTAAGAAGTGTAAAAAGTCGGAATTAGTTCGCGAATCCCTGCCAGATGGAACGGCCTAAGTCGAATCCAGTAGACTTACTGGCGATTTTTTCGACGTGTGGCCTGCTGGCGCTCCCAGTCGTTCGGTCAGCCATTGGGCCATGGTTGTATTGAGCGCGAAGTGCAGCTGCAGGTCGCCGGCGTCCAGCGTTCTCCAGTCGCCCGCCGTGTAAGCGAAAGCCTTGCCCTCGCTATCCAGAGACCTGAACTCGATCTGGCCGCGGTTGATGCGGTACTCGTTGATGGGAGATCCGTTCGTGGAAGGAATTTTCAATAGATCGGTCGAAATGTGTGCGTGCATTTTGGGTTCCTTGGGAAGTCAAAAGACAAGATAAGACAAAAGATAAAGGCTGGGCTGGTACCGGCCCAGACCTCTTTTTTTCGGCAGTGCTCGATAGTGCTCGATCCACGCCTTTCGCAGTTACTTATTTGGATGCTACCTCCTGAGGAAGCCGGGTTGTCCCAGCCGTCAAACAAATCCAGCAGCCTGGGCCAGGGTAGACATTCATCGCGTAGCGATGAATTTTGCGCAGCTTAATCGACGGACGCTTGATTCGCATACGCCGCGCAATCGAACGCAACCACACTATGAACTGAAATGCAACTTTAGTACACATAAACTGTTCCACGTGGAACAATTTATGTGTACTAAACTTGATCTTTGGTGTTTATCCCGAAACTCTGAGCTTGCCGAAGGCGAGGGAACCCTGCTTCATAAGGAATGAGCAATGACGGCTAAACCCAACCTTGATCGCAGCGATCAAGGTTGCGGTCTCCAAGTTGAGCCCTTTGTTTTCAGTGTCCTCAGCGTTCAAAGGTTGTGGTCTCCTCCGTGCAGTCTCAGTGTCGGAGCCTGTCATCGAGGCGAGTTCCGAAGCCGAAGGATGCCTCCGTGCTAGGTTTTGCTCTTGCTCTTCCCTGCCGAAGGTCCGCCGTGGCGGGGCAATTTTGGCAATCTCCGGCCTGTAACCTGTCCCCTGTAACCTGTAACCTAAATAGGACTAACCTTGTAAACCGGATGCGGGTAAATACCTGTGACACTCAATGGGACAACCGCGCCGCCACGATGATTCTTCTTGAGCAACGGATTGACTATCTTCAATAGGAATGACTTCACCCCCGACGTAGCCTCGGAGAGGTTTGCTTTCATCACCAGCGTCCCATGTAGATTGATTCGATGTGTGACCAGATCGTAAGTTCCGTGCATCCGCGCTAGCGCCCCCGGAACTCTGAAAGACAAGTCGGACAAAACTGCTGTTCCCTGGCGCAGCGTGACGTGGCCTCGCAAATCGGAGACTACGCGCTCCGAGACTTCATCCTTTTCGCCCTCCGCTCTCTCGCTGAGATTTTCCAGGTTTGCCTGAGCAGTTGGGTTGCTGAGATGCCCCGCTGAGATTCCGAAGTCACCCTGCAATTGGATCCTCTGGGTAAAAGGTGCTTTGTCCGGCGGCAAGGTGGCCTGTCCTTTAAAGCTGAATCTGCCGGTCATCGGCGGGACGCGGTCTTTCAGCAGGAGAAACAGGAAATCCTGGATTTGCCCGTCGCCGACCAACAGCTCCAGCGAAGCCGTCTTTCCTTTTTGATGATCCCCGCCCGCGATATTACCTTCCACTTTTACCTGGCTCTTGCCCAACTCGGCAAGCACCTCCTCCAGTGTCACATCTCCACTCTTGCTGCTCACCTTGGCCTGGAACTGTGTATTCAATCCGATTTTGTGTCCCGTCTCGGTAACCTCGAAATCGGCCATCTCGGTCTTGCCCCTCACGTCGAGATCTTGGATCACGCCCTGGAAGCTTCCATCCGCCGACAGAATCCCCGCGATGCCGTGAAAAACACCCAGGTCCGCATGTTTGAGAGAATAAGCCCCTGCTATCGGCGTCTGTCCTGGATTCTCACTTCTCCACGGGCCTAAATGTCCTGTCGCATGCACTTCGCCTGGCGGCTCGGGGTTTCGGAGGGTCGTTTCAAACTCCATGACCCTGTTCATCCCGGGATTGAGTAACTTGAGTTCCGAGATCTCAAACTTCAAGGGCGGTTCTTCCGCTCCGCGCAAAAACTCCAATACCGATCCACTCACGATAAATTCGTCAACCACCACTTGAGTGCTGGTCTTCTTTTGTGTCCAGCCTGCAAAGTAATTGGCGCGGGGCGCAACCGCGTGCACCCCTTCCGCGTGAAGTACTGGCACGTGCTTTGTAAAGAGGCCGCGCCAGCTGCCCTGAATAGTCAATTTGCGCACGCTAATGGGCATCGGATTCGATAAATTGCCGTAACTCGTGAAGGTCACATCTTCCGCAACACACCCCGGGTGGGGAAAATATGTTTGGTGAAATCTCTTGATCTCCGCTCGGCCTTGCATCTCTTCCTCTAAATCCGCGATCACCTTGCTCCGCGTGAAAGGCCAATTGACCAGCAGCAGAAGCAACAGGAGTCCTGCCAGCATCGTCGTGCCGGCCAGGATCAGCGCGAGTCTCCGCCGATTCCGGTGTTGCCGGGGTCTTGCCGGCTGGGTATGCGGGTGGGCGGTCTCTGTGATGAGTTCTGGCTTTTCTTGGATCAATCTGTGCATGGTGAATCCCATGCTGTTAGATGCAGGATCGTCCCCTGCGTTTAAATAAGCCGGCCCACGCGCTCGCGCAGCAGTGCCAGGGAAACCGGTTTCTTCAGGAAATCAGTCGCGCCGTGTTCGAGGGCCGTTGCTGGCGATCCACCGGACTCTCGCGCGCTCATGATGACCACATTGATGGTCGCGTCAAATTCTTTCACGCGCTTAAGCACATCCAGGCCGGTCATGCCCGGCATGATAAGGTCGGTTACCACAACCCTCGGGTGGTGAAGAAAGACGAGGGCAAGACCATCTTCCGGCTTCGAAGCAGTAAAGACCTGCACTCCAGGACGGGTCAGCGCCGTTGAAACAAACTCCAGGCTGCGAGGATTGTCATCAATAATCACCACCGTCACTGGATGTAGCACAGGGCCCACTTCTCTGCCTCCCGGCAACCCACTCGGGTCGCCTGCCTCCTTCATGTGCATGTTCCCTTCCAAACCCGCGCCGACCCCCGCAGGTGGTGGTTTCTTCCGATCACCCGATGTCGTATCAGTGGAAATCAGGCTGATCACCGTCATCACTGGTAAGGTTTTTTGAACTCTCTGTTTCCATGCCCACGACGCTTCGAAGGATGTGCCAAGGCCATCCGCGGGCTGAGTGCTGGAACTGCGTCATATGGCGCAACTGCGCCCCGCTCCATTGCGCCCTATAACGCAGAACGCTTCTTGAAACACGCAATGGGCCCTAATTCAGGTGTTTCTGTGTGGCACAGCGATTGCAAAAGAGAGTTGCAGAAGTAATCAATCAAGCACTTAGGGAGCCTCGAAACCATGCAAGCTGCCAAACTGAATGCCAATACGATCTTCAGCGCTGCCAATCAAGACACCCGCCCCTTCGGCAAACTCAATGGAGAAGCGCTCGATCATTTCAATGAAATGGGAATGGATGTTGACTACACGCGTGGTGGGAAGCTCTTCGCCGAAGGCGATCGTCCCCGTTGCGTCTTCATTTTGTCCCGCGGCCGTGTCAAGCTGTCAGTGACTTCGCGGGAAGGCAAGACCATGATTGTGACCATTGCCGAGGCTGGCCAGGTGCTCGGCCTCAGTGCGACTCTCAGCGGAACAGAACACGAAATGACAGCCGAGGCCCTCGAACCATGCCGCGTCAGGGCGATCCCCGCCAAAGATTTCCTCTCTTTCCTGCAAAAGTATCCCGATGCCGCCATGGAAGCAACCCGTTGCGTTTTGCGGGAATATCAAGGCATGTTTAGTGACGTCTGCAGGCTCGGCCTGCCCAGCACGGTCGCCGGACGCCTCGCAAGCCTCCTGCTCGACTGGCGCAAGACCCGTTTTCAGGCTGGACAGCCCGATCACCGTTTCACCATGGCCCTCACTCACGAAGAGATCGCAGGCATGGCGGCAACTTCACGCGAAACCGTCAGCCGCGTGTTGAATCAGTTTGAGCGTGAAAAGCTCATCTGCATCAAAGGCGCATCCCTCACCGTGCTGAAGCCCGAAGCCCTCGAGCAGTTGGCAATGTAGGTTTTTGCGTGTGTAGTTTATCCCAGCTTTTGTAGTTTATCCCGAGCGTAGCGAGGGAACCCTATTTCATACGGAATGCCCTGGGGCGCATGCCCTGAAACAAAATGCGCGTGTGTCGGCTTTGTTTTGATTTTAGTTTTGTAGTTGATCCCGAACCCTGAGCCTGCCGGAGCGGAGAGAACCTGCCAAACTTGATTTCATAATGCTGGTTTCACATCGCATGATTTGGCCTTTGATCTTCAATTACCCAATTACCAGATTACCCAATTACCCAATTCACTAACCCAATTCACTAATTCCACTAAAATATCTTTTACGATCTCTTTGCACCAGGAGCCTGATTTGTCACGCGCGCCCCTTACGCCGATCTTCCATCCAAAGAGTGTTGCTGTAATTGGAGCCACGGAGAAGCCTGCCAGCGTGGGCCGCACCGTATTGCGCAACCTGCTGGACCAGCCTTTTGGGGCCACTATCTTTCCTGTAAATCCCACCCGCAGTAATGTGCTGGGAATCCGGTGTTACGCCAGCATCGCGGCCATCGGCGAGCCGGTTGACCTGGCCGTGATCATTACGCCTGCGGCAACCGTTGCCGGGGTCCTGCAGGAGTGCGTGGACGCCGGAGTGCCGGCTGCAATTGTCATTTCCGCCGGCTTTGCCGAGCTTGGTCCTGAAGGCGCGCAGCGTGAAGAGCAGATAAAAAAGGTGCTGGCTTCCGGCAAACTGCGGATGATTGGCCCCAACTGTCTCGGCGTCATGAATCCGCAGACCGGTTTGAACGCCACCTTCGCTCAATCCAATGCCTTGCCGGGAAAGCTGGCCTTTCTGAGCCAGAGTGGCGCCCTGTGTACAGCCATTCTGGACTGGAGCCGCCGCGAAAACGTGGGGTTTAGCGGATTTGTCTCCGTCGGCTCCATGCTGGATGTCGGGTGGGGAGACCTGATCTACCACTATGGGGATGACCCGCACACCACCAGCATTCTTATATATATGGAGTCTGTGGGAGACGCCCGCAGCTTTGTCTCAGCCGCTCGCGAGGTCGCGCTCCGCAAGCCGATCATCGTCATCAAGCCTGGACGCACAGAAGCGGCGCGCAAGGCCGCGGCCTCCCACACCGGGGCGATGACCGGCTCCGATGAGGTTTTTGAAGCGGCGTTTCGCCGCTGCGGCATCCTGCGCGTGTCCAACATCTCTGAGTTGTTTGACATGGCGGAAGTGTTGGCCAAGCAGCCCCGGCCCCTGGGTCCCAGGCTGGCCGTGGTTACCAATGCCGGTGGCGCCGGTGTTCTCGCCACGGACGCGCTGCTCGCCAACGGCGGCGAACTCGCCCAACTCTCCGCCGAGACCACGGCGGCTCTCAACAGTTTCCTCCCTGAAGCCTGGAGCCACGCGAATCCCGTGGATACCTTGGGCGATTCAACTCCTGAGATCTATACCAGGGCGGTGGAGACCGTTTGTCGCGACTCCAATTGTGATGCCGTGCTCTCCATTCTGGCGCCCCAGGGAATGACAGAACCGGAACGGTCCGCGGAGCTGCTCTGCGCGGCCGTACAAAAGATGAACAAGCCCTTGCTCGCAAGCTGGATGGGTGGCAGCCGCATGCAGGTGGCTTCCAACATTCTCAACCAGGCGCAGATTCCAACCTTTGAATATCCTGATGCCGCAGCCCGCAGCTTCGCTTATATGTGGCGTTACACCTTTAATTTGCAGGCGCTCTATGAAACGCCCGTCTTCACCACCGCTCTTGTTGAGAATGGTCCTAAACGCGTCCAGAAAATCATCGCTGGCGCTCAAGCCGGGAATCGAACCATCCTCACCGAGTTTGAGTCTAAGCAGGTTCTGGCTGCCTATGATTTGCCGGTCACTGATACCAGGGTGGCCCACTCGGCCGATGAAGCCGTGGCCCATGCGCAGTCTCTCGGATATCCCGTAGTCCTTAAGCTTCACTCTGAAACCGTCACCCATAAGTCGGATCGCGGCGGAGTGAAACTCAATCTCAAGGACGAGCATACGGTGCGCTCCTCTTACGCCGAGATCGAAGCCGCTTTCACCCCGGAGGGAGCGTTCCAGGGTGTGACCGTCCAGCCCATGGTCAGGCAATCTGGATATGAATTGATTCTCGGCAGCTCCACCGATCCGCAATTTGGTCCGGTGCTGGTCTTCGGTCTGGGTGGACAGCTGGTTGAAATCATGCGCGACCGCAGCCATGCCCTCCCGCCGCTCACCACCACCCTTGCCCGCCGCCTCATGGAAAACACCCGCATCCTGCAGGCCTTAAAGGGCGCACGTGGCAACCGGCCGGTGGACTTAGTGAAACTGGAAGAACTCCTGGTCCGCTTCAGCGAGTTGGTAGTGGAAAACCCGCGTATTGCCGATATTGAAATCAATCCTCTGCTGGCCGGCCCCGACGGCTTGCTGGCGCTGGACGCCCGCGTAATCCTGCACCCGTCCAGCATTCACGATGCGGACCTCCCGCGCCCCGCAATTCGGCCCTATCCTTCTCAATACATCTCCGAATGGCAGACCGCCGGCTCTGCGAAATTCATCATACGGCCCATCCGGCCCGATGATGAGCCGCTGGTGGTCGAATTTCACCGTCAGCTCTCCGAGCGCAGCGTCTATCTTCGCTACTTTCATCCCATAAAGCTCGATGTGCGCGTCTCGCACCAGCGTCTCATCACCAAGTGTTTTATTGACTATGACCGCGAACTGGCCCTGGTCGCTGAATATGTTGATGGATCTGGCACGCGCCAGATTGCGGGAATCGCCCGGCTGGTCAGGGAGCACGCCGGTGATGGCGCGGAGGTGGCCTTTGTCGTGGCGGACAAATACCAGCACCAGGGCCTCGGCACTCGCTTGCTGGACTACACCATTGAAGTCGCCCGCAACGAGCGAATCGCAACCCTGGAAGGCGCCATTCTCTCCGACAACTACAACATGCGGGACATGTTCACCAGGGCCGGCTTCCACTTCGGCACTCCCGATAGCGGGACTGTCGAGGCGCGGCTCAGTTTGTAGGCCGGGCCGCGCCCTTTGAATCAAAGCAACTAAATCTCCCGCACCGTCAATACCGGCCACTTGGCTTCAGCAATCACGCTTGCTACGATGTCCCACGGCCAATGTGAAACGATCTTCGCCGGCTCCGGATGGCGCGCCCCCATCACGATAAGGTCCGCGCCGATCTGGCTGGCTACCTTGAGTATCTCAGGTATCGGTGCTCCCTCTTTTAAAATTATTTCCGGAACAACGGACTTCAACCCGACTTCTTCAAGCCGGGAACGCATCCTGAGGATCGCCGAATCTACCTCAACCTGGTCACCGCTCCGCACGTGCAACACGCTCAACTTGGCGGCAGACTCCTTCGCCAGCCAGCCTGCATACAGCGGAGCATTCGAATGCATGCTGAAGTCCGTGGCCAGAAGAATGTGCCCAAATTTGAAATCTGCTGAGGATCGCCCTCGCACTTCAGGACCCACATTAAGTGTTGGACAAGAAATATTCCGGAAAACTTCCTCCGCCAGAGATCCTTGAATCATCTTGGAGAATCCCGTGCGGCCGTGAGTGGCTGCCACCAGTAAATCAATCTTGTTTCGCGAGACTACATCATCGATCACCTCCCACAACCGGCCCTGGTGATGGACCGGGGGAACAGCCGGCAGGCCGTTCAGCAGCGCCTTGAGCAATTGGGGCGCGTTGTCGGACGTCTCATCGAATTGCTTGAAGGTGATAGCCAGGGGCTCTGGCTGGAGCAGCCGGTAAGAATCCGTCCCCACCACGTGAATCGTGTATACGTCGGACGAGTGCTGATGCGCGATCCCTCGCGCCACTTGCAGCGCAGTCTGGGAACCCGATGAAAAATCAGTCGCCAGGAGAATGTTCTTCAAGGAAAAGGAAACCGCCTGTTCGATGGCTTGCATTTTTGCCCTCCGATATTCCTTGTTCAGGGTAGCCGCAACGGCTGAAAGAGGATGTGATGAAAATCACTCGGCTGTGTGATATGGATCACATGGTTTCTTGATTAGCGTGCCGCGATTTACCGTGTGCAGCGATTGACCGGCCCTGAGTTCCATGTCGTTAAACCTGGAGTTTCCTGAATCAATTGCCGGGTGCGCAACGTCGCTGGCGAGACGAGGGGATCTCGCGCAAAAGGGTTTGAGCTGTCTTGAGGTCGCTGCTCAACACTCGAGCAATAGCAAAATACATCTCCTGATGCTCCTGCAGGATGCCAACAAACGCGGGGCCCGAAATCAATGTAATTTCACACTGTTCCAGCGTCGTTACATCGATCTCCGGCATGACTCCACCCACGATGCAACGCAGCCCGTAAACCTTCCCTCGCCCGGCTACCGCCACGAAGATGGCCCTGACTCCTGCAGGGACCGAGATTTCGACCGACCCTTGGTCGACGATGATCAAGTTCTCCGGGCAAATGCCTTGTGTGACAAGCTTGACGCCTGGAGGGACCGTTACTTTCGTCTCGTACTTCCTCAACTCCTGGCGGATCTCCGCAGGGAGTGACTCGTAGAGTTCGTTCGAATATTCTTGGAGTGTCTCATTCACAGGATTCACTCTATAAGGGAGGGCCCCACACTGGCTGTGACTCCCGTCACCCTCGTATGTGACCAGTTGTCACCAGTTTTTCTAATGCATCTTTCTTCAGCAGAAACCAGGTTGCACCCTTAGTTCGCAACCAACCGCTCCTCCTGAAGTCGGCCAGAACTCTGGACACTGTTTCCCTTGAGGTGCCGGTCAATTGTGCGATCTCTTCCTGAGTCAGCGTCACCCGTATCGCGATTCCAGTTGGCTCTTTCCTGGCCGATTGCAAAGGGTGTTCTGCCCAGCTCAACAAAAGCTTGGCTATTTTTTCCGGGACCGAACTGGATAGCCCAAGCGAGCGAATCTCATCATAGGCGCACTGGCAATTATGAGTAAGCTGCTGTGCCACCTTCATGCCGACATCCGAATGCTCTTCTATAATGCGGAGAAAATCCTTGCGGGAGATGAAGTTTGCCTGGGTTGGTTCAATGGTCTCGATGGTCGCCTCATAGGGTGTGTCGGCGATCACTGCCGTCAAACCCAGCACTTCTCCGGGCTCGGCAATGCGCAGGATGATGGTCTTCCCTTCGCTCGACGTTGTAAACAACTTTGCCCGTCCTGTGCATAGGATAAAAATTCCCCGTGGCGGCTGCCCCTCCAGGCACAGCAGCGTGCCTTTCGGATACACGGAAGTTGCCTTGACCGCCTGAAGCCCTCTCAACGCATCATTGGAAATGTCACAGAATAGCCGATCTTCTCGAAATGCACATTTCAAGCAGTTGTCGATGATGGAAAAGTCATATGGGGGAGTCATAGCATATCCCTTCCGCCATTAGTCTGCGCCCAAGATCACATCAGGGATGTGACGCACGTCACACTTGGGGATCGCAATGATTAGAAGGCCAATAAAAAGCTGGAGATCCCGCGTAAGTGATTGAAAACGCGTGGCGTCCCCGGATGATAAATCGCGGCTTAGATGGCCAATCCAGCTCTTCACACGGGGAATCGCGTCGGGCAGCTCGTTTCCAGATTCCTAAGACGGCGATGGAAGTAACAGACGACCAGAACCTTCAGTTCTATAATCGCCTTCATGTCGATTGCGGACAACATAGCTCGAATCAGGGAGCGAATTTCCAAAACCGCGCAACGTGCCAGGCGCAATCCGGATTCCATTCTTCTTATGGCAGTAAGCAAGACGGTGGAACCGGAACGAATCCGTCAGGCATACAACGCCGGCATTCGCGCCTTCGGCGAAAATCGCGTGCAGGAGCTTTCGGAAAAACTTGCCGCTCTCCAGGACTTGCCCGACGCCGAGTGGTATCTAATCGGCCACTTGCAAACGAACAAAGTCAAAAGAGCTGCGGAGATCTGTCATCGCCTGGACTCGGTGGATTCGTTGCGCCTTGCACAAAAGCTGAATCAAGCCGCTCAGCAAAACGGAAAACGACTGCCCGTGCTGATTGAGGTCAACGTAGGCGGAGAGGAAAACAAGAACGGCCTTGCTCCAGACTCACCTGAACTGCGAGAAGTGCTTCAGGGCATGCAAACGCTCGAACATCTCCAAGTGTGCGGGTTAATGACCATTCCTCCCTATACGGAAGATCCTCAGGGAGCGCGGCCGTACTTCCGCAAGCTGCGCGATCTGCGCGACGCGATCATAGCACTCAAGCCTCCCGGGATCGAGATGAATGTGCTTTCCATGGGCATGTCACATGATTTCGAAGTAGCGGTGGAAGAAGGCTCGACCTGCGTCCGCGTGGGTACGGCAATTTTCGGGGATAGACCTAAACCGCAATGACTCCTGTTTCTTCGTCAATCAGCCAGATCTATAAACTTCAAGCTTCTCTATCATAACGAAATCATAGATCTTTACTGGCATTTGCAGGTCAATGAGCTGACATTGATCTGCCATTCCCTGCTCTGAGGGAATGAACCAATTCTGCCACAGCCTGTGCCGCACGTCCGGGGTTTTGCTCTATGGTTTGTACGATGGCGCTGCCCACAACGGCGGCATCAGCAAATTCGCCAGCTTGAGCAAACTGCTGGGCATTGGAAATCCCAAATCCAACCGCGATCGGCAAGCTGGTGTGCTTGCGGATGCGCCGCACAAGGTCGCGGGCATCGCCCTGGAGCTCGTTTTGCGTGCCGGTGACCCCGGTGCGCGAGACAGCATACACAAAACCACCACACGCTTGAGCAATCTTTTTCAAGCGCTGGTCAGTGCTGGTGGGTGCAGCCAGAAAGATCGGCGCCAGATGGTGGGCTTCCATGCAGCGACGATATTCGCCTGCCTCTTCCACAGTCATATCGATCAGCAGCACGCCATCCGCGCCTGAAACTGCTGCCGCTTCACAGAAGCGTTCCAAGCCCATGCGCAAAATGGGATTGAGATAAGAAAAGATCACCAACCCCGCATCCGAGGACTGGCGAATCTCGCGTGCCACCTGGAGGACGTCTTCAAGTGACGTACCGTTCTTAAGAGCACGCTCGCTGGCGCGTTGAATCACCGGCCCATCCGCGACGGGATCGCTGAACGGCACTCCCAACTCGATTACATCCGCTCCGGCCGCGATCGCTGCGAGAATGATCTCGCGCGTTGTGGACAGATCAGGATCACCACAGGTCACGTAGGCGACCAAGCCGCGTTTATGATGGAAACGCAGACGTGACGTCGGGGAACTTCGGGATCTCGGAAGGAAAGCCGTGCCTCTAGATGATTTGATGGCGACCAATGTAACTCCTTTGGAATGTTGGCGTCCCCGACGGGATTTGAACCCGTGTTACCGCCGTGAAAGGGCGATGTCCTAGGCCGGGCTAGACGACGGGGACGCGATCAGAAGAGCAAACGGCGGGTACTTTTTGATAGTAACAGCGGGCGAAATGACCTGTCAAAAAAACTCATGCATGAGTGCCCGGCTAACTTTTGGGCCGTATATTTCAATCTCAATTCATCGGTAGTGTCTTAATAGCGCTATTAAGACACTACCAATTCATCCCCAAGCAGCCTAATGCGAAAGCATGGTCAAGCCAGGGCTCCAAGCAAAAGTGGTCGCATGTTGCCTCGGTGAATTGCAAAAATCACTGATGTTGTGTGACCTTCGGCACGGGTGCGGGAGCCACAGGACTAGGAGTTGTAACAGTACTCACGCTACTCGATGAGGCGCTGGTTCGCGTCGCCACGTGGCCCACTGGCGTCTCGACCGGAATGTCGCCCGGTCCTCCGGTTGCCCTGCCTCCTGGATTGGAGCAGTCTTCGCTAAATCGCGCAGTGGCGCGGAGACGTCGTGCTTGACTTCATTCACAACAACTATGGTTTGTCCGGCTGCCGGGTTCGACGCTAAAGACGGCAAAACAAGCAGCAGAGGCAGTACTCTAGCTAACAGCGTGGCTTAATCACCTGGTCTCTCTCTCTCCGGGCTAGGGGGTCTTGATACTATATTCAGGAACTCTGGATAGCGCAAACATTTTATTGGCGGGCCGGATTGATTAGAATCTGATTTGTCCCCCTGGACTCTCTGGGGAGGCTTATTTCCGTGGCGGAGCTTGCCGGGAGGCTAAACGTACAAAACCCTGGCCGTTGCCAGCCAGGGCCAATTCACCAACTACTGAAACAAGAGACTCGGTGTTTAATACCGTTGTATCGTTATACGATATTATGCTCCGGCGCTGGCGGTATACAAATGAAAAATGCCCGGCGACTGTTACTTTTGTGCTACTCCCGGACGTCATCGCCACAGTTTGCGAATGCAGCGCCCTGCTTCGCCACATTGCAGAGAAAGGCCTCCTGGCTTCACAAATTCAGAAGGAAACCGAGTATCTCTCTCTCCGGCGGACCGGCTGCCTGCTTTCGAGGCACTCGGAGCGTCGTAAAGGTTACAATGGTTCTCCATTTATGGCAGACCGTCTGTACTTAAGTATCTGGTTTCCCAGCTTCCGGGAAACAGAGATGATCCCGCGCCTGCTCTCGGTGCTCAAGCAATTCCCTTTCTCCCCGCAAAAGAGCGGGATCGGACATCTGGCCGTCTACAGCGTCTCCTGGAATGAGCCCTTGCTTTTCGAACAGACTTTCGACTATCGGATTGATCCGGAACGGGCGCTGACCCTGGCGGGTGAATTCCTGCATGAAGACAATGCCTACGAACTGGAAGCCTTATGGGACTTGTGGACACCGATTGAGGAAAGTGACCTTGATACCACCTGGGAAGTCCGCCCCCAGTTGACCACCTTCACCGCCTTTGGCCCAAAGTTTGAAGACTGCACCTACCAGCAACATGGCCACATTCAGGTGGATTTTGGCCTGGATACTCCTTTCCTCTATGAAGACGTGGAACTCACTGAGGCTGTAGAAAAGCGGGTGAAGGCCAACGTACAAAAGCTCATCAACTTCACGGGTGCGGTGGAGAAAAACTGCGGCATCAGCGGGCGCGTGCTGTGGTCAGAATCAGAGGACAACCTCGCCCAGAAATTGATTGAGCGTCTGCAGAAAGTGCAGTAAGAGGCCCTCAGCTCCCAGCTACGGCGATATCCTTGTGCTCACTTAAGATCGATGTTGGCCGCTCGATCTACTTGGTCCGTCCGGCCTCCACCTTCAACTCCTCCGCCGCGGCTGCCTGGGCCGCAGCCAGGCGCGCGGTGAGAACTCGATACGGCGAGCAGGAAACGTAGGTCAGTCCCACCTTATGGCAGAATTCCACCGATGAGGGATCGCCGCCGTGCTCCCCGCAAATGCCGATCTTGAGTCGTGGATTCGTCTTCCGCCCTCTCTCAATGCCGATCTTCATCAGCTCACCCACGCCTTGTTGGTCCAGGCTCTCGAAAGGATCGTTCTTGAGAATTCCCTGGGCCAGATATGTGGGCAAGAAGGTGTTGATATCGTCGCGCGAAAAGCCGTAATTCGTCTGAGTGAGGTCGTTTGTGCCAAAGCTGAAGAACTCTGATTCGGTGGCGATTTCATCCGCTACCAGACAAGCGCGCGGCAGCTCCACCATCACGCCAACCAGGTATTCCACACTGGCGCCTTTTTCTGCGAAGACTTCGGCCGCCATCCGGTCAATGATACCCTTCTGGTGGGACGTCTCCTTGAGGGTAACGACCAGCGGAATCATCACCTCGGGAATGACCTTGATGCCCTCCCTGGAGACGTTCACCGCGGCCTCGAAGATGGCGCGCGCCTGCATCTCTGAAATCTCCGGATAGGCAATTCCCAGGCGGCAGCCGCGCAGGCCCAGCATGGGATTGAATTCGTGCAATTCTTCCACACGGCGCAACAACTTGCGGGCTTCCTCCAGGCGCGGTGATTTGGGATCGGTGATTTCGAGCCGCGCAATTTCCACCATCAGCTCTTCCCTTTTGGGCAGAAACTCATGCAGCGGCGGGTCCAGGAGACGAATCGTCACGGCCAAGCCATTCATCACACGAAACAGGCCCTCAAAGTCCTCGCGCTGCATGGGCAGAAGTTTGGCCAGTTCTTTGCGCCGCTCCGCCTCAGTCTTGGCCAGGATCATGGCCCGCATGTGAGGAATGCGATCTTCAGCAAAAAACATGTGTTCCGTGCGGCACAGTCCAATGCCTTCAGCGCCAAAAGAGCGGGCTGCAATGGCATCCCGAGGAATATCCGCGTTGGCGCGCACCCCTATTTTGCGGAATGGCTCTGACCAGGAGAGCAGGGTCTGCAAATCCGGATTGTCCGGAGTTGCCGGAACGGTGTTCAGCTTCCCGCGAATGACCCGGCCCGTGGTGCCATCCAGCGAAATCCAATCGCCTTCCTTCAAAGTCAGCGAACCTACGTGCAGCTCTTTTTTCTTGTCATGCACATCCAGTTCGCCCGCTCCCACAATGCAGCACTTGCCCATACCGCGCGTCACCACCGCAGCGTGGCTGGTCATACCTCCACGAGACGTCAAAATTCCGGCAGCTACCTCCATGCCGTGGATGTCTTCAGGAGTGGTCTCGGCGCGCACCAGGATCACTGGCTTCTTGCTGGAACCGCTTCCAGCTTTGGCCACGGCATCGTCAGCGGTAAAGACAATCTGTCCCACCGCCGCGCCGGGCGATGCGGGCAAACCCTTGGCAATCACCTCCACCGGAGCGCTCTTTTCATCCAAGCGGGGTACCAGGAAGTCATAAAGCTGGTTAGGATCAACGCGGAAAATGGCTTCCTGCTTGGAAATCAGATCTTCCTTCACCATATCAATGGCAACACGAACGGCAGCCAAACCCGTGCGCTTGCCATTGCGGGTTTGCAGCATATACAGCCGGCCTTCCTGGATGGTGAACTCAAAATCCTGCATGTCGCGATAGTGCTTTTCCAGCCGTGAGGTGATGTCGCGCAATTGCTGGTAGACCTGCGGCATGCGCTTTTCCAACTCGCTGATGTGCAACGGGGTACGAATGCCGGCCACCACATCTTCGCCCTGGGCGTTCATCAGGAACTCCCCATAGAATTCCTTCCCCCCCGTGGCTGGATTGCGCGTAAAGCCCACGCCTGTGCCACTGGTTTCGCCCATGTTGCCGAACACCATGGCTTGTACTGTCACCGCCGTGCCCAGGTCGTCTGGAATGCTGTTGATGCGGCGATACACCTTGGCACGATCATTCTGCCAGGACTGAAACACGGCATCGCGGGCCAGACGCAATTGCTCGATCGGGTCCTGGGGAAAATCGCGGCCTGCATGCTTCCTCACCACGTTTTTGTAATCGGTGATGATCTGCTTCAAATCGTCTGCGTTGAGGTCAGTATCCAGGGTGACGCCCCGCTTCTTTTTCTGCGCGTTGAACACCTCATCAAACGATTCCTTATGGATGTCCAGCACAACGTTGCCGAACATCTGGATCAGGCGGCGATACGAGTCGTAGGCAAAGCGCTCATTGCCCGTCTTGCGGGCCAGCACTTCAACACTGGCGTCATTCAAGCCCAGGTTCAGGATGGTATCCATCATTCCGGGCATGGAGAACTTGGCGCCCGAACGAACGCTCACCAGAAGCGGGTTCTCCCCCGCGCCCAGCTTCTGCGCCTGTTGCTTCTCCAAACGCGACAGCGCTTCCAGCATCTGCCGGTCTACATCCGCAGACGTTTTCCCCGTCTTCATAAACTCCCGGCACGCTTCAGTCTGGATGGTAAATCCCGGAGGAACGGGGAGACCGGCATTCGTCATCTCCGCCAAACCGGCGCCCTTGCCTCCCAGTTCGTCCTTCATCTTGCCATTGCCATCGGCCTTGCCGGCGCCAAAAAAGAAAACGTATTGAAAACCAGCTTGCGATGAGGCTTTCCCTTGCAGATCAGAAGCAGAAGTTACACTCATGGGGTATTGGTCTCCGAAAAAGTTGATGCAATCAGTATAAATGCATGGAGTGACTTGTTGAGGGCAGGCCAGCTCAATCCTGCAGCGAAATTAAGAGAAGTCCAAGCAAAACAGGCGGCCCTGAGGCCGCCTGAGTTGAAGAGAAGTTATTGCACGTTATTGATCGCGGCGATGCAGCGTCGGACGATCGTCGCCATTTCCGTCCTTACCGTTGGTGTCACCCGTGTTGCCCGCGGTCCGGCGCAACGTGGGCTTGTTGTGATCTTTCTGATCTTCAAGGTGGTGGCGGTTTTCAATGGTCGCCAACCGCGCCTTGACCTGGTCAAATTCAGAAGTGGTTACGATGTACTGGTCGCGGGGCGGCAGAATGCTTGCAATTTCTTCCTGGGACTTCTGGATCCGATCCGGGGTTTGCGGATGCGTCGAAAACGCCTTAGCCAGAGTTCCCGGCTTCTTCTTCTCCTGCGCTTCCAGTTTTTCAAAGAAGGCCACAAAGGCATTGGGATCGTAGCCGGATTTGTACATGTACTGCAGCCCAAGATAATCGGCTTCAGCCTCAAAGCCGCGAGAGAATTTCAGGAAAGTCATTGGCAGGCCGATGCCAACCACTTCGCGGGCCGCATAACCGATTCCGCCTCCCACAAAAATCAGCGGAATGCTCAGGATGTTGGCCAATTCTGCCCGCGTTGCCCCGCGCGTAGCATGTCGGGCGGCAACGTGAGCAATTTCGTGGGCCATGACGCCTGCGAGTTCAGCTTCCTCGTCCGCCGCCAAAATCAGACCCGAGTTTACGTAGAAGAAGCCACCGGGCAGCGCGAACGCATTCACGCTGTCATCATCCACCACCTTGATGGTGAACGGGACCTTGGCATCAGAGTTCCTCACCAGGTTCTGGCCGATGCGGTTGACGTACTCAGTGACCACCGGGTCCTGGACCATCCTCATGCTCTGCTCGATCTGCTGAGCATATTCCTTGCCCAGGCGGATCTCCTTCTCCAGGGAATACCAGTCCATGCCGCCGAGTTTGCGGTTGCCGATGGCATCCACATCATTCTTGCTGCCATCGTGCTTGATCTTCTGATCTTTGGTCTTGCTCTTGTCGTCCGACGTCTGGGCCGGTTGTTTGTCTGGAGTTTGTGCCGGCTGCGCCTGCTGACTGTCTGGAGTCTGAGCTTGCGGCGTCTGCTGGTTGTCTGGAGTTTGCGTCGTTGGCTGGCTATCCGGGGTCTGCGTCGGTTGCGTCGGCTGACCGCCCGAAGTCTGTGTTTGCTGGCTGGTTGAGGTCTGCGCCTGTGAATTGTCTGGTGGCGGCGTCTGCTTTTGATTATCTTGTGCAAACGCTGACAGAGACAGGCTTAAGGCAAGAACGACTAATACAGAAAGGCATGAAGCACGGGTTTTCATAGTGACACTCCTGCGCGCACGAACCCTTTCACCAAACAGGATACGCTCATTATACGCCCGAACATAGGGTATATTTTCTGATTCTCCCCTGCTTAAGTAGGATACAGAATAACTGGCCGCAGTTATCCAGCCCTGCGGAAAGCATTCTAATCGGCCAAGACCAGGGCCGTCGTAAAAGGGCCGTAAATTCTGGGGTTTGAGTGGCGACCTCGAGAGCAGCAGAATCTGGCCGGCAGGCCCACGGGTACCAAAGGCTAAATCCTATTGGTAGTGAGCTTCAGGATTTCAACCCGTTTGGCTCTCCACTCGCCGCTCTGATCCTGCTCCGCCGTAACCCGAATCTCCTGGCCCGCGCTAAGGCAATCCTGGTTGCATTTGTGTTTCTGGCTCACCGGCAAGTTGTCCCCAAAGACAATCTCCGCACGGGAAACGTCAACGCGCCGGAGCATGTGGTTGCGTCCCTGAACGTAGATCCAGCCTCGAACTGGACGCTCGTTTGCGGGCGGATCAATCACTCGGCCCTGAAAGGTCCCATCAATCGCCCCCAGGGGGAGAATTAAGAATGGCATCAGGAACAAAACGGCGGTGAGTCGGCAGCCCATCCTAATAGATACGATGCCGAGTGGCTGCCCTGCGTTCGTCCAAGCTCGGAAAATCAAATTCTGGCCCCGGCCAATCAGCCCACTGCCCGGTGCCCTCCAGGCTTGGTTCTACTGTTTTGGCAATTCTCGCAATCACGGCGACTCTTCCTCAGTCGTAGTATTCAAGCCCCAGGTGGGTGATCATCTCTTCGCCACGAAGATGGCGGAGGGTGTTCTTCAACTTCATGGATTGAATAAAGAGATCATGCTCGGGATAGAGGCCAGGTACAGTCATGGGAGATTTCAAGTAAAAGCTCAACCATTCCTGGATGCCCAGTCCGCCCAGCTCTTCACTGCGCTGCGCCAGGTCCAGAAAGAGGACCAGATCCAGGACAATGGGGGCGGCCAGGATCGAGTCCCGACACAGGAAATCCACCTTGATCTGCATGGGGTAACCGAGCCAGCCGAAGATATCTATGTTGTCCCAACCCTCTTTGTTATCACCACGAGGTGGGTAATAGTTAATGCGAACCTTATGGCAGATATTGCCATAGAGCTCAGGATACAGCTCGGGTTGAAGAATGTGCTCCAGCACGGAGAGCTTGGACTCTTCCTTGGTTTTGAATGATCCTGGATCATCCAGTACTTCGCCGTCGCGGTTGCCCAGGATGTTGGTTGAAAACCAGCCGTGCAGCCCCAGCATACGGGCTTTGAATCCGGGCGCAAGAATGGTCTTAAGCAGCGTCTGCCCGGTCTTGAAATCTTTCCCGGCGATGGGCGCGCGGTTCTTGCGTGACAGCTCCAGCATGGCGGGAATGTCCACGGTAAGGTTGGGAGCGCCGTTGGCAAAGGGCACGCCCTCCATCAGCGCCGCATAGGCGTAGATCATGGAAGGGGCGATATTCTCATCATTCTGTTGCAACCCGCGCTCAAAGGCTTTAACCGATGAGTGAACCTCCGTCTGAGTCAGGAAGATCTCCGTAGAGCCACACCAGATCATCACCAGCCGGTCCAGCCGGTTCTTTTTCTTAAAGTCGCGAATATCGGCGCGAAGCTGTTCCGCGAGGTCCATCTTGTTGCGGCCCTTCTTCACGTGCCTGCCGTCCAGCTTTTTTACGTAGTTGCGATCGAATACTGCTTTGCGCGGCTTCACGGATTTAAGGAACGGCTTCACCTTGCCCAACAGCTCTTTCTCCAAAACGCCGGCGTGCATTGCGGACTCGAAAGCATCGTCCTCAAAGATGTCCCAGCCGGTAAAAACCAGGTCCTTCAGATTGGCCAGTGGAACAAAGTCCTTGATCTTGGGGAATCGTCCTTCTGTACGCTTGCCCAACCGGATGGTGCCCATCTGCGTGAGCGAGCCGATCGGCTGACCAATACCCTTGCGAACCGCCTCAACCCCGGCAATAAACGTGGTGGCCACTGCGCCCATGCCCGGAACCATAACTCCCAGTTTGCCCTTGGCGGGAGCAATGGAGCTTGCTTTTGAAGACGTAGAAGCTATCAATCAGGACCGTCCTTTTATATGGGTGGAAACTTGCTATCTTCTCGTATTGCGAAGGAGTTTGCAAACGCGGTAGTCTCGCGGTCACGGGCAACGGCTGATGTCCGGGGCTTGTGCAATTTGAGTGACAACCTATTCAGGGCAGAGAAGGCGCTACATAGAGTCCGATGCGGCCTATGCTCCCAGGACAGCCAAGGCTTTTTCAAAGCGCGCCTGGCGATCATCCAGGCCATGCAATCCGCCGTTAATCCGCTTAGTCATATTCGCGAGATCATTTGCATCGGCCAAAGCATTCAACTCGTGCTGCTGCCAGAACCAGCAGGCTGATTCCACAGCGCCCGGCAGAGTTCCGCAATAAGCCACCGTGTCATCAATACTCTTGCCCAGGGTTTTCCCAAATGCCCTGTAATTGTCGCGACCCGTGAGCTGAATTGCGCCCCGGCCGCGGTACTTATACCCATCACCGCTCGCTTCCGGACCATTCCCCATGCGGCCGCCATACACCTTGTTCGCTATCTTTTCCGGCTGCCGGTTATACGGCTGGGCAGACTCGAGCGTAGGGAAATAACGCGCGAAGACTTGATGCAGCCGTTCCGCAGAATAATTCAGGTTCTCCTGCAACACGGTAAAGTCAAGCGATTCGTGCCCGCACTGCGCCAGGAATGCCGCCACGCGCTGGACGCTCGTGATTTCGTATTTGGGCAGGACGTCACTCAAAGCTCGAAATAAATTACCCGGATTGGTATTTCGCGGAAGACACTGGGTCAATTGGTCCACGCTAAATTCAAAATCAAACGGCATCGTTGCCTTCCCTCCTCAATTTGAGGGCTTCAATCTTATCCCAAACGGTTTTGTCCTGATTCCGGAAAGTGGACTGGCCTGCAGCAAACAATTCAGGCCGTTAGCTGCATGCGGTTCTTCCAATGCGAGCGCACAAACCAGATCACCGCCAACAGCAATAACAAAATGATCACCGCATCCAGGCGGTGTAGCCACTGGCTGAGGCGGGGATCAGTATGCCAACGCTCACCGAGCTTCATGCCGGCCCACGCCAGGGCCAGGCACCACGGCCACGAACCAACAAAGGTGTAAATGTGAAATCTCAGGCGGGGCATGCGCGCCACACCGGCGGGAAGAGCGATAAAGGTGCGGATCACGGGCAGCAGGCGTCCAATAAAGACCGCCGCAGAGCCAAATCGCAGGAAGAAGCGGTCCGCCATCTCCAGATCGTGCCGGCTCAGCAAGAGGTAAGAGCCGTACTTCTCTACCAACGGACGTCCTCCGAAAAAACCAATCTCGTAGGCAATCACCGAACCAAGGTTGCAGCCGATAGCGCCGGCAGTCGCCGCCCAAAGCAGCTTGAACTGTCCCGTATAAACCAGATATCCGGCAAAAGGCATGATGATTTCTGAAGGCAGAGGGATACAGGCCGACTCAATGGCCATAAGGGCCATTACACCGAGGTATCCGGTCTTGGAGATCACGGCGATCACAAAGCCGGCCAGCGCTGCAATGATTTTTTCGATCATGAGGTGAGGATTGGCTCAGAACTCCTGCAGGTCTTGAGTAAAGGTATAGCCAGGCAGGGTAACACCTTCCGGAGTTTTGGAAACCTTGATGCGGATGGTCTCGGCTGTCGGAGCGGTAACATCCGCCGGGCGCAGCATGGCATATTGGGTAAATAGCTCGCTGTAAAGCTTGGTCACCAGGAAGTTGCCGCCATTGTCATTGTTGCGCCATACCTGTCCTAGTTGGATTGCCTTTACTGCCATAAGAAGAGAATAGCACGTAGTACAGCCGCCAATGCCTACCATGACCGTCAGGCGGGCGCCACACCAAAGGCTCTTTCCTTCTCCACACCAAAGGCTCTTCCCTTCTCCAAAGGTACATGGTGTTAACATTACGCGCGGGTGGGAGGCAAGTTTGTCACAAATCTATCTGCCGAATGCGGCAGACTCTGCGCGGAATTCGAACGGTGAGATTTCTCCGCGGACATCCCTTCTCATCTTCCTGGGACTGCTGCTCATAGGGAGTGCCCGCATTGCCGCCACTTACACCGTATTCAACGATACCGTAGACGAGTCCCAGCATATCGCCTGCGGGATGCAGTGGTTAGACCAGGATGTTTACCGTTATGAGCCCGGCAATCCGCCCCTGGCGCGGGTAATGGCGGCAATTGGGCCCTATCTGGCAGGTGCGCGCTCTGCCGATGGAATGGATTCCTGGGCCGACGGGCGGCAGATCCTGAATACCGGCGGTCACTACGATCGCAATCTGGCCCTTGCGCGGCTGGGAATTATGCCGTTCTTCTGGCTGGCATCCGCTGTTGTCTTTATCTGGACCAGACGCGGCTTTGGCAACCTTGCCGCATGCTTTGCCAGCCTCTGCTTCACGAATCTGCCTGCGGTGTTGGCGCACGCAGGGTTGGCAACCACCGACATGGCCGCAACAGCAACCACAGGCGCGGCATTCCTGGCTCTGCTCATGTGGGCAGAGCGGGCATCGTGGTGGCGGACCGTGTTTCTGGGCGCGGCCATCGCCGCCGCCGTCCTCGCGAAATTCACCTCTCTTGTCTTTCTTCCGGCTGCGATATTCATGGCCCTGCTGTGCCACCTCCTTTTCCTGCCACGACCGGGACGGGAACAATTCCTTCCATGGATCAGGTCACACTCCCTGCCCTTGGTGGTGGCGCTTGCCATCGCCTGCGGGTTGATCTGGGCCGGATATCGTTTCTCGTTTAGCGGAGTACCTGCCCCGCAGCTCTGGCAGGGATTTCGGGACGTTATGGAAAGAAATCGCAGCGCGTATCCCAGCTACCTGTTTGGCCGTTACAGTGAGCACGGCTGGTGGTATTACTTTCCCGTGGCCCTGGCGGTAAAGACGCCGCTCGCTTTTCTTGGCCTGATGATTGTGGGTTGCGCGCTATGCTTCAGACGGCGTTTCTGCTCCCCGCTGGCGTATGCGTTGGGGATTCTGATTTTTGCCATGGCATTCAGCCACGTGAATCCCGGAATCCGCCACGTCCTTCCCATGTTCGTCGGGCTCTCGGTGGTCGCCGGCGCCGCAGCCCAATATCTCTGGTCATCCGGCCTTGCCACGCGCGCGGTCCTCGCCAGCCTGTTCCTTTGGATGGCCGTCTCCTCCGGGTTGAGCCATCCGGATTATCTGGCCTACTTCAACGCGTTCGCCGGCCATCATCCGGAGGAGATCCTTGTGGATTCCGATCTTGATTGGGGTCAGGACACAAAACGGCTGGCGCTTCGGCTTAAAGAACTAGGCGTGAAAGACCTTGCGTTTGACCCATTGAACCGGGGATTTGTGAATGATCTGCAAGCGCGCCATGAGTTTCCCGCAATCCACGCTCTCAGCCCCCTTGGGCCCAGCCCCGGCTGGAATGCAGGGAACATAACTAAGCTCAAGTTGTGGCGCCTGAGCTACAAAGACCAGCTTTGGACAGACCGCATTGCACCTACTGAGCATGTGGGCAAAGGCATTTTGCTGTGGTATGTGGGAAGAATTGGTGATTGAGTAATCTGGTAATTGGGTAATTGAAAGTCAAAACCCGCCACCGATGATACCGAATCACCCTGGAATGCAAAACGCCAGAATCTTATCGGCTGCCCTCCGGCAGCTTCCCGTCCAACAAATCACCCAGCCCTGCTGCCGGACACCGCACTCCCACATAGAACGTCCCAAACAGCGCGTACACAGCGCTCACCTCGTCAAAGCGCATCTCGTAGATCAGTTTTTTGAACTCCAGGGGATCATCTGCGAACAGGTCAACGCCCCACTCCCAGTCATCAAAGCCGATGGAGCCGGTGATAATCTGCTTCACGATTCCCGCATATTTGCGGCCTACCATGCCATGCTCTTCCATCTGGCGCTGGCGTTCCTCAATTGGCAGTTGATACCAGTTCTTATCTTCCCCGCGCCGGCGGTCCATGGGATAGAAACAGACAAATCGTGCGGAAGGAATTTGCGGGTACAGGCGCGGACGCATCGCCTCCATCTGGCGCGCGGTCGTCTCCTGGATCACGGCCTTCCATTCAGCTGAATTCGGCTCAACCCCTTGCTCCTGCAAGTATCGATACATCTTCACTGAAGACTCATACAGCCCTAACTCCACCACGGACAAATAAGAGGTTGTGGGCTCCAGAAAGTCGGTCAGGCGGAGGTTGGCAATTTGCAGCTCAGCCGATTTGAGCTGTTCAAACGAATTGCGGAAATGCACCAGCAGCAGATCGCCTTTATGGCCAAAGAGGGAGTACAGGGCGCTTTGCCCTTCCGTTGTCTGCTCCATCTGCGAAATCGCAGCCGCCGCCTCATGGGTAATTTCCTGCTTCTGGGCGTCGCTCAGCTTGCGCCAATCCGGGCGGCGAAAGCGGAACATCTGGTGCAGCACGGTTGCGCCTTCAAGCGTGAGTGGAACGGCTGGGAGTTCCTGGTGCATGCTTCTAACTTCGATGTCGCTGGTGGATGCCATTTGCCTGCCTCTGATATTGTGATTGTAAGTCCCGGATGATCTTTTCGCCGGGGCTGAAGTCCGCCGGGGCTGAAGTCCAAGGTGCGTTGGCTATTTTAACCTGAAAGCTTCCATCCGTTCCCGGATGCAATAACTCAGGAAACTGCGTAAGGATCCATGTCCACAGCTCAAGCCACAGTTCGCAAAAGCACTGCTGTTAAGAAAGCCAAGACCAAACCGCAAAAAAAGGGTTATGCCCCGCTGGCGCCGCAGAGAATCAAGGCGATTTTACAGCGTCTGGACCGAACCTATCCCGGCGCAACCTGCGCCTTGAAGCATAACAGCGCGTGGGAGCTTCTGGTGGCCACTATTCTTTCGGCGCAGTGCACGGATGTGCGTGTGAACATGGTAACGCCGGTGCTCTTTAAGAAATACCCGACTCCGCAGGATTTTGCCGCTTTGAAGCCTGAGGAACTGGAGCCGGATATCCGCTCCACGGGCTTCTTCCGCAACAAGTCCAAGTCCCTGGTGGGCAGCGCCAAAAAACTTATGGAAGAATTTGGCGGTAAAGTCCCCGATGACATGGACCAACTCCTGACCATGCCCGGCGTAGCCCGGAAGACCGCCAATGTAGTGCTGGGAACGTGGTTTCACAAGGCCGTGGGCGTAGTGGTGGATACGCACGTGCACCGCATTTCGCGCCGGCTGGAGTTGACCGGCGGCGACGACCCAAAAAGCATTGAGCAGGACCTGATGCGCGTGATTCCGCAGGAGAGGTGGATTGATTTCTCCCACCTGATCATTCATCACGGGCGTGCCCTATGCGTAGCCCGCAAACCCAAATGCGCCCAATGCCCGCTGGAGGACCTCTGCCATGCTGCCGATAAGACCTGGTCGACCGTCGAGATTCACAAGTCCGCAAAGCCCTAGGAGAAGCATGCGAGCTGTTTTCTTGTTTATGATGATAGCTGGAATGGCTACTGAAGTAATCTCTCAAACCCCCGTCGCGGCGCAGCACTTTATCACGGATCCCAACCAGATCACGTCCAGGGACAAATTTGACATCCAGCCGTTTACGGTCGAAAAGCTGTACATGACGCGCGCCGTGGGTGATAGCGCGTGGTCCCCGGACGCCCGGCAAGTTGCCTTCATCACTAATATCAGCGGGCGGAACAACCTGTGGATTCTCCCTGCGGAGAGTGGCTGGCCGGTGCAGCTCACGGTGAGCAACCAGCGGCAGACCAATCCAGCGTGGTCGCCGAATGGCCGTTGGATCGCCTACACCTCAGACCACGATGGCGACGAGCAATGGGACATATTCCTGGTCTCGGTGGCAAACGGGCAGATTATCAACCTCACCAATACGCCAGAGATTTCCGAGGAAAGTCCGGCGTGGTCTCCGGACAGCAATTTTCTGGCTTACACTGTCAAACCCAAAGATTCGTCCAGCTATGAAATTGACGTCATGGAGGCTCTCACCAAACAGGTCCGCCATCTCACCAGCAATACTCCCAAGGAGCTTGGCAACGTCGGCCCCATCTGGTCCAAAGACGGCAAATCGATCGTCTACACGCAGCAGTTTGCTACCGGCAAGGACTCAAATATCTTCATCGCCAATGTGGCAGATGGCAAAGCCACGAATCTTACGCCACACGAAGGCGAGCATAATTTTTCCGCCCGTCATATTTCTCCGGATGGAAAGAGTCTGCTCATTACCTCCAACGCCCAGAACGGTTATGACAATGTGGGCTTGCTGGATATCGCAACAAAAAAGATTACGTGGCTGACCAGCGAAAGATGGGAGATGCAGGCGGGCGGTTTTTCTCCTGACGGCAAGCGGCTCACCTGGACCGCAAACATTGATGGCAATACCGATATTTTCGTCTACGACCTTGCGACTCGCCAGGCCCATGCTCTGCCGTTGCCTAAAGGCGTGAATTCTCTGGCCGGCGCCGAAAGCTCGTTTAGCCATGACGGCTCGCATCTGCTCTTCTATCACAATGGCCCCAACGCGCCCAACGACCTCTGGACGTACAACTTCGCCGCGGCAAAGTCTCACCAGGTCACACGTTCTCTGGTAGGAGGAATTCGCAGCGAGGATATGGTCGAGCCTTTTCTCGTGCACTACCCCAGCCAGGATGGCAAATGGGAAATCTCCGCCTATGTCTACGTCCCTTACAATGCCGAGCGCAACGCGCAGAATGCCGCCATCGTTTACATCCACGGAGGACCGACGTCGCAGACGGTGAACTCCTTCAACCGAAACGTTCAGTATCTGGTCAATCAGGGATATTTCATCATCGCGCCCAACTATCGCGGCTCAACCGGGTATGGCAAGGAGTTCATGGACGCCAACCGCTTTGACATGGGCGGTGGGGACCTTCAGGACGTAATTGCTGCAGCCGAATGGATCAAGAAAACCGGATACATTGATCCCAAGAAGGTTGCGGTGATGGGTGGCAGCTACGGCGGCTATCTCTCCATGATGGCGGTAACCAAAGCGCCGGATCTGTGGGCCGCGGGTGTTCCCATCGTGCCTTTCGTGAACTGGTTCACTGAGGTGGAAAATGAAGATCCGCTGCTGCGCGAATATGATCTGGCCACCATGGGCGACCCAATCAAAGACAAGCAGCGTTATATGGACCGTTCGCCCATCAACTTTGTCGACCAAATCAAGGCCCCGCTGCTGATCCTCGCCGGAGGACACGATCCTCGCTGCCCCAGCACGGAATCCGAGCAGGTTGCCAAGGCCGTTCAGAAGCGCAACGGCGTAGCGGAGTTGAAGATTTATGAGAACGAAGGCCACGGCTTCGCCAAGGTCGAAAACCAGATTGACGCCTATACCCGCGTAGCCGACTTCCTGAAGAAGTACGCAACCCCGGCCAAGTGTGGGTGCAATATAAACTGAATGTTACTTGACCCTGTGCAATCTCTTCTCGTTCGGATCCGTCCGGCTCACGTAATCGGCTATTGCGGCCACTAAACCGTTCATGGTGTATTCACGCGCTTCAATCGTAGGTGGAAATCCTGCCTGCTTGAGCGTGTCACTGGTCACCGGACCGATCGAGGCCAGATGGACACCTTCAAGAAATGCGCGAGCGTTGTCGCCCAGGAGAGCCAGAAAGTTACTGGCCGTGGATGAACTGGTAAAGGTAATTACATGCGGCTTGGATGCAGGCTCTCTAAAGAGTCTTTCCAGCTTTTCTTTGGCACCTTCCGGGACGCGGGTTTCGTACGCTTCAATTACATCTACCTGAGCTCCCATTTTTTGCAGCTCGTTCGGCAGGACGTCCCGCGCAACTTTGGCCCGAACCAGCAGGACCCGGCTGAATTCGGTGATTTTTCCGCGTAAAGCTTCTACCACGGATTCAGCCACATATTTTTCCGGCACAATTGACACCGAGAGTCCCTCGGACTGGATGGCCATGGCTGTCGCGGGGCCAATGGCAACTACGCACAGGTGCTCCATATCCACAATCGGCAGGCCCATACGCTTATACCGTTCAAACAGCACTTCCACCCCATTCACGCTGGTGAGAATCAGGGTGTCGTAATGATCAATCTTGAGCAGCGCCTGATCGAGCGCCCCATAACTTCCGCTCGACTTGATCTCGATGGTAGGAATTTCGATGACCGTAGCCCCCAACTCGCGCAAAGGCTCAGAAAGGCCAGGAGCCTGCCGGCTGGCTCGCGTTACCAGAACGCGCCAGTTGTTGAGCGATTTGTCTTTAGCACTCGGCATTCATTCAGAGCCTAATCCACCACGAAGACACAGCGAATTTCTGATTTCTGATTTAACTTTTCCTCGTCCGCGACATCACTCGATGCCTTTGGGTTTCAAATCAAGAATCAAAATTCATAAATCATAAATTGTGTCATCCTCAGGGTTGTCCGGGAACAGCTGCCTCCGTGCCATACACATCGGCCAGAATACGGTTTGCGCCTCTCTTCAACAACGTCTCCGCCGCTTCCCGTCCAACCTGTTCCGGATCAGCGCCTTCGGCGCGCTCCCGCAGCAATTCACTGCCATCCGGGCGGCCCACAATCGCTGTTAAGCGAAGCTTGGCTTGTTGTATTTCTGCCCAGGCGCCAATCGGCACCTGGCATCCACCGCCTAAGCCCAGAAGCAGTGCCCGCTCGCAGGCGGTGGTTGCGCGGGCATCAGCATCGTCAAGAAAAGCCAGCGCGGCCCGCATCTGCCCGTCCTGACGGCGAACCTCAATTCCCAGCGCCCCCTGCCCTGCCGCCGGACACATCTCCTCCGGCGGTATGCGATAGCGTACATGTTGGTCCAGGCCCAGGCGATGCACTCCGGCAGACGCCAGAATAATCGCATCGTACTCGCCCGACTCCAGCTTGCGCAGACGCGTGTCCACGTTGCCGCGCAAAGATACTACTTCCACGTCCGCGCGCAAAGCCTTAAGTTGGCACTGCCGGCGCAAACTGCTGGTGCCCACCCGCGCCCCTTGCGGCAGGTCTCGCAGATGCTGAAAGCGGATGGAGACAAATGCGTCCCGCGGATCTTCCCGCTTCATCACGGCCGCCAAGGCGAACTCCGGCTGCAGTTCTGTGGGTACATCCTTCAGGCTGTGAACAGCCAGGTCAACTTGCCGTGCTGCAAGCGCCTCCTCAATTTCCTTGGTAAACATGCCTTTGGTGCCTACCTTGGAAAGAGCAACATCGGTGATTTTGTCACCCGTAGTCTTGATGATCTCGATCTCCACCGAGTGCCCATGAGACCGCAGCAGTCCGGCAACATAGTTGGCCTGCCATAGCGCGAGCTGCGAGCCGCGCGAGCCAATGCGAAGGTTCGCCATTATTTATTGTGCTTTCCGCTGTTGTTGGTATTCAGATTGAAGATGCGTCGAATGATGTCGTGAATGGTAGCAGCCTCCGGTTCGGCCGCGCTGGATTTCAACGTGGTAATCGGGGTGTGAAGCAATTTATTGACAATGCCCCGGGTCATGGCATCAATGGCTGCTTCCTGGTCCGGCGTAAGCTTGCCCAGCTTACCCCGTATGCGGTCCAACTCCGCCTGGCGAATGGTTTCACATTGTTCCTGCAATGACAGGATGGTCGGCACCACTGCGAGAGACTTAATCCGCGAGGTAAAACGGTCCACCTCCACTTCGATAATTCTCTCCGCGCGCTCCGCCTCCTTCTTGCGTTCGGCCGTATTCCCTGCCGCCACCGCCTGGAGATCATCGATATCATAGACAAACATGCCGTCCAGGCGGCTCATTTCCGGGTCAACATTGCGCGGCACGGAAATATCAATGAAAAACATGGGCCGGTTGCGGCGGCGCGCCAGGAAACGCTCGCCATGCGCGCGCCGGAAGAGGAATTCGGTAGCGCCCGTTGAGGTGAGCACAATATCGGCGCGGTCCGTGGTTTCATGAAGCTGGTCAAAAGGCACCGCCTCTCCCCCAAAAGCCTCCGCCAGTTGCAGCGCCCGCTCATGCGTGCGGTTGCTGAAGAAGATAGCGCCGACCCCGCTGGCCATCAAGCGCCGGGCAGCTAATTCCGCCATCTTGCCGGCGCCCACCATGTAAACTGTCGTATCCTTCAGCGAGCCGAAAATCTTCTCTGCCAACTGCACCGCGACTGAAGAAATCGAGACGCTGGAACTGCCTATGGCCGTCTCGTTGCGCACGCGTTTGGCCACGGCAAAGGCGCGTGACAGTAAAACATCCAGGGCCGAATGCACAGCGCCCAACCCGCGCGCGATGGCGTAAGCTTCCTTCACCTGGCCCAGGATCTGTGGCTCGCCTACCACCATGGAATCCAGGCTGGAAGCCACGCGGAAGACATGCCGCACCGCATCGCGCTGCTTGAATTCATAGATGTGGGAATGCAGGGCGTCCGGGCCCATGCCGAAATAGAGGCGGAGAAACCCACGAAGGTCGCTGCCCTGGCTGCTGCTGGTGAGCAATTCCACCCGGTTGCAGGTAGAGAGCACCATGGCTTCTTCCACTCCCGGCTGTTGGACCAGGGAACGAATGGCGTCCGGCAACCGCGCTTCCGGGATCGCCAGCCGCTCACGCAGTTCAACCGGTGCGCTGTTGTGGTTCACGCCGATGAGTTGAAAGTTCATGGAGCAATAAACCTGTGCCACCCGTTATTCACTGACCACGCCAGCACCGCCGCGGCAAAAGCGAACGCAGCCAGGTAGGCGGCGCGCCGTCCGCGCCACCCTGCGCTCCAGCGCGTGTACAGCAGCACCATATACACAGCCCACATCAGAATGGACAGCAGAATCTTTTCGTTGAGAAAAAAACTCGATCCAAATCGCGCCTCGGCCACAATCGCCCCGGCAATCAGACCCAGGGTCATGAAAGGAAAGCCAAAGACCAGACACTTGTAACCGATTTCATCTATCGTGGCCAGCGCCGGCAGGCGCGACCAGAATCCGCCCGCGGTCACCTTGGCCTTGAGGTTTTTCTCCTGGACCAGGTACAGGATGCTGGCAAAGAAGCTGAAAAACAGGGCGGAATAGCCCACCATGATCAGGCCCACATGGATGATGATCCACCGGTCGCTCACGCCAGGAGAAGGTGAATTCACCAGGGACGACGGCGCAGAGGCCAGCACCGTGAGCAGAAACGCCATGGGGAAAACGGCAACCCCGGGCGAGGCTGTCTTGTATCGCAGGTAAACCACAAAGAAAAATGCCATCAGCAGGAACGCCAGCAGGGACTCCACCTGGTGCAGCAATGAAGGCTCAACCGCCAGGCCAAGCATGCCGTATTCCAGGAGCGCAACAAAATGGAAGACCGTGCCCAGGCCAACGGCCGGGAGCATGATCCGAGTAAGAGCCGGACGCCCGCCCCATAGAGAAACCACGGCATACAGCAGTCCTACCCCATAGAGGCTTAAGGCAACACGTAACCAGAACAGCGGCATAAGTTATTGGAAATTATATGCCGGGATGCCCAGTCTGCGTGGCAATATCGCTTCTGGAAGTGATCCTGCTGGCAAATCAATTTCCTTGACTAATAATAGAAAAATATGGCTTCAGCGGGTAGTGATGCATGTCACAGCGATTGCTGCTCTGTGACCCTTAGATTATTGGCTCTCCCTGAACCGTCGAGAATCAGCACGTGGTGCAAAACAAAGGGATTACGGCATTCGGGTTTCAGGCTCACGTAACTACCCCGCATCAGAGGGGTAGCTCGCTGCCATAACCTGCCCCCTCGCTTTTACCGGTCTTCTTCCATCTTGAAAACGTGGAGAGTATGGGTCTTCTCATCCAACGTTCCGCTGACCTTTACTTTCTTCCCGGCAAACCGCTCGGACTGGACCTGATTATCCAGCCGGTAGACGTCTTCCTTCACCAGGAGCACCAATACGCCTCCGCTCTCCTTGGAGCAATGGAGAGTGCAGCTTCGAGCATCGTGGCCGTATATGCCCTTCTTGGTCATGGAATCGTGGGAATGGCTGGTGGAGTGAACGTTATAGGCGCACTGGCTGTCCATTATTTCGCCCTGGAGTTCCAGCACGCCGGGCTCTTTGTCTTTGGCAAAGGCACAGGCCGCCAATATCACCACGACCAGCAAGGAAGGTCTGATGGCGTTGATGTTCATTAGTTTTCTCATAACAATCCTTTCTTCAGTGCCGACCCGGCTCAGTGAAAGATCGGCCAAAGTCACGGCAACACCAGGAACTTCATGTGCATTCCCTCATGGTCATCGCTACAGATCACAGTGCACAAAACCTCATACTCGCCGGGCTTGGAAGGCGCTGTAAGCTGAAACTCCTGCGTACCCGGCATGAGCTCAAGGTCCCACCCGGGAACCTTAACGCGGGTTTTCGCGTGAAGCAGTGTGAAGCCGTGAACGGCCCCGTCCCGGCTCCAGGTTTTTCCCTTACGCGCCTCAATGCGCAACAGCAGGGACTCGCCCGCCTTCACGATAATCTCCGGACGGTTCTGGCCGGTAACCTTGAAACGGCTGTTCTTGTCGGCCAGCACCTCAATCACCCGCGACTGGCCACAAGCCGGTAGCGACAAAAGCACAAAAATGCCCGCTACAGCCCAGGCTGTTGCTGGTCGAGGAAAGTGATGAATGCTGGGGCAAAGATTCTGCAAGGTCATTGGGTCATATAGTGGAGAATGAGTCGCATGTCTTCATCGGTAATGGTGGCGCGCACCCGCATGTGACGAACGATGGTCGCCATCATTCGCGGCGGAAACTTACGTGGCGCGCTATGGCAGCGTCCGCAATTGGAGTGAAATCGCTTCTCGCCCTCCAGACGCATCGGGTCGTCCTGCGGGGCATGGCTCGCCGACGCCGCTGCGGCAGGAGAATCTTTATCGTTACCTTTACCATCGCCCGCCTTCGCTCCAGCAATGACAGCCAGGCAGACCGCCATTCCTAAGACCAGCACAGAGATACAAGCTTTTAACTTCATAATGCACCTCCTTTGGGCCCCAGTGGCATGATGAAACGATAGGTAAGGGCGACGATCCAGATATTGGCGTCCTTGTTAAAAGCAGATTCGCGGCCGTAGCTCGCAGAGGCTCGAACGTCTCCTCCCAGGTAATAGTTCAAGCCGAAGTCGCCCTGGCTGGTATCCAATCCCAGCGTGCCCAGTTGCTTTACCTGTGCCGCCGAAAGTTTTGCATCGGCAAGAACCTGTTGGGCCCGGCCCACCAGCTCAAGTTGGCGCAACTGTCGAACCTGGCTGAGACGATAAGCTGACTCGATCCAATAGGCGCTGCCTTTGATTCCAGAGTTATGAGCGAACTCAGAGCGTAGCGTGAACGGCTGCGCGTTGGGCTGCCATTCCGCGTGCAGGCCAACGTTATGAGAATGATCTCCCTGCAGCAGCTGCTGGAACGATGTCCCAATTTCTAATCGCTGTTTGGGAAAAAAGAACCCAATACGCCCACCGGTTGCCCGGTTCGTCGCCAAAAGGTGATTGGTATTGTTGCTGGAGAAATAGAAGGCGTAGTTCAGATTTACATTTTGCGTGCCTGCCGGGAAGCCGCCCCGTAACATTCCTCCCGTGCCATAGTTGCTGGTGATCGAATACGCGAGCGGAGCGCCCTGTAGAGATCGTATCCAATACGGATACAGCCTCTCGCTATACATGCCGAAGGGCGTAATGAATCGTCCGGCAACCAGGGTCACGTATCGATTCGCTATGTAGTCAACCGTGGCGTACTGAAGCGTGTACTCGTGCGTAACGGGGTACTGCGCGTTAGAATTGTTCAAATTGCTTGTCCACGTAGCGTAGTAGCTGGCTCTCGCTTCAACCAGCCATTTATCGCCTACAGGCGCCAGCAGTACTGGAACTATCCAGGGTTCGTTTTGCATCACCCCGCCCGTGATTTTGGTGGAATAGAAAGTGGCGCCGGTCAGGATGGGGACCGGTCTTATTGATTCATCCTGGCCTTGAGCTGTGGCTAAATCCTGGCCCGAAGCCACGGCCAAATCCTGGCTTTGGGGCGCAGTTGAATCCTGGCCCTGCACTGCGAAAGAAAACAGCATGCAGAGCGCAGGAACAAATATGAATCGGGCCCACTTGGCCATCACGAGCTTGGGCATTGCCTCTCCTTGTCACAACAGTCACAACGAGGCCCACCCCTGATACAGGGCAAATGTGACGGTTATATTGGTAAGCATGGGGAAGCGGCAAGGGTACCTAGGTAACATGTGGTTGAATGGGAGGTTCCCAAATTGATCATTGCAAATCGCTCGAAAAGCCGGGCCGTGATCACGAAATCCTTTTGTCAGCGCACGTTCAGCGTCCGCAATCGCTCGGCCGCGATCTCAGCGGAAATGGGTGTGTGGTAGATTTCTTTCAGTAGATAGGGCTTGGCCTTCATGCTCCAGACGGGCAGAATCTCCAGGTGCCAGTGGTAGTCCTCGTCCACCGTTTTCCAGTATTGGAGAATGTTGGATTTCTGGTAGGTGTTAGGAATGGTATGCAGGACCATGTGGAAGGATTCCGCCACACTGATGCTGCGCTGCAAGGTCCGGCGCAGCACGCCACTCAATTCATTCACATTGCCTGATTTGGATTGCACCGTCCGCTCAAAGGAGGATTCGTGACGCCGGGGCATGATCCACATCTCGTAAGGCACGCGCGACGCGAAAGGACAAAGCGCAACATAGTCAGTGCGTGCCTCCACAATCCGCACCGGATTGCGCAGCTCCTGGTTCAGCGTGTCACAAAATACGCAGCGCTCTTTATCAACGTAGTAATCGCGCGAAGCGCGCAGCTCATACAGCACGCGGCGCGGAACAAACGTCGTCGCTGTCAGCTGCGAAACCGGATGATCGAACTCCTGCCCGGCGTGCGAGCCGTAGTTCTTATAAACCGTCACATACTTGAAACGCAGGTCCCGCTTGAGGTCTTGAATCCTTTGGGCGGCAAGCAGCAGGAACTGGGAAATCTCAGCATCGGACGACTGCCATAACTCAATATCATGGCGAATGCTCTGCACCAGAACCTCGTGTGCGCCCACCGTATTCATTACGTCATAGATGCCCTCTGAACGCCGGTGCGGCTCTCCTTCAATGCGGTACAGCGGCGAAGGGTGGACCATCGCCATCACCGGCCCGGCTCCATGCTCGTTGGGCGCGACCGTGGTGATGACCTGGGGCTGGTTGGGAGCGCCGGGACAGAAGGGACAATGTCCATCCGCCTGGCGCCGGTGTTCTTCCTCTCCAACGATCACCCAGGAACGCGTGATTGGGTCCTTGCGCAGTTCCATCTCACTCCTAGGAAAACACCTAAGTGGCGGCAGCGTCAACAAAGGGCACTTGCCTAATGGCTTTTCGGCTCTTAGCTCTCGTCTCTTTAGCCCTCTCTCTTGTGCTTTTAGCATTCCGTTTTATATCTCTGTGGTAATTAACTTTGGTTTTCCACTTTCGGCGATTTTGGCAATTCTGGCAATTTTGGCAATTCCCCTACTCGGTTCTGGTTTTACAATTACCCGATTACCAAATTCCCGGATTACCCGATTTCCATTGTCTGAGCCCTCCACCCCGCTCATGCGGCAATACGCCGCCATTAAGAAGCAGCATCCCACTGCCCTGCTCTTCTTCCGCCTGGGGGATTTTTATGAGCTGTTCTTTGAAGATGCGGTTGTAGCCTCGCGCGAACTGCAGATCACCTTGACCTCCCGCAACAAAGAAAAGGACGTAGCCATTCCCATGTGCGGCGTGCCCTACCATGCGGCGGAGAATTATCTTTCCAGGCTGCTGCGCAAGGGATTCAAGGTGGCCATCTGCGAGCAGATGGAAGACCCGCGATCGGCCAAGACGCTCGTGCGCCGTGAGGTCACTCGTGTGCTTACTCCGGGAACGGCGTTGGATGGCAGCATCAGCTCGGAAGAAAATAACTTCCTGGCTGCTTTAGCGCGGGCTTCCGGCGCGGTGGGGTTGGCAGCCCTCGATCTTTCCACTGGAGAATTTCGGGCTACGGAGTTTCGCGGCGAAAATGCCGAGCGTCGCATCCTGGAAGAGCTGCAACAGTTGCGCCCGCGCGAAGTGCTTTATCCCTCTTCCCTGCCGCTGTTCGATCAAGCGCCGCAAATCACCCTGCAACAGGCTGGTGACCGCGCACGTTTTACGGAAACGCCGCTGGAAGACTGGGTATTTTCGCCCGACTACGCTGTGCCGCTGGTGGAAAACCAGTTTGGCGTTCTCTCGCTGGAAGGTTTTGGCCTGGGTGGACGTCCGGCGGCTGCAACCGCGGCCGGCGCTATTCTCCACTATGTTCGTTCCACCCAACGTGGCGCACTGGAACACGTAGACCGCATCGGTTTTTACGATCGCCAGGAATGCCTGGTGCTCGATGCCGTCACCGTACGCAACCTGGAGCTGGTTGAACCGCTCTTCGCCAATACCGGTAATGAGGTCACGCTCTTTCGCGCCCTGGATGCTACGCTCACTCCCATGGGCAAGCGCCTGCTGCGCTCCTGGATGTTGCGTCCGTCGATCAGCTTGAGCGAGATCAACAAGCGCCTTGACGCGGTTGAGACTGGAGTCATGGAATTCATAGCCCGTGAGGAGCTGCGCCGGGCGCTGGAAGGTGTGCTGGACGTCGAGCGCCTGTTGAGCCGGGTCACATTGGAGACAGCCAACCCGCGCGACCTTCTCGCGCTATGCGCGTCCTTAAATCGAACGCCCTTGATCAAGGCTGCTCTTCCTCGCCTCCATTGTGCACGCCTGGAAGAACTCAATCTCCTGCTGGACGACATGGCTGATCTGCGTGATCGCATTGAGCGGACCATCGTCCCTGAGCCTCCGCTTACCTTGGCCGATGGCGGAGTAATCCAGCCCGAAGTCGACGCAGAGCTGGACGAACTGCGCAATCTCAGCCGCAACAGCAAGCAATACATTGCCCGGATAGAAGAACGCGAGCGGCAGCGTACCGGCATCAACTCGCTCAAAGTAAAGTTCAACTCGGTCTTTGGGTATTACATTGAAATTAGCAAGGCCAACCTGCACCACACGCCCAGCGAATACGAGCGCAAGCAAACCCTGGTCAACGCAGAGCGCTTCACCACCCCTGAGTTGAAGGAATACGAAGCCAAGGTGTTGGACGCTCAAGAGAAGATTGTCGAGATCGAACGCCGCCTCTTTGCTGAGTTGCGTTCCGCCATCGCGGCCGAAGCCAAGCGAATCCGCCAGACATCCCTGGCCCTTGCCGAGGTGGACGTGCTGGCTTCACTGGCCTTTATCGCGCAGAACCGTGGCTATGGCCGTCCGCTATTCGATGACTCAGGCGAACTGGAGATCATGGAAGGGCGCCATCCGGTGCTGGAGCAGCAGGAGCTGACCGGGAGCAATGACCGCTTTGTTCCAAATGACCTGTATCTGAACGCCTCCAGCCACGCCATCTTGCTCATCACAGGACCCAATATGGGCGGCAAGTCAACCTATCTCCGGCAAACGGCGCTGATCGTCTTGATGGCGCAGATGGGTTCGTTTGTTCCCGCGCGTTCAGCGCGCCTGCCCATTGTGGACCGCATCTTCACCCGCATCGGCGCCAGTGACAACCTGGCCCGGGGACGCTCCACCTTCATGGTTGAGATGACCGAGACAGCGGCCATCCTGAACACGGCCACCTCGAAGTCGCTGGTGCTGCTGGATGAAATTGGCCGTGGCACCGCAACCTATGATGGCCTCGCCATAGCCTGGGCGGTGGTCGAATTCATTCATTCCACCAGCCGCGCCAGGACTCTCTTTGCCACCCACTATCACGAGCTAACCGAGCTGGAGTGTCTGGACGGAGTGAAGAACTTCCATGTCTCGGTGAAGGAAAATGCCGGAGGCATCGTCTTTTTACGTAAAGTTGAACCTGGCCCGGCAGATCGCAGCTACGGCATTGAAGTAGCAAAGCTGGCTGGATTGCCACCGGAAGTGGTGGTGCGGGCCCGCGAAGTGCTGCATGAGCACGAAAACGCCGAGCACCAGGCCAGCGGCCATCTCTCTCCGGGCGCGCCAGATGCTGAGAGAACCTCGGCCATGCAGCTAACCATGTTCACCCCACTGTCACAGAAGATTGTCGATCGTCTGCGCGAAGCTGACTTGAACAACCTTACCCCGCTGGAAGCGCTGAATCTGTTGCATGAGTTGAAGAAGCAGATTTAGCACCAATACTGTTCCCTTAAGGAGCGGAGACTGTAAGCACGCGAAAGTCCTGCAACCCCCGGTAGAGGGTGGAATAGGGTAGCGCAGTGCGGAAGCGCTGGGAAAAGAAGAGGGCTAAAGTATCCCAGCCCGCAGCACGGCAAGCATCGCTGTATCGGCACGCACCTGCTCGGATTCTAGCCACTCGGGCTCAACCGTTGCCCCGGCAGAGACGAGAAGTGCAGCTACCTCGCACTGCTTTCCTTGGTTTCCGGGCGGCGGGTTGTACCGACCGTGGACTGCCCATCCAAGAGGCGACGAATTGTATTTTTCGTCCTTGAGGTCTATGTCGGAGCCGCCGATCAGCCTTCCCGCCAGCCGATACTCACCAAGCAGCGCCGCCCAATGTAGGGCGGTCTCCCCGAAGAGTCCGCGCAGTTCAGGTCTTGCACCCGCGTCGATCAGCCTGAGGCCTACCTCTTCCGCTGCGAGGCTCGCCGCTCCGATAAGCGGGGTATCGCTCTTCTTGCCGTCCTCACGGTTTCTCTGAAAATCGAGATCCGCCCCGGCCAGGATGAGCGCTTCCACGAGTGGCAGTTCATTGCCCTTTTGCAGAGTGCCCTCGAAGAGCATGTCCGAGATGTAGTGAAGCGGATGCGTAAGGACGCAATCGTTCTCTCCCCAGTGCACAAGTGCATTGGCCCGCGAGGAATCCTCGATAAGTAGACGCCTCAACGTGTCAGCGTCGCCGTTCCTGATGGATGTCTTCACGTCCATAGCATCCGCTATTGTATTCCGGTCACCCTATCTTTTTCAGTCCTGCCCTCGCAAGACATCACAACTTCCGATAGCAGGTGTTCTGCACAAGGGACTATTGATGCAATTAGCGATTATACGATCCATCTCTTAAATCAGTTCAAAAGTGCGGAATGGGGGTATGCTGGCGAGTCTTTGAAATTGCGGGCTGATTGGAAGCTGTCGGGGAGAGAGGATTTGAACCTCCGCCCCCCTGGTCCCGAGCCACATTCAACTTCTTATTGAGCTCTGTTGAAACCTTTGTTCTTTGAGTGATTCATATTCAACCTGTTGCGACCTGCTCGTTGAAAGCTGTTGAACCGTCGCGGCCCCTGGAGGCTTTGACAGCTACAAAATCCCCTACCAGTCGATTAGAGCTTTTTCCTGGCCCTATAGGGACTCCGAAATCGCTTCCCACCTTATCCGGGGTCTCCAGCAGTCGATCAAAAATAGGCCCGACCAGCAGGCCCATTCAGGTTAGTTGGTTTTTTGGGTGAGGGGCTACTGCCCCAGGCAAGCCGGCGGGATTTTGCTGCAATCTCCACTGATGACTCTGCAGGCTACCGGATCAAAGACACAAGCACCAGTAAGGACAATGAATCCGCCGGCGACCTGCCGGATTTCCTCATCACGGAGAATCCGGGCGCTAACCCGGCTAAGCACGCGGTTTGTTTCCTGCAAATTCGACATAAAACACTCCTTTCCTGGACTTACTAGCAGGTCATTATAGGCCGGGCGAGGAGGCAGAATAGACGAAAAACCGAGTGAACGAATTTCGTCATGAACCCAGGTCGTTTCAGCGCGACCGCGTGAACGCGTAGGCGAGGACTTCCAGACAACAAATTAGGTCAGTTTCAATTTCCCAGGGCCGGTATGCACGAAAAAGCAACTTTTGCAACTTTAGGTGTACGAAAGTTGCACTCATCAAAAACAGGGAATAATCTGTGCCCGGCATGGTCTAACATGCCATCGGCAGCCTAACAGTGAGCCGGGCAGCAGGCTCGCGTGATGCAAGGGATTTCCATCCTCTAAATTCAACGCCTCAACCCACGAAAATCTGCGGCTGATTCCCGGTTTGCCTCTGTGTGCTCTGTGGCTAGGGGTTTAGCCTTTGACCTTCACTTACCAACCTACCAAGTTACCCGATTACCAAATTCTTCCAGAGGTGTTCCATGCGCAACAAAACCATCTCTTCCCTAAGTCCTGAATATCAGGAGCTGAAAAAACTCTTTCCGTCTCTCGGCAAAAAACCACCCAAACCGGATCCCGTCAAATCCGAGCCGGTGGACGGCCCTGCTCTGCTCCAGGACCTCTCCGGCTTCATCGGCCGCTATCTCCACTGCTCCCAGCACCAGCGCCACCTCCTCGCCCTCTGGGCTCTTCACACCTGGTGCTCCTCTGCCGCCC